>Ga0115026_10000617_pt1 | contig 10165 bp, 8 predicted proteins | sample Mud_0915_D1_FD_83878 | JGI IMG/M metagenome (GOLD analysis project Ga0115026, IMG submission 83878) | Wetland microbial communities from Old Woman Creek Reserve in Ohio, USA - Mud_0915_D1 | ecosystem: Environmental > Aquatic > Freshwater > Wetlands > Sediment ...
AGGCCCTGGATCTCGACGTCGAGGCGGTCCTGCTCGTCCTCGCTGTAGACGCGGAACGACTGATTGGGGGCCTTGCGGTACTCCAGGCTGCCCTGCCGCCAAGCCAGCTCGTCCAGCCAGTCGAAGGCCTTCTTGATCTCCAGCTTGCGGAAGCCGGCCTGCACGAGCTCCTCCTCCAGGAGGACCTGGTCGTCGGGGACGGCGCTGTCCCCGTCCATGTAGTGCTCATACAGGTAGATCAGGACGTCGATGACGCTTTCGTTCACTACGGGCTCCCAGCGGCATCGGGGGCCGCGGCCGCGAAAGGGTCGGCAGCGCCGCTCAGGCGACAGTACCTGCCGCCCACGGTGCATGATACCCAACCCCCCAGCTCCAGCAAGAGCAGCGTCCCGCCGACCTCGCCTGCGCTCAGGCCGCTGCGGTCTGCCAGCTCGTCCGGCGAGAGCGGATCGAAGCCCATGAGCGCCAGCAGGCGTCGAGCGGCCGGCCCCGGCGGTGCGCGCCGCTGCGCCTGTAAATCCGGAGCGCCTTCGATCCCGACGCCCAGGACGGCACCGAGCTCCTCCAGCACGTCGCCTGCCGTCTCGACCAGCTTGGCGCCCTGGCGGATGAGGCGATGGCAGCCCCGTGCCAGCGGACTGTGGATGGACCCCGGGATGGCGAAGACCTCTCGGCCCTGCTCGGCCGCCAGGCGCGCGGTGATCAGGGAGCCGCTCTTGAGGCTCGCCTCGACCACCAGCGTCCCGGCGCTCAGGCCGCTGACGATGCGGTTGCGCCGCGGGAAGTGCGCAGGGAGCGGCGCAACGCCCACGGGCAGCTCGGTGACGACGGCGCCGCGCTCGACGATGCGGTCCGCGAGCGGCCGGTGCCGGGCCGGGTAGGTGCGGTCGGGCCCGGTGCCAGCGACGGCCAGGGTGACGGCGGCGGCCGCGAGTGCGCCCTCGTGAGCGGCGGCGTCGATGCCCGTCGCGAGGCCGCTGGTGATCGCCAGTCCCGCCGTGCCGAGCCCGGCCGCGAAGGCGCGCGCCGTGCGCCGCCCGCCCTCCGTCGGGTTGCGGCTGCCGACGATCGCCAGCTGCGGCAGCGAAAGAGCCGCCGGGTCACCCCGCACGAACAGGCCGAGCGGCGGGTCCGCGATCTCGCGCAGCAGCGCCGGGTAGCGGGGGTCGTCGAGCGTGAGCAGGTGATGGCCGGGCCGCGCGAGCCACTCCAGGTCGCGCTCCACCCCGTCCCAGTCCGGCGCGACCAGGTAGCTGCGCAGCGCAGCGCCGAGGCCGGTGCCCGCCGGCAGGTCGCGCGTCCCGACCAGGTCGACGAGGTCGAGCCCGGCGGCACGCAGTCGCAGGAAGGTGACGGGGCCGAGGGCCGGTGCCCGCAGGAGCGCCAGCCAGCCCCTCAGTTCTCGGTGGGTCGATCCGGACCCGTGGGTGCCGTCCATGGCGTCCTCCGCTCAGGGGTTGCGGACCCCGTCGCCGACGTGGATCGACTTGGTGGCCTCCATGACCAGGGCCACGCTCACGCGGTCGAACGTCCGGAAGACCAGCGCGAGGCCCGCCGGCTCGTCGGGAAGCTTGACCGGCTCGCCCACGCCGAGCCCGGAGACGGTCATCTCGCGGTACGACGTCATCGGGTCGGCCGGCGGTCGCAGGTAGTGCATGCTGTCGTCCTGCGCCTGCGGCAGTCCGCCCCAGACGCTGCTGTTGGCGATCGGGTTCGGCCGGCCCTCGAAGCGCGGGATCTCGTCGCGCACGACCTGCCCGCGCCGGTCGATGCGCAGCACGTCGCCGGCCACCAGGCCGTCCTGCTGGCCGCGGTCGAGGACCAGGATGTCGTAGCGTCCCCCCTGCATCACGCTGCCGCCGGAGTAGCCCGACATCGCGATGATGTTGCCGTAGATCGGATGCGCCGGGGCGCGCGGCTGGAAATCCTGGTAGACCTCCTCCGTGCTGGCCGGCACCAGCCGGTCCCCCCTGCGCACGTCGAACCGCGAGGCCTCGACCTCGAGCGTCGCGGGATCGCCGGGTGCCGTGAGCACCGCCGTGCCGACGAAGACGGCGCCGAAGCCCAGCAGCTCGTTGGTGTCGCCGCTCCGCAGCTCGCCGGCCTTGCGCACGATATCGAAGCGCGTCCCCACGGGGTGGGCGATGTTGCGGGCGTAGAACGGGTCGCCCACGCCGACCCGGATGTGCTCGTCGCGGAAGGCGAGGACGTAGGGGGCGACGTCGAAGTCGTCCTCGGAGGCCATCACCACCGGCCGCGTGAGGAACGGGCCGATCGCGTCCATCGGCACGGTCGGCACCGGCGCCTCGGTCACGCGCAGCCGCGGGGACAGCTTGACCGTGCCGGAGGACGCCCGGCCGCTGCGCTTGGTGAGGCGCGGCTTGCCGTCGACGTAGACGAGCTCGAGCTCGTCGCCGGGAAAGATGAGGTCGGGGTCCTTGATCTGCGGGTTGGCCCGCCACAGCTGGGGCCAGCGCCAGGGCTCGGACAGGAAGCGGCCGGAGATGCCCCAGAGCGTGTCGCCTCGCTGGACGGTGTAGCGAGTGGGGTGGTCGGGCCGCAGCGGCGGCGCGTCCGCCGCCCACGCCAGCGAGCCCCCCATCACCATGCCCAGCAGGCAGAGGACCACATTCCGGTTAAACTTGCGCATGCTGTCGTCCCACCAAAAGAGTTGCGGCGCCGGTTTCAGCCGATTCCGTCGCGGTGGCAGCCGGGCCCGTTCACGTGCCGAGCCCCGTCTCCCGCGAGAACCTATCAATAGATATCACAAAAGCACGCAAAAGCCATGGCAGTTCTTGAGATATTGCACTTTCCGGACCCGCGATTGCGAACCAGGGCACAACCGGTGGCCGAGGTGGACGACAGGATCCGCCGGCTGGTCGATGACATGCTCGAGACCATGTACGCGGCGCCCGGCATCGGCCTCGCGGCGACCCAGGTGAACGTGCCCTGGCGGGTCCTCGTCCTCGACGTCTCGGAGGACCGCTCTGACCCTCGGTGCTTCATCAATCCCGAGATCGTCGCCAGCGACGGTGACGAGGAGATGGAGGAGGGCTGCCTCTCGGTACCCGGCGTCTACGATCGCGTGCGGCGTGCCGAGCGCATCCGGGTGCGCGCCCTCGACCGCACCGGCCAGCCCTTCGAGCTCGACGCCGACGGGCTGCTCGCGGTCTGCATCCAGCACGAGATCGACCACCTCGACGGCAAGCTGTTCGTCGACTACCTCTCCGCGCTGAAGCGACAGCGCATCCGCAAGAAGCTGGAGAAGGAGGCGCGCCAGGCGCCGTCGGGCGCTGCGCCGGCCCGGCAGCACGTCGCGATCTGAGCCCGGTCGAGGCCGGCCGGCGCTGACGCCTCCCCCAACCGACCAGGATTCCCCTCCCGTGGCGCTGCGCATCCTTTTCGCGGGCACCCCCGACTTCTCGGTCCCGCCGTTGCGGGCGCTGCTCGCCTCCGGGCACGACGTGGCCGGCGTGTACACACAGCCCGACCGGCCCGCGGGGCGCGGTCGCCAGCTGGCGGTCAGCCCCGTCAAGGCGCTCGCGCTGGAGCACGGCGTCCCCGTGCACCAGCCAGCAAGCCTGAGGTCTGCCGAGGAGGCCCAGGCGCTCGAGGCCGTCGGCGCCGACCTGATGGTGGTGGTCGCCTACGGCCTGCTCCTTCCCCAGCGGGTGCTCGACGCCCCCCGCCTCGGCTGCGTGAACATCCACGCCTCGCTGCTCCCGCGCTGGCGCGGCGCCGCGCCGATCCAGCGGGCCGTCCTCGCCGGCGACGCCGAGACGGGCATCACGATCATGCGGATGGAGGCCGGACTCGACACGGGCCCGATGCTGCTGGTCCGCCGCCTGCCGATCGCGCGCGACGAGACCGGGGGTTCGCTTCACGACAAGCTCTCGGTCCTCGGCGCCGAGGCGTTGATGGCGGCACTGCCGGGCATCGCGGCCGGCACACTCGTCCCGCAGCCGCAGGACGAGGCGCTCGCGACCTATGCCAGGAAGCTGAACAAGGGGGAGGCGCTGATCGACTGGACCAGCCCCGCCCTCGCGATCGAGCGCCAGGTGAGGGCCTTCAACCCCTGGCCGGTGGCGGAAACCCGCCTGGACGGCGAGGCGCTGCGCGTCTGGCGGGCGCGGGCGATCGACGGGTCCGGCGGAGTGGCCGGCACCGTCGTGGCGGTCTCGGGCGACGGCATCGACGTGGCGACCGGCGAAGGCCGGCTGCGCATCCTCGACCTCCAGCCACCCGGACGCCGCGTCATGTCCGCCCGCGACTACCTCAACGCCCGGAATCTCGCCGGGGCCGTGCTTGGGTAGACGCCGGGCCGCGCCCTCGACGCCGCGCGCGGCGGCGGCACGCGTCGTGGCCGAGGTCGCGGCGGGGCGATCGCTCGCCGACGCCCTGCCGGCGGCCGTCGTCCCCGAGGGCGAGCGGGCGCTGCTCGCGGAGCTCGCCTACGGCACCTGCCGGTGGTTCCAGCGCCTCGACTTCCTTCTCGCCCGCCTGCTGGAGCGACCGCTCAAGCCGCGCGACGCCGACCTGAAGGCGCTGCTGCTCGTGGGTCTCTACCAGCTCGACGGGACTCGCGTCGCGACCCACGCCGCCGTGGACGAGACGGTGGCGGCAGCGCGCGCGCTGGGCAAGGACTGGGCGACCGGTCTCGTGAACGCCGTGCTGCGCGCCTTCCTCCGGGACCGGGCCGCGCTCGAGGCGGCCGCTGCCGCCGACCCGGCCGCGGCCCACGCGCACCCGGCCTGGCTGGTGACCCGCCTGCAGGCGGCCTGGCCCGGCGATTGGGCGGCGGTTCTGCAGGCGGGCAACGGTCGGCCGCCGATGGCCCTGCGCGTCAACCGCCTGCGCGGCTCGACGGCCGACTACCTGGACGCCCTCGCGGCGGCCGGGCTGGCAGCCGCCGCGGTCGATGCGGTGCCCTCGGCCGTCGTGCTCGATCAACCCGTGGACGTCGGCCGCCTGCCCGGGTTCGGTGGCGGCGCGGTGTCGGTGCAGGACGCGGGCGCGCAGCTCGCCGCGCCCCTGCTCGATCCCCGGCCCGGCGAGGCGGTCCTCGACGCGTGCGCTGCCCCCGGCGGCAAGACCGGACACCTGCTCGAGTGGTGCCCCGAGGCGAGGGTCACGGCGGTCGACGTCGATCCCCGTCGCCTGCAGCGGGTGAGCGAGAACCTGGGTCGCCTGGGGCTCGCCGCGCGGCTGGCGCAGGGCGACGCCGAGCGCCCAGCCGGCGACTGGGCGGCAGACCGCTACGATCGCATCCTGCTCGACGTGCCCTGCACGGCCACCGGCGTCATACGCCGCCACCCCGACATCAAGCTGCTGCGGCGCGCACCCGACGTCGCCGAGCTGGTCGGACGGCAGGCACGGATCCTCGATGCGGTTTGGCCGCTGCTGAGGCCGGGCGGTATTCTGCTGTACGTGACCTGCTCGCTCCTGCCCGAAGAGAACCAGCGCCAGATCGACGGCTTCCTCGGCCGGCGCCCGGACGCGTGTGCGGTGCCGATCGACGCCCCCTGGGGGCGGCCCGCCGGAGCGGGGCGACAGATCCTGACGGGCGAGCGCGGGATGGACGGCTTCTACTACGCCAGGCTCGCCAGGGCGGGCGACGCATGAGCGTCGCCATCGGGCCGCGTGGCGGTCGCCGGGCCGGCTGGATCGCGACCCTGGCCCTGGCGGGTTGGACCGTGCTGGCGCTCGCCGCGGAGTTCACGATCAGCCAGGCGTCGGCCCGGCTCCAGGACGGCGCCTACGTGGTCGACGCGACCATCGGCTACGAGTTCAGCGCGGCCGCGCTGGAGGCCCTCGAGAACGGCGTCCCCCTGACCGTGGAGATCCATCTCCAGGTGCGCCGCGAGGGCGCCTGGGTGTGGGAGCCGGACGTGGTCGACAGCCGTCTCCGGTCGCAGATCCGCTTCAGCCCGCTGCAGGGCACCTACCAGGTGACCAACATCGACTCCGGTGCGCAGCGCAGCTTCGCCAGCCGAGACCGCGCCATCGCCGCCCTCGGCGAGGTGAAGGACCTGACCCTGGTGCGCGCCGACGCGCTGGCTGCCGACCAGACCTACCGGGTCGAGATGCGGGTCGCGCTCGACATCGAGTCGCTGCCGCTCCCGCTGCGACCGCGCGCCTACCTGTCGCCTGACTGGAACCTGTCCAGCGAGTGGAGCCGATGGCGGTTGCGTCCGTGACCAGCCCGCGGGCGGCCCTGCTGGTCGCCGTCCTGCTGCTCGTCCCGCTGCTCGTCACGCTCGACCTCATGAGCGGGGCGGTGCAGAACTCCCAGACGCTCAGCCGCCTGTTCATCCCGCTGCTGCTGTTCAGCGTGGTCGGCCTCGGCGTCCTGCTGGTGCTGATCGTGGTGAACCTCGTCGACCTCGTGCGGCAGTACCGCCGGCGCATCCCGGGCGCGCGCCTCACCGCGCGGCTCGTGGTGATCTTCGCCGCGCTGGCGTTGCCGCCCGTGCTCGTGGTTCACCACTACTCGACGGACTTCCTCCGCCACGGCATCGAGAGCTGGTTCGACGTGCAGATCGACGAGGCCATGGAGCAGGTGCTCGAGCTCAGCCGTTCGTCGCTCAACCTGCAGCTGCGCGACCAGCTGCGCGCGACCGAGCGGCTGCTGCCGAGCCTGCCCGAGGCGGCGGACGTGCCGAGCCTCGCCGTGCGCGTCGCCGAGCTGCGCCGCCAGTCGGGCGCGACCGAGCTGACGCTGCTGAACCAGGACGGCATCGTGGTCGTGTCGAGCAACGTCAATCCGGTGGCGGTGATCCCGGACGTGCCGCCGGATGCGGTGATGCAGCAGGTCCGCGACAGCGGCAGCTACGTGGGGACCATGGCGTACGGGGAGGATCGTGCGCCGCACGTGCGCGCGGTGGCGGCGGACAGGATCGGTCGCCGTTTCTTCCTGCAGGCCCTGTTCCCCGCGTCGACCCATCTGCAGGAGCTGGGCGAGCGCGTCCAGGACGCCTACGTCCGCTACCGAGAGCTCGCTTACCTGCGCGAGTCGCTGATGTTCAGCTTCTCGCTCACGCTGCTGCTCGTGCTGCTGTTCAGCTTCTTCGCGGCGCTCTGGACCGCCTTCTACTCCGCGCGCCGGCTCGTCGCGCCGATACGCGACATCGCCGAGGGCACGCGGGCGGTTGCGGAGGGCGATTTCGACACCCAGCTGCCGGAGCCGCGCATCCAGGACGAGATGGCCTCGCTGGTGGGCTCGTTCAACGCGATGACGCGCCGGCTCGGGCAGGCCCGGGAAGCGACGGAGGCCAGCCGGCGCGAGCTGGAGGCGCAGCGCGAGTACCTGGAGACGGTGCTCGGGCGGCTGTCCTCGGGCGTCATGACCGTGGACGACCAGCAGCGGCTGCGCACGGCCAATCCCGCCGCGCGCCAGATCCTCCGCGTCGATCTCGACGGCTACCTCGGCGGGCCGTTTGCGGCGCTCGCCCAGGCATCGCCGCAGCTCGCGCAATTCGCCGAGACGGTGGCGGCGCCGCTGCGGGACGCCGCGGCGGAGTGGCGCGAGGAGATCACGCTTTACGGCGGCGAGGGACGCCAGGTGCTGCTCTGCCGCGTGTCACCGCTGCCCGCCGCGGGCGGTGGTCACGTGCTGGTGTTCGACGACGTGACCACCCTCGTCAAGGCGCAGCGCGACGCCGCCTGGGGCGAGGTGGCGCGGCGCCTCGCCCACGAGATCAAGAACCCCCTGACGCCCATCCAGCTGTCGGCCGAGCGGCTCCGCCGCAAGTTCCTCAAGACGATGCCCGCCGACGACGCGGGCATACTCGATCGCGCCACGCACACGATCGTGCAGCAGGTGGAGGCGATGAAGGAGATGGTCAACGCCTTCTCCGACTACGCCAAGCCCTCGCAGCTGCACCGCAGCCCCCTGGCCCTCGACCAGCTCGTGGGCGACGTGATGGAGCTCTATCGTGCCGCGCCCAGCGCGGTGTCGGTCACCATGGTTCTCAATGCGCAGGGCGCTCGCGTCGAGGCGGACCCGATCCGCCTGCGCCAGGTCCTGCACAACCTGATCAAGAACGCGGTGGAGGCCGTGGCGGACCGGCCGGCCGGCGAGGTGATGGTGCGCACCGCGCTGATCCCGGACGAGGAGTGTCCCCTCGCGGAGATCCAGGTCCTCGACAACGGCGGCGGCTTCGACGAGGCCAATCTCGGCCAGATCTTCGAGCCCTACGTGACCACCAAGACGCGTGGCACCGGGCTCGGGCTCGCGATCGTCAAGAAGATCGTCGAGGAGCACGGCGGTACCATAGGGGCTGCCAACCGGCCGGAGGGTGGCGGCTGCATGACGCTGCGCCTGCCCGCCTGCGGCGTCGCGACCGCCGCGCCATCGCCGCCTGCGCCGCAATCGACGACCGAGGAAGCCGCCAGCCATGACCGCGCCTTACGTTCTGGTAGTGGATGACGAGCCGGACATCCGGCAGCTCGTCAAGGAGATCCTCGAGGACGAGGACTACCGCGTGGTCACGGCCGAGAACGGCCACGCCGCGCGCGAGGCGCTGCGCGAGGGAAGGCCGGATCTGATCCTGCTCGACATCTGGATGCCGGACATCGACGGCATCACCCTGCTGAAGGAGTGGGCCGAGGACGAGGGCATGCCCTGCCCCGTGATCATGATGTCCGGCCACGGCACGGTGGAGACGGCCGTCGAGGCGACGCGTCTGGGTGCCTACGACTTCCTCGAGAAGCCGCTGTCCCTCGCCAAGCTGCTGCTCACGGTGGAGCGCGCGCTGGAGGCCGACCGGCTCGCGCGCGAGAACCTCGGACTGCGCCGGCGCAGCCAGGCGGTGATCGAGCCGGTCGGGCGCAGCGCCGTCATGCAGCGCCTGCGCGAGCAGGTGAAGCGGCTCGCGCAGCACGACACCTGGGTGCTGATCAGCGGCGAGCCGGGCAGCGGCCGCGAGACCTTCGCCCGCTACCTCCACGCCCAGAGCGTGCGGCGGGACCGGCCCTTCGTCGAGGTCGCGGTCAACACGATCGCTCCGGGCAACGCCGCGCGCGACCTGTTCGGCAGCGAGACGGACGGTCACATCCACTACGGGCGGCTGGAGCAGGCGAGCGGCGGCACGCTGTTCCTCGACGAGATCGCCGACATGGATGCCGAGGCGCAGCGCCAGCTGGTCGGCGCGCTCGACACCGGCTCCTTCGTGCGGGTCAGCGGCAGCGACCCGGTCAGGATCGACGTGCGCATCGTCGCCGCCACCTCGCGCGAGCTCGCCGCCGAGGTGCAGGCGCGGCGTTTCCGCGAGGACCTGTTCTACCAGCTCAACGTCGTGCCGCTGCGCATTCCACCGCTGCGCGAGCACCACGAGGACACGCCGGACCTCTTGAGCTTCTACGTCGACTACTTCGCGCAGCACGAGAAGCTTCCGTACCGGCGGTTCAGTGTGGGCGCGCAGAACTTTCTCCGAAACTACGGCTGGCCGGGCAACATCCGGGAGCTGAAGAACCTGGTGCAGCGCCTGCTGATCCTCGGCGCGGGCGACGAGATCTCGCAGGAAGAGGTGGAGAACGCGATGGGCGGGGCGCCGCGGGGAGGCGCCGAGATGCCCGGCCTGCCGCCGATCTCGTTCGACCAGCCGCTGCGCGAGGCGCGCGAGCAGTTCGAGAAGGTCTACCTCGAGTACCAGCTGGAGAAGCACGCCGGCAACGTCAGCAAGATGGCCCTCGAGGTCGGCATGGAGCGCACGCACCTGTACCGCAAGCTTCGATCGGTCGGGATCGAGATCAAGGAACGGCGCTGAGGCGACGGGACTGAGGGCAACCGCATGCGATCCTGGCCGGAGTACTCCAATTTCTTTCTCTCGCTGCTGGTGATCATCAATCCGATCCTGGCGGTGCCCTTGTTCCTGAGCTACACGCGCGGCTATTCGACTGCCGAGCGTCGCCGGGCCGCGCGCCTCACGAGCACCACGGTGCTCGCGGCGCTGGTGGCGGCCGCGCTGACGGGCGAGACGCTGCTGCGCATCTTCGGCACCAGCCTCGGCGCGTTCCGGGTCGGTGGCGGGATCGTGCTCTTTCTCATGGCCCTGGTGATGCTCCGGGTCCATGCCGACACGTCGGGCTTCCTCGATGCCGGCGGCTCGGACGAGCGGAAGGGCCTGGTGGCCGTGGTACCGCTCGCGATTCCTCTGCTCGCCGG
>Ga0115026_10000618_pt1 | contig 10163 bp, 11 predicted proteins | sample Mud_0915_D1_FD_83878 | JGI IMG/M metagenome (GOLD analysis project Ga0115026, IMG submission 83878) | Wetland microbial communities from Old Woman Creek Reserve in Ohio, USA - Mud_0915_D1 | ecosystem: Environmental > Aquatic > Freshwater > Wetlands > Sediment ...
TATATGGTAGGCGCGAAGGGGATTGAACCCTTGGCCTCTTCCGTGTCAAGGAAGCGCTCTCCCACTGAGCTACGCGCCTGCAAGAGTTTATAAAATAACATCTTTCCCCTCATCCCTGTCAACCTCCAAATGCTGATTCAAAGAGGGGAAAGAGACATATCAGTAAATCTCAAGAGCGGGGAAGAAGAAAGGTATCTCGAACGCAGCCGACTCCTTCGAATCTGAACCATGCACGATATTATGCTCAATATCAGAAGCAAAATCTGCCCTGATTGTGCCGGGTGCCGCATCCTTTGGATTTGTTGCCCCCATGATCTGCCGCACTTTATTAATTGCATTTTCCCCTTCAACCACCATCACCACAACGGGGCCCTCTGACATGAAGCTCGTGAGACTGTCATAAAAAGGCCTCTCCTTGTGAATGATGTAGAAACCCTTTGCATCATCTATCGACATCCTGAGCATCCTCATCGCAGCAATCCTGAGTCCCGGCTGTTCAAACCTTTTTAACACTTCACCGATCAGGTTTTTTTTCACTCCGTCCGGTTTTACGATTGATAATGTTCTCTCCATTGCTCCTCCGCTATATTGAAAGTTTCTGAACCAATTTTTTGACAGTTGCGCTGGATTTTCTGAACTGAGCCTTTTCTTCCTTTGTAAGTTTTACCTCAACGATCTTTTCCACACCCTTTTCCCCGAGAATGACGGGAACACCCATATAAATATCCTTTATCCCGTACTCTCCGTTCAGAAACGCAGCACAGGGAAGCACCCGTTTCTCATCAAGCAGAATGGATTTAACCATCTGGAACGTTGACGCAGCCGGTGCATAGTAGGCACTCCCTGATTTCAGAAAGGAAACTATTTCCGCGCCGCCATTTCTTGTCCGCTCTATCAGCGAGTCAATTTTCTTTTTTGGGAGGATTTCAGTTAATGGTATTCCCTTTACCGTAGTAAATCTGGGAAGAGGAAGCATGTCATCACCGTGACCCCCGAGTACGACGGCTTCTATATCTTCAGGTGATATATGCAACTCCCAGGCAAGGAATGCCGCCAGCCTTGAAGCATCAAGGATACCCCCCATCCCCATAACCCGCCTGCAGGAAAACTCTGTGGTCTTCCATGCGAGTTGAGCCATAACATCCATGGGATTTGTTACGACAATGACGATCGAGTTCGGAGAATATTTTGCAATCTCCATGCATGCACCTCTCACGATATCAACGTTCGCATGAAGGAGATCGCTCCTTGACATCCCCGGCTTTCTTGCAAGCCCCGCTGTGACAACAACAAGATCAGAACCCGCGGTGTCAGCATACCGGTTTGTCCCTCTGATCGTAGCCGCTGAATTCCAGAGCGGACACGCCTCAGCCATGTCCAGAGCCTTCCCCTGGGGCAATCCCTCGACGATATCAAAAAGCACAACGTCGGCTATGCCTGACTGCACAATGAGCTGAGCTGTTGTAGCACCGACATTCCCTGCACCTATCACTGATATTTTTTTCTTCATCGCGGAGTAAAAGTATATAAAATAGCCGAAAGGAATAGCAAGGAAACAGCAGTTGATGCTATTCTGCGGCAACCTCTTCAGGAAGCTTTTCGAGTTTAACCTTGGAAATCCTCTGCCCCACCATCTCTGATATTGTTATTCTCTTCCCTTCGATATCCACAACGGCACCGACCTTGGGAATTTTTTGAAGGGTTGTCAGCAAAAAGCCACTGAGTGTTTCGTATTCTGTGGATTCGGGAATATCTTTATGGTGGTCCTCCTTTAGATCCCGTATGCTGATAGACGCATCAACAAGTAATATGCCTCCGCCAAGTTGTATGACGGGACTTTCAACATCATATTCATCCCTGATCTCTCCAACAATCTCCTCCAGGAGATCCTCCATGGTTACAAGGCCGGAAACACCTCCATATTCATCGATCACCAAAGCCATGTGCACTCGCTTCCGTTGCATTTCCCTGAGGAGATTGCTTATTTTTAGGGTCTCAGGAATGAAAAAAGGCGGTTTCATAAGTTTTCTTATATCAACAGATCCTTTTGCCAGGGCATTAAGGAAATCCTTAACGTACAAGATTCCCCTGATGTCATTCAGGTCTTTTCCGATGACCGGATAACGGGAAAATTGTTCCTCGGTGATAACCGTATTTATATCATTAACAGGCAGGTTCAGACTGATGGTCACCATCTGTGTGGACGGAACCATAACTTCTTTGGCTGACATGTCGGTGAATTCGAATACGCTGTGAATGAGCGCCTGTTCGGTTGGTTCGAATATCCCCTGCTCGCCACCTTCTTTGATTAGCATCCGTACCTCTTCTTCAGTGATGGCCCTTCCTGCATGCGTTTTTTTGCCGAATGGTTTGAGCAGAATATTTGTGCTGAAAGTCAGAACCTGCACAAAGATGAACGCTGTCTTAGAGAAAACCTGGACAACTTTTGCGGTTTTCATTCCGATTCGCTCAGGGTTAGTCAATGCAATGGATTTAGGAATCAGCTCTCCGAAGATAAGGAGAAAATAGGTAATAACAAGTGTTACGAGTCCGATAGATATCCCTTCAGCCGAAGCAGCGATAAGTTGTATCGGAATCTCCTGAATTGCGGGTTTGATGACCTGTATTGCAGTTGCGCCTCCGATGGCTGCAGCAATTACTCCGGCAAAGGTAATGCCAATCTGAATCGTTGCAAGAAACCTGTCAGGATCTTCTTTGAATTTCTGGAGGATGAGGGCATTCTTGTTGCCTTCTTCGACGAGCTGACGGATCCTGATTCTCCGTGTTGCGATGACTGCTATTTCAGCGGCGGCAAAGAAGCCGTTTATGATGATGAAAATGATGATGAAAACGATGTCAGACCACATATATACTCAAGAAAACTCTAAATTCTAAGCACCAAATTCCAAATAAATCAGGAATTCTGACCTGCGGCTGTCCAATCAAGTTTAGTATTTGATACCTTTGGAATTGTTTAGTATTTGAATTTTTGAATTTTTGATTTGCGGTTTTATGCGGGGGTTCTTTTATTGATGAACTGTCGCTTTCCATAGTAAGGGTTACTTCATTCGGGCGATGATTGCGTCAGCCATCCCTGATGTGGTGGCAGCCGATGGATCATCAGGCTTCGGTTTGAGGTCATAGGTTACGTCTTTTCCCTCCTCAATGACCGAAGCAACAGCCTGTTCCAATCGATCCGCAGCCTTGAACTCACCCAAATGTCTGAGCATCATAACACCTGAAAGTATCATAGCAAGCGGATTGACTTTGTTCAACCCTTTGTATTTCGGAGCGCTTCCATGAACCGGCTCAAATACCGCATACTCTTCTCCGAGGTTTGCACCCGGTGCAACACCCAGCCCGCCGATAAGCCCCGCTGCCAGATCAGAAACGATATCACCGTATAAATTGGGAAGAACGATCACATCATAGAGTTCAGGTTTCTGGACAAGCTGCATGCACATATTGTCAACAATACGATCTTCGAATTCGATATCAGGATATTTTGATGCTACGTTCCGGGAGGTCTCAAGAAAAAGCCCGTCTGAGTATTTCATAATATTTGCCTTATGGACAGCAGTAACCTTTTTCCGTTTGTTTCTTCTTGCATACTCAAATGCATAGCGCACAATACGTTCGGTACCAAAAACGGATATCGGTTTAATACTGATTCCTGAATCTGACCTGATAGTCTTCCCTGTTAATTCCTGAATGAGCTGGATGACCCTGTAAGTATCTTGAGTGCCTTTTTCAAATTCAATGCCGGCATAGAGGTCTTCCGTGTTTTCGCGAATGATGACAAGATCAATGTTCTGGAATCGCGTCCTGACACCCTGAAAGGTCCTGGATGGTCTTAGGCAACAATAGAGGTCCAGGACTTGCCGCAATGTTACATTGACGCTCCTGAACCCTGTTCCAACCGGAGTGGTGACCGGACCTTTGATCGCGACCTTATTCTTTTTTATTGAATCAATTACCCTCAGGGGTAAGGGAGTGCCTTCTTTTTCAAAAACATCGAGGCCGGCTTCCTGGATATCCCACTGGATGGGAACCCCGGTCGCCTCAAGGACTTTTTTTGTTGCCTCGGATATTTCAGGCCCTGTGCCGTCTCCCGGAATTAAGGTGATGGGATACATCTAAATATTTACCGTTAATATTTTTTGTATGACATCCGGATAGGTCGCAGCCAATCTCAGTTCGTCATCCGTCAATGGCTTCTGCGTATGGAGATTTGCATATTGCACAAGTTCAAGCACTTTCCTTGCCTGATTGTCATCATGAAAATGGATGCCCAGCTTGTCATACACATGCCTGAATCCCTTGATGCCGCCATATTCTCCTGTTGTTATGATCCTCCCGGTTTCAGCAAGTTCAGGCTCACCTCTTCCGACATCTTCAGGGTCATAGAGTTCGTAATTTCTCCTGTCTTTCAGGGCACCATCTGCATGGATCCCTGATTCATGCGCAAAGGCATTCGCCCCTATGCCGGGTTGGTTAATCGGAATGGGGATATTGAACGCATAGGAGGCATATCTCCCGATTTTCCATGCTTTCCTGAGGTCAACATGCTCATCAAGGGGGAGTTTATCTTTCAGGCCTTGCGAGAATTTCAGCGCCAGAATTGTAGATACCAGGTCGCAGTTGCCGCAGCGCTCGCCGTAACCATTGATCGTGGTATTGATATACGAATCGATACCTACTTCTACAGCTCCCTGTGCACCGGCAACGGATACCGCCTCAGCCATGCCAAGGTCATTGTGGCAGTGCATTTCCAGGGGGAATTTTGTCGCAAGCGCTAAGGCCTTTGCGCGTTCATAGATTGTTATAGGATCATCAGTACCGAGTGTATCGCAGTATCTGAAGCGGTCTGCGCCTGCTTCTTTTCCCGCGAGAGTAAATTCTATGAGTCTGTCAAGCTCTGTTCTCGAAGCGTCTTCTGCATTGATCCCAAGGGTTTCCGCGCCAAGTTCTCTCGCTGTCTTAACAGCCTCAACAAGGGATTTGATGATGTCTTTAAACGATCGTTTCCCCTGGAACTTGCCTTTAATCATAATCTCAGACGTGGACATGGAGATATTCAGGTGTTTGAGTTCAGGACAGTTTTTAAAACTCAACCTTACATCTTCGGGAATTGCCCTGCACCAGCCTTCAAGGTGAATCCTCTTTATTGCGCCAAGTTTTACCAGTTCGAGATTAGCATTGATATAGTTGATCTCGTGTTTCAGGGTTGGGAACCCTATCTCGCTCTGGAACAGACCCATCTCATCAAGATAGATATTCAACATCGTCTTTGAAAGTTTTGGGAGGAGTATTCTTGATGTCTGCACTCCATCCCTGTTTGTCACATCAATCAGATATACTTTGCCTTTCATCTTTCCTTTGGTCTCTTTCTTAATAAATTTATCCCGCATTTCATAAGAGGGATATGGATTTTAACAGAAATTCGTATCAGAGTATACTTATTGAAAAAATCTTCGGCATATACGCAACTGTTATTATTACCATAAACAACTGAATATTACAACAAATCTGGAGCACACTTCCAAAGATGCAACAATAAAAACTGGAAAAGAGAGCCGCTCTTTGTTAAAATGAATGCCAGTTTTTAGAGAGAGTAAGGGAGAACAATGGATTTCAAAGGTCAGGTTGGAATTGTTACCGGCGGAACACGCGGCATTGGAAAGGCAATCGCCGCAGAGCTTGCTCAAAAGGGAGTTAATCTCGTAGTTGCAGCACGAACGCTTGAAACTGCTCACGAAGTAGCTGTATCACTCTCAACCCGGGATGTTAAGGTGCTCGGGATGAAACTCGATGTGTCGAACGCGGAAGAGGTGGAAAAAGTATTCGAAGCAACCCGCAAGGAGTTTGGCAGGGTCGATATCCTGGTGAATAATGCCGGGATAACAAAGGACGGGCTGTTGATGAGAATGAGCGAGGATGCGTGGGACGCTGTTATGGACATCAACCTGAAAGGTGTATTCCTTTGCTCCAGGGAAGCCATCAAGGACATGACAAGGCAGCGGTATGGGAGAATTGTCAATATTACCTCTGTTGCCGCATTTATGGGAAATCCGGGACAGGCCAATTACAGTGCTTCAAAGGCAGGAATCGTTGGCTTTACCAAGACGGTTGCCCGTGAATATGCGGTCAGGGGCGTCACCGTCAATGCTGTTGCCCCTGGTTTTATAGAAACAGCTATGACGGATGTTCTTCCGGTGAATATTAAGGATGAGATGAAGAAACTGATCCCATTGGGCAGGTTTGGTACCGTTAATGATGTCGCACAGGCGGTTGTTTTTCTTGCATCACCGGATGCCGGGTACATTACTGGTCAGGTGATTCACGTGAATGGTGGAATGTATATGTGAAAATATCAAATATCAAAGCTCAAAATTTGAAATTTGGACGTTAAAATTTGTAATTACCATTGTGGAGGTGACTGAATGATTGAAGAAAAGGTGAAAGAGATTATTTCAAAGCAGCTTGGAGTGAATGCGACAGAGGTCGTTCCGGAGGCATCTTTTGTTGAAGACCTCGGTGCAGATTCACTTGATACCGTCGAACTCGTCATGGCTTTTGAGGAGGCCTTTGGCATTGAGATACCGGATGAGGATGCCGAAAAGATTGCCAAAGTCAAAGACGCGATAGAGTATATCAACAAGAAAAAGTCAGCCTGAGATACTCAGAAAATCCGGATGACGAAAAGAAGAGTTGTCATAACAGGAGTAGGAATGATTACTCCTTTGGGTGTCAGCACAGATGAAAGCTGGGACGGTCTCATAGCGGGGAGACCGGGCATCAAGAAAATCACCCAGTTTGATGCCTCTGCCTTCCCGACACAGATTGCCGGCGAAGTGGTCGGCTTCAACCCTGAAGACCATATTGAACCAAAAGAAATAAAGAAAATGGACCGCTTTATCCATTTTGCCCTTGCCGCTGCTTCGATGGCAATGAAGGATTCCGGACTGAAAATTACCGCTGAGAATGCAGAGAGAACAGGTGTGATTGTCGGTTCCGGCATGGGCGGGTTACATGCTATTGAGCATTACCATTCTGTGTATCTTGAAAAGGGGCCGAGAAGAATCAGCCCTTTTTTTATCCCCATGTTAATCGTCAATCTGGCTGCCGGCCAGATTTCGATAAGATTTGGAGCAAAAGGGCCGAACTCTGCCCCAGCTACAGCATGTGCAACGGGAAGTCATTCGATCGGGGATGCCTTCAAAATTATTCAAAGGGGTGATGCAGATGCCATGATAGCCGGCGGGACAGAGGCTGTTATAACGCCCCTGGGAATCGGGGGATTTAATTCCATGAAGGCACTTTCCACGAGAAATCATGAGCCTGACAAGGCAAGCAGGCCCTTTGACATTGACAGAGATGGCTTTATTATGGGGGAGGGTGCCGGGATTTTAATCCTTGAGAGCCTTGAAAGCGCTACTGACAGAGGAGCAAGAATTTATGCAGAAGTGGCCGGTTATGGCATGACTGCTGATGCATACCATATCACATCCCCGTCACCGGGTGGCGAGGGAGCAGCACGATGTATGGAGCTTGCACTCAAAGATGCCGGCGTTCTTGCGTCAGATATCGAATATATCAATGCTCACGGAACATCAACAAAGTATGGTGATGAACTCGAGACGATTGCAATAAAGACCGTATTTAGAGAACATGCATACAAACTCTGTATCAGTTCAACGAAATCAATGACCGGACACTTGCTTGGCGCTGCGGGAGGGGTTGAAGCGGTCATTACTATCCTCTGTATGCACCATGACAATGTTCCGCCAACAATAAACCTCGATAATCCTGACCCTGAATGCGATCTCGACTATATCCCCCATAAGGCGAGAAAAATGTCGGTGAATTATGCCCTGACAAATTCTTTTGGGTTTGGCGGAACAAATGCCTGTCTTGTGTTTAAGAAATTTACTCTGTAACAAGTCCGATTTCGTACGTTATCCCCAATGGTTGAGCACACGATAACAGAATTAGAAAATGTTCTCGGCTATTCTTTCAAAAACAGGCAGATTCTCATGAATGCCGTTACACATAGATCATTTTTTCATGAGAATCCAGACAAGGCGCAGGATTATAACGAAAGACTTGAATTCCTGGGCGACTCGGTGCTTGGATTTGTGATTGTCGAATACCTCTATTTATCCGACAGCAGCCTTACTGAATCAATTATGGCAAAGGCTAAATCATATCTCGTGAAAGAATCTGTTCTTTCGGAGATTGCTGCTTCTCTCTCGCTCGGGAACTATCTCAGATTGGGGAAGGGCGAAGAATCTACCGGTGGCAGGACGAAAAGGTCGCTCCTTGCAGATGCGGTTGAAGCTGTTCTTGGCGCAGTCTACCTGGATGGGGGGTATGAGGATGCCCGGCGGCTCATATTGGGTCTCTTTCAGAACAAGATAGGTTCTGTTCTCATGTCCGGTGAATTCTATGATTTCAAGACTGAACTCCAGGAAAAGACCCAGCTTCTTTTTAACAGTATCCCTGAATATCGAATGATAAAGCAGGAAGGTGAAGAGCATAACAAAGTCTTTACGGTTGATGTACATATAGCAGGCACAAAGTTTGGTACCGGATTCGGGAAAAGTAAAAAAGAGGCAGAGACCAACGCTGCTCAAGAGGCCCTCCGCGAGCTTCAGACAAAGGACAGCAGAGAATATATTTGACGATACCTGCAATTTCTGTTAGCCTTTTCTCATAGTCTTATATTTTCAAAATACTCAGCGGAGGTGATGTGCATGGCAAAGGACCCTGTATGTAATATGACAGTGGATGAACAAAAAGCCGCTGCCTCAAGCATTTACAAGGGTACTACGTATTATTTTTGTGCAAAAATCTGCAAGGAGAAGTTTGATAAGGATCCTGAGAAGTTTGTAGCGGAGAGGAAGTAACAGGTAATGAAAAACGTAGATGCAGAAAAAGGAGGAATAATGAAAAATTTGATGATTTGTTTACTGATGATGTGTGTTTTTACCATGCCCATATATGCTGAAACAGACGCTCCACAACAGCAGACGGGGACAGCCCCCATGCCCGGCGGACCGCAGATGCAGATGAAGTGTCCCATGATGCAAATGCACGGTCAGGGGATGATGCAGGGCGGACAGCAGATGCAGGGGCAGGGTATGATGCAGATGTGTCCAAAAATGGGTCAAATGATGGGGCATGGAATGATGGCACGGGACATGATGCAGATGATGATGGATATGATGAAGGTGCAGCAGAAGATGATCAGGGGGATAAGCCCTGTTGAGAAGAAAGAGATGATGAAGGAAACAGATAAGATGATGGAGAGAATGGAAAGAATGATGTCCGACATGAGAGGGATGATGATGCACGGAATGATGGAACAACCAGCTTCGGCGTCATCGAAAGAACCAGAAAGTAAAGAGACTGAAAAGGAAACTACCCCCAAAGCTGATCCACACAAACACTAAGAGATTGCATTGCCCTGACAATCAGGGTATACAGAGGGTCTCAAGATCAGAGATATTTTGAGACCTTTTCTTTTAAAGGGAGGCAAGATGGAAGTTACTGACCCCGTCTGCAAGATGGTCATAGAAGACAAGGATGCTATTGCTACTTCCCTCTATAAAGGAAAAATATATTATTTCTGCGCTGAGCAGTGTAAGGAAGCTTTTGATAAGGATGCAGAGGGATATATTTCAGGCAAGAAGAGACCTGAACGCCTCGGGATTTTGGGAGCCGGTGCTGTATATACCTGCCCGATGCATCCTGAGGTTCTGAAGGATACCTTCGGCAGTTGTCCTTTCTGCGGTATGGCGCTCGAGCCGAGGACGGTGATGATTGAAGGGGAAGAGAACCCGGAACTGCTCGACATGAAGCGACGTTTCATGATAAGCGCTTGCCTCGCATTCCCTGTAGTATTTATCGCAATGCACCATATGATTCCCGGGTTTTCACTTGGTCGACTCATGAACCATCATGTCCAGAGATGGACAGAATTCCTGCTCACATCGCCAGTGGTCCTTTGGTGCGGATGGCCTTTTTTTGTCCGTGGATGGCAATCGATTATCAATCGCAGTCCCAATATGTATACCCTGATAGGGCTTGGCGTTATTGTTGCCTATGGCTACAGCGTCATTGCAACCTTTTCTCCTGGCATCTTTCCTGAATCTTTCAAA
>Ga0115026_10000619_pt1 | contig 10161 bp, 16 predicted proteins | sample Mud_0915_D1_FD_83878 | JGI IMG/M metagenome (GOLD analysis project Ga0115026, IMG submission 83878) | Wetland microbial communities from Old Woman Creek Reserve in Ohio, USA - Mud_0915_D1 | ecosystem: Environmental > Aquatic > Freshwater > Wetlands > Sediment ...
CGGCATCGGCTGGGCGGTGAAGCAGCTCCAGAACGGCGAGCGCGTTCGGCGTGCCGGGTGGAACGGCAAAGGCATGTTCATCTTCATCGTCCGCGGGAGCAGTCGGGATGGCGGCTGGACGTACACCGACGGGAAGCAGGACAACTACCCACTCCTGGACTTCGTCGCGATGAAGACGGCGGGGGATACCGTGGTGCCGTGGCTCTGCAGCCAGACGGATCTCCTGGCGGTGGATTGGGAGACGGTCGCGCCGTGAGGCTGATCGACCTGGACGCCACCTTCATCGCCGGACCGGCGGCGGGTGAAGGTCATCGGCGCGTCGCCACCATGGCGGAGGCGCAGGGGTTGCTCTTCCAGTGCCCGGCGTGCGCGCAGGGCAAGGAGCGAGCGGAACTGGACGGGCGCCGCGTCGCGGTGGGCGCCCACTACGTGCGCGTGTGGTTCTCCAGCCGGGGTGCGCCCTACGACGCCACTCCGCTTCCCAGGTGGCTCGCCTCCGGGACGAATCTGGACGACCTGACGTTGGCGCCGTCCATCGCGATCAGCGGTGGCTGCCGGTGGCACGGGTACGTGCGGAACGGGGACGCTGCGTGATGGAGGCGGCCGGCCCCTGGGAAGTGGTGGAGATGGCCGGCCAGAAGCTGCCAGGTACCTGCACGTTGACGGTTGCACCGGAGCAGATCCGCATCACCCAGCGGATCTATACACGCGAGCAACTTCACGAGTTGTGGCGGGTGCTGCCATCCATCCAAGAGGGCACCGTGCGAGCCTTGGACATCTCGCATCCCGCGCTCGACGTGATGGGTGTCCGCAGCGCGATGCTCATGCACGTCACCCTTCTCCACCCCACCAGCGTCCAGGGCGTCTTCGAGATGGAGTACGACTTGCGCCCGGTGAAGGCGCCGTGAACCTGGACCGCACGGCGCAGGGGGCGGCGGCCTTCGTCCTGGCCCAGAGCCCGAGGCGCCTCTACGCGCTCCAGTGGCCGGGCGTGGTGGTGGCCCAGGGCGGCCCGGACAGCTTCGACTTCCAGCCGGACGACCCGCGCATTCCCGGCGTCTCGGGGGTTCCGCTGCGACTGCCCGCCCCAGGCTTCACCGTCACCGTGGACCCAGCCCAGCGTCCGCGGGCACTCCTGGCGTTCGCGCAGGGAGACCCGTCGCGGCCGGAGCTCCACCTCTGGGAACGCGCGGGACTCTCCGCGCTCTCCGTGCAGGCGGCCTCGCAGCTCTCCCTCCTGGCTCCGCTGGTGGACGTGGGTGCGGCGGCGGGACCGTTCCAGGGGATCGGCCTCGGGGAGACCCTCAAGACGTTCCTCGACGGGCTGAAGCTGTGGCTCGACACGCACACGCACCCGACGGTTGTGGGGCCGACGTCCATCCCGACGGTCCTCTCGCCCAGCGTGCCGGCGGTGGCGAGCACCTCCGGAAAGGTGGCGCCGTAGCCATGTCCATGTCCTCAACCAGGCTGCGCGACGCCATCAAGACCGCGCTGGACTCGCGCTTCGGGGCGCTCACGGGGCAGGGCGACACGGACCGCCTCGGCTTCTGCGCAGACGTGGCCCAGGCCATCGTGACGGAGATCACCGCCAACGGGGTGGCGCGCGTGTCGGCCGGTGGCCTCCAGCGCGAGGTCAACAACGTCGGGGCCATCGTGGCGACAACTGCCCCGGCGACCCCGCAGGACATCCCGCTCGTGTAAGGTGAGGGTATGGGCGCTCCAGCCGTCGACTTCGGGACCGACATCTCCTTCCTGTTCGGGCTCGACCCGCGCCTCGGCCTCCTGAGCGGGACCGAGAACCTGGGCCAGGCGCTCGTCCACCGGCTCAGCACGCCTCGCGGCGGTCTCTTCTACGACGGCAACTACGGGACCGACTTGCGCGCCCGCGTCAACGACGCGGTGACTCCTGCTGGGCTGGCGCGCGTGCGCGCGGACGTCCAGGCCGAGTGCGTCAAGGATGAGCGCGTGCTGGCCTGCACTGCCATGACGGAATTTGACGCTGCCACGAAGACGCTGCTGGTGATGGTCTCCGTCCAGACGGCGGCCGGGCCCTTCAGCTTCGTCCTCGGGGTGAAGTCCGTCACCGTCGAGTTGCTCCGACAACCTGGACGGCAGGGGTGATGACATGGTGACCCTCGCGGATCTCCTCCCCCCCCTCACTGCCGAAGGCGCCAAGGCGCTCCTGCTAGAGACGCTCCAGGGCATCGGCCCCGTCCAGCAGATCGGCGCCGGGGCCGGGACGGTGGTCCCCTCCGGCAACCCGCTGAACAGCTACGACTTCCTGCTGGAGGTGACGACGTCCGGCACCCTTGGCGCCGGAGCCTTCCGCTACTCGCTCGACGGGGGCACCAGCTTCAGCGGGGCAATCACCATCCCGGGCGGCGGGGTGTACTCGCCCTCCGGGACCGGGTTGAGCCTCACCTTCGCGGGGGACTTCGTCCAGGGAGACCAGTACCTCTTCCAGACGATCTACCCGCCCTTCCCCGTGACGGATTGGGAGAGTGGCGGCGCGGCGCGGACGCTGGTGGAGGCGGACGCGGCGACGCTGGCGGACTTGGTCGGCGTGGCCCTGCCGGAGATCGCCGCGGGCGGGCTGGTGGGCTACGCGAGCGGAGACTGGCTGACGCTGCTGTCCAGCCAGAACTACCTGAACGAGCGCTTTGTGGCGGCGCCGACGGTCGGCCTCGTCCAGCTCGTCCTCGCCGCGAGCGCCCCCGCGCTGTCGGCGGCGGCCGGAGAGCTGGTCGTCTCGAACAGCGTCGGGAGCGGCGCCGGGGTGTTGCTCTTCTCCAACGTCGGGGCGGTGTCGCTGGCGCCCGGCGCGACCGCCTCGTTCTCGTTCCAGGCGGAGCGGCCGGGGGCGGAGTACAACGTCCAGAACGGCGTCCTCACCGTCCTCAAGACGCCGAAGCCCGGCCTCACGTCGAGCAACCCCGCGCCCGGAACCAGCGCCGTCACGCATTCTGGTGGTGGCGCCGGGACGGTGTCCGTGGCAGGGACGCCGCTGGGGAACTTCTCGGTGGTGGTGCGCATCACCACCTCCGGAGCTCCCGGCGTGGGCAAGTTCCAGACGTCGGTGGACGGCGGCGCCAACTACGGGAGTCCGCTGACCATCCCGAGCACCTACGCGCTGCCGCAGCTCGACGGGGTGACGCCCACCGGACTCACCCTCACCCTCGCCTCCTCGTTCGTCTCCGGGGACACCTACAGCTTCACCTCGTTCGCGTCCTGGGTGACGACGCCCGGTCGGGACGCAGAGGCTGATCCGGCCCTGCGCGCGCGCGACACCGGCAAGTGGAGCGGCCTCGGCGTGGGCGGCGGGACGGCGGCGACGTTCGACTACCTCGCACGGACGGCCCCGAGCGGGGGTTCCGAGGTGACGAAGACGCTGCCGACGTGCGACGCGGTGGTGCCGGGCCAGGTAGACGTCGTCGTCGCCGGGGCGAACGGGCCCGTGTCCGTCTCGGCGCTGTCGGCCATCACCGCCTACATCCTCGCGCGCACCGGCATCTGCGCGTCGGCCGTGGTGAGCAACTCCACTCTCCAGACGGTGGTGGTGGTGGCGCAGGTGTTCGTCACCTCGCAGGCGCTGGGAGCCGCGCAGGCCGCCATCAGCGCGGCCTTCACGTCGCTCGCGGCGGCGACGGACATCGGCGGCACGGTGTTCTGGAGCGACATCGTGCTCGCGCTGGACCAGAAGCAGGCCGGCGTCCGGGAAGTGTTCGTCACCACCCCGGCGCCGAACACCGACGTAGCGCTGGCGGCCACGGCGGTGCCGGTGTTCGACCTGGCGGGACTCGTCTACACGCTCATCTGACGCACGCACTGGAGGACGCACGGATGATGACCTACCTGTTGGCGCTGTTGCTTTGCAGTGGCCCCACAAGCAAGCAGTTCCCCAATGGACTCAATCCCGGGCAAGAGCTCTTCTCGCTGAAGCTGGAGAAGGCTGGACGTCTGACGGCGTGCTTTTCCGGAAGCAAACCGGCAAACGAGGTGCTCGTGCTTGAGGGCTTCGTCGTTCTGCGCGCGGGCCAGAAGGGAAAGTGGCGCATCAACCACCCGGTGTTCTCACGCGAGGGAAACGCAAGCTTCAGCGATCGGTGCCTGGAGATGGAGAACACCGAGGAGCCGCTCGCGGTCGGCCAGGTGGTGAGCATCGAATCCCGCCGCCGGACGACGGGACCCGTGAGCCTCACCGTGCGCTGGGAGATCCGGTAGTCATGGCCCCGGGCGCCAGCGAGATCCCGGCGACACCGCGGCGCCGCGGGCGCGCGGACTGGAAGAGCATCGCCGTCTCCGTCGCCTTGGCCCTCAGCGGTGGTGGTGCCGGATGGACGACGCGCGAGCTCCGCCTCAACCAGGAACTGGAAGTTATCAAGGCGCGCCTCACCGCCCTGGAAACCGAGCGCCATGACCGAGAACTCGTCCAGAGGACCATCGACGAGGTGAAGCGTCTTCTGGGTCCGGCCACCGCGAAGCAGAACCACTCCGAGCCTCCGCCCTGAAAGTAGCGGCCACACGGAAGTGCTGGCCGGTGTAATCTTCACCGTATGGATGCCCTGCAGGACTTCTTAGCCTGGCTGGCCGCAAAGGAGGACACGCCCTACCTCTGGGGCGGTCGCGGCACCAGGATGACGCTGCCGCCGGTTGGTTCTTCCGAGCCGCCTCCTCCCGACCCGGATGGGCTCTACCCTTCTCCCTACGAGGGGTACGACTGCTTCGGCTTCCCCGCGTGTGGTCTGCTGGAGGTCGGCGGCCCGGACCTGCGCGGCTGGTGGACGGATCGCGCCTGGGCGGAACTGCCCAGGGTAGCCACGCCGGAACCTGGGTGCCTGGTCTTCTATGCGCCCGCGCAACCTTCGGGGCCGCAGGACGTGGAGCACGTCGAGGTGGTGGTGGGTCCGGGCACCGCGATCTGCCTGGCCGGTGATCAGCAAGGCCTCCCGGGCTGGAGGACCATCGGCGCCCGCGGGGGCAACCATCTCACCACCTCGGCGCGCATGGCGGAGAGCCAGGGAGCCCGGGTGCAGTACCGCCCCAACCACCTCCTGCGTCCCCGCGTGGCCGGCTTCTGCCGCCTACCCCTCCCCGGCCAGAAATGAGGGCGCGCCGAGGACCCGCCTGGGTGGTGCGGACGCTCGCCCAGCGCGTAGACTGCGTTCGGCTCGGCAAGGTGCTGAGCCGCTATTGGGCCGCAGTCCACTGCCGCTCCCTGGGCACGCGACGCCCGCGCAGCGGTCAGCCGAGCCACTCTCCGCAGAGGATTCCGTGAGCTACCGCACCGTCTTCGCCGACCTGCTCCCCACCGGCCTCCAGGACCCCTATGGACAAGCCTGGGCGCGTGCCCACGGCATCGTCCTCGACGCGATGGCCCAGCGCGCGCGGGCCTCCGTCCAACAACGCCTACCCGGCGGCGCCGCCGCGGACTCCCTGGGTGCCATCGGGAGCGAGCGGGGCATCGACCTGGGACTGAGCCTCCAGCGGACGGATCCTCCGACCTACGCCATCGGTGCCGCTACCACCATCGCCGGGGGCGAAGCCGCTCCGGGTGTGGGGGCCTTTCCGCCGCCCGCTCTCGGCGGCTTCCCCACCTTTCGCGTGCGCATCACGGCAGACGGCTTGCCGGGAGGGACGGCTACCTACGAAGTGAGCATCGACGACGGCGCGACGTGGAGCGCCTCCATGCCCGTGTCAGGAGAGGAGACATTCCCGGCTGGCACTGGGCTACAAGTGAACTGGGAGACGTCCACGACGTACTACATCGGGGACGAGTGGCGGTGGCTGATCGCGCCAGTAGCAGACCCGGCGGAGACGCTCGACGACTACGCCGCCCGCGTTCGGCAGGCGTGGATTCTCTGGCAGTTCGGAGGGTGCCCGATTGGTCTCCTGGTGGCCTTTGCGGTCCAGGGCTACTACCCGGAGATCGTCTGCGCGAGCGGCTCACCGGGTCTCTGGGGCTATGGGACGTGGGGCTCGGGAGTATGGGGGGCGGGCTCGAACGGAGCCGTCTACAGCGTCGCACCAGGCGCGTTCGGTGCGGGGACCTGGGCGGCGGGGACGTGGGCCGACCCTGCGGCCGTGGCTGCCCAGCTCATCACCACCAGCACCGCCGCGCTGACGACGCTGCCCTGGAACGCCTTCTACGTGTGGTTCCCCACGCTTCCGGGGTCCTGGACGACGCCCACCACTCCGCCGACGCCTTCGACGGTGCCGAGCGTCTACGAGATCCGCCGCCTCTTCGCGATCTGCGTCGACCGGTGGAAACCGGCCTGGACGAAGTGCCTGTTCATCGGGGCTCAGGTGTTTGGCTCACCGGGAATCTGGGGGGCTCCATCCGCGACGTGGGGGATGGTCGGGGCGACCTGGGGCTCGAGCGTGGCGCTCTACTACCCGACCGATTGACGAGCGGTGTTCGTGCGCGTAGGGTGTCGCTGCTACCACGGAGGGCGATGAGGGGGCGAAGCCGCGTCGGTGGTGGAGCCGGAGTCCCGAGCCCAAGCCAGCAACACCGTCCCGGACGCGGGGCGGGCACCAGGTCCAGGCGGGGCGCCGACGCGCTCTCCTGGACCGGGGCGAAGCTGGCGGGCTTGGCCGTCGGCTGACGCGCTGGTAGGTTCCACCCATGGCCCTCCAATTTTCCACCGCCCTCCGGGACGCCCAGAACGACGCGATCACCGCCGCCGTGGGAGCGGCGGGCTTCCTCGAGATCTTCGACGGCGCGCTGCCGGCGACGTGCGCGACTCCGAGCGCCGGGACGAAGCTCTCCAAGCACACGCTCGGCTCTCCCTTCGCCCCGGCTTCCTCCGGCGGCGTTCTCAGCCCCACTGTCCCGGCCGACGTGAACGCCCTTGCGGCCGGGACGGCCGGCTACTGGCGCGTCTTCGCGTCCGACGACACCACCTGCGTGGTACAGGGCACCGTGAGCGTCACCAGCGGGGACCTGGTGCTGAGCACTCTGACTGTCCTCCTCGGAGAGCCAGTCCACATCCTGTCCTGGGCGTGGACGGCAGGAAACGCATGAGGGCGGCATCATGGTGACCGGGGACCTGGCCTCGACGACCGGTGCGACCACCTCCGCGATGAGCGCCCGGCTGGGCCTCAGTGCGGGGATGGCCAGCACCTGGGCGGGGGCGACGTCGGCGATGACCGGCTTCCAGCACCGGGCGCCCACGGCGAGCTTGTCGAGGGTGTCCGGCCAGCCGGCGAGCGCGGCCATCCAGGTAGACCGGGGCACCACCGTCACCCTCTTCGGCCGCGTCTCCGGGGGGAACATCTCCGGGTGGGTGCTCCAGTTGGTCGGCTTGCCACCTCGGGCTGACTTCCTGAAGTCGAGCGCATCCGCGGGGGAGATCCTGGTGGTGAACGCGGCGGCCGGGACGTTCGAGGTGTACCTGGCGCTGGCGGACACCGAGCGGGCGCAGAACATCACCGTGGAGCTGCGGGCCCAGGTCGGCGCCAACTACTACCTGCTGGCGCGACACGTCTTGCAGATCAACTCCTGACGCCTCTGGAGTCAGTGCGGCCGCGCTTCTGAGAGTTCCAGCAGGGACGCCTGCTCCGGCGGTGCGGGACGTTCACCGGCCGGGAGAGCTACCACCTGTCGGCCCTCCGCATCCCAGCGCTCGCGGGCGAGGCGGCAGTAGTCGGCGCTCGCCTCAGCCCCGACGAAGTTCCGCCCCTCCTGGAGTGCCGCCAGGCCGGTTGTGCCAGCGCCGCTGAAGGGGTCCAGCACCGCGTCTCCAGGGGCGCTCCCGGCTCGGACGCACAACCGGGCAAGCGCGGAGGGCATCACCGCGAAATGGGGGCCGGAGTACGGCTCTCCGGCGATGGTCCACACGGAGCGCCGGTTGCGCGTCTCGCGCTCCGCCCTGGGCGCGGAGGACGCCCGTCCGAGTTGATGCTCCGCCGTTTTCCCGGCGTCGAAGCGCGACCCGGCAAACCCCCGGACAGCCCTCTCCGCGATGGCGTCCGTGTCGTAGAAGTACCGCTCCGACTTCGTCAGCAGGAACACCTGCTCGTGCGCCTTCGTGGGGCGGTCCCGGACGGACTCTGGCATCCCGTTGACTTTGTTCCACACCACCTCGCTCCGAAGCCACCAGCCGTCCGCCTGAAGCGCGAATGCCACGCGCCACGGGATGCCCAGCAAGTCCTTCGGCTTCAGCCCGGGCAGGGCCCGTCGATTCGGCTGTTCGCAAAGGGCCGAGCCCTCGACGTGCTTCGGAGAGTCACCACGGCTGCCTCTGTTGCGCGACTGCGCGGGCCAACGCTCGGGGTCGCGGCCTCCGGGCGGTCCACTCGCCCAGCAGTCGCCCAGGTTCAGCCAGAGGGCGCCGTCCTCCGCCAGCACCCGCCGCACCTCCCGGAACACCGCGACCAGGTGCCCGACGAAGGCCCACGGGTCCGGTTCCAGGCCCAAGCACCCGCGCCACGCCGGCACCGCTACGGGCGGCAACCCGGCCATCGGCGCGAAGGACACCGCCGGCCAGTCCACCGGCTCCAGTCCGTAGTCCCGGAGGCCCCAATAGGGAGGGGAGGTGACGCACGTCCGCGCCACACCAGCGGGCAGCGCCGCCAGGACGTCGAGGGCGTGGCCGCAGCGAAGGTCAGCGGTCATGGCCGACGCTCGCCCCTCGCCGCCTTCAGGCGCTTCAGGCACTTCGGGCACGTTACCGACTCGTCCACCAGCGACCAGTTAGCCTTCGACAAGTCGATTGCTCTCGGACGGGCCGCACACAGCGGGGACACGCTCCCGTCGTCGCACATCAATTTGGCCTTGTGAACTGGCTTGGGCCGAGGTGTTGGCCCGAAGAAGAACGTCACACCGGTCACGCTCTCCCCCGGAGCTCCTCTTCCAGTTCCAGAATCCGCTTCCGCGCCGCTTCCAGGGCGGTCTCCGCCCGGTCCGCCCGGAGCTTCTCCGCCTCGACGGCGTCCTGCTCCACGGTCTGAAGTGCGGCGGCCATGCACGCGGATGCCGGGACCGTCCTCATGGAGAGCCCTCGTCTCCTCCCGTGCAGCAAGAATGCGGTCGATGGGCTCGTAGAAGCGCCAATCCACCTTGAAAGACATCTTTGCTCTCCTTCCCGAGAAGGACGCACCTTACACCTGCGGCGCCTGACTGTCACGCGGCAGTCGCGATAGGTCCAACCGGCGCCCATCCCCGCCATGGTGGGCAGTCCTGGACGCTGGCGCGGAAGATGGTTGACCGCGCGCCTGCGGCGCGAGAGTCTCCCCCGCATGCACATCCCCACTTCCGGCTTCTTCCGCCTCCTGCTGCCGATCCTGGTCTTCTCGCTCTCCGCCTGGGCCGCCCCCGCCCCGCCCGCGGGCGATGCGCCCGTGCAGGAACTCGCGGCGCCGCAGCCAGCCTCCGCCCCCGGCCTCTCGGTGCAGGTGGGGCCCTCGGTACCGATGGTCCTCTACCGGCCGGGCGCGGCGCAGGTGGAGCTGCTTCCGGGAGCCGGCATCCAGTGGACGCTCGGCCATCCCTTCTTCGAGCGCGAGATGGGCGGCTCCCGCTGGCAGCTCTTGACCCTGCAGCTCATGGCTTTCGGCTCCCTGGTGCGGCCCGGTGCGGAGGAGTTCGGGGCGCTCTCGGTGGCCGGCGGTGCCTGCACGCTCAGTTCGCTGGTGTGCCTCGTGGCGGGGCGGACGGTGCTCTCCACGGCGCCTGTCCGGTCCGCCCCATGGTTTCTCGGGCTGTCCCTGGGGACCAACGTGCTGACCGGGCCGCCCGCGGACGCGGCCATTCCGGGACTCAGCTCGATGGCGCCCACCTCGAAGCCGCCAGCGGCGAACACCGTCAGGTTCTGAAGGGCCGGACAGGCGCCGCCGGAGGTCCCCCCTCCTCCGGCGGCGCGCAGTAGTCCCGAATGTTGACGCGCGTGCCGCACGCGCGTACAGTCGAGCGCATGACAATTGAGAGACCAGATGTTCGAGACTGCCCTGGCGTCCGAATCGCCTTGCGCGCGGCTCTGGCGGACCACGTAGGCCCAGCCGATTTGGCCGACCGCCACCTGGATGGCGTCTACCACGACCCAGAAGGCTGGCTTGTGGCGACCGGTGGCCACCGGCTCTTCGCAGCGCGCGCGGATGCCGTCGGGCTGGAGCTGGGGGAAGCTGGGCGCTCCTACCATCCCGGCTCGCTGGTTGACGGAC
>Ga0115026_10000621_pt1 | contig 10158 bp, 11 predicted proteins | sample Mud_0915_D1_FD_83878 | JGI IMG/M metagenome (GOLD analysis project Ga0115026, IMG submission 83878) | Wetland microbial communities from Old Woman Creek Reserve in Ohio, USA - Mud_0915_D1 | ecosystem: Environmental > Aquatic > Freshwater > Wetlands > Sediment ...
TACTCCTTTTTTCAGCAGATCATCCTTGGCATGCCCTTCGGGAACAACCCGGCTTCTGATACGGCAGTCGCAATTCTCCTTCTCATCTTTGGGATCCTGTTCCTGGTCCTTTTCCTGGTATTGAAACTCGAGACCCAGGTCACGCGAACAGCGCTCCGGTTCCGGTTCTTTCCCCTTCATCTGAAATGGAGAGAGGTTCCGTTTGGGACGATTGCCGAAGTAAAGGCTGTGGTATACAGACCGCTCCGCGAGTACGGCGGGTGGGGCATCCGATTCGGCAGAAAGGGGATCGCCTATAATGTGTCGGGAGACCGGGGGGTACAGGTCACTCTGAAGAGCGGGATATCGTTTCTCCTTGGTACTCAACGGGGAGAGGAGATGGAACAACACCTGCTCTCTGCGATCCGGAGGGAGAGCGGTCATCCGTGACGGGTTCTGGAAAACCCTCGTGAAAACAGAAATGAACTCAAATTCAGGTGAACCTGATTCTCACAAGAATGGGAAAACAAAGGATGGGAAATACCGCCACAATCATGACGAGGACGAAGAACACTGCTCCCCTGAATTCCTCTGGATGAACACAACCGTCCGCAGCCGGGAGAGAATACACTACACTACATCTGCAATGTTGACCGGCTACAGAAGAACAGAGAAAATATCGTTTTTTCGATTCCGAATTATGAAACCGGATGGGCTCGAGGAGATTCGAACTCCTGACCTCCGCCGTGTGAAGGCGACGTCATAGCCAGCTAGACCACGAGCCCGATGCATCGACCGGGATTCGAACCCGGGCTATTGGCTTGGAAGGCCAATATCATGCCTCTAGATCATCGATGCAGTATCTATAAAGTATTGCCCCCCGGGCATAATGGTTTTCTCCGGGAAGGCTGGTGATATCACCGTCCTGTGGTGCGGGTCCCGGGCGGCGAGATCAAGGTTTCTTCGGGATCATGCTGATGGCATCAAGGTACCGGACCAGCATCCTGATACCTCCCGCCGCCTGGCGCCACTCGAAATGCTCGTTCACCCCATGCGCACGGTCGGAGGGCAGCGAGAGGCCCAGCAGGCTGACCGGTACCCGGAGATGCCGACGCAGGGTCGTGACCGCACCGATGGAACCCCCGGCCCTCCAGAAGACAGGCTCCCTCCGGAAGCCGAACCGCATCGCATCCCGGGCGGCATCGGCATAGGGTCCCGAGAACTCGCCAAGGAACGGCTCCAGTATGGATTCCACGCCCACCTCAAGGTCAGGGTTCTCCTGCATCATGAACTCCCGTACCCGCTGTGCCACGGCCCCGGGATCCTGCCGGGGCACAAGACGCATGCTGATGAGCGCTTCGGCCCGGTGAGGGATGATCGTCTTGATGCCAGGCCCGGGGTAGCCGCCGGAGAAGCCATGCACCTCGAACGTGGGCTCGGCCATGAGTGCACGGATCAGGTCTTCCCGGCGCCGGATTGACGGCCGGATCCGGGTGATGCCATGGCCCTTCCTGAAGCCCTCCACCGTGATGCCTGAACGGAGGAATCCCTCCATTTCCGCACCGGTGAGGGGTTCCACGCCATCGGCAAACCCCGGGATGGTGACACGACCGCTCCGGGGGTCCTGGCACCTGGCCAGAACCCGGCCCAGCTCCGAGAGGGGATTGCGGGCTACCCCCCCGGTCGTCCCTGAATGGAGATCCCGTTCATGGGTCTGGAGCGAAAGATGCATCCCCAGGAGGCCACGGAGGCCGTACACGACTGTGGGGTGTTCCCGTGATATCCAGGTGGTGTCCGAAACCAGCACCGAGTCCGTCTGCAGGGACCCTGCCCTCCTCTGCAGGAATCCTTCGATTGACGGGCTCCCCATCTCCTCCTCCATCTCCCAGAGAAATCCGATATTGAGCGGAAGCCCGTGTTCTGCCGCGTACCGTGCGGCCAGAAGCGCCGTGACAAGGGGCCCCTTATCATCGCTGGTACCCCTGCCGCTCCATCCCCGCGGGGTCCGGTGCAGGGTGAAGGGATCGCGGCGCCACTCCGCCGGGTCTGCCGGCTGAACGTCCAGATGGTTGTAGAGAAGCACTGTCGGGTCATTCCGGCCATGCCTGAGCATCCCCTGGACCACGGGATTCCCCCGCGTGCGGACGACGGATGCCCGGGCGCCGATACCCCGGAGAAGATCCGCGGCCACTTCCGCACACCGCCGGACATCATCCCCCCGCTCCGGATCCATGCTCACGCTGGGAATTTCCACCAGGATCCGGAGGATCTTCCCGAACTCCGGGCGGGAATCCCGGACGAATCCCCCCAGGGAGCGAGAGAGTGCGGGATCGCCTCTGAATGTGGCCATCGCAGAAGCGATCTGCCCCCGGATTGGTTAAGCCTTCCCCCCGCGGCCCTCCGCTGAAGCATTCTTCGACTTTGAGAGAACGGTTTTCCGCATACACCGATTACTGGTGAGACACTCTCGGGGGCTCACCGCCCCCGCTGCGTGGGCAACCCCGGCCGGTTTCCCGTTGCCTGCAGATCGATGGATAAACCGGCCAACTGGCTATCCCCACGGGGGAGGGACCGGGAGGGGGCGTGCCCCCTCCCGTCAGCATGTTCTCTGAAACCTGAACAGGAGTGGAGAATGAACGGGGATGGGGAGGAAAAAGAGAGATTACCTTCGGATCTCCTGCTCCACCTGCTCGAGAGCTGCCACCCGCTTCTCCAGCGGCGGGTGGGTGGAGAAGAGCTCCATCAGGGTGTTCCCCGAGAGGGCAGGGATGATAAAGAAGGCATTGGCCCCCTCCACCTGCCGCTTGGGCTCGGGGGGCAGGTAGTCCATCCGTCCCGAGATCTTGTAGAGGGCCGAGATCAGGTCCCGGGGGCGGCCCGTCAGGTAGGCGGAACCCCGGTCTGCCCCGAATTCCCGGTACCGGGAGAGGGACCGGATCAGGAGTGTGGAAACGAGCCAGACGGCTACCGCGGCGATCCATGCGAGGATCCAGGCGCCCCCGCTGTCCCGCCGGTTGCCCCCAAGGGAGAGGAAGATGGCATTCTGCATGATGATGGAGGCAAGCATTGCCATGAAGGAGCCGATGGTGAGGACCAGCATGTCCCGGTTCTTCACATGGGACATCTCGTGGGCGAGGACGGCCTCCAGCTCCTGGGGGGTGAGGAGTCGGACGATGGAATCCGTCACTGCCACGACGGCGTGGGACGGGCTCCTCCCCGTGGCGAAGGCGTTCGGTACCGGCGTCTGCATCACCGCCACCTTCGGCATGGGAAGCTCAGCTTCCTTGGCGAGTTTCTCCACCATCGCATAGACCTCCGGGAACTCATCGCGGCTCACCGCCCGGGCGCCGGTGGACCAGAGGACCAGCCGGTCCGAGAAGAAGTACTGGACAAAGGCCAGGAGGAACGCAAAACCGATGAGGCCGTAGATTCCGATCCCCAGGTACGAAAGCACCGCTAAAAAGATCAGGTTCACGATGAGGAGGAGCAACATCGTGAACCAGACCCTCGTCGTGAGCCCCAGATCACGCTGCCATTGCATGGGATTCTATTTGGAGAATGCCCTTCTTAAAACATTCGAACGCAGGGCGGGATACAGGCACTGCCGGGGGATCTTCCCCCGTCGGGACCGGGGGAGATGGTAACTCTATATCCTCCCCCATCCATACGGTGTAAAGGGAGGGACCGGATGACGCTGGATGAGGTGACCATTAGCCGGGCGATCCTGGCGGAACAGATGAAGGTGATGCTGGACCACCTGGAGCTGGACGTGGCCGTGGTGGGGGGAGGGCCATCCGGGCTTACCTGCGCTGCCCTCGCGGCGGGAAACGGTCACCGGGTCGCCGTGATCGAGAAGAAGCTCTCCATCGGCGGGGGCATGTGGGGAGGGGGGATGATGTTCCCCCGGATCGTGGTGCAGGACGAGGCGGTCCGCATCCTGGACCGGTTCGGGATCCGGCACCGGGAGCATGCGAAGGGTTACCACGTGGCTTCATCGGTGGAGGCGGTGGCCAAGCTGACCGCCGGTGCCGCCGATGCCGGTGCGGAGTTCTTCAACCTGACCACCGTCGAGGACGTGATGATCCGGGGCGACGGAAGGGTGAGCGGCCTCGTCATCAACTGGACGGCGGTGGAGATGGGCAGGCTCCACGTGGACCCCCTGACCATTGCCTGCCGCTGGGCGGTGGATGCCACGGGGCACGATGCCATCGTCGCGAACCTGCTGGAGAAGAAGGGAGGCCTCGTCCAGGTGAAGGGGGAGCGGTCCATGTGGGCGGACCGGGCCGAGCATGGCGTCGTCTCCCATACCCGGGAGGTCTTCCCGGGCCTCATCGTGGCCGGTATGGCGGCAAATGCCGTTGCCGGTGAGCACCGGATGGGCCCCATCTTCGGGGGGATGCTCCTCTCCGGCGAGCGGGCCGCCCAGCTGATCGGATCGCCGGACCGGAAGCGGAAACAGAAACGCAGGCAGAAGTAGCCGGGCGACCCGGGGGGAGAGGAATGGATCCGGAAGATACCGAACCGGAAGAGCAGGAACCGGAAGAGGACGAAACCGAGGCACTGTCGGACGTGGCCTACGGCCTCTTCGAGGTGCTCCTGAACCGGGGGCTCCGGATCCGGGGACCGTACCTCTTCGAGATGGTGGAGAAAGGGGTGGAGTTCCGGGCGGAATTCGACACGATCTTCGAGGGCTTCCGCTCCGAGTACCCGCCGCTGGCTGATGCCCTCATCCGGAGGTTTGGATCGCCCGATGCCATCTATGCCCGTTTCCGTGGCGGAGAGGGTGTCATCCCTTCCAGGACCACGCTCATGTACTGGATCGTCCAGGACGCCCCCGGTGCATCACCGGGCCAGGTGGACGACGAGAAGGTGGGGAAATGGCTGATTTTCCTCGAGGAAGACCAGGTGGACGAGGGGTGGAGGAGGGTCCGGGATGATACCTGTGCCGGGCTCCTGGGCATCTCCTCCAAGGTCTCCACGGCGAAGCCCAACCCCGAGTCCCGGGACCGCCGGAAGGTCATCTACGTGTACACGAGGGACTGGGCCGATGAGGCCGACGTGATGCGGATCCGGGAACGCCTCAGGGAACGGGGGGTTACCGAGCGGATCGGGTACAAGCGGAACATCGAGACCTACCGGGGCGAATACAGCCAGAAGGGGAAGAAGGTCACCTTCTACAGCGCCTGACCCCCAAGGCGGACGACTTTTCTCTTCGTCCCTGCTCATTTTTCCTGTCACACGAAGGGGTCAGTGTACTGAGACCGGTGATACGACTACTGGGGCGCTCCTGGGGGCTCCCGCCCCCACCGCGCGGGCGTCCATCCGGTTGATGGGATTGGTGCTTCTGCGGGGTCAGAAATGAGCTTCTGGTTACTCGCCGGATTGGGATATCCCTCGGATTTGACTATCCCCACCGGGGGAGGGACCGGGAGGGGGCAGGGTCCCCTCCCGATGAATGTCCCGGAATCCAGTTGCAGCAGAAAGAGGAAAGGACACATCAGAAAAAATGAGAAAAAATAGGGAGAAGAAAAAAATTGCTCAGTCCTTCCGCTCCTTGTTCTTGGGGCGCAGGTGCTTGTAGTTGCACTTGCGGCACTGGGTGGCGCGGATGGCATTGCGTGCGTTGCAATGCATGCAGATCTTGACATTCAGCAGGCGTGCCTCTGCCTCGGGAAATCTGGCCAATGGACTTCACCTCGTGGAATCAGTTCTTAAAAAAACGACGCGGGGGATATTAAGGATTTGGATGGGAAAGTGATTGGGATGGACCGCATCATTCGGGAAAACCGGGAACGCTGACGGGAGGGGGAGACCCCCTCCCGGCCCCACCCCCGTGAGGATAGTCGGTCGAGCGGTGTCCGGGAAGGGAGGATCCACAGGTGAGAGTAAACCGGCGGGGGGTGCCCACGCGGCGGGGGCGGTGAGCCCCCGAGAGCGTCTCTGTACTACGATACGAAGGGATTCCACCGACACACATCGATCAGAGAAAACCGCGGGCGTCGGGGCGGGGGCGGCGGGAATCGCCGCTACTCCGGCAGGCTCTCCATCCACGTCCGCAGGGCCTGGAGGGCACGGGCACGGTGGGAGATCCGGCTCTTCTCTCCAAGGGTGAGCTCAGCCAGGGTCCGGCTGTTCACCTCGAAGATGGGATCGTAACCGAACCCGCCGGTTCCGCGGGGGGAGCCCGTGATGGTACCGTCGATCCTGCCGCGGAAGACACGGATGGTCCCCGTGCGGTCAGCATGGGCAATCGCCGTCTCGAAGAACGCCGCACGGTCCTCCACACCCTCAAGGAGCTTCAGGATCCCCGTGTTCCCCAGGGTGGAGAGCACGTAAGCCGCATAGGGGCCGGGGAATCCGCCCAGCGCATGGATGGAGAATCCGGTATCATCCACAATCAGGGGCCGGTGGAGCTGCCCGAAGGCCCAGGCGGCCTTGCCCCGGGCGATCTCCCCCACGTCGTCATGCTTCAGCTCGGGGCAGTCCAGCGGCACATGCTCCACCTCCAGGATGCCCTGGAAGAAGGCGGCCACCTCCCGGGCCTTGTGGGCGTTCCCGGTCACGACGGCCAGTTTCAGAGGTACCGCCCCCTTTTTTCGATCTCCTGCTCCCGTGCCAGCACCTGATCCGCCTCCGGGAAGTTCTCCCGGTACCCCTCCAGGAATGCCGAGCGGAGCAGTGCATGATCGGCCCTTGTGGACCGGAGTGTCTGGAACAGGACATGGAGGTCCACGCCCCGCGACTCCACCTCGTCGGAGACGACAGAGAGACCGAAATCGATAAGGGCGATCCGGTCGCCGAGGACCACCATGTTGGAAGTGGTCAGGTCCCCATGGATGATCCCGGCCCGGTGGAGGCAGCCCACCATCCTCCCTGCCTCCCGGAGGTGCTCCGGTATCATGGATTCCTTCAGGAGCGGCCCTGCGATCCGCTCCATGACGATCGTATCTGCGGTGATCTCCCTGATGATGGGGGTGGGCACGCCGGCCTTCCGGGCCGCGGCGATGAGCCTGGCCTCTGCCCGGGTCCGCTCCGCGATCAGCCGCCGGTCCAGCGGGGGAACCCGGTAGGCCTTGGGGAGGCGCCGCTTCTCCACCCGTTCCTCCCCCAGGGTCACCACGGCCTCTGCCCCCCGGGCGGTGCCGGTGGTCCGTGCCCCGGGGCCCCGGGGCACGATCCCCTCTCCCGGTTCCCGCCAGGTGACCTCCACCTCATCGGCCCGGTAGCAGGGGAGGATGCGGGAATCGCCTACCGGGATCGAGATCCCGTGGTCAAGCATCAGCTTCCCGGTGTAGGCGATCATGGCCCCGTTGTCCCCCAGGTACCGCTGTTCAGGGACAAAGAAGCGGGCCCCCCGCTCCCGGCACATGGTGGCCAGCATCTCCTGGAGGCGCCGGTTGGCCCCCACGCCGCCGACGAGGAGCACCTCCTCCTTCCCCGCATGGGCCAGCGCCCGTTCCGTCACCTCCACGCACATGGCAAAGGCCGTCTCCTGAAGGCCGCAGCAGATGTCCTCCAGGGGGGCCCGGGATTCCCGGGCTGCGGTGACGATGCCAGAGAAGGCCAGATCCATCCCCTTCACCGTGTAGGGCAGGTCGATGGGCTGACCGTGCCGGGCCAGCTCCTCGATCTTCGGCCCGCCGGGGTGCGGCAGGTTGCGGTACCGGGCGAACTTGTCCAGCGCATTTCCGATGCCGATATCCAGGGTCTCTCCGAAGATCCGGTACCGGTGGGAGAGGAATCCCAGCACCTGGGTGTTGGCGCCGCTGGCATACAGGACGATAGGGTCCCGGCAGCCGGTGGCAAACCGGCCGATCTCGACGTGGGCCACGCAGTGGTTCACGCCGACAAGCGGGACGTTCCATGCGAGAGCCAGGGCACGGGCTGCGGTGGCGGTGGTCCTGAGGCAGGGGCCCAGGCCCGGCCCCTGGGAGAAGGCCACGCCCCGGATCTCGCCCGCGCCGGAGAGGGCCCGTTTCACCACGTCCTTCATCACCTGCGCATGGTGCTGGGCGGCTTCCCGGGGATGGATCCCCCCCTGGGGCGGGGCGTAGGCATGGGAGTGGAGGGTGATCAGATCGTCACCAAAAACCGAAGCGCTCAGGTTCCAGGCGGTGCCCTCGATCCCGAGCACGTGCCCCTGCGACATGGGAAAAGAGGTTATTTCTTCTTGAATTCGGTGTATCCGCACTTTCCGCACGAGGACCGGTCCTTATGCTCGGCGAGCAGCACCCCGGTCCCGCACCGGGGGCAGCTCCGCCGCTGGAGCACCGTCTTCCCGTCCGTGACGGTGTAGTAGGCGCTCCGCCTGACTCCCTTGGGGGCTTTCGCTGCCATCCGTTACGTGCCCCCTTCCGGCGCGGCCTTGGGCTTGCCCCGCTCTGCGAGATAGCCCCTCTCGGTCTTCACCCGTGACTCCTCATCATCGTAGATGCGGGCAGATCCCGTCACCACCCGGGTGCCGAACCGGCTCTTCACCTGGTCCAGCACCACGGCCTTCTCGTTCAGGTTCAGGATGGCGCAGACCTTGCCCATCACCTCGCTGCGGGAGGGGGTGGCCTTGTCGTACCCCAGGGTGAACGTGATCTCCCGCCGCTTCAGGAGCTCGTTCCTCCGGTCGCTCGTGATCTTGAAATCCATCGGTATCCTCAATAGGTACGCGCCGTACCGATATAAAATATCCCCCGTCACCGGTTACCCGGCGTTCCGTCGGCGATGAACCGGGAGAGGAACGAACGGGCGGCCTTCCGGGCCTTCCCATCCACCCGCCGGAGGACCACGCCCTCCCCCGGCTGTCCGTACAGGATCATCACTCCCGTCGGAGCCGCCAGGACGAGCGGGATCACGGCCAGGTCCTCCTCACCTTCCACCACGATCATGGCCGGGGGATCGGCCACCGCGTCCCGGATGGCCAGGACCAGTTCATCGGAGATGGTGCCGGGAGGGTTCCTGGCCGGAAGCGTGCGGACAGGGAGCCGGGGCACCCGGGTGCAGGGGGCCCGCATCGTATGACCGTCGATGATGGCCACGTCAGGGGTGATCCCGGCCTGGATCAGGTGATGGGTGACCACGTCCCCGACCGAATACACCGCATGCCCCGCGAGGAGGGGGAGAAGGGCAGTGAGGGAAGGATAGAGATCCCCGAAAGGTTTCTTCAGCTCGGACCGGATATCGTCGGGGAGCCGCCGCATCAGCGGACCTTCAGGGCATAGCGTCCCGGAAGCTTGATGTTGAGCCGGCGGGCCATCTCCGAGTGCTCGGGATCGATGATCACCAGGTAGCCGGCCCAGTCGTTGGTGAGCGTGGTGGAGCCGCAGACCGTGCAGGCCTCGCCCTCCACCACCCGGTGGCACTGCCGGCAGACATTCCCCTGCTTCTTACGCACTACCATGGCCGCTCTTCTCCTTCTCCCGCTCCAGGTCCTCGGCCAGCCACCGATCGGTGCCGAGCCCGGCCTGCCGCATGGTGAGGCCGATCTTGGACTCCCGGGGTTCCCGCTCGTTCAGGGAGAGGGTTACCACCCGTGCCCGGACCGCGTCGCCGACTCCGATGAACCGCTTGGACTCCTGGCAGATCAGCCTGCCGTTCTTCTCATCGTAGTTGATGAAGTCGTCCGAGATCTGGCTCACATGGAGCATGGCGTCGATGGGGCCCAGGGAGACGAAGCAGCCGAAGGTGGTGGTCTCCACCACGTCCCCCTCGATCACCTCCTGGAGCGCGAGACGCAGCACCAGCGCCTCGAAGGTCACGTCATAGTAGACGGCCCCGTCCCCGGGGATCAGTTCCCCCTCGCCGATATCGTGGACCCTGGTCACTGCAATGAAGATCCCGATCTCGCGGTCAATGGACCCTTCCAGCTGCTCCTGCAGCACATTCAGCACCACCGCGCCCAGGTCCTCCCCGAGCCGGTTCGGCGGCACCCTCACCTTGTCTGCCAGTTTCATCCGGTAATACATGGATGCACCCTATCCCCTGATCAGTTCCAGCCTGGTTTTTCCCCGGAGGGAGACGACAGCGATGCCCCTCGCAAGAAGGGTGTCGCGGAGGGCGCGGTCGCAGGTGACCACGACGCTCCCGTCCCGGTCGGCCACTTCGGCGAGCCGTGTATCGGCATCGGCCCCGCCCGGCCCTGCCTCCTCCACCGTGCAGCGGGAGAGGAAGGAGAGACCCAGGCGGGCA
>Ga0115026_10000623_pt1 | contig 10148 bp, 9 predicted proteins | sample Mud_0915_D1_FD_83878 | JGI IMG/M metagenome (GOLD analysis project Ga0115026, IMG submission 83878) | Wetland microbial communities from Old Woman Creek Reserve in Ohio, USA - Mud_0915_D1 | ecosystem: Environmental > Aquatic > Freshwater > Wetlands > Sediment ...
AAAGCGGGGGCGCGCATGTCGGTGATGTGGCACCTCGTTGTTGATCACGATACCGTGGGACCGGCGTATCTGGAGATGCGTACCCAATATGATGGCCCTGTAACCATCGCGCAGGACCTGACCGTTTTCAACATTACGAGGAATGCCGTTGTAGTTCGTCAGGCAATAATAGACCCGATCGCTTGGCCTGTTGTAGGCAAGTCTAATGTGTCTGGACCACCCTTGTCAAAGCCAATTGATCCACCTGACTGGTGGGCTGACGCGCTCATTACGGACTAGTGGGCCTAGTTGACTCGGCGGCTGATTTCTATTGAAAAATCTCGCCCTGTGGCTGAAGCAAATGCGCTCAGATTTTTCCGATTATGTGTCTTGTTCCGATTGTAACCTTGATAGAGTTTCGGTTTCTTGAAAGTGTCGATAAGTCGGTGTACTTTTTGGGGCCGCCCAAAAGGTGGGGATGAGGACTTCCATATGAGAATGTAAGTCAGCAATTCCGCTTGCAAGAGGTGTCGACGCAAATGCCGACTATTGCAAATAAAGAAGTGCCAAATAGATTCTGTCAGCAGGGAGAAATAAAAAAGGGCTTCCCGTGATAGGGTTGCCCTTAGTTTTGTACACCTTTCTTGGTGGGTGACTTTGGTGGGTGAAAATGCATAAAATCTATCTAATTTATCCGCTAATATACATTTAAACCCTCGCTGAACTGGTTGAATTTAAAGGAAAGGCCAAACCGGCTTTTGCCTTCTAAGCAGTAGGTCCCCCGTTCGAGCCGGGGCAGGCGCGCTTTTATTTATCAATATGTTAGGAGCCTTTCCCTTTACCACGTCGCGTGGGATTTAACTGACATACCTATTCTGAATGCGTGCTTCATCATATCAATACAACCCACGAACATAACCACGATGGCTTTGTTGTTCTATTTCTTTATTTTGTATGCTTTCAGAACGATCTCTGTGGTGGTGGTCTTAATGAGATTTTTTACCTCTGGCGCATACCAATATGAATAATTGCGCAAGGTAAGACCCTTTACTAACTTGGATTCTTCAGCACACGTTATATTGAGGGCCTGGAATGTTCCGGCTGCGGTCTCCACGCTCTCAATTCCCTCGACGTGGCAGCGGATAATTACAGGTATATTACGATTAGGTTGTTTTCTCTCCGATTCCCAAAACCAGTGTTTTCCGACATGGAGAGGAAACTTGAACGTTATACGGTTATCGCCCTTAATATTTAGGTCAGCATCAAGAAGTTCTTTTCTCCCTCTTATCATGAAAACATGATAACCATCCTCCTCTCCCACATACTCCCTCCTCGTTTCGCCTTTGGGGGTTGAATAGACCCAGTAGTCACCTGGCGAAAATGTTGGCTTTTCGAACTGTTGCTTTTCATCTCCAGCAAGAGCAACTGCCGCACCACCCATGACCATAAGAATCACGATGACAGCCGATACCTGAGCAAAGAACTTATTCATTTAAAACACCCCCTTTTGTGTGTTTCCGTTGATATCTTATTCTGCGTCTACAAATAGGATTTACCTCATTTTAGCAAGCGACAAGAGTGTTTTCAAATACCGCCACGAGAAAAAAACTTCACATCACAAGACCATTTCCGATTCCAATAATCTTGACAGAGGTATTATTTGTAAAGAAATGACCACTGTGCGGGTATCTACGTATACGCTAGAAAAGAGTGAGGTACAATCGGAAATCTTGACCCTGTCAAAATGGTACTGGTGCTGATAAGTCGGTGTACGACGCAAAGAGGGCGTGCGTACTTCGGGCTGAAAGACGAAATCGGCGATTCTAGGCACCCCTAGGCAAGACTACTTCCTGAAGCTCATACCAGTGAGAAGCTTTGAGAGGCTAAAGATAACAAATGGAAATCGATAGAATTCACGACTGCGCAATATCATCATGCAATCCCCATTCACTTGCTGTTTGAAACGTCGATGTTTTTGTGATATATAGATACTAGAGGAGTAATAAATGACGGTCTGGACCATGAAATTGCTCATGTCCTGATATAGGAAATTTCAGGGGACGGAAGTGAAGAGGGTGTTGCTACACGTCTCCAACACAGAAGGGAGGAAATGATATGCAAGATACATTGGTGCAACGAGCTTACACTGCTGTCGTGGAGCATTTTATGAAAACTGGGCGGGCACCGCACTATACCGAACTTGCAGGAACTCTTAGGGTGCCACCCGAAGAAGCCAGGCAGGCACAGCATAAGGCGGCCGAGTCCTCCATAGGCTGCTGGTTTGTTAAAGACACAGACTACGTCGAGTCATGGGCGCCTTTTTCCAACGTACCGACCCATCATCTTGTGACGATCGGGGGGGAACAGAAGTGGTACGGACAGTGAGGACTCGAAGCGCTGGCCGTGCGCTGGCTCTTCCCCGGTACGGAGGTCCGTATCGAAACCACGTGCCTTGATTGTGGTCAACCCATCCGCATCCGCATGCGTGACGAGGATATCCTCGAAGTCGATCCACCATCAACCGTAGGACATATGAATATTCCGTTCGCCAAGGCTTTATCAGGAGAAGTGACCTGGGGGTCGGCTTGAAGCCGCATGAATCTCTTCCAGTCGGAAGAGCACGTGAAGAATTGGTCGCTATATGGTTCCGCTTCTGCTGAGTCCATCATGCCCTTATCCAACTGGGCGATGGTCTTCAGTGGACCACTGTGTAGGAATCGTCTACAATCGGACTATCTCTCCCGAATCAATGAATACGCATCCGAATTGTTATTATCGTTAAAAAAACTGGGCAAGGCGGGTCCCTTCTGGACCCCGGGATAGGCTGCGGGGGGTGGGAACATGAAGGAAGGCTAGGTTCCCGAACAGGACGCTCCATGGGCTCGTAACAAGTAACGTCCTTCGGGTCGCGGAATGGCGTAGAACCGTCGAACAAGGGATGAAGCTGACGAAGCCTGAGCGTAATTGAGCTTCGCAGCTTATCCCCAGTGTTGACACTGTTTGTTTTTCTCGTAAATCCTCACTAGTTTCAACTTCTGATAACTACGCAATAATCGGTGTAACCAACATGAAGGTTCTGGATAGACAAGCCCCTTTTGCTGTGCAGTAATTGTGCAGTTGACAGGAGAAAACAGGGGATAACACCGTAGAAGATGCTATCCCCTGAATTGCCATTTTTTCAAATACCGTCAAGCATTAGAGAACAAGAGAGAATACCGAGGTGCATACTCGATATAACTTCTAAGCAGTGGGTCGGGGATTCGAGTTCCTCCTGGCGCGCCAGTTTCCTTCAAGAGTTTCAATGGCTTAGAGCTTTATGAAGTCTTTTTGTTGGTTGCGGAAAATGGGGGGAAATGGCGGAAAATGCACCCAATCTCTCCCCTCAGCATCAACATCCTGAACAAGGATATCAACACAACCACAAATCAATCAAATTGAACCTCTCTCGTTCCCGGCATGGACCCGAAATGAAAAATACCCCCGGGGGTCTTCTAAGCTACTCCCTCTCATGCACAAGAAAGGGGACCAGCCGTGGTTGACTCCTTGAATGAAACTAACTTTTTGTCGTATGCTTTTCTGACACTGATATGTCATTTACTGTCCTAAGCTCGCCTCACCCTCTTACAGTGAAGTTTTAAGTCGTAATGTCTTATTAAAATAGTCGCCAACACATTGGTTAACCCAATGTTTTTCGTCTGAAGTAATATCATCCCAGAAGAGGGTTGATGGATGGTCCGATATCCTCTCTAGTTCACAAATTGTTTCTCTGCAGTTATGTATTTTTTTATATCTCAAGGAAACCTCTTTGTCATAGCGATAAGCATTACCCTTAATGAGGTCTTTGTAGGCATTGCGGATATTCCCCCCAGTTGACAATTTGATTAAAATCAGAATGACGATAAGTACAGATGAGATGTGTGACAAACCCTTGAACATGATTCGCTTTTGGTTTAAATAATGGATAATGACCTGGACATTGAAAAACCAACCTATTAAGAAATATAGGTAAATGACGTTAATAACTCGACCCTCAAGTCTGTTTGTCGCCCAATATGATGGAAAAAACGACAGTACAAAAATTATTAAAAAACCTACTAGAGAGAGCGCTGGGCGAATAGAAAAAGGGTTGTTTGACCCCAATGTTCGTTCTGACATTCTAATTCCATAGGGAATATATAACACAGTAAACATTATGATTGTAAAATTTCTTAGCCATGTTATACAGTAACTCGCTGCCGTCATAGCAGAACTCGAAAGAGATAAACTAAGATTGTGCCTAATCTCGGGATTCTTGGAGATATACGCCTCATGTTGGAAACGCATTTCATTTCCAGGTGCTGCGTAAACAAAGATAGAAGCAAAGGATGCGATTATTAAAATTAATATTAAATGGTGGCTAATCCTCTTTGTCGTTAAATAGTTAGAAATAAATATTGCAAGCAGCAACAAATATACAATGAACATTATTGTTTCGTTTGAACCGATTGTTCCCACCAGAAATAAGAGCGATAAAGTAAAGTATAGCTTCTTATTTTTACCATCACGAACGAATAAATGCGATAAGCTCGCAAAGGACAAAATCGCAAGAATAGTTCCAAGCTGGTAAGTAGTAGAAGCTGCCATCCAATAAAAGGCAGATACTACTTCTTTCGTGCGATAAAGATACAAAACTGCTATTACAGCCGTAATGTTCAACGCCTCTTTTATTGAAATATCAGTTGGACACAGTGCTTTTATCAGATAAAAGAGTGAGCTTATAAAAAGGGTAAGAATGATTATAGGTAAGACTTTATAGCCATTCATCCACCCAAAAGCTAAAGGGTTAATACTTAAAATTGCCGTTGCGAAGTATCTTCCCGACCACTCGTTGTAAGTGGATAACTGTGCTTTACAAAACCCCAGTTTTATTGATTGCACAGTGTAGCAGTAATCATCAGAGCTTGGATGGTTGAAAAAAGAGATTGCTATAAAAGGAACGATTGCAACAGCACCTATAATAAGCACCCAGTTTCTTTCGCAGAATGCTCTTAGTTTTGACATTGTCTCATTTCCCAATTCTGTATTTTCTGATAGTTAGATCATCTCCTATGTTTAAGCTCTGCTTGGGAGGTGAGCTCTTTTCCACTGTTACACGATATATTTGATTGTCGTTGGGGATTACCGGCCTTAATCGTCCTCTTTTCTTTGAACCTGCCATCCTGCCTTGAAGTTCAAGAGGGTCAAAATACCCATTTTTGCATCCTTTTTGCACCCAATCTCTTCTCTCAGTCGTATAGACAAGAGGATAAACTGGTGTGAAGCTTGCATCGATTACCATGAGCTTAAGTTGATATAAAAAGTAATCTAGTTAGCTATACCCTTACCACTACTGGCAAATCTTGCCCCCATTTCAAATGCGTGTTCGCAATCGATAGGAAATATCACCTGCCGCCGCTTCGCTTTTTTCTCAGGATCAAAACGGTCAGAAACTACCTTTGAATAATCCTCAAACTGATAAGTATCAAAACTACAAAGATACTCAGAAGCCCCGAATATCATCTTGAGAACCATTTCATGGTGAGTGAAAAGTTGAAGATAGCCACGTTCCCTCATTTGTTCTTCTGTGGTATTCATGGTATAGATAAACCCTGTCTTAATCTTCCTGGGGAAAAGAGACAGTGGAGGATCTGTATATGTCAGATACGGGAACATCAGGCGTTCCATAAAAGATCTCAATTCTCCAGAAACGTTGCCAAAATAAATCGGGGAGCCCAGGATGAGAGCATCGGCTTCTTCAACCTTCCTGAAAACTGGTGTCAGATCATCTTGCACTGCGCACCTACCATAACTCTTACCACCTTTGGTTTTACAGGCAAAACAGCTTATGCATCCCTTAAAGTCTAGTTCGTACAGATGAATCAGTTCTGTTTCTGCTCGCCTTGAGGCAGCACCTTGAAGAGCCTTCTCAAGCAGTAGCGCTGTGTTCCATTTTTTCCTTGGACTTCCATTAATTGCCATTACCCTCATGGTTTATGTCTCCCTTGGTTTGATGTTCTCGCGTATGCTTTAGACAATGAGAAAAGTTTTTGGTAAGTGAAATGGGCAATAACGCAGGCTATTGAATATCCTGCTTTATCCTTTCAAAATCTTCTTTGCTTATCTCACCTTTCGCATATCTTTTTTTCAAGATATCAAGTGCTGTCTCCTCTGATTTTGTCTCATGCCTCTTCCCCGCAGCTAAAATCCATTTGACAAAATAGACAAACCCGATGATAATAGCGACCCAAAAGGCAACCATGAGAAATATCGGGATCAAGAAAAAGGTGCCAGCCCAGAAACCCGAAGGTTCCCAACTCCAATGAAAACTTCTTTCCCATGATTCTCCAGCATAAACAAGGGAGGATACAAAGGGAGCTATCGGGATCAGGGAAATTAAAAGCTTTTTCATCTTTTCTTCTATTCTATACCGAGACACATCTGAACACAACAATGTGATTTGCCTCTAGCCCAGATTAACCCGGGTTACGTCAAATGGATCAATAGGGATAACTGTCAGCCCGCATACATTTCATTTTCCTAAAAGTTCGAGTAGCTGGTATAATTTCTTAGAGACCTTGAATCGAGTCGACTGCCAGCTGCAAGACAAGCACCAGAAGGCAGAACAGAGGATATTCGAAGATGATGGTGGGGTCATTCCTGGTTTGATGCTTATGAATAGAGAAACCACAGACAGGTCAGCAGCAATCAGAAGGGTGTTGTGGATTACCCTTTTCTGCAACATCTGTGTTTCGGGGGCAAAGATAGCCTACGGGTACTTCTCCCATTCAGTTTCGATTACGGCTGACGGGTTCCACTCCATGTTTGATGGGGTATCGAACATAATGGGATTTATCGGCATATATTTTGCCTCTCACCCTCCTGATGAAGAACATCCTTACGGGCACAGGAAAATAGAGACTCTTTTTACCATATTTATCGGCGTTATGATGTCACTGACCTGCCTTGAGATATTCAAGCAGGTCTATGAATCTATAAAGAGTGAACCGCAGGTCAGTGTTACTACTGAAGGCTTCCTTATCATGATAATAACGCTTGGGGTCAATATTTTTGTCACGACATTTGAAAAGAGGAGGGGGAAGAAGCTCAACAGCGAATTCCTTATTGCCGATGCACAGCATACCAAAAGCGATATCTATGCAACCATAGGGGTCATCATAGGGCTTATTTTTATGAAACTGGGCTTCACAAGGGCTGACACCATAGTCGGTGCAATTGTTGGGATACTTGTGGCAAGGGCAGGAATAGTGATACTCAAGGAAGCAGCGGATGTCTTGGCAGACCGAAGGCAGGTGGATACACAGCAGATAAAGAAGATTGTGTGTGGGATAGACAATGTCGTTGATTGTCACAGAGTCAGGACGAGAGGCACCAACAGCTCTATTTTTATAGATCTGCATATTACCGTGAATCCTGATATTTCAGTCAGTGAAGGTCATAAAATAGCCCATATTGTTGAAGAACGGATAAAAGGGGATATAAAGACGGTGGTTGATGTGGTTGTCCATATAGAACCAAAAGGGAGTGAAGCTGATAGTTAACCAACATTAGAATTGTCTGACCATCACACGGTGGGTCGGAGGGTCAAATCCCTTGATGTGAGCTTGTTATCACGTAAGGTAGGCGTAATTTCTTCTCATTTTCCGTTGGGTAAAAGTAACTTCGGTATGCTACATGGTGAGGAGGTCAGGGGGGATGAGGGCTCATGTCAGCAATTCCCTCTTGCCTTTATACCTTTTCCATCTGTTGTGCATCCAGAGGTACTGCTCGGGATAGCTCCGGATGATCTTCTCCATCTCCTTGTTCATCGCTTGCGTGAGACGGATGAGCTCCTCCTTCTCGCTCGTGTATTCACCGGGCCAGAGGGCGTCGGAGACGAATCCTTCAAAACCGTGCCCATCACGCTTCCGGCAGCAGGCGACAACGACGATTGGCCTTTTATACGTGATGGCCAGCAGGGCTGGAACGGGTGTGGTGGTTGCCTTTCGCTTGAAGAAATCGACCAGGATACCACGCATCGTGCTCTGATCAGGCAGCAAGCCTATCGATTTCCCCTGCTGAAGCGTCTTCTGCAAAACAAAGAGCGCATTTTTCTTAGGGATAATGATCTGACCGCTTTCAGCGCGGTCCTCGAATATCAACCGTTCGAGGTACCGGTTATCGAGAGGCCGCACCACAACGACAAGATGTATGCCCACCATGGAGCTCACATGGGGAAGGAGCTCCCAATTGCCGATGTGTGGTGTCACGAAGATACAACCTTTGCTCTCGTCGTGTATCCTCTTTGCTTTCCTGAAGAGCTCATCAAATCCCTGTGATGACCTTCTCAACGCTTCGAAGGCTTCAGGCTGCCTGAAAAGGTACCGAAACTTTGCAATCTCGAGAAACGTAAGAAAAAAAGATGTGCAGCTTTCACGCGCAATCGCCTGTATCTCCTCGTCGCTCTTTTCCCTGCCGAAGGCATTCCTCAGATTTTCCAAGGCGATGGCGCGTCTTTTTCTCACCAGGACAAACAAAAGACGTCCGAGAAGATTGCTGATAAAGTGAATTCCACGGAGGGGGATGATCCGCGAAAACAGAAGGAGCCCATAGACCAACAGGTATTCCACTACCTGTATGATAGGCCCTTTTTTCCTCTTCTTCTTATGGTGTTGTGTCACCGGTCACGACATCCGGGGAAAAGACGATTGGGCTCTCTGTAGGCCTAAAGGGCCTGAACCACAGAAACACACGACTGCCCTCCTACACCGTAGCTCATGGTCATAACGCAGGAACCCTGACAGGGCTGGTGAGACCCTGATATTCTGAGGTGCCGGTATTCCTTTTCTGCCTCAACAAAGTTCAGTGTAGCGGGCACCATCCCTTGTGCCACGGATTTGATTCCGAGGATGATCTCTCCGATATCACTCGCTGCGCCGAGGTGACCTGTGTAAGGTTTCAGCCCGCATAGAGGGATATCAGACCTCTTGCCGCCGAAGACGTTCAAGACCGATCTCAATTCCGACCTGTCTCCTTCCTCCGAGGCAAGTCCATGTCCACAGATAAAGGCGTATTCTTTAAGTTCATTGCCCGTTGCATCAAGCGCCAGATTCATGCTCCGTGCACTCACCTCAAAAGGAATGCCGAGGCCGTCGTCATTTGACAAGGCGATGCTGTTTCCAAACCCTTTCACCTTTCCCAGTATTCTCGCTCCTCGTTCTTCGGCGCGTTCAGCAGTTTCGAGAAAAAGGGCCGCGCCCCCTTCTCCCGCGATGAATCCATCCCTTGCCACATCAAAGGGCCTGTACGAATGTATGCCTGACTGGCAGGATGAGAGCATCCCGAGCCCCCTCATCTCGTAGAGAGGCACCTCGGTTATCCAGTTTCCGCAGCCCACAGCAACTGCGATATCCGCCTGACCGTCTGCAATGCTCCGGGATGCCAGTTCAAAGGCCTGAGCTCCGCAGGGAGAATGACTCGCCAGGGAGGTGTTCGGACCCATACATTCGAGGAACGCTGATATGCACGTGAAGGGGTTATTCATGATCGACTCGAGAAGAAAATACGGGTTGACCTTGTAGAGTGTCGACTCATTGAGTGTTTTGTGATCGATCGCCTGCCATGAACCTTTTGTCGCGTCGCTGAGGGCCTCATGCATGAAATGACACTCCGCCTTTGTCAGGTCACCCGACGCTATATAGAGTCCCCTCCTGCCCGGTTCTGTATCGGAAAGGTCTGCCCCTGCTTGAAGGAACGCCTCACGAACTGCGGCGAATCCCAGGAAGGAACCACGGTTGAGGAATTTCATCTGTCGCTGGATGCTCGGACTGATATCCCTGTCTATTTCCACTTCAGAGACACTGCCCTTATACTGCATGAACAGTGGTAATTCATCAACGGGGATGCGCGTGATGCCGGTCTTCATCCCCTGCACGTTCATCCAATTCTCCTCCACACCGATGCCGAGGGGGGTCACAAGCCCTGTGCCGGTAATGACGACTTCTCTTTTGTTGCTCATGTCCCATCCCTTGTCAGCAGGGAAAAAAATCGCCGTTGGCTGCCGATGTCTTCAATCTCTTCAAAGGGGATTATCTCTCCCTCGAACTCGGCAGAGGCCTTTTTCTTGCCATCCACCGTTGCAGTTCCTGTATAGA
>Ga0115026_10000624_pt1 | contig 10146 bp, 7 predicted proteins | sample Mud_0915_D1_FD_83878 | JGI IMG/M metagenome (GOLD analysis project Ga0115026, IMG submission 83878) | Wetland microbial communities from Old Woman Creek Reserve in Ohio, USA - Mud_0915_D1 | ecosystem: Environmental > Aquatic > Freshwater > Wetlands > Sediment ...
GACGATGTTGCGTTTCCTGCTTTCGTTATTTATGGCCATGACCGCCGCGCTGCCGGCGCAGGCGCAGTTGCGCGTCTTCGCCTGCGAGCCGGAATGGCAGGCGCTGGTGCAGGAGCTCGGCGGCGACGCGGTCGAGGCATTCAGCGCCACCACTGCAATGCAGGACCCGCACCGCATCGACGCGCGCCCGAGCCTGATCGCGAAGCTGCGCCGCGCCGAGCTGCTGGTGTGCACCGGCGCCGGGCTCGAGGCCGGCTGGCTGCCGCACCTGTTGCGCGCGTCCGGCAACGGCAAGGTGCAACCGGGCCAGCCGGGTTATTTCGAAGCGGCCGCGGTCGTGACCCTGCTCGATGTGCCGGCGTCGGTCGATCGCGCCCAGGGCGACGTACATCCCGAAGGCAACCCGCATCTGCACCTCGACCCGCGCAACATCCTGTCGGTGGCCGGGGTGCTGGGCGAGCGGCTGGCGTTGCTCGATCCGGCCAATGCCGCGCGCCATCGGGCGGCGACGGCCGAGTTCGCGGCGCGCTGGCGCGCGGCGATGACGCGCTGGGAGCGCGAGGCCGCGCCGCTGCGCGGCATGGCGGTGGTCTATCACCACCGCAACTGGGTGTATCTCGGTGAGTGGTTGGGATTGAAGGAGGCGGGCGTGCTCGAACCGAAGCCGGGGCTGCCGCCAGGTGCCGCGCATCTCGCGCGGCTGCTGACGCAACTCGGCAACGATCCGGCGCGCGCCATCCTGCGCGCGCCCTATGAAGACGACCGTCCGGATCGCTGGCTGTCCGAGCGGGCACGCATCCCGGCGATCACGCTGCCGTACACTGTCGGTGCGGACGGTGCCGCCGACCTGTTCCAGCTGTTCGACACCACGCTTGCGCGGCTCAGGGCGGTGGCGCCATGACCGCGGCCATCGAGTGGCAGGTGCTGTGGCCGGCGCTGCTGGCCGGCGTGGTGGTGCTCGCGACCCATGTGCCGCTCGGGCAGGAGGTGCTCAAGCGCGGCATCGTGTTCATCGACCTGGCGCTCGCCCAGGTGGCGGTGCTCGGCGTGATTGCCGCCGAGGTGCTCGGCTTCGCGGCGCACGGCTTCGCGGTGCAGGCGATCGCGGTCGGTGCCGCGCTCGCCGGCGCGGCGCTGCTGGCCTGGAGCGAGCGCCGCTTCGCCGCCCAGCAGGAGGCGCTGATCGGCTCGCTGTTCGTGGTCGCGGCGAGCGCGGCGCTGTTGCTGCTACATCACGATCCGCACGGCGCCGAGCATCTGCGCGACGTGCTCGAAGGGCAGATCCTGTGGGCCGAGCCGGGGGCGGTCGTGGTCGCGGCGGTCGCATCGGTGACGGTGCTGGTGCTGTGGTTCGGTGTGGCGCGCGCCCGCGCGCGGTTGTTCTACCCGCTGTTTGCGCTGAGCGTGACCCTGGCGGTGCAGCTGGTCGGGGTGTACCTGGTATTCGCCAGCCTGATCCTGCCGGCGCTGGCGGTCAGCCGTCTCGGCGGGCGGCGGCTCGCGGCCGGCTATGGACTCGGCGCGCTGGCCTACGCGGCCGGGCTGCTGCTGTCGCTGGCCACCGACCTGCCGGCGGCACCCTTGATCGTGTGTCTGCTGGCGGCGCTGGTGGCGGTGGTCTGGTGGCGCGCGCCGCCGGTCCGCGGCTGACGGCCGGGGGCGGTCGCTGGCGGGCGGCAGCCAGCCGGTGCTACCGTGGTGGACTATACCTATAACGTTCAGGCCACCACCTCTTAACTACCGTGTTCGACAAGCGCCACAAGGACAAGAAGCGGTCCGGGAAGCATCGCGGCCGCCATTCCTCCGCCAAGAGCGGGATCGACACCACGCTGCGCAACATCGACCAGTTCGTGGTCGAGGAGATCGAGCTCAGCGATACCACGTCGCCGCAGTGGACGGCAACGGTAAAGACCAGGAAGCCGTCGCGCTTGTTGCCGGCCGTCCGGCTCGTCGCCACCGTCATCGCGCTGGTGCTGCTGCCGGTCATCGCCTCGCTGGTCACGCGCCCGGCCTGGCCGGGGGATGAATCGCGCTTCCTGGCGATGGCCTGGGAGATGTGGGCGCGCGGCGAGTGGCTGGTGCCGCGGCTCAACGGCGCGCCGGTGGCCATGGCGCCGATGTTCTTCTGGGTCATACATGCCGGCTGGTCGGCGTTCGGCGTGGTCGAGTGGTGGCCGCGGCTGGTGCCGGCGCTGTTCATGTTCGGCAGCCTGTTGCTGGCGGCGCGGCTCGCCGTGTTCGTGTTCTGGCCCGGCAGCGCGACGCTCACCCGGCGCCTGCCGCTGGCGCTGCTCGGCGGATTCTTCTGGGTGGCGTCGGCCACGCTGCTGACGCCGGACTTTCTCACCGTGTTCTTCACGCTGTTTGCGCTGCTCACACTTGCATGGATGTGGCGCACGCGCGACCTGCGTGTATGGCTGCTGCTGGCACTGGCGCTCGGCCTCGGCCTGCTCGCCTCCGGCGCGCTGATACTGCTCTATGTGCTGCCGGTGGCGCTGCTTGCGCCGCTGTGGGCGCGCGGCACGGTGACCATGCCGTGGAACTACTGGTACATCGACATCGCCAAGGCGACGCTGGTGGGTCTGGTGATCTTCGGTTGCTGGCTGGTGCCGGCCGCCGGGCGCGCCGGCGGCGCGGCGCTGCTGCTGCCGGTACTGACCGCGCCGTTGAGCACGCACGCGCTCGAGCTCTACCAGGGCGCGTACCCGTGGTGGTGGGTGCTGGCGCTGCTGCCGGTGCTGGGCTTCCCGTGGTCGCTGTGGCCGTTGCCGTGGATGCGGCTGCTTCACATCCGTCGCGAGCCGACCCACAACGGCGTGCTGTTCTGCATGCTGTGGGCGCTGCCGGTGATCGCGCTGCTGGCGTGGCTGCCGGTGCGCCAGCCGCAGTTGCTGTTGCCGCTCGTCCCGGCGTTCTTCCTGGTATTCGGCTGGCTGGTGCTGGACGAGAAGCACGAGGGCCACGACCACAGCCGCGTCGCCTCGTCCATGGTGTTCCCGCTGCTGCTGCTCGGCGGGCTGCTCGCGGTGCTGCCCGGCCTGCCGCGCATCCCGGAGCTGCCGCAATTCCTGTGGGAGATGTCGCCGTTCGTGGGCGTCGCCATCATCGTGATCGGCGTGGCGCTCGGCTGGCTGCCGATGCCGGAGCTCGAGACCCGCGTCAGCAACATGGCGGTGGCGGTGGCGGTGCTGGCCACGCTCGGGCTGCTGGCCTTCGGCTGGCAGTACGGCCCGCGCTACGACACCAGCGCCGCCGCTGCGCTGATCGCCAAGGCCGAGCAGCAGGGCCGTCCAGTGGCGCACGTTGGCGCCTATGCCGGCCAGTTCCATTTCAACGGCCGGCTGACCCGGCCGCTCGACGTGATTACGCCCGAGCAGACCGGCGCGTGGCTGATCGAGCATCCGGACGGGCTGCTGGTGAGCTACATCGACGTGTGGCAGCCGACCGGCGCCGCCGACAGCCGGCCGCTCTATGAGCAGCCGTTCGGCGATAGCCAGCTCAAGATCTGGCAAGCGTCGGAGGTGAAGATCGGTTTCACGCCGGCGCCGATCGTGGCCGGGCCGCAGTTGTAGTTGGTATCCGCTGCCGCGGATGCTTGAACGGCTAAGGTGCCGCTCGCCGCGCGGCAGCGGCCTACTTCTCTTTGCTCGTGCAAAGAGAAGTAGGCAAGAGAAAGCACGCCCCGGAGCCGCCGAAATCCCCTGCGCTTCTCGCCGAAGGCGGGGCCGGCATGACGGCGCATCCCTGCGCCGCATGCCGGTTCGCGCTCCCGGCGCGAACTCGCGCGTACCGCGCGGGCTATTCCTACCTTCGGCTGCGATGCTCGGCGGCGGCTACGGGTCCCGACGTCAAAAGCAACACCAACACCAACACCAACTTCCATGTAGCCCGGATGGAGCGCAGCGGAATCCGGGAATCGAGTCTCATGCGGCGCAATTCGCTTTGCTCATTGCGCCCTACGAACATGCCGTTCGTGGGCTGGGGTGAGCGCAGCGAACCCCAACAGCCGTTGTTGTTGACGTTGGTTTTACAATCCCGTCGGAGCTCGCCGAGCATCGGCCGCTCTCGCGCATCCCTGCGCTTCGCGGCATTCGGGCATCCTGCCCAGCACAGCCTCGACCGGGAGAAGTCGCGCGCCGCTGTTCGAGCCCGAAGCGCGCTTTCCAGCGCTCGGCGAGTTCGGCGCGCGCCCGGCCTCGCGAGGAGCGCAGGGAACCGGCCGCAGGCCGCCTGCGGCGCGGGAGCCGCATCGTAGCTTTCACTGTCCGCGTAACGGACACGACCATCTGAATTCCGCCACACCGAAATCACAATCCCGCCCGCCGATTCCTATATAATGCGCTGGTCTGTCGATCCAGCCCCTGCCCATGCTCAAGCCCCTGCGCCTCAAGAAACACGAAGACCGGCGCCTGCACGCCGGGCACACCTGGGTGTTCAGCAACGAGGTTGATACCAAGGTCACCCCGCTCGACGCCTTCGAGCCGGGCGAGCCGTGCCTGATCGAGGCGAGCAACGGCAAGGCACTTGGCACCGGTTACGTGAACCCGCACACCCTGATCAGCGCGCGGCTGGTGTCGCGCGATCCGGCGCTCGTCCTCGACCGCTCGCTGATCGTGCACCGCCTCAACATCGCGCTGTCGTTGCGCGTGCGGTTGTTCGAGCGACCCTATTACCGGCTGGTGTTCGGCGACGCCGACAATCTCCCCGGGCTGGTCGTCGACCGCTTCGACGACGTGCTGGTGGTGCAACTCACCACCGCTGGCATGGAGCGCGCCCGGGCCGAGGTGATCGCGGCGCTCGAGAAAGTCATCAAGCCGCGCGCGATCCTGCTGCGCAACGACTCTTCGAGCCGGGCACTCGAGAACCTGCCGAGCTATGTCGAAGAAGCGCTCGGCACGGTGCCGGAGTGGGTCAGCGTCGAGGAGAACGGCCGGCGCTTCGAGGCGCCGCTGGCGCGCGGCCAGAAGACCGGCTGGTTCTACGACCACCGCATGAACCGGGCGCGACTGGCGTCGTACGTACCGGGCAAGCGGGTGCTGGACGTGTTCAGCTACCTCGGCGCCTGGGGTGTGCAGGCCGCGGCCGCCGGCGCCGAGAGCGTGCTGTGCGTGGACAGCTCGGCGCTCGCGCTCGAGGGCGTGGGTCGCAATGCCGCGCTGAACGGTGTCGCGGACAAGCTCGCGACCCGCGAGGGTGATGCCTTCGAGGTCCTCAAGGCATTGCGCGAGGCGCGCGAGAAGTTCGACGTGGTGGTGCTCGACCCGCCGGCACTGATCAAGCGCCGCAAGGACGTGCACGCCGGCACCCAGGCCTACCAGCGCCTCAACCAGATGGCCATGCAGGTGCTGGCCAAGGACGGCATGCTGGTGTCCTGCTCGTGTTCCTACCACCTGCAGCGCGACGCGCTGGTGGACGTGATGCTCAAGGCCAGCCGCCACATCGACCGCTTCCTGCAGCTCGTCGAAGAGGGTCACCAGGGCCCGGACCATCCGCTGCACCCGGCGATCCCCGAGACCGGCTACCTCAAGGCATTCTTCGCGCGCGTGCTGCCGAGTTAGACGCGGTCGACAAGTATTGGCTTCTCTGTGTGCCAGTGAGATACGCTCTGGGAGTAAGTCGCAGAGGACGCAAAGGCGCAAAGGACGCGGAGAATTTGATCCAATAACCTCTGCGCTCTCTGCGCTCTCTGCGCCTTTGCGTCCTCTGCGTTCATTCCGGAGAAGACAGTGAAGAATTGAAACACGGACCTCTTGAGGATACTTCCCATGCTCGCCCCGAACATCGACCCCGTCGCCATCCATCTCGGCCCGCTCAAGGTGCACTGGTACGGGCTCATGTACGTGCTCGGATTCCTGGCGCTGTGGTTCTTCGCCGCGCGCCGCGCCAGGCGCGACGGTTCCGGCTGGACCGCCGAGCAGGTCGGCGACCTGGTGTTCTACGGCGCGCTCGGTGTGATTCTCGGCGGGCGGCTCGGCTACATGCTGTTCTACAACTTCGGCCATTACCTCGCGCACCCGTTCGACGCGCTCAAGGTCTGGCAGGGTGGCATGTCGTTTCACGGCGGGCTCATCGGCGTGCTGCTGGCGATGGGCTATTTCGCGCGCAAGAACGGCAAGCGCTTTTTCGAGGTGAGCGACTTCGTCGCGCTGTGGACGCCGATCGGGCTCGGACTGGGACGCATCGGCAACTTCATCAACCACGAGCTGTGGGGCAAGGTAACCGACGCGCCGTGGGGCATGGTGTTCCGCGACGGCGGGCCGCTGCCGCGCCATCCCTCGCAGCTCTACCAGGCGGCGCTCGAAGGTGTGGCGCTGTTCGTGATCCTGTGGCTATTCGCGCGCAAGCCACGCCCGACCGCGAGCGTTTCCGGCCTGTTCCTCATCGGCTACGGTGCGTTCCGCTTCTTGGTCGAATTCGTGCGCGAGCCCGATCCGCAGCTCGGCTATCTGACTTTCGGCTGGGTGACGATGGGACAGGTGCTGAGCTTGCCGATGATAGTGATTGGGAGTGTTCTCATGTGGTGGGCCCACAACAGACTGAGCGCAGGCCGGGCCAGGTAGGACGTGGTCTCCGCAGGCCTACGAATTTCTGGGGCATTGTCCGTTCGTGGTTTCGACAGGCCATTCCTGAGCGTTGCCGAAGAGTTCGCACGAACGGACTCTTTCAGATTTCCTGGTTACTATCCCATTGATGCGGTTGCCATCTTTCCGAGATTGACGAACTGCGTGGAGTTGCACATCATGATCGCGCACTGTATTGGCAGAGTATTGCGACATCGTGCATTACTCTGGAAAGGCAGAGCATGGAGGGTCCGTAGTCGGACCTAATTGATAACGTGAAGATGGAGACTCACATGGACTTCAATAAGGGGTTTGTAAAGGCAGCTTCAATTCTGTTGGTGGGTGGTTTGGCCGCTGCGCCGGCGATATCGCAGGCCGCGGATTTTTACGCGGGTGCTGACTTTGTCCAGTTATCCACCGAGTTGGACGGTTTCGGGGAGTCATTAACGTTCACCACACAGCATCTGCGGCTGAAGGGCGGTATTAATGTCACAAAATGGTTGGCTGTAGAGGCCCAGTTGGTCACTAGCGCAGACGATAAGGATACGGATAGCGTCGGCGACCAGTATTCACACGACACCGGATTCACATTCGGGATTTTTGCCAAGCCCTATATCACACTCGGGTCATTCGACTTGTACGGAATGGTCGGTTATGCCACGGCAGACGTCTCGCTTGACTGCTCACCATCGTGCCCGCCGGAGTGGGAGGATACTGCGGATGGGGTTGCGTATGGTTTGGGTGCGCAATTTCACGCAACCAAGCAGCTGAAGGTCTCGCTTGATTACATGGTTTATCACGATGACTCGCTCACCTACGATGACGGGTTCTTCCCGTTTGACGCAGACCACAAGGCGAGCGGCGTGGGTCTCGGTGTGAACTACACGTTCTGATCTGAAGTAGTTTGAGCAGCCAGTCGCGGTCGCGGGTGGTTGCAAAGAAAAGCCGTGGCCGCTTCTGCGGGCCACGGCTTTTTGTTCTGGGCGCCCGGCGGACTGCCTCGTAACAGGCGCGCTAGCCGCCCTTGAGCAGCTTCAGCGCCAGTTCCCGGAAACGCTGGATCTTGCCGGGGTCGCCGATCTGTTTGGCGGCCGCCTCGATTGCGCGTGCCACGCCCGGCGGGGTGCGCGCGTCCGGGGCGGCGTCGAGCTGTTCGCGCCAGATCAGGCTGCCCATCGGGCCGAGGTGCTCGATCAGCGCGTCTTCGATTCGGGTGAGCAGCGCGGCGCTGACCGAACCGACGGCCGGGGCCGGCGCGCTGACACCGCCGCCGAGCATCTGCAGCAGCTTGTCGGTCGGCGGCAGCGCCTCGGCCTCGCGGGCCGCGGTCGCACCGCCCTCGGAAAAGCGCAGGCGCCCGGCCTTGACCGCGCGCACCAGGGCGATGGCATCCGGTCCGGATTTGGAGCCGACTGCGAGCGACACGATCCGGCCCGCGTCCATGACAATGCGGATCAGCTGGTTGTCCTGGGTGGCGATCAGCGCCGTGCCGGTCTTCTTCAGCGTGCAGAGCTGGCCGAGCTCCTGCAGCAGCTGCCTGGTGTTGAGCAGGGTGTCGTCGGCCGCCATTCAAATCTCTCCTGTCGCAATGCCTGGCCGCGGCCGGTGTGCCGCGCCGGCCGCGCGCGTGTCCATGGGTCGGTCGCTCAGGAGCCGCTGCTGCCGCGCAGGCGGTCCATGGCGATGCGGATGCTGGTGCCCATGCGATCGATGGCGCCGGCCAGCCGGCCGATCTCGTCGCCGCGCTGGACTTCGGTGATCTGGGTGACCAGCCGTCCGCGGCTGATCTCGTCGGCGATGCGCGTGAGGTTGCGGATCGGGTCGGAAAGCATCTTCGATACCAGGTAGGCCACCAGCGTTACCAGTACGATCGTGATCGCGAGGATCACCAGGCCGCGTAGCTTCGCGCTTTGCACCGGGCCGTAGGCCTCGTCGTAGTCCTGCTGGGTGACCATGGTCCAGCCCTGGGCGGTGACCTGGGCGTAGGCGATGACCTTGCGACCGGCATCGTCGTACACCAGCTCCTTGCGGCCGCTGTCCGGCCGGCCGGTGAATGCCGGGTGCTGGCTGAAGTCGGCGCTGGTGTCGGCGTACTCTTCCTTCTGGTGTGCCACGACCTTGCCGTTCTCGTCGAGCAGGAAGGCGAAGCCGGTCTTGCCGATGCGCAGGTTGGTGATGCGCGCCGACAGCTCGGCGATCGACATGCCCATGGCGATCACGCCGGTCACCTGGCGCGCGCCAGCGGTGTCGGTGAAATAGATCGGTGCCGACAGGATCAGCGCCGGCTTGTTGGTGGTCTTGCTGATCACCACCTGGCTGCCCATGGTCTTGCCTTCCATGACCTGCTTGAAGTAGACGCGGTCGCTGTAGTCGATCGGCTCCTTGTCGTCGCTGCGGCCGATGTTCATGCCGTCCGGCCCGATGGTGAATACCAGGTAGCTCCAGCTGTATTCATTGAGCATGGTGCGCAGGATCGGGTTCTGGCGCTTCGGGTCCATCGACACCACGTCGGCGAGCGCGGCGTTCTGATTGAGCGCCTTGAGATTCATCCCCACCCAGTCGTTCACCTGGGTCACCGTGCGGTCGGACAGCTCGGCGAGTTGCTGCTGGATGGCGGTGCTGGTGTAGTCGTTGGCAGTGCGGTAGTCGACGTACCAGATCGCGCTCAATGGCACCAGCGCAACCAGCAGCATGGCGGCGAGAATCTTGTGAAAGATGCTGACAGTGACTTTCATGGGCGGCTCATTGGGTTCGGGGGAGAGGGCGCGGCGGTCCGTGCGATGGGTGTCAGGCAAAAATTCCTGGGTGACGTGCGGGTTGGCGTCTCGCCAGCGGCGAGACCGACCCCGGTGTTTGTTCTTGTTGTTTCCGGGCTGCGGTTCAAATCAGTAGTTGCTAAATTAGACCAAGCGCGGAATTTGCGCTACTGCCGCGGAGGACATTTTTGCGACACCCCCCCCGGCAAGGGACATTTCCCCAGTAGAAACCGTGGCTTCCGAACCGGGCCGGCGCGCCGGTTCATGGCCTTCACACCGTCACCAGCGAATCTCGGCCGCATAGCGGTCGCGCAGCAGGTTCTTCTGCACCTTGCCCATGGTATTGCGCGGCAGCTCCGCCACCACGAACACCCGCTTCGGGATCTTGAAGCCGGCGATCTGGGTCTTGAGGGTGGCGATCACCCCGGCCTCGGTCGGCGCCGGCTCCCCCGGCCGCGCCACCAGCACCGCCACTACCGCTTCACCGAAGTCGGCGTGCGGCACGCCGATCACGGCCGATTCCAGCACGCCGTCGAGCTTGTCGAGCCAGGTCTCGATCTCTTTCGGGTAGATGTTGAGCCCGCCGGAGATGATCAGGTCCTTGGCGCGCCCGACGATTGACACGTAACCGTCCGCGTCCATGCGCGCCAGGTCGCCGGTGCGGAAGTAGCCGTCATGGGTGAACTCCTCGGCGGTCTTCTCCGGCACGCGCCAGTAGCCCTTGAACACGTTGTCGCCCTTGACCAGCAGCTGCCCGACCTCGCCGCCGGCGACATCCCGATCCTTGTCGTCGACGATGCGCAGCGCCACCCCGGGCAGCGCCGGGCCAA
>Ga0115026_10000625_pt1 | contig 10145 bp, 11 predicted proteins | sample Mud_0915_D1_FD_83878 | JGI IMG/M metagenome (GOLD analysis project Ga0115026, IMG submission 83878) | Wetland microbial communities from Old Woman Creek Reserve in Ohio, USA - Mud_0915_D1 | ecosystem: Environmental > Aquatic > Freshwater > Wetlands > Sediment ...
AGCCATGTCCGGCTCTCCTACGCAACTTCCATGGAGAATCTGAAAAAAGGCGTGGAAAGGATAAAGGCTGCAGTGGGAAAACTCAAGTGACGAGTGTGCAGTGAAGGGCGAAGACTCCGCCAAAGATTTTCGTTCAGGATATGTGGCCATAATTGGCAGACCGAACGTGGGAAAATCAACGCTCCTCAACAGTGTTCTCGGGGAAAAGGTTTCCATTGTGACCTCCCGGCCCCAAACCACCCGGAGGAGGATTATCGGGATCAGGACAACCGCTCACAGTCAGATCATCTTTATTGATACCCCGGGTTTCCATAAGCCACAGCATAAACTGGGAGAATTCATGGTGAAAGAGGCTGGGGAGTCACTTAAGGATGCGGATATCGTTCTCTTCATGGTGGAACCAAGGAGTCCTGGTCATGGTGACACATTCATCATCGAGCGGCTTAGGGAACTTGGAACGACGCGTCCTGTTCTTCTCCTGATTAACAAAATAGACCTCGTGAAGAAATCCGAACTCCTCCCGATCATGGACGAGTATCACCGGTGCTACCCCTTTGATGCCATTTTCCCTCTCTCTGCATTGAATGCTGAGGATGTGAAGCTTCTCTTGCAGGATGTGGAGGAAAGACTCCCCCATGGCCCCCAATACTACCCCGATGACGTCGTAACTGATCAGTATGAGAGATTTGTGGTTGCTGAAATGATAAGAGAAAAGGTAATGGAAGTAACTGAGGAAGAGGTCCCACATTCCGTTGCCGTCGAGATTGTTCAGTGGACTGAGAGAGAGGATGGAATGATCTTTTTGTCGGCAAATATTTATATTGAAAGGGAAGGGCAAAAAGGTATTATAATAGGAAAAGGCGGAGCGAGACTCAAGGCGATTGGGTCTGCAGCAAGGGCTGATATTGAAAAGTTCCTCGCCAGGAAAGTCTTTATGGAATTATGGGTGAAGGTGAAGGAAGGCTGGCGCAGTGATACACGAGTGCTGAAAGATCTGGGGCTGCACTAGATGCTGGTTCGCATGAAGGTTGAAGGCTTGCTCTTTGATCCGAGAAGCAGTATGTATATCCTGCTCCTTAAGGAATTGGAGGGGAACAGCACCCTTCCTATATGGATAGGGAAACCCGAGGCAGATTCCATTGCTCTTGCCCTTGGCGGAGTGATGACCCCGAGACCACTCACTCATGACCTTATCAAGAATATCTTCGCCGGACTCAAAGTGAAAGTGACCAGGATCGTAATTACGGAGATCCTCGACAATACTTACTATGCAGTCATACATGTTGCCGATGGCAAGAAGGAGGTCCCCGTTGATTCGAGGCCAAGCGATGCGGTGGCTGTTGCCCTCAGAGTCAATGCGCCCATATTTGTTGAGGAAGGCATTATGGAAAAGAGGAGCACGGATGAGCTGGAAGAGTGGCTCAAGAATCTGAAGCCGGAAGACTTCGGCAATGTTATGTAGTGAATCCGGAATGAAGAGACAGGGACCAAACAATCCCGGGACTTCTCTATTTTTTCCAAGAAAGTAATGTCGCTGACTTATGCTACACCGCACTGAAGCCGTCATTCTCAAAACCACGCCATTTTCTGACGCAGATCTCATTGTTACCGCATTTACCCTGGATTACGGCTTGGTAAATACCTTTGCCAAGAGCAGCCGAAAGATAAAGAGCAGATTCGGAAGCAGCCTGGAACCTCTCACCTACGCGAAGGTTTCCTTTTGGGGCAGGGAAGAGAGCACCCTTCCTCGCCTGACACAATCAGATATTATCAAGCCGTTTCAATCATTACGCGAGAGGCCCGGATACTTCTTTCGGGTCATGGAGATCGTAGAACTCACCCTCGGCCTTTTAGCAGAGAGGGAAACAAACAGGGAATGTTTTTATCTCCTGGTTACCATGCTTAACAGAATCGAGAATGGCGGCTTACACAATGGGGCGGTCTTCAATACAATTCTTTACAAGATAAGGCTCCTTGATATGGTCGGGTACGGACCGAGGCTTGAAGGATGTGCTCGCTGCGGTACATCAGGGTATAATTTTTACATTTCCCATGGCTCGATTATCTGCGGGGCCTGTGCTGAGGGCATGGATAACCCCATGAAGCTTTCCTTGGGTCTGATACGGCTTTATGAATCCCTGAGGAAATGGGACATCTCAAAAATAGACAGAATCAAAATAACCAGAGCGCTTCTTGCCGAGCTTTCGGAAGTGCTCAACTCCCATATTCAGTATACCATCGCGAAACCACTGAAGACCAGGGCATTTCTCTCTGGACCCAGAGACCAATGATGGGCGGCGGCCATGCCGCAGCAGCAGTCTCTTCACTCCTGTCCGCGTGCGATACCGGTGCGTGTTTGTCCCCACTTCATTGAATAGGGGCCTTGACATACATAGGTGCGTTGCGATATAAAATCTGCATGGTAGTTTCAGCAGAAACCGCGGATTTCTTCTGTCCAAATGAGAAGTGCCCTGATCACGGTAAAAGGGGGATAGGCAATATCACCCTTTACAACCGTTACGGGAGGGACCACAGAAGACTGCTCAAATGCAGGACCTGTAATTTCAAGTTCTCCGAAAGGCGCAATACCTTCTTTTTCGGCCTCCACACTGAGGAGAGCAAGATCAAGGAGGTCATCATGTATCTGCTCGATGGCAAGAGCTTCAGGGAGGCTGCAGTGAGCGCAGGGATTGACAAGGATACCGTGCTTCGCATTTGGAAGAGGTTTGTTGCGTACTGCGAGGAATCCATGGATGGCCTGCTCAAGGAATTTAATATCAGGCTTGAGGACCTCATCACCCTGCTGTACCAAAGGAGGGGACACCCGAAAAAGCCCTGCAGTTCTGCGATATCAGGTCTTCGCAAAGGGTCCGAAACGTTTTGGGAAACACTCTGTGGAGATGAAGAGATTGCTCCGAGAAAGGGGCTATGCAGCGAACATGAGTAAATGGGACCCCTTGAGGGACCTTCTTTCCATCCAGGAGAGGGTGAACAGGCTTTTTGAGGATGCCCTTGGCGCTGGCGAGAACATAAACGATGGTACTCTGACGGGAACCTGGTCACCGGCGGTGGACATTTACGAGACCGAGACGGAATTTCTCGTGAAGGCGGAGATCCCTGATGTGAAACAATCCGAAATCGATATCAGGGTCAAGGGGAATACCCTTAGCATCGAAGGAGAGAGGAAGCCACATCGCCCCATGGGGGAAGGGTACCACAGGGTTGAGCGGGTCTACGGAAGGTTTCAGAGGTCATTTCTCCTTCCGGGGTCTGTTGACCAGGAAAGGATTGCGGCAACCCTCAAGGACGGGATCCTGAAGATCGTGCTTCCAAAGAGAGAAGAAACGGTCAAAAAACATATTGAAATTGATCATACATAAGTTCGCATCTGCTATCAAAGCGTCTTTCTGTGTGCTTGATGGCATAGTTTTATCATCGGATTGCTGAAAGGAAGACATGTGGGAAAGATACGCGTAGCCATTGCGGGAATAGGAAATTGCGCAAGTTCATTGGTTCAAGGAGTGGATTATTATAAAAGACTTGGTAAAGGTCATGCAGACAGGGCCCTGGGGCTTATGCATTACGATCTTGGAGGATACAAGCCTTTTGATGTTGAGTTTGTTGCTGCTATTGATATCGACAAGAGAAAGGTCGGCAGGCCGCTGAACAAAGCGGTATTCGCAAAGCCCAATTGTACAAAATTCTTTAATCCCCACCTCTCAGATTATCCTGTAAGGGTTGAGATGGGAGAGGTACTTGACGGTGTGGCTTCCCATATGAAGGAGTACCCTGAAGAAAGGAGATTTGTTGTCTCGGAGAAGAAGCCATGCGATGTCCCCAAATTGCTGAAGAGATCCGGTGCGGATGTCCTGGTAAGCTATATGCCGGTAGGCTCGGAAAAGGCCACAGCCTTCTACGCAGAAGCCTGTTTAAAGGCCGGTATCGGATTCATCAACTGTGTTCCCGTATTTATTGCCTCCGATACGCAGTGGGCAAGACGTTTTGAAGAGAGAAACATCCCCGTTATCGGCGATGACATTAAGAGCCAGATTGGTGCTACCATCATCCACAGGATGTTGACGAGGCTCTTCGAGGATAGAGGAGTGAAGCTGGACAACACCTATCAACTCAACGTGGGAGGGAACACCGATTTCCTCAACATGCTGAATAACGGCAGGCTGAAGTCAAAGAAGATATCAAAGACAGAGGCGGTACAATCACAACTCCACACGCCGCTTAAGAATGAACACGTGCATATCGGTCCCTCAGATTATATTCCTTGGCTCTATGATAATAAGGTATGTTTCCTGAGGATGGAGGGGAGGGGGTTCGGACATATCCCCATTAATATTGAACTAAGGCTCTCTGTGGAGGATTCACCCAACAGCGCAGGGGTGGTCATCGACGCGATACGCTGTCTTAAGATCGCTAAGGACAGAAAAGTGGGAGGCGTGCTGATCTCTCCTTCTTCGTATTTTATGAAACACCCTATCACGCAATTTTCTGACGAAGAGGCCAGGGATATGGTGGAAGAGTTCATATCAGGGAAAAGGGAGCGATGAGGGGTGCTGAGTGCGCGATTAGGCCATTTTCTTGATAAGCCCCTCGGCCCTTTTGCAAAGAAGATTGCAATTCATCCCAACGTCCTCACTATCGCAGGATTTGTCATTACTGTTATGGCCGCTCTTGTCATTCCTGTAAACCTCAGACTTGGTGGAGTGCTGATTCTTCTCGGAGGGATATGCGATCTGGGCGATGGTATCCTTGCCCGGACGAACGGCAGGGTGAGCAACTTCGGGGCGTTCCTTGACTCCCTCCTCGATAGGTATTCCGATTCCTTTCTCTTTCTTTCCCTAGCCTGGTATTTTGGCAGGACGGGAAACCTTGCGGGAGCATTGCTGAGCATCGGCACTATGGTGGGTGCATTCATGGTGAGCTATGCAAGGGCGAGAGGAGAAGGTCTCGGAATCCAGAGTCAGGTAGGAATAATGGAAAGGCCCGAGAGGATAATCCTCCTTATCGTTGCCACATTCACCGGATGGCTTGCACCGGTGCTCTGGGTAATGTGTGTCCTTACCCATATCACTGTGGTTCAGCGGGCATATGTGGTCTGGAAGGCAGGGCAATAAGGTCCTTCTTCATCCGGGAGAAGACGGGCGTGAGTCCACAGGAGTCTAGTCAAGAGAAGTTCAATGTATCTCTTCAAATTATCCGAAGAAATTCACTTGACGAATGGCATGAGGACATGGTATCCTACTTTTGAATTTTAGAGGTTTTTGCGTTCATAAAAGGCCCCAAAGACTTTTAACTTTGTGGCCTTTTGTTTGTTTGGGCCTTCTGAGATTTAATTTACAGAGAAGGAGGTACATGAAATGGCACAAGGAACTGTGAAGTGGTTCAACGACAGCAAGGGCTTTGGCTTCATTACCAGTGAAGACGGCAGCGATGTCTTTGTCCACCATACGTCCATCCAGGGCAATGGCTTCAAGAGTCTTGCCGAAGGTGAGAAGGTCAGCTTTGATATCGAAAAGGGCCCGAAGGGCCCCAAAGCAGTCAATGTGGTAAAACTCTAATCCACAGCGGAAGCCCCCCCTGAGGGGGGCTTCTTCTCTGAGAGAAAAATGAACCTCAGGAAGAATGAGGCAAGGATGCGGCTGAGACCAAGCGATCATGAGATACCGTGTTCAAAAGAGTGATGTCGGAAACGCGAAGAGTCATCCTATCTGAGTATCCTGCGTAATTCTCTCCACAACTATTTTGGAGTTAGATGTCAGATCAAAAATCGGCGTTACCGCTGCTTATCATTAAGGGGAAGAAAATAAGTCTCCCTATTATCCAGGGTGGGATGGGAGTCGGAGTTTCACTGCACCCCCTTGCCCGCGCTGTTGCAAGAGAAGGGGGCGTGGGTATTGTATCCAGCGCCTGTCTCGACCGGCTCGTCTCGAAAAGGAATGGCAAAAAGGTGAACACCTATGAGGCTGCCTACGAGGAGATCTCACTGGCCAGGAGTGCGGGAGGCTTTGCAGGCATCAACATCATGCTGGCGCTCGGCAGCACTTATGAAAAGTCGGTGAAGGGTGCCCTGGATGCCGGTGCGGATATGATTATCTCAGGGGCAGGGTTACCTCTTAGTCTCCCCGCGATACAGGCTCCGGGCGATACTGCGCTTGTCCCCATTGTATCGTCCGCGAGGGCACTCGACCTGATATGCAGGAAATGGGAAAGGCTCAGGTACAGGCCTGATGCGGTTGTGCTGGAAGGCCCTCTGGCAGGGGGACATCTCGGCTTTAAGCTCGATGAGATAACTCTGGAATCCAATAAACTGGAAAACCTCCTTCCCCCTGTGAAGGATGTGGCAAGGAAATACGGCGACTTCCCCGTTATTGTGGCAGGGGGGATTTTTACCCATGGCGATATTCTTCGGTTCCTTAAAATGGGAGCTGACGGGGTTCAGATGGGTACGAGGTTTCTCGCTACCGAGGAGAGCAGCGCGACACCGGAATATAAACAGGCGGTACTGAATGCAAAAGAGGAGGACATCATTGTGGCCACTAAGCCCGCTTCCCCGTGCGGACTTCCTTTCAGGGTAATCAAGCAGTGCCTGTCGTTTGTCCGGGAGAGGAAACCGAAGTGCGATAAAGGATACGTGCTTCTTAAGGACAGCGAAGGGAAATACAGTATCTGCGCGGCAAAGGAGAGCAATGAGACATATTTCTGCATCTGTAACGGACTCTTGAGTTCTGCAGGGTATAATTCTGATGTGGAAAAGCCGCTCTATACCGTGGGCACGAATGCCTGCAGAGTCGATAAAATAGTTTCTGTAAAGACCCTCATGGATGAACTTGCAGGCAGGGTCGCAGTGCCTGCTCTGTAACGGACACCTGCTTTCAGTCTCTTAGCCACCAAGCTTTTTCTTTAGAATCTCATTCACCATCTGGGGGTTAGCCTTTCCCCTCGTCGACTTCATCACCTGACCCACGAAGAAGCTAATGAGCTTTTCATCACCTGCCCTGAACCTCTCCGCTTCTTTCGGGTTTTTTTCGATGACTTCGTCAATGGCCTTCTCGATGGCGCCCGAATCACTTATCTGGAGAAGGCCTTTCTCCTTGATGATTTCCTCGGGGTTTTTCGCAGTCCTGTACATCTCATCAAACACGGTTTTTGCAATCTTCCCGCTGATGGTTCCGTTGTCGATTAGCCTTATCATCTCTGCAAGCTGGACCGGTTTTAACTGGCATGTCTCTATTGAGGTGTTTTCCTCGTTCAGAAGTCTCGCCAGCTCTCCCGTCATCCAGTTGGAGACGGTCTTGGGCTGCGCACCCGCTCTTACCGCTTCCTCAAACCATTCCGCCATTGTCTTCTCTGCTGTCAGGAGGTCAGCGTCATACTCAGGGAGACCATATGCAGAAATAAAACGCCCTCTTTTCTTGTCCGGAAGTTCAGGCAGGGATGTCCTGATCTCATCAACCCATTCATTCGTAGGCATCATAGGCACCAGGTCTGGTTCAGGGAAATACCGATAGTCATGGGCCTCCTCCTTGCTACGCATGGATTCGGTTATCCCCTTCGAGGAGTCCCACAGTCTTGTCTCCTGGATAACCTTTCCCCCTTCCTCCAGGAGACGTATCTGGCGTTTTATCTCATATTCCAGCGCCTTCTCCACGAACTTAAATGAATTAATATTCTTCACCTCGGCCCTTGTGCCGAATTCCCTCTGGCCCATGGGCCGCACAGAGACATTGGCGTCACACCGTAGAGAGCCCTGCTCCATGTTCCCATCACAGACGCCAAGGTAGCGCAGGATGGCCCTCAGCCTTTTCATATACTCCGATGCCTCTCTCGGCGTTCTCATGTCAGGCTCGGAGACGATCTCCATCAAAGGTACCCCGGTCCTGTTCAGATCCACAAAGCTGAAGTTGCCGCTCCCTTCATGGATATTCTTTCCGGCGTCCTCCTCCATGTGAATGCGGGTGATCCCGATCCTCCGCGTTTCCCCTTCAATGAGAATTTCAAGAAAACCGTGTTCGCAAATGGGAAGTTCATACTGGCTTATCTGATACCCTTTGGGAAGGTCGGGATAAAAATAGTTTTTTCTCGCAAACCTGCTGTAGGGGGAAATCCTGCAGTTCATGGCAAGTCCCGTCTTAATCGCAAACTCAAGCGCCTTGCGGTTCAGCACAGGGAGAACGCCGGGCATACCTATGCACACAGGGCATGTCTGGGTGTTTGGTTCAGAGCCGAATTTGGTGGAGCATCCGCAGAATATCTTGGATTCCGTGAGCATCTGCGCATGTACTTCCAATCCGATTACTGCTTCATAGTTCATAGACAGACCCCTATTCTTACCACAGAGGCGATGAGACACAGAGATAAAAAACGTTTCTTGTCTTTCTCCGTGCCTCCGTGTCTCTGTGGTTTTTTAGTTGCTTTTATGAGCATTCTGTAACTTTGGTTTCCTTCTATGCCACTCCGTGGACTGTTCATATGCGAATGCGACCCTGAGGATGGTCTCTTCATCAAAATGCCTTCCGATGAGCTGCATTCCTATGGGGAGGCTGTTTTTTGTAAAACCACAGGGAATGGAAATACCGGGGACCCCGGCGAGGTTCACCGATATGGTAAATATGTCAGAAAGATACATCTGCAAAGGATCGTCCGCCTTTTCTCCTACCTTAAAGGCTGGGGTAGGGGCTGTGGGGGTTATGATAACATCCACCTTGCGGAACGCCTCTTCGAAATCCCTCTTTATCAATGTTCTCACCTGCTGGGCCTTTTTGTAGTAGGCGTCATAATAGCCTGACGAGAGGGCGTAGGTCCCGAGCATAATCCTCCTCTTTACCTCTGAGCCAAAGCCTTTGGCCCGCGTATTCTTGTACATGTCGAGAAGGTCTTTGCCGGTCTGCCTGAGGCCGTACTTGACCCCATCGTAACGCGCAAGGTTCGACGAGGCCTCTGAAGTTGCCAGCAGGTAATAGGTCGCCACCGCATAATCGGTGTGTGGCAGGGAGACCTCAAAGGGTACGCCGCCAAGGGATTCGAGCTGTTTGAGTGCTTCCCTGAGAGACCTTTCCACATCCTCATCCATCCCTTTGATAAAGTATTCTTTAGGGACGCCTATCCTCAGGCCTTTGATATCGTGACCGAGGGCAGCAGTGAAATCCGGTACATCAAGGGGCGCTGAGGTGGAATCACACGGGTCGTGACCCGCGATCACATTCATGAGGAGCGCCGCATCCCTCACATTCTTGGTTATGGGACCAATCTGGTCAAGGGAGGACGCGAAGGCAACAAGCCCGTATCGGGAAACCCTTCCGTAGGTGGGTTTTAATCCCACCACCCCGCAAAGGGAAGCAGGCTGCCGTATGGAGCCCCCTGTGTCGGAACCTAGTGCCGCAATGCACTCGTCTGCGGCCACTGCAGCGGTAGAACCTCCGCTGCTCCCCCCGGGGATTCTCTCCAGGTCCCAGGGATTGCGTGTGGTATGGAATCCTGAATTTTCTGTTGAGGAGCCCATGGCAAACTCATCCAGGTTTGTTTTTCCGATCAGGATATATCCCCCTTCAGTCAATCGCGAGGTGACCGTGCTCTCATAGGGGGGAATAAAATGGGAAAGAATCTTTGAGGAGCAGGTTGTTCTTATTCCCCTGGTGCACATGTTGTCTTTAATGGCAAGGGGGATTCCGAGGAGGGGCGTTGAAAGGTTGCTGTCAATTCTTCTCTGCGCCTCGGCAGCCATTTCAAATGCCCTGTCCCTGGTGAGGGTCACAAAGGCCCTGACCCGATCCTCCACCGCGTCAATCCTCGCGAACACAGAAGAGACCACGTCGCTCACATGGACCTCTCTGCGATCGAGAAGTGTTCTCAGTTCATCTATGCCGAGGGTATGGAGTTCCATTCAGGGTCCTTTCGGGCGTTCGGTAGTGTCTGAAAATATTAGCACTCTTATGCGGGAAAATGCAAAAAAGAGAGAAGGTGCCGAAGTTCAGTGTCTGACCCCACAAATTGACTTCCGGTCACTTTCATTTGCTATTTTCAATTATCTTCCTCTCCTCCTCTGTTATGCCGTACAGCCCGTATACAATTTCATCGATCTTCTCATCTGTAACAGCAATCTCGCGCTCGATCTTTTCGCGTTCGGCTGAGAG
>Ga0115026_10000626_pt1 | contig 10125 bp, 10 predicted proteins | sample Mud_0915_D1_FD_83878 | JGI IMG/M metagenome (GOLD analysis project Ga0115026, IMG submission 83878) | Wetland microbial communities from Old Woman Creek Reserve in Ohio, USA - Mud_0915_D1 | ecosystem: Environmental > Aquatic > Freshwater > Wetlands > Sediment ...
GTCAAGGGCGACAGCGAACCGTATGACGACATCAACATCACGCCGATGGTCGATCTGACCTTCGTGCTGCTGCTGATCTTCATCATCATGACCACCGCCTCGGTGCAGGGCATCAAGGTCAATCTGCCAAAGGCGAGCAACCAGCCCAGCCTCGCCAAGCCGCAGACCAAGGCCATCACCATCACCGAAACCGGGCAGATTTTTCTCGACGCCTATCCGGTCAGCATCGACGAGCTGCGCACTCAGTTGAGCGCGCTGAAGGCCGCCAACCCCGAGCTGCCGGTGGTGGTCAAGGGCGACACCGTGGTGGCCTACGGCCGCGTGATGGAAGTGCTCGAACTGCTGGGCCAGCTCGATATCACCCAGCTCGGCCTGGTGACGCAGAAGTTGGTGAAGTGAATGATCGAGGATGACGGCGGCGCGCCCGCCAAGCCCGCCTGGGTACGCTGGGGGGCAATTGTACTCGGCCTGGCCATCGCTGTTCTGCTCGCCTTGTGGCTCAAGGATACGTTGCAGTCGGGCAAGCCGTCCAAGCCGATGAAGCTGCAGCAGATCACCCTGGTGCGACCGCCGCCTCCGCCGCCCCCGCCGCCGGAAGAAAAGCCGCCGGAGCCGGAAGTGCAGGAAGAGGTCAAGCTCGACGAGCCGACCCCCGAGGAGCCGCAACCGGCCGATGCGCCGCCGCCCGGCGCCGATCTGGGCGTGGATGCCGACGGCAGCGGCGAGGGCGACGGCTTTGGTCTGGTCGGCAAGAAGGGCGGCGGTGACCTGATCGGTGGTGGCGGCGGAGGCAACCCTTGGGGGCGCTACGACGCCTTGTTGAACGAGGCGGTGAGTTCGGCCTTTCAGCAGGCGCTGGCGCGCGACAAGGCGCTCAAGGGCAAGAACTACAAGGTGATGGTGAAGGTGTGGATCGACGGCGGCGGCAAGGTTACGCGCGCCAGCCTGGTCGACAGTACCGGCGACGCGCATGCCGACGAGGTGCTGAAGGAAGCACTGAACAGCATGCGCGCCCTGCGCGAAGCCCCGCCCGCCGAGATGCCGCAGCCGGTGAAATTACGCGTGACCTCGCGTGCATGAGCACACGGGTAACTAAAGACTGAAACGCCATAGATCGAGCAAGAGAACGCGATGACGATACGTAAAAAACTGTTGGTAATGGCCGTGGCAGCGGCATGTTCGACTCACGCCATGGCGGCCGACGATGCCAGCGCACGCATCGAGGAGCTGCACGAAACCACGCTCAACCTGATCCAGTTGCTGGTCGAGCAGAAGGTGCTGACGCAGGAGGCCGCCGACGGCATGCTGAAAAAGGCGCGCGCGCAGGCGGCCGAAAAGGTCGAGCAGGCCAAAGCCGCAGAAACCGAGGCGAACCATGGCGTGGTGCGGGTGACCTACGTACCGGAGCACGTCAAGCGCGACATCCAGGAACAAGTCAGGAAGGAAGTCGTGGCGCAGGCCAAGCAGGAACGCTGGGGCGATGTCAACGCGGTGCCGGAATGGCTCGACCGGCTGAAGTGGGAAGGCGATTTCCGGCTGCGCTACCAGGATGAATTGCTTGCGGAAAGCAATGCGCCGGTTGGATCGTTTGAAACCATCGGCCAGCAGGTGAGCAACTCGACTGAAGACAATGCTTCTGGCAAGGTGCGCCTGCGCCTGGGCCTCAACGCGAACGTCACCTCCAAGGTGGATGTCGGCGTGCGCATCACCACCGGCAGCACGTCCAACCCGGTGTCGACCAACCAGACCCTGGGCGTCTACGACAACAAATACAGCCTGGTCATCGATCGCGCCTTCGTCAAGCTCACGCCATACGACGATCTGACGCTGTGGGGCGGGCGCCTGCCCAACCCCTTCTTCAGCACCGATCTGGTGTGGGACGACGACCTCAATTTCGATGGCGTGGCGGTGAGTTACGCGCTGGGGGCGAAGGAGCCGCAACGCGAGTTCAAACCTTTCGTTACGGCCGGCGCGTTCCCCTTGCAGACGATCGAGCAGAACGGGTATACGCAGGCCAAGGACAAATGGTTGTTTGCCGTGCAGGGCGGGTTGGAATGGGTACCGAGCACGCGCACACGACTGAAGGCCGGCGCGGCCTATTACGATTACCGCAATATCACGGGTATCGCCAATCCGTTGATCAACAATACTCAGTATGACCAGACGGAGCCGTTGTTCCGGCAAAAGGGCAATACGCTGTTTGATATTGATCCCAGCGTGGGGGGCGAGACCTGGGCGCTGGCTGCGGAATACCAGATCGCCAACCTGACCCTGGTTGCCGACTTCGCGGATTATTTTCCGATTCACATCATCGGCAGTCTCGACATGGCTCGTAACCTGGCTTTTGACAAGGCCGAGGTGAGTGCAAAGGCGCCCGTCGGATACGAAACGAGTGGTTACGATCTGGGTGCAGACGCCTACCTGATGAAGCTGACTGTCGGCTATCCGAAACTGGTCGAGCAGGACGAGTGGCAGGCTTTCATCGGCTACCGCTATGTCGAAACCGACGCGGTGCTGGATGCCTTCACCGATTCGGACTTCCACCTCGGCGGCACCAATGCCAAGGGCTTCATGATCGGTGGCCAGTACGCCATCTACAAAAATACCTGGGTGGCGGCGCGCTGGATGTCGGCCGACGAAATCACCGGCTTGCCGCTGGCCATCGACGTGTTCCAGTTGGATATCAATGCCAAGTTCTAAGATCTTTCTGCTGGCCGTGCTGCTGGCGCCGCTGGCGTGGGCGGGGCAGCCGTGGGACGCCAGCGAAACCGGCTGGCTGACGCCGCAAAACGATGAACGTCCGCCGCGCGATCGGCGGGCGTACTACCCGCCCGAGCGCCTCGCGGTGATTCAGACCGACGGCAATTTCGTCGCACCCCGTTATCAGGCGGGCGACGAGACCCGTCTGATGGAGGCGGCGCAGCAAGGTGATATCGACACGGTGCGCGCGCTGCTCAAGGCCGGGGCAAATCCGAATCGGGGTGATTACTGGCGTGATGTGCCGCTGCTGGTGGCAGTGCGTCAGGACAATCTGGAACTTGCGCAGATGCTGCTCGACGCGGGCGCGCTGCCCAATATCAAGGGGCGTGGCTATACCCCGCTGGGGATGGCGGCCAAGAATGGCAATGTGCGCCTGATTGACATGCTGGTGCGCGCGGGTGCTGACCCCGACCTCAAGAATGACGATGGCGACACGCCGTTGCATGGCGCGGCATTGCAGGGGCGGGCGCAGGTGATCGATGCCCTGGCCCGGGCAAACCCTGATCTGAAGCTGTTCAACCGTGAAGGCCTGTCGCCGCTGGCGGTGGCAGCCGCCAATGGCCGCCATGACGCAGCCAGTGCGCTTGTTCGTGCCGGTGCGCCGCTGGAATGGGGCGACAAGAAATTTCACCCGCCGCTGTGGTGGGCGTTTTCGGCCGGCGATTTTGATATGGCGCGCCTGCTACTGAAGCTTGGCGCGCAACCCGGCGGAATGCCAGTGGGGATTTTGTGATGAAACATTGGATGAATGTTGTGTTGTTGGCTACTGTGATGGCCACACCTGCATGGGCAGCGAATGAGAGCCGCGAAAAGCAGATGCTGCGGCGCATGCAGCAGCAGGTGCAGCAGACCGAGCAGGCGCGTGCGCAGGCCGAGCAGGAAAAGATCGCCGCGCTGGCCGACAAGGCTGCTGCCGAACGTGAGCTGGAAAAACTCGGCGTCGCGGAACGCAAACTTTCCACTGAACAGGCAGCACGCGGTCGCGCGGAAAGTGGTCTGAAATCGGCGCAGTCAGAGATGGAAGCCTTGAAGACGCGGCTGACCGAGACGGAAAAGAAACTTGCCGACAGCGTAGCCTTGCAGCGCGCGACCGCCGAGAAGCTGGCGCAGACCGAGTCCGCCAAGAAGCAGACCGAGCAGCAGTTGGCAGGCAACCGTGACGATCTGAAACTGTGCCAGTCGCACAACGGCAGCCTCTACACCCTGGGCCGCGAGCTGATGCAGAAGTATCACGACAAGTCCTGCCAGGATGCACTGGCGCAGGCCGAGCCGTTTACCGGGCTGAAGAGGATGGAAGTGGAAAACCTGATGGAAACCTGGCGTGACCAGCTCGATCGGGACCGGCTGGCCAAGGGCAAACTCAGCGCTGCCGGTCAGCCTTGAACCGCTTTGGGCCGTGAGCCGAACGGCTCATTCCGGACGGGTGTTGGCCGATGCGAAAAGTCATGTTCGTTCGGCACACTATCAAGTTCAAGCATGACTTTGCGCCGCTCGATGTTTGATGCATCGCTGCCCGCGCAAAGCCCATTTGATTGTCCTCCAGTAGTCCTCTGGGCGGGGTGTTTACCCCGCCATTTTTTTGTCCTGGATTTCTGTTTCACCCGCAACCGGCTCCCAGTGTTGCAGTTTGAGCTGCAGTAACTGCTGGCCGTTGTATTCGTTGGTCATCAGCGCGTAGACCGCCTGGATGCGTGCAGGCAGCGGGTCGGTATGGAAGAAGCGCATGGCATCGAATGCAGCGCCTGCGCGTGCCAGTTTCAGCTTGAGATGCTTGTCGCCGACGATGCGTTGTGCGACGACATCGAAGCTGGCGTTGAATAGCGGGGCGGCAAACCCCTGCCCCCAGACCGCGTGTTCAAGTTGTTCGGCCAGCGCATAACTGTGGTCGGCCGCGTCGAGTTCGCCGTCGGTTTCGATGACCCCTTCCAGGTCGGCCGGGTCGATCAGCTCGCGCACCACCGTCTCGAATGCCAGGGAGAATTCGCTGTGACGGCCAGCGGGGATGCTGAGTCCGGCGGCCATGGCATGGCCGCCGAATTGGTTGATCAGTCCGGGATGGCGCTTGTCGATCAGGTCGAGTGCGTCGCGCAGGTGCAGGCCAGGGATGGAGCGGCCGGAGCCCTTGAGTTCGCCGGTGTCACTTTGGGCAAAGACGACGGTGGGGCGATGAAATTTGTCTTTCAGGCGCGAGGCCAGAATGCCGATCACGCCGATATGCCAGTCGGGTTGATAGGCGGTGAGACTGTGGCTGTCGCTGGGGTTGAAGCGGGCAAGGATGGCGAGCGCTTCGTCCAGCATGTCGGATTCGACATCGCGGCGGGTGCGGTTGAGGCTGTCGAGCTGCTGTGCCAGTTGCTGCGCATGAGCGGGGTCGTCGGCCAGCAGGCATTCGATGCCGAGCGCCATGTCGTCTATGCGGCCGGCGGCGTTCAGGCGCGGGCCGAGCATGAAGCCGAGGTCGAACACGGTGGCGCGGCTGGGGTCGCGCCCGGCGGCACGGAACAGTGCATTGATACCCGCGCTGGCTTTGCCTGCTCGCATTCGGGCGAGGCCGTTTTCCACCAGGGTGCGGTTGTTGGCGTCCAGCTTCACCACGTCGGCGACGGTGCCGAGCGCAACCAGGTCAAGCAGCACGCGCAGGTCGGGCTCCGGCTGCTGGGTGTACGCCCCGCGCTGGCGCAGTTCGGCACGTAGCGCCAGCAACACATAAAACATGACGCCCACCCCGGCCAGGTTTTTCGAGGCGAAGCCGCAGCCCGGCTGGTTGGGATTGACGATGCAGGCTGCGTCCGGCAACGCGTCGCCGGGCAGGTGATGGTCGGTGACCAGCACCGGAATGCCAAGTGCGTTGGCCGCTGCCACGCCTTCGACAGCGGCAATGCCGTTGTCCACCGTGACCAGCAGATCGGGCTCACGTTCGGCAGCCAGTTTGACGATGTCGGGGCTGAGGCCGTAGCCGTGTTCGAGCCGGTTGGGCACGATGTAATCCACCCGTGCGCCGAGCAGGCGCAGGCCGCGCACCCCGACCGCACAGGCGGTGGCGCCGTCGGCGTCGTAGTCGGCAATGATGAGCAGGCGTTGCTGGTCGCGAATGGCATCGGCCAGTAGCTTGGCGGCGTGTTCGATATGCAGCAGCCCGCTGGGTGCGAGCAGTTGTGGCAGGCGATGCGTCACCTGCTCGGGATGGGTGACACCGCGCGCAGCATACAGCCGCGCCCAGGTGGGGGCGAGGCCGGATTGTTCGAGCGCGGCGCGGGCGTCAGCGGGGCAGGGGCGGGTGGTGATGGCGGGCATGGCGAGATTGTACGGGGCGCTGATATTCAAAGCCGAATCGGCAATTCATAATTTGATCATGTGCCGATTTTGTCTGTCAGGCACGCGGAGTAATATCGCGGCATGAGCCATTTACTCCCGCTTTCCCGCGTCGCCAAGCTGGTTGGGCAGTCGCGTCATGTGCTGCAGGACATGATCCGCAGCGGCGCGCTGGCGACGTTTGACGGCCTGATCGAACTCGATGAATTGTTGCGCGCATTCCCCGACGTGAAGTGGGACGACGACGCAGAGTTTCGCCGGGTGTCGGAAATCAAGGACAAGGCGTTTGCCAAACGGGTGCGCGAGCTGGCCTTGCCCGACAAGGATGTGCTGACAGCGCGCTTGAACGAGCTGGGCAACGATTACGCTGCCGCGCAGGCCTTGCTGCTGCACTACGGCAATGTGATGACCTGGCTGGATGAAAAGATAGACGAACTGGACGAAGGGGCGAGTTCCGAAACGCACCATGCGCTGCACAGCGTGCGTGCATTCCTGCTGCGGAATCTGGCCGAGGTGCCGTCGAACGCGGCGCTGGCGCAGGCTGTCATCGTGCGGGAGCGGATGCTTAAAATCATGTCAGCCCATGTCACCATTCTGCCCAGCGGCCACGAGTTCTTTGTGGAAGGCAACGAGACCCTGCTGGAGGCCGCGCTGCGCCATGGCGTGTCGCTCAATTACGGCTGCAGCAATGGCAATTGCGGCGACTGCAAAGCCCGGCTGGTTTCGGGCGCGGTTAAAAAAGTTCATGCCCACGACTATGTGCTGAAGCAGAGCGAAAAGGATGCGGGCGTGATGCTGCTGTGTTCGTACGCGCCGGTGAATGACGTGGTGATCGAGGCGAATGTGGCGGGTGCGCGCGATATCCCCGTGCAGCGACTGGTCGCCAAGGTGAAATCGGTTGAGGTGTTCAACCCGCAGATGGCGGCGCTGCACATTCTGGCGCCGCGCAGCCAGCGCTTGCGTTTTCTCGGTGGGCAAAGCATTCTGGTCAGCGTCGACGGCGTGAGCGGGCGCTATGCAGTTGCCAGTTGCCCGTGCGAAGACCGCCATATCGAAGTACAGATTCCGCGTCGCCCCGGCGATGCCTTTGCCGAGGCACTTTTTACGTCGATCAAGGCCAACGACACGGTCGAAGTGGAAGGTCCGTATGGCGAATTTGTACTGGATGAAGATTCACCGCGTCCGGTGATTTTCCTTGCCTTTGGTGCGGGCTTTGCCCCGATCAAGAGCCTGATTCAGCATGCCATGTCGCTGGAGCTGACGGAATCAATGGACCTGCATTGGCTGGCTGATGCGGCCGGACATTATCAGGATAACCTGTGCCGTGCCTGGGCCGATGCACTGGATAACTTCAGTTATGTGCCGCATGCGCCGACCGATGACGTGGACACCTTGCTGAGAAATATCGCGCTGGATTACCCGGATTTGCACCGCTTTGATGTCTATGCAGCGGCGTCGGCGGCGCAGCTTGAGCGTGCGTTCGCACATTTCGTGCGCGAGGGTTTGCATAGTGCGCGCTGGTTTGCCCGGGCGGAAGCAGATTAATGCTGCGCGTCGCTATGTATCTAAGGGCATTGCCGGTGAACTTGATTGGCTTGCTGGTCGTGCTGATCGCACGCAGCAGCGGGGGCGTGCAGCAACGGGTCAATGGCGTGCTTGAGGCAGCGGGCGGCTGGCCCGCGCGGGTGTTGCGGCATGGGTTTCCTTTCAGTGGGTCGGTCGCGGCCATCACGCTGGGGCACGTGGTGGTGGGCGTGTCCCTGGCGGCGCTTGATGCGACCCGCGCCCACGAGCGCGCACATGTCAGGCAGTTTGAGCGCTGGGGCGTGTTGATGGTGGTGCTGTATCCGCTGGCAAGCTTGCTCGCCGCGCTGCGTGGCGGCAATCCCTATCTTGATAATGTGTTTGAACGCGAGGCGCGGGCAGCTGAGTTCGTCACGCCTTCGCAAGCGAAAGCCGCTTCAACTCAGTCAGCTGGCGGGTGAAACCCGGTACCGGGATCACCCGAATCCGGATCGATCCAGTCTGAAATACCCAGTTCGTCCTCGGCCTCTTCCACCGTTTCGCCGGGTTCATAGTCGCTTTCGGCGTTGTATTCCATGTCTTCCACCGCCGCCATCAGGCTGGCGAAGGGGCCATACTCTTCGCCTGTTTCGGCATCGATCCAGTAACAACCATCCGGCCGCTCAATGATGCGGGTGCGGTCGTATTCAGCTGGGGTTGAGGGTATGGCTTGGGTCATGATTCATCCTCCGTTTTCTAACTATAGGGCGCGATGCCGGACAGGGCAAGGAGTGATCAGACGACGATCCTCTGAACGAAAATCAGCCCTGCAAGTGCGCCCAGCATCAGCGTCAGATGCACCCAGCTCCACAACCGGAAATGCCCGGTCAATGCGTTGATGTCACGGTTGGCCACGATAAACGGCCGGCCGTGCGCTGGCTTGCGTATGAGATGGATGCCGTCTTGCAGGCGGATGTCGAGATGGGCGCGATCGATTTCGACCGATGCCTCATGCCGCGCGCGTTCCCATTCCTCCATGCTGATTTCACCGTCGCGATTGGTATCGAAACGCGCCAGTAGAGCGGTCTTGTCGGCTTTCCATTCGGCCAGCAGGGTGGAGAGATCGGCGCTTTTACTGAGTACCGCGTTGGGGCCGCCGAGGGTGACGTGTTCGCCGATGACATAAATCGTCTCGCCTTCAATCAGCGTCCATTCGGTTTTACGGTAGCTGCCTTCGTTCGTAACCTGGCGATGCGATGTCATGATTTCTGCGCCGTCGGGATCGATCAGGATCTGGCCGCTGCCATCACTGACGCCGAAGGTGTCGTGCGACGTGCCGGATTCAACGTGTTCCCACTCGTCGCCGTTGCGGCGCTCGATGCGATAGCGATACCACAGGCAGGGCAGGCCGTTGACCGGGCTGCGCAGGATTTCACCGGGCGGTTGCTGGCCGCGCCCGGTCAGTACCACATACCCTTGCGGTGCCGAAGCGATGCGTGAAGAGGGGGTGTCTGCCACCGTGCGATGACGTTTGAGATTGCGGTGCCATGCCCAGAAACTGGTCAGGCCAACTACCGAAAAACTGATTTGCCAACCGATTGGCGTGTGTTGTTTGAAACCCATGAACAGGATGAACAACTGGCCGCCACTTAATGCGAGGTTGTCATAATCGTGTCGCCACTCATCCGCCCAGCGCTGCAGCATTATTGATTGAAGAGCTGTTTGATGTTGACGTCTTGCGTTTCTTCAGACGCAAACCGCAGCAGTGAAAACTGCCCGAAGCCGAACAGCCGCGCGACGAGCGTGTCTGGAAACTGTTCGACACGCACATTATTGATGTTCACCGAGTCGTTATAAAACTCGCGCCGGTCGGCGATCGAGTTCTCCAGACCGGTGATCCGGGCTTGCAAATGCAGGAAGGTTTCATTCGTTTTGAGCTCGGGGTAGGCCTCGGCGACGGCAAATAGATTGCCCAGCCCCAGGCGCAATGCACTTTCAGCCTGACCCAATGCGGGGATGTTGTGTGACTCGCGCGCACTCGCCACCGAGTTGCGTGCCTGCATGACCTTTTCCAGCGTTTCTTGCTCGAACTGCATATATTGCTTGCAGGTCTCAACCAGCTTGGGGAGTTCGTCATGACGTTGTTTGAGCAAAATATCAATATTTGACCAGGCTTTGCCTACGTTGTGCTTCAGCGTGACCAGCTGATTGAAGACGAACACACCGAAGACAGCGAGTAGCGCGAGCAAAATGAGTAAAACCAGGCCGCCTGACATGGGGTGCTCCAGATAGGTTTAATCGCAGAAATAGCGGTTGGTGGCCGCCTAACTTGAGTCTGCCGCAATTAAATTCGTGCGCTGAGGATGGCCGCAATTTCGCTGTCATCGAGCAGGACCGGATTGGTTTTCATGCTGCTGCCACGGCTATTGGCCACGAGGCGCGGGATGTCGGCCAGCGTGACGCCGTAGTGCGCCAGCGTGGGGAGCTTGAGTGCATGCGTCCAGGTTTCCAGTGTGTGGATCAATGCGGAATGCGCGGCATCCCGATCCA
>Ga0115026_10000630_pt1 | contig 10083 bp, 10 predicted proteins | sample Mud_0915_D1_FD_83878 | JGI IMG/M metagenome (GOLD analysis project Ga0115026, IMG submission 83878) | Wetland microbial communities from Old Woman Creek Reserve in Ohio, USA - Mud_0915_D1 | ecosystem: Environmental > Aquatic > Freshwater > Wetlands > Sediment ...
CCCCGCCTGCCTTGCCGCGCCCGCCGGCGTGGATCTGCGCCTTCACCACCCAGGCGTCGCCGCCCAGCTCGCGGGCGGCGTTTACCGCAGCCTCGGCGCTCGCCGCAGCGATGCCGCGCGGCGTGTTAATGTTGCCCGACCGCAATATTTGTTTCGCCTGATATTCATGCAGGTTCATTTGTTTTTCGATGGAAGCTCGCCAAAACGTGCATTTTGAAGCAAACCCCCCCGAGACGGAAGCCGTAATCCGCGTCGTTCCGCGCATTGCGGCCTTGTCCGCCGACGCGTGGAACGCGCTGGCCGGCGACTCGCCCTTCCTGCGTCATGCCTTTTTGCACGCGCTGGAGACCACCGGCTGCGTCGGCGCCGACATCGGCTGGGAGCCGGTGCATCTGGCCCTGTTTCGCGGCGACCGCCTCGATGCCGCGATGCCGCTCTACGTCAAACATCATTCCTGGGGCGAGTTCGTGTTCGACTGGGCGTGGGCCGACGCCTACCGCCGTCATGGCCTGAATTACTACCCGAAGCTGGTCTGCTGCGTGCCCTTCTCGCCGGTGCCCGGCCCGCGCCTGCTGGCACGCAACGATGCCGACCGCGCGGCGCTGATCCAGGCCGCGCTCCAGCTCACGCATGATCAGGGTTTCTCGTCCCTGCACATCCTGTTTCCCACCGAGCCCGACCATGCCGCGCTCAACGCGACGCCGCTGATGCACCGCAGCGGCTTCCAGTTCCACTGGAACAACGCGGGCTATGGCAGCTTCGACGATTTTCTCGCGGCGATGACGCACGACAAGCGCAAGAAGATCCGCCAGGAAAGGAAGAAGCTGCACAATCTGGGGGTGACATTTCGCTGGGTCGAAGGCACGGAGAGCACCGACGCCGACTGGGACCATTTCTACCGCTGCTACGCCGACACCTACGCCCGCCACCGCAGCGAGCCGCATCTCAACCGCGCTTTCTTTGCCGCCTTGCGCGAGGACATGCCAAACAACCTGCTGCTCATCCTTGCGGACAAGGACGGCGAAGCCACCGCCTGCTCGTTCTGCATCAAGGACAGCCAGCGGTTGTATGGCCGCCACTGGGGCACGCTGGAATACGTGCCCGGCCTGCACTTCGAGACCTGCTACCAGCAAGGCATCGAATACGCGATCGACCACGGCCTGCAGGTATTCGAAGGTGGCGCGCAGGGCGAACACAAGCTCGCGCGCGGGCTGGTTCCGACCGCCACGCATTCCTGGCACTGGCTGGAAAACACCGAATTCCGCGAGGCGGTCGACCGCTTCCTGGAACGCGAAACCGACGCGATCAGCCACTACATGGACGAACTCGACGGGCCGTTCCGCCGCGAGCCGCCCGGCTGAAGAACGCTGCTCAGACCAGAACGGCGGTCAGATAGGTCGCGTACAGCGCGCCGTTGACGAGCAAGTGCCACACGCGCAGCCCGCCGTTCAGCACGGCCCAGCGCAGCCAGAACGCCGCGACCAGCGTGATCAGCACGCCCAGCAGCACTTCCTTTTGCGGCGCCCACGGCGTCAGCGAAATGCCGATGGCGGGCAACAGCGTGCCCTGGAACACCATGGCACCGGTGATGTTGCCGAAGGCCAGCGTGTCCTTGCGTTTGCGGATCCACAGGATCGAATTCACTTTTTCCGGCAGTTCGGTCGCGATCGGAATAATCAACAGCGACAGCAGCAGCGCGGAAATGCCGATGATGGGCGCGGCGGCTTCCACGCCGTGGATGAAGCCCTTGGCGCCGGTGACCAGCAGCGCCAGCCCCAGCGCCAGCTGCACCAGGATGAACAACAGGTTCTGCGGCAGGCCCAGGCGGGTCAGCATCATCGGCGAGCCCGCCTCGGTGGCGTGGCCCTCTTCCACCAGCCCGGCCGATGCACGCAGGGTCAGCATGACGTAGACGAAGTAGATCGTCACCATGCCGAAGGCCATCGCGCCGCGCACCCAGCCCTCGCCATGCGGAACGAACATGGCGACGAACGCCAGCACGAACGCCATCAGGAAGAAGTCCAGGTCGCGCTTGAGCCCGGTCTTCTCCGGGGTAAAGTGGCCCAGCAGGCCGCGACGCTTCACCACCGCCACGCTCATCAGGAACAGCGTCAGCGTCGACAGCATCAGCGGCGCACCGAGAATCGCGCCCACGCCAATTTCCTGGTTGACCGCTGCATTGCCGGTGCCGGCGAAGATCGCCAGCAGCGGCACCAGGGTTTCCGGCATGGCGGTGCCGACCGCGGCGAACAGCGAACCGGTCACGCCTTCCGAGATATTGAGTTTTTCGCCCAGATGTTCGAGCGCGTTGACAAAGATTTCTGCCGCCACCAGGATGAGCAGCAGATAGCCGAAGAGTTCAAGAAACAGCATGACGCAGCGCTCAGACGAAAACCGCGATTCTAGCAGCCCGGATGCCGTCGCCCTACCCGCTTTCTCACGTCTGGCCGAGGGCGATTTCCACAGCCGCCTCGCCGCATCCCCCGGCATGGCCGTAGTGTTGTTCAGCGCGCCGCACTGCGGTGCCTGCCGGGCATGGAAAGGCCTGCTGCCGGATGCGCTATCCGGTCTGACCCACGCGTTGTTTGAAGTCGATGTGAGCGAGGCCACCGGCATGGCGCGCTACTTCGGCATTTTCCATCTGCCGACGCTGTATCTGTATCGCGACGGCCAGTTTCATGCCGAACTGCAGTGCGAGATGCGCCGGGACAGCATTCGGCACGCTGCGCAAAGCCTGCTGGCGGCCCCGGCGCAGGACGAGCCCTGACTGCTGTACGCAAGTCCCGCTAGTCGGGATGGAGTCGTATGCCTTACGCCAGGGCACGCCCGAGGAACACCACGGCAATCGTCAGCAGCCCCAGGCTGAGGTTGATGCCGATCAGCATGCGGATCTGCGCCAGCGCGGCGCCGCCGGCTTTCCAGTTTTGCTCGGCGACCGCGCGTTTGAGTTTTTTGTAGGGGGCAAAAAACACGTGCGCATAAATCAGCATCATCACCCCGCCCAGCACCAGCATCGCCAGGGCATAGTGCGGTGCCGACGCCCCGCCAAGCTTCATCAGCATGTGCAGGCCGGTCAGCAGGATCAGCGCCACCGACGCCCACACCCAGGGGAAGAACTTGCCGAACACGCCCGACCACAGCGTCAGCCGCTGCGGTGGCTCCAGCACGCTGGCGGCCACCGGGCGCAGCGCCATGTAGGCGAAGAACATGCCGCCGACCCAGACGACGACACCCAGCACATGCAGCAACAACGAAACATTCACGGGACTTCCTTTCAGAACAAAACCGCTTGATCGAGAACGCGTTTAACCGGGGCGAAGCTGCGCCGATGCTGCGGACACGCACCGTGCGCCTTCAATGCGGCCAGGTGTACCGCGGTGCCGTAGCCCATGTGCTGTGCGAATCCATAGTCGGGGTAGTCTTCGTGCAACCTGCGCATGAAGTGGTCGCGTTCGGTCTTGGCGAGGATCGAGGCGGCAGCGATCGCGGCCACCTTGTCGTCGCCCTTGACCACTGCCTGCGAACGCCACGCCCAATTGGGGCAGCGGTTGCCGTCAACCCAGACGTCGTCCGGCGCGCGTGAGAGGCCGGCCACGGCGCGCTGCATCGCCAGCAGGGTGGCCTGCAGGATATTCAGCTGGTCGATTTCCTCAACACTGGCCTCGGCCACGCACCAAGCGACGGCACACTCACGAATCTCATCAGCCAGGCGTTCGCGCGCGGCGGCGGACAGTTTCTTGGAGTCGCGCAGGCCGTCGATCGGCCGCTCGGGGTCGAGCATGACGGCCGCCGCCGTCACCGGCCCCGCCAGCGGGCCGCGACCGGCCTCGTCGACGCCGCACAGCCCGAGCGGCCCCACGTGCAACACGACCGACGGGCGCAGCGTCATGCGCCCCCCACCAGATAAGGCTGCACCGCCTCGGCGATGCGCGCGCTGGCGTTCTGCCGCAAGCTCAAGTGCATGGTGCGGAAGGTTTCGATCGCAGCATCCCGGCGCGGCGCGTCGTCCAGCCAGGCCAGCGCATCGTTTGCCAGGTTCTCCGGCGTAGCTTCTTCCTGCACCCGTTCCGGCACCACGAAATCGCGCGCCAGAATATTCGGCAGCCCGATCCACGGCAGCAGCGCCTTTTTCCGCATCAGGGTCGCGGTGAGCGCGGGGACTCGGTAGGTGATCACCATGGGCTTCTTGAACAGCGCGGCTTCGAGCGTGGCGGTGCCCGAGGCCACCAGCGCGACGTCGCACGCAGCCAGCGCCGTGTGCGACTGACCATCCAGAAGATGCAGCGGCAGTTCCAGTCCCTGCGCCGCCTGACGGATCAGTCGCGCCGCGGGCTCGCTCGCAGCGGGCAGCACGAACTGCGCGTCCGGATGGCGCCGGCGAATGCGTACCGCCGCGTCGAGCATCAAGCGCGCGTGGCGCGTCACCTCGCTCAGACGACTCCCCGGCAGCAGCGCAATGACCGGGCCGCTCACCAGTCCCAGCGCCACCCGCGCGCCAGCGGTATCGGGCTCCAGCGGAATGACGTCGGCCAGCGGATGACCGACGTAGCTGACCGGAATGCCGGCGTCCCGATAAATCTGCTCCTCGAACGGAAACACCACCAGCATGTGCGACACCGCCTGCTTGATGCGGTGGATGCGTTCGGGCCGCCAGGCCCAGAGCGACGGGCTGACGAAATGCACGGTGGGAATGCCGGCCTGCTTGAGTTTCGATTCCAGCGTGAAATTGAAATCCGGCGCATCGATGCCGACGAAAACGCGCGGCCGTTCACGCAGGAAATGACGGGTGATGCGTGAACGGATCCACAACAGTTCGGGCAGGTGGCGCAGCACTTCGACATAACCGTTGACGGCCAGCTTGTCGCTCGGATAGATCGCCTCGACGCCGGCTGCGATCATGCGCGGGCCGGCGATGCCGGCGGCGCGCAAATGGGGATGGTTTCGTTTCAGCGCATCGATGAAGTGCGCACCGAGGAGGTCGCCGGACGCTTCGCCGGCGACCACACCGAGGTCCATCACCGGATGATGCCGCGCTCGGCGCGCGCGATGAAATCGAGCAACTGCTGTATTTCGGCGTGCTGCGTCGCCTCGGGCGCGAGCCTGGCCTGGGCCTCGGCCAGCGTGTTGCCTTCGCGATAGAGAATCTTGTAGGCGCGCTTCAGGGCGGCCAGCGCCTCGGCTGAAAACCCGCGCCGCTTGAGGCCTTCGCTGTTGAGGCCATGCGGCGCGGCAGGCTGGCCGGAGGCCATGATGAAGGGCGGAATATCTTTGAACACCACGCTGGAGATGCCGGTCATCACGTGGGCGCCGATCTTGCAGAACTGGTGCACGCCGGTGAAGCCGCCGAGAATCGCCCAGTCGCCCACTTCGGCGTGACCCGCCAGCGATGCGTTGTTGGCAAAGATGGTGTGGTCGCCCACCACGCAATCGTGCGCGATGTGCACGTAGGCCATGATCCAGTTGTGATTGCCGATGCGGGTGACGCCGCGGTCCTGCACGGTGCCGATGTTGAAGGTACAGAATTCGCGGACCACGTTGTGGTCCCCGATCTCCAGCCGGGTCGGCTCGCCGGCGTATTTCTTGTCCTGCGGCACCTCGCCGAGCGAGACGAAATGGAAGATCTGGTTGTGCGCGCCGATTCTGGTGTGTCCGGTGATGACGGCGTGGGCGCCGACCGTGGTGCCGGCCCCGATCTCGACGTGCTCGCCGATGATCGTATAAGGCCCGATTTCAACGTCGTCGGCCAGCCGGGCGCCCGCGGCGACCAGCGCGGTGGGGTGAATTTTCGTCATTTAAGGCTTGTCGCGCAGGGTGGCCATCAGTTCCGCTTCGGCCACCAGAACGCCATCCACTTCGGCCCGTGCGGTGTATTTCCAGATGCCGCGCATCTCGCGCACGATCTCGACCTTGAGCACCAGCTGGTCGCCCGGCTTGACCGGCTTCTTGAAGCGCGCGCCGTCAATGCCGGCGAAGTAGACAACACCGATCTGCTCCGGCGTGTAGTTCTTGGTCTTGAACGACAGGATCGCTGCCGCCTGCGCCATCGCTTCCAGAATCAGCACGCCCGGCATCACCGGTGAGACGGGAAAGTGGCCGGGGAAAAACGGCTCGTTGATGGTGACGTTCTTGATCGCGGTGATGGACTTGCCGAGTTCGAGCTCGATGACCTTGTCGATCAGCAGGAAGGGGTAGCGATGCGGCAGGTACTGCATGACCTGCTCGATGTCCATGATCATGATTGGCTGCTTTCAATTTCGTTGAGGCGTTTTTCAAGCTGCTTGACGCGGTTCACCAGCTTGTCGAGGTTGCGCATGTGGACGGCGTTTTTCTGCCAGACCTCGTGCTCGGAGAACGGCAGTGCCGACGTGTAGGTGCCGGCCTTGGGCAGGGACTTGGTGATCAGCGTGTTGGTCGAGATGCGGGTGCCGTCGGCAATTTCGATGTGGCCGAAGATCATCGCCGCGCCGCCGATCATGCAATGGCGGCCGATCCTGGCGCTGCCGGCGATTCCGGTGCAGGCGGCAATCACGGTGTGCGCGCCGATGCGCACGTTGTGTGCGACCTGGATCAGGTTGTCGAGCTTGACGCCCTCCTCGATCACCGTGTCTTCCAGCGCGCCACGGTCGATGGTGGTGCAGGCGCCGATCTCGACGTCGTCGCCGATCAGCACGCGGCCGATCTGCGGGATTTTTTCCCAGTGCCCCGCGTTGGGCGCAAAGCCGAAGCCGTCGGCACCGATGACGCATCCCGAATGCAGGATGGCGCGGTCACCCACCTCGCAATGGTGATACAGGGTGACGTTGGCATGTAGCAGACAATCGGCGCCGATGCGGGCCTGCTCGCCAACGGTGCAGTTCGGACCGACCACGGTGCGGGCACCGATCACTGCACCGCTGCCGATCACCGCGCCGGCGGCGATGCTGGCGTCGGCGGCGATTTCCGCATCCGCCGCCACCGTCGCCGCAGGATGGATGCCCGCAGGCGGACGCGGCGGCGGATTCAGCCAGGCGGAGACGCGCGCAAAGTACAGGTAGGGATCGGGGGTGAGGATGCGCGGCAGTTCGGTGGCATCGCGCGCGTCCGCCGGCAAAATGACTGCGCCTGCGCGGGTGCTGGCCAGTTGGGCCAGATACTTGCTCTGCGAGACGAAGCCGATTTCGTCAGGCGTGGCGCGATCCAGCGGCGCAACCTGACTCACCGTCTGCGCGCCATCGCCCACGAGCTCCCCGCCAAAGCGGGCGACCAGCGCTGCCAGGGTTACTGCCATCGGATGAACTTATTTTCCGCAGTCGGGTTTGTTTTCCACGCCGCCTTATTTCCCGCCGAGCGCCTTCATCACCCGGTCGGTGATGTCGCTCTTGGGATCGACAAAGACAGCCTGCTCGACGATCAGGTCGAATTTCTCGGCACGCGCGATTTCCTGAATTGCCTTGCGTGCACGCTCCTGGATCTGCCCCAGTTCCTCGTTGCGGCGCAGATTCAGATCTTCGCGGAACTCGCGCCCCTGGCGCTGCAATTCGCGGTTGAGGTTGCCAAGGTCGCGCTCCTTCACCTTGCGCTCGCTGTCCGACATGGTCACGCCGTCCTTGTCGAGCTGCGCCTGCAGGTCACGTGCCTGTTTGGCGAGTTTCTGCAATTCCTGTTCGCGCGCGGCGAATTCACGCTCGAGTTTTTTCTGTGCGGTGACCGACAGCGGCGCTTCGCGCAACAGCTTTTCGGTGTTGACGAAACCAACCTTGGTGTTGGCCAAGACGGGGACAGCCGCAAAGGCGGACGCCAGAATCAGGGAAACTGCAAGCTGCTTGAATTTCATAATCAAATACTCCGGTAAGGACTAAGCCTTAGAACACATTGCCCATGGTGAATTGAAACACTTCCGTCTGGTCGCCATCCTTCTCGACCAGCGGTTGCGCCAGGCTGAATTTGAGCGGTCCGAGCGGCGACACCCACAGCACCGCCACCCCGGCCGAATAACGCAAGTCATCGAATGCAAAGTTCTCATACAAGCCATTGTATGGATTCAAGGGATTGCCGTCAGACGGGCCCCAAACGGCACCCGCATCAATGAAGGCCGACATGCGCAGCGACTTGTCATCCTTGAGTCCCGGCAATGGGAAGATGATTTCCGCGTTGCCGACCAGCCGCGTATCGCCACCCAGCGCGTCTCCGTATCGGTCTTTTGGCCCAAGGGTGCCGGCCTTGAAGCCGCGTACCGAACTGGTGCCGCCCGCGTAGAAGTTCTTGAAGAAAGGCAGCGGCTTGTCCGACAGGCCATCGCCGATCCCCACCTCGCCGTTCAGCATGAGGGTGAAGTTTCTACCCAGCGGGAGGAACTGCTGATGCTGGAACGACAGCTTGTAGTACTGAAGACTCCCTGCGGGCGTGCCGATTTCTGCCGCCACCCGCTGGAAGACGCCCTTGGTCGGAAACAGGAAACTGTCGCGGGTATCGCGCGCCCACGAGGTATCCACACGCAAGGTGTCGTTGTCCTCGCCAAATTCCCGGACAAATCGTTCCTGGACGCTTTCGTTTAACGGATCGTTGTCACCGTAGAGGTCAAGCGAAGTATCCTCGTAGGTCAGGCCAAACGAGATGAAGTCGCGCTCGTTGACCGGCAGGCCGAAGCGTACGCCGGCACCGGTGGTCGAAGTTTTGTACTCACTCACGTTGTCGAGCGAACTCGAATCGACATCGCGCCGGTATAGGTCATAGCCCAGGCTGATGCCGTCGATGGTGAAGTAGGGATTGGTGTACGACAGCGAATACACCGTGTTGACGCTGCCCGAGTTGAGCTGCGCCGACAGGCGGTTGCCGGTGCCGAACACGTTGCTCTGCGACACCGAACCCGACAGCACCAAGCCTTCGGACGACGAGAAGCCGGCGCCCAGCATCACGCTACCCGTGGACTTTTCGGCCACGCTGACGTTGACGTCGACCTGATCGGTGGTGCCTGAAACAGCGGGGGTTTCGATGTTGACTTCGTTGAAGTAGCCCAGGCGATTCAGGCGGTCGCGCGAGCGGTTGATCTTTTCGGCGTCGTAATACGCGCCTTCCATCTGGCGTATTTCGCGGCGCACCACCTCATCGCGCGTCTTGGTGTTGCCGGCGACGTTGACGCGGCTCACATAAACACGGCGGCCGGGGTCGACAAACAGGGTGAAGGCGACGGTGCCCTTTTCCTTGTCGAGTTCGGGCACCGCGTTGACGTTGGCAAACGCATAGCCGTCGTTGCCGAGACGGTCGCCGATCTGCTTGGTGGTCTCGGTCAGGCGGTCGCGCTCAAACACCTCGCCCGGCTTCACGGTGATGAGCTTCTGCAGCTCCGCCTCGGGCACCAGCATCTGTCCGGCCAGCTTGACGTCGGACACCCTGTATTGCGGCCCTTCAGTCACGTTGACGGTGATGTAGATGCCCTGCTTGTCGGGCGAAATCGACACCTGGGTGGAGTCGACATTGAATTCGAGGTAGCCGCGATTGAGATAGAACGAGCGCAGGGCTTCGATATCGCCGCCCAGACGCGATTTGGAATACTGGTCGCTCTTGGTGTACCAGGTCAGCCAGCCCGGCGTGGTCGAAGTGAACTGTTTCAGCAGTTCCTTCTCCTTGAACGCCTGGTTGCCGACGATGTTGATCTGCTGGATCTTGGCGCTGTCGCCTTCCACCACGTCGAACTGCACGGCGACCCGGTTGCGCTCCAGCGGGGTCAGGGTGGACTTGATTTCGACTGCGTACTTGCCGCGGTTGAAGTATTGCCGCTGCAGTTCCTGTTCAGCCTTGTCCAGCATAGCGCGGTCGAGCACGCGGCCTTCCGCCAAGCCGGTCTCCTTGAGGCCTTTCTTCAGGTCTTCCTCGGAAAACTCCTTGATGCCCTTCAGGGTAATCGTGGCGATCGAGGGGCGTTCCTCGACGGTGACGATCACCACGCCGTCGCGTGCTTCCAGCCGCACATCCTTGAAAAATCCGGTGGCGTACAGCGCCTTGATCGCCGCTGCGGTTTTCTCGTCGGTCATCACCTCGCCGACCTTGACCGGCAGGTAGCTGAATACCGTTCCCGCCTCGGTGCGCTGGATGCCTTCGACCCGG
>Ga0115026_10000631_pt1 | contig 10081 bp, 10 predicted proteins | sample Mud_0915_D1_FD_83878 | JGI IMG/M metagenome (GOLD analysis project Ga0115026, IMG submission 83878) | Wetland microbial communities from Old Woman Creek Reserve in Ohio, USA - Mud_0915_D1 | ecosystem: Environmental > Aquatic > Freshwater > Wetlands > Sediment ...
AAAGACAGAACAGACCCGTATTTTCTAACCATAAAAAACAGTCTAAACGCTTTCTATGATGCGTACCGATCAGGGACAGGCTTGCCATGTAGTGGTGAAGATGGGCTAAAAGTAGTTGAGGCATGTGAAAAATGGATTGAAGCGGCCGCGCTGCCTAAGAACCCGGGACCAGTTGTAATCAGTAAGAAGGTTGAGGAAAAAGTGGGCGAGGAAGTCCTTGTGACCGGGGCCACTGGTTTTATTGGAAGGCATCTTGTAAAAAACTTAGTTGCGCGGGGTAGGCGAGTACGAGTCTTGGTAAGAAATCCGAGAGGGCTGCGTGCTGAGCTTTACTCGCCTTTGGTGCATATCGTTGAGGGCGATATATCGGATCAAAAGACCATTGGAAAAGCGGTGCAGGGAGTTCAATTTGTTTACCATCTGGCTCACGGTCTGGGGCAGGGCTGGGAGGATTTCCTTCGATTGAATGTCGCACCAGCCCGCTGTCTTGCGGAAGCCTGCATAAAAGAAAAGGTTACATACCTTATTTTCGCAAGCACTATCGCTACCTACTATTACGGCGATGTCCCGAAAGGAAGAGCTATTGACGGAAGTGTCGCTATCGACAGCAAGCCTGAACTCAGAAATTTCTATGCAAGGTCGAAGATAGTTATAGAGAATATGTTGATGGAGATGTTCAGAAAAGATAATCTGCCTCTTGTCGTTTTTCGGCCCGGGATTGTTGTAGGAGAGGGAGGAACTTTATACCACAGCGGCATCGGAGAGTGGACGCGCGATAATGTCTGTACCTACTGGGGCTGGGGAAACAATGAACTTCCCTTCATCTTAGTGGAGGATGTAGCTGAGGCAATGGTAAACACTTTAGATGTGGAAGGTTTGGAGGGTAGGGCCTTTAATCTCACCGGAGACGTCAGGCTTACCTCCAGAGAATACATCGACTACCTGAGAAGGTACTCAGGGCGCAATATCAAGGCGTTTGCTTATCCTGTAATATTACGTTACCTTTCTGACGCCCTTAAAATGTCAATCAAATTGTTAACGAGGGACTCGAATGCCTTTCTCAGCTATCGTGATATTTCTAATAGATCCATTGGAGGGCATTTCAATTGCGAATCTGAGAAAAAGGTCCTATCTTGGCAGCCCTGCCAAGATCGTGACGAATTCATTTCGAAGGCGATCAGGCGTGGTGTCTCAGAAAAATGAGCAGGTATCGGGCCTATTTTGGTTTTTGAATCATGAGTTACTGGGCTGCAATAATGGAGTGTCTGCTTAGGGGTTTAAGATAAGATAAAAGTCAGCTAATTATTCTTGTCCGCGATAGATCTTTAAGGGTCCCCTCACTGGGCGGCTACTGCCAATCATTATGAATAATCACCCAATAAATGTCTTATATCTCTTGCAATACTTTGCAATTGGAGGCAAGGAACAGATAGTTAAGGATCTTATGCTCTTATCAAGTAAACAATTTAATCCCGTAGCCTGCACATTGAGGAAAATAGGTTTTATGGGTAACGAAGTGAAAAAAGCAGGTCTTGAAGTAATATTAATCGGCAGTTCAAAACAAAATAAGAACACGTTTAATATTGTCCGCGAACTGATCGATCTTCTGACCACATATCAGATAGATATTGTGAATTGTCATGATATTGGCTCTTGGTACTATGGGGTTATAGCCGGGAAGCTAATTAAGGCAAAAAAAATAGTTCACACGAGGCACAGCTTTTTAGAAAATCAACAACCGAGGCATCTATTTCTATCCAAACTGCTATCGTTATTCACCGATAAAATTATTGTTGTATCTCCTGAAATAAAGCACTCGATGATCAATGAAGAACATATTAGCGAAAAGAAGATAGAGGTGATTTACAATGGGATCAACCTAGAAAAATATCAACTAAAATCAAAAAGGCAAGAGATCAGGGCTTTTCTTAATATTGACGAACGGGCATTTGTGACTGGCACTGTAACGAGATTTTATAAGGTTAAAAATATTGAAATGCAAATTGATATGGTTGAGCGGTTGAAAGCAAGGATACCTGATTTAAAACATCTCATCGTTGCGCCTATGGATGATTACGGAAAGAGAATAAAAGAGGACATAAGACAAAAACAACTGGAACAGTATATTTCTTTGCTTGATTTTAGAGAAGATGTCCCCAACATTTTGAGAGCGGTTGATATCTTTATTCTCAGCTCCTTTTCGGAAGGTACTCCGCTCGTATTGTTTGAAGCCATGGCCTCAAAATGTGCTGTTGTGGCAAGTGCAGTTGGTGGCATTCCGCGCTTAATCGAACATGGAGTAAACGGCATCTTATTTGATGTTCATAATCTGGAGGAGTTGTGCCGTGCTGTCCTCTCCTTGTATCATGACCCAGATTTCAGGTCTCAGCTTTCAGAGGCCGCAATAAAATCTGTGAAGAGATTCAACATCCAGAGCATGGTTAAAGAATATGAAAATGTGTATTTAAAGCTTTTGAACCCCAAACCAAGGTGAGGTAGTTACAATAGCATTTGTTATGGCTAACATCATACCGTTATTGTTCAAGCTTTACACAATTCTCAACCGAAAGCTCACATTCCATAAATATATTGATCTAAACACACTGGAGAATTCCTATTATCTTTACGAAGCCCATAAACTCGGGGTCAGTAGCAATATAATTATGGATAACGTTTTGCAGCTAACAAATAGAAACGAGGTTTACAATATATGGCGAAGCGGAACGGACCTTGATGGACTTGGATCGCTGCATGTATCAGGAGATAAAGTTTACTGTTACTCCATGTTTGAAAAAAGTAATATCCCAACGCCGAACCATATGGTATTGAAGAGTGGCGATTACAAAAATGCGATTGTGTTTAAGAAACGTATCAAGTCGCCAGTTGTTATAAAACCTGCTAGAGACACGGGTGACTCCAAGGGGGTATTTGTAAGGCCAGAGACCCTCAGCGAGATCTATTGGGCAGTAAATTGCGCGGGTGCGTACGGGAAGGAAATTATAGTTGAGGAATACTTCAGGGGGACTAATTATAGGTTACTTTTCTGTAAAGGGCAGTTTTTGGGGGCGAGTGCCCGAGTTCCTGCGAGCATCGTATGTGACGGGGCCCATTCTATAAACGAATTAATCATTTTGTCGAATAGGGGGAGAAGGCGAATTGGGGATATTCTTCCGTATGAGACGGTGAGCAGGCCAATATTGTATGAGATTAGGATTACCAGACAAGTTAAAAAGGTTATAGGAAGACAAGGGCTAAGATTAATCTCAGTAGGAGCTAAAGGGGATCTTGTTCAACTGCATGAAACGTGCCACTGGTTATACGGTGGTCAATATTTTGATGTAACGGATGAAATCTCTCCGGTGTTGGTTGATGCCTGCAGAAAAAGCGTGGAGGCTATAGGGATCAAACTGGCAGGTGTGGACTTGATAGCGCAAGACATCAAGGACCCTAAGAGAGGAACTTATGTAATAAATGAGATCAATACCACTCCGGCTCTATTGATTCACTACGAGGTTCAAAATCAAGAGAAGAGGAGAGATGTGGCACGGATGATACTGGAGAGTATGTTTCATCTCAAATAGGAATTGTCGTGGGACTGGGGAAGGAACGAGGTAGCTTGCGAGTAGATTAAATGCGATGGTACATAAGAAGAAATATCTTCGCAATAAATTCCATGATTGTTATGGAATATGATCTATCAAAGTATCGAGGTGAAAGGCCTTCCTACCCGATGTTTGTGGATGGTCTGGCGGTTTATGCAACCAGACTATTTGAGATAAACTCTGAGTACGGAGTTAAAATGGAAAAGGCTATCTCGCAGATGGATTATAAACCGCCATTTGATATTCAGGAAGCCAGACGACGTATCAAAGAGGGGGGTTACTTTATTATTCTCGAGAATGGACCTGAAATAATTGGGTGGAGTTGGGCTGCAGTCAATAGGGTCTTTTTTGATGACTTCAACTGCTTCATCAAAATCAAGGAACGATGTGTGTTTTGCTATAACTTGTACATTAAGAAACAGTATAGAGGGAAACGATTAAATCATATAACCCTGGGGGAGTTACTGTATCAGTTTAAAAATGATGGTTATGAGAAAACATGGGTTCTTGTCCACAAATGGAACCATGGATCTTTGAGGTCGCTACACAGCATGGGTTGGAGAATAGTTGGCCGCTACAATTTCGTGAAACTCATGTTCTTGAACTTCAGGTTTCCGCCGCAGGGGATTTAGGCCACGCGGCGCATGGATAAGATGCCTGTCGTCAACTTTAATGGGGTCAGACATTAGAAAAATGGGAATGCCAAGCGTTGATTTAGTAAGTCAGTTCTCTTCACTGCGCAAGCCCCTCATTATCGTTATGAACTTGAATCACATCGGGCTGGGAATCGCGCGTAATTTCAAGAAGATGGATTGTTCCATCCTGGGTTTTGTAAAAGCTGCAAATTTCGCATGCACTTCAAACACCCTTTCGGCTCACGTTGAAATAAGCCCAGAGACAGAGCCCAGCCGGTTGGCTCAGTTCATGGTCGAGCTAGGAAAGAGATTGCGGGAGAAAGGCTTCGTTGTACCGACCAGTGAAATTGAACTCAGCTTTTTATCGTCTCATAGAGATGTCTTATCCCAATACTACCATCTCAGCTTAACTCGGGAAGAGGCGCTATCTAAAACCATAGATAAGTATGCTTTTTATCAAGAATTAGAGGAACACTCCTTTAACTCTCCAGATACTTTATTGATAGAATCTTTTGACTCGATCGCCCACTTGGAGAAGGAAATAAGATATCCCTGTATCATAAAGCCTATTTTCTCCGGGGATTGGAAAACAGATCATTCTTATAAAGTGATAGGGGGGCAGAAAGCGATAGTCGTTCGGGATAGAGAAGAACTCAAAAAATACTATGGTCTTGTTTCTGTCCTAAATTCAAAGATGTTGCTACAAGAGATCATTGAGGAGGATTATGGTAATTATTCTTTTTGTTGTTATGCTGACCAATCGGGCAAGGTTCTTTGGGGGTTTGTCACCCAGAAAATGCTCCAATACCCCGGCGACTTCGGGACTGCCTTAATGTGTCAAGTTACAGAAGAACCAGAGATACAGGAAGTTGGGAAACGAGTCATAGAGGCATTGGTCATCGATGGCATTTCCGAAGTAGAAATTGTGAAAGATAAGAAAACGGGTATGCTTTATATTATTGAGATTAACACAAGACACTGGTTGCAACACACGTTATCCTTAAGCCTTGGTGTTAATTTAAGCCTTTTGGACTATTACTTCCGTAATCACAACCCGACAAAGGTTGAGGAAACACTTTCCAGCGAACGAGTGTGCCAAAAGCCTGTCATCTGGATCGATGAAATGGGCTATCTGGCTCACTGCATCAAGCACCGTTTCAGGCTCAAGGATTGCCATTTTAAGCTGCTTGCGGGCAAGAGTTGGCAATACTCTACGTGGTCAACGAAAGACTGGCGCCCATTCTTTAACAGAGTGAAGGCGACCGTCTTCTCGAATTAGAGTGTGGCAAGGACATTCCAAAAGACGAAAGCCATTGGGTTTGAAATTAGAGACTAAGACAATAAAAACAATGGCGGCGGCCTGACTCCGCTGAAGACATTCCACCTTGCCTCCGGATAAACATCGGATGGTTACTTCAACAATTCAACCTCGCAAAAATAAGTATCAATGCCAATGACAAACTTTATCAAGAACATCGTTGACCTATCCAAAAGGAGCCTGCTACGTTCCTTGGGAGTTATCCCTGCTTACCACAGATTATATTAGTACCATTCAGAAAAACATTTTAGAAAGCATTATCGTGACGTTTTAAGAAGTCAGTGGTTCTCAGTTGAAGACATGGAAGTCTATCAGAGCGAACATCTTCAGCAAATCATTAGGCACGCCTATCATAATGTCCCTTATTACAAGAACCTGTTTGATCAATTGAAAATATCTGTTGATGAAATTAAATCGTCAAGTGACCTCTTGAGAATCCCTATCCTCAGAAAAGCTTTATGAGTTCAATGCGACAAAAACGACATTGAAAATTAACTCTGCCCTTATCAATGGGGAAACGCTTAATCAAATCTGTAGACTCTTAGAGGAGTGTCGACCGTTGCATATAGAATCATATCCATCCTTAATGAGCGTATTTGCAAAATTCTTGACGGAGAATCCTAGCTACGATATCAAACCGCACTCCATAACGCTGAGGGCAGAGAAATTATATCCTGGGCAGAGAGAGTTGTTAGAGAATGTGTTTCGATACCCTTGTTTTGAATTCTACGGGATGTGGGAATATTTGATTTTTGCTGCGGAATGTGAGTATCATCGTTTGCATCTCGATTTTGAATTGGGGATTGCCGAGGTTGTTAAAGATGGTAGATTGTGTTCGACTGGAGAGATTGGGGAAATCGTGGGTACAGGCCTCCATAATTATTCAATGCCTTTGATTAGGTATGCGACTGGCGATTATGGGTATATAAGGAATGAAGGATGTCAATGTGGAAGAAAGATGCCAATCATCGAAATCGTTGGTGGAAGAGAAAAGGATTTAATAGTGACGAGGAAGGGTTTCTTCAACGTGATGTCTGGATTACCTCTAATGTTAGGAAAGAATAACCTCATTAAACAAGTGCAGTTTTATCAGGAGAATAAAGACACATTGGTCGTTCGCTTAATAAAAGGCGAGGAGTTTTCAGACTCAGATAAAGAAGGGGTAAAGGCGGCTATAAGTAATTATTTGTTAAATTCTATAGGGATCACTTTAGAGTTCTTAGAATATATTCCGAGAACATCCGCGGGGAAATATATGTATGTGATATCCAAGGTGGCGATTGAGGTTTAGTTTATTATCAAGAACGCTTACGAAATACATTCAGGAGAAAAAAGCCTTTGTTACAATGAAGGAATCAGGGTGGCATTGGAATATTTCGTCGTGTGATGAATTGGAGTATGACAAGAGCAGAAGGAGTTTATGAGCGAGGTTTCTGAAAAATCGATGTGGGTAAGGAAAATTGGGGAGCCACTTCTCATTAAGGAAGTTGATCTAGGGGGGGATAGGCACGGCTGGCTGGTTATAGACAGCTTGGAATGGGCAGGCGTCGGGAGGGGTTCGGTTAGGGAATAGCGTGACGTTAGATGAAGTTCAAGCTCTGGCGACTGAGATGACCCTCAAATTCTCGTTCTTGAATCTGCCCCTGGGAGGTGCCAAAGCAGGCATTTATTGTTCCGGTCCTATGTCCGAACAGGAGAGAGCGAGTCTTTTTGTCAATTTTGGTGAGGGATTAGGTCCTATCCTGCGGGAGAGGACCTTTCTGCCTGGGACTGACATGGGAACCTATCCAGCGGATGTTGGAAATTTGTTTAAAGGGGCAGGGTTAGTCAGGAAAAATCAAGGGCTTTTGGACTCAGGATTCTATACTGCTGTTTCGGTATTTTCGGCATTGAAAGCTACTTCGGGGATCCTCGGTATTTCGCTTTCGGGTGCCCGGATTGGTATCCAGGGATTGGGAAAAGTGGGGCTAAAATTGCTCCACTTTGCATATGAGCATGGAATGAAAATAGTTGCGGTTTCCACCCGGGTGGGGGCGTTACATTCTCCCCGGGGACTGGAGGCGGAGCAAATTTTGGATCTGGCTGGAAAATACGAGGATGACCTCGTCTCCCATTATCAGAGGGCTGATTCTATCCACCTGGAAGAACTTTTCGAGCAGGATATGGAAATCCTTTGTCCCTGTGCAGGTATGTATCCCATTCATCGTGACAACATAGATAAAATTAGGGCAAAGATCATCATCCCGGGATGTAATGTCGCTGCAGCACCCGAAATTGAAGAGAGTCTATTTTATAAAGGTATCATCTACCTTCCTGGTTTCGTTTGTAACTCAGGAGGGGTATTGTGTTTTCTACTTTCAAACTATGGTTTGAGGGAGGAAGAGATCAGTACTTTTCTGAGCCGGGGCATTGGACGAAAGATATCTGCGCTGCTAACTAAGGCAAAGAAGAACAATGTATCTCCTGCTGTTGCGGCTATGAGCATCGTTAGAAAAAATCAAGAGGGGTTTATCCAGGAATCCGGGGCTAGATCAAAGGGACGCCTGAATTTAGCAATGGTCCGCTTCAGAAAGTCCGGAACAACGGAAATGATCTGCACTCTTCTCTGGCCAATTGTCCAGAATGCACTTTCAGGGTCTTCTTCTATGAGAAAAAAGTTGGCCCAGAAAATACTGTTTGAACGCCTTTTTGGGTGTAATTAGTTACCCTTCAAAGCCAGGAGATTTAACAGCCGATGACCGGCCTGCAGATTATTTTGGATGAAAGATACGCTACCAAGAAAAATCTGGATAGAATTACGCAACTTGCGCCAGATGCGAGGGTAGCTGTCTTTCATATCGGAGAGCGTTATCCCATGGTCAGGATAGTCAGGGGAGCTTTCAGGCAGACGTTGCCATGGTTCCTTTACAATCCTATATCAACAAGGTTGGATCGTTTAGCAGAAGCTCAACGGCTGGAATGGATTTATCCTCCTATCTCCTCTTCCCATATCACCAATGTCCTCCTATATCCTCCGATGGCTGAATGCTCTATCGGAAAAAGGCTTTTAAACTTATTGTCTCCCCGATGGATCCACAGTATCATGACGGGTGTTGACAGGATACCTTCCCTTCCGGCTGAAGTCTTATTGACCAACTCTCGAGGGGTCCATAGCCTCAGAATTGCTGAGTTTACCATGAGTTTGATTTTTGCCCTGGCTAAAAACATCCCTCAGCACACGTCCCAGACCAACCGCAGGATCTGGAAACCATTACCTTCAGAAATGATTCAGCGAACTCGCCTGGGGATCGTGGGTTTGGGCAGTATCGGAGCAGAAGTCGCTCGTTTGGGCAAAGCAGTGGACATGGAGGTTTGGGTGATTAAGAGAGAGCTAGCTCAAGATCATTTTGTGGACTATGTTTTACCTCCTAAAGAACTTCCTCGCTTCCTCTCCGAGGTCGATTATGTTGTCCTTGCTGTTCCACTCACCGAAGAGACGCGTAACCTGATTGGAAAAGAAGAATTTAATATGATGAAACCTACCGCCTGCCTTATTAATATTAGTCGAGGCGGAGTTGTTGATGAAAACTCGTTATATCAGGCACTTAGGACCGGCCGTATTCGTGCGGCTTGCATCGATGTCTTTCAGGACGAAAAACCCCTTCCCCAAAACAGTCGATTTTATAAATTGCCGAACCTCTTAATCACCAGCTACAGCGCTTACTATTCGCGAGACTCAACAAATCAAATTTTGGATCTATTTTTTGAAAACTTGAGACGGTTCTTAGCCAAAGAGCCGCTCTTGAATCTTGTTGAGCCTGCATTGCGTTCTCCTTACTAAGCGACCTCACGAAAGGAAACTGCCATGCCAAGAGTAAGTGTGATTATCCCAACATATAATTCTGCAAAATATATCTGTGAGGCAATAGATAGTGTCTTGTCACAGACATACAGAGACTACGAAATTATTGTTGTCGATGACGGGTCAAAAGATAACACTGCAGAGGTTTTAGGAAAATATGGCAATAAAGTTCTTTCCCTTTACCAGGAAAATGCCGGAGCAAATTCAGCACGGGCCCGCGGGCTAACGGAAGCTAAAGGCGAATATGTTGCTTTAATTGATGCAGATGATAAATGGTTGCTAGATAAGTTACAAGAACAGGTTGAGTTTATGGAGAGTTCTCCAGAAATAAATTTAGTATTTTCTGATTTTTACAATTTTAATGAGAAAGGAACCTTTGAACAAACATTTCTCAATAGTAACAAAATATTTAGGAAAATACGAACAAAGTCAATATCAGATAGCCGACCTTATTGGAAGCTTTTCGATCAAAATTTCATATACGAGTATTTGGGTGGCAACTTTATTCTGCAATCTACTTTGATGGTAAGAAGAGATATTTGCATAAAGTTCAATATGTTCGAAAACAATGATTTGGAGCTAAGGGCAATGTATGAGTTCCTACTCAGGTCATTGCATAGCTTAAAATAGGTTTTATCTATAAAGTATTGGTCCACAGAAGGATTCATGACAGCAACATAACATT
>Ga0115026_10000632_pt1 | contig 10076 bp, 6 predicted proteins | sample Mud_0915_D1_FD_83878 | JGI IMG/M metagenome (GOLD analysis project Ga0115026, IMG submission 83878) | Wetland microbial communities from Old Woman Creek Reserve in Ohio, USA - Mud_0915_D1 | ecosystem: Environmental > Aquatic > Freshwater > Wetlands > Sediment ...
CATGATATTAGCGATTTTTACTCGCTTTTATATGCTTGAGCCCCGCGTGATGAGTCATGATGAAACTTCTCATACTTATTTTTCATGGCTCTTATATAAAGGAAATGGGTATGCCCACGATCCTGTGACCCATGGACCTCTCCAATTCCACCTGGTTGCGCTCTCCTATTTCCTGTTCGGCGACGAAGGGGCCAAGGGCCCCAACCAGGTGGCGCTGGTGATGGCGGCGCTCATGGCGCTCATCATCGGCCGACGGGCGGGCCACACCCTCGACGAGTTGCGCGAAGCGGCGATTGCAAGCGTGGGCACCGGGGTGAGCGCCATTTTCATCCTCTTTGCGGTCGGCGCCCTGACCGGCACCTGGGCGATGAGCGGGACGCTCCTCACCATGGTGTACTACGGCCTGCAGCTGCTCAGCCCGAACTACTTCTACATGACCGCGGCCTTGATCTGCGCCGTGGTGGCCTTGAGCATCGGCAGTTCCTGGACGGTCGTCGGCACGATCGGCATCGGCCTGATCGGGATCGCCATCAACATGGAACTCAGCCCGGCGATCACGGCCGGGGCGGTCATCTCGGGGGCTTATTTCGGCGACAAATCATCCCCCCTCTCCGACACCGCCAACCTCGCCGCCGCCGTTGCCGGGGCGAACCTCTACCAGCACCTGCGCGAGACGCTGTGGAGCTCCGTGCCCACGCTGGCGGCCACCCTCGCCATCTTCTGGTGGCTGGGCGAGCCCGGGGATTTCGACGCCTCCGCCAAGATGGAGATGATCCGGGGATCCTTTGGCGTTTCGCTGCTCAATTTCCTGCCGCTCGTCGTGGTCGTCGCCCTCGCGTTGATGAAAGTCCCGCCCTTCACCACGATCATGGTTGGGGCGCTGGCCGGGGCATTGCTGGCGGTCATCATGGCGCCCGAACGGGTGATGGCCTTCGCCGCCGCTCCCGACCTGCCCGCGCCGCTGACACTTCTAAAAGGCGCCTGGCTGGCCATCGCCGTCGGCTACACCTCGACCACCGGCTACGCGGTGATCGACCAGCTCGCTTCCCGGGGCGGAATGGAGAGCATGCTGAACACGATCTGGCTGATCATCGCCGCCTTGGCCTTCGGCGGTGTGGTCGAAAAGGCGGGCGTCATCGAACGGCTGGTGGCGCCGGTGCTTGCCGCGGCCCGATCGACCGGCAGCCTCGTGACAGCGCTGATCGGCTCGACGGTGGCGACGAACATCGTCACGGCCGACCAGTACATCGCCATCATGCTCCCGGGGCGGATGTTCAAGGGAGGCTTCGAGCGCCGCGGTCTTGCACCGGTGGTTCTCTCCCGCGCCATCGGGGATTCCGGCACCGTCACATCGGCCCTGGTTCCCTGGAACAGCTGCGGGGCCTACATGGCCGCGACCCTCGGGGTAGCCACTCTCAGCTACGCCCCGTTCACCTTCTTCAACCTGATGATCCCGCTGGTTTCGATCCTGATGGCCTTCACCGGCATCCGCATGCTGAAAAAGTAGGCGCGGTTGCCGTAAAAATTGATCCGATTCATCACGCCAGTGCGCAGTCCGCAACTGGACACTCACTAGAATGGAGGACCTACATGGACAGGCAGACGCTGCGGGCGTTACTGGCCGTTTTCGTGGTGCTCGCCTCCGGCTGCAGCTCACCGCTGGGCAAGGAGCCCGCGGCAAACGCGCCCTCTATGGCGGGGACGGGGAAGCGGGCCCCCTTCGGCACCCCCTACCAATGCGGTGAGGCTTCGGCCATCTTCGGTGCGCTGGGTGAGGGCGCGCGCATGGTCGTGGGGGCCGAGACCTTCGACCTGAAGCCGGTGGTGTCTGCCTCCGGGGCGCGGTACCGGGCCGTCGACGGAACGGAGACCGGTTTCTGGAGCAAGGGAGCGCGCGCGCTTGTCACCGTGCGCGGCAAGGAACTCCCGGAGTGCCGGGCCGTCCGGGAACCCGAACTCCCCTTCACCGCCCGCGGCCAGGAGCCCGGCTGGATGATCACGATGGATACGGGCACGATCTCCCTGAACGCCGACTTCGGGGCGCTTCAGCTGCGCTTCCCGCGGACCGCGCCGCAGGTTTCGGCCGACGGCATCCGCTACCGCACCGAGGCCGACGGCCGCCGCCTGTCGGTATGGGTCCAGCCCCGGATCTGCGCCGACAGCGCCACCGGCATGCCCCATCCCTACCAGGTGCGCTACGAGCTCGACGGCAAAGGGCATCCCGGCTGCGGCGGCGAGCCGAAGAGCCTCCTCACCGGCGGCGAATGGATCGTGGAGACGATCGGCGGTGTGCCGGTGGTCGACAAATCAGGGGCGACGATTCTCTTCATGGAGGAGGGCCGGGTGGCCGGCAACGCCTCGTGCAACCGTTTCGTCGGAGGCTACAGTTTGACCGGGGAGGGTCTTTCCTTTTCACAGATGGGGACCACGATGATGGCCTGCGAGGAGGACTTGAGCTTACAGGAAGCCCGGCTCCTCGAGCTGCTGCAGGCGGTTTTCCGCTTCGAGATCTCCCCGGAGAGTCACCTCGTGCTTCACACCCCGTACGGCCGGAGCATCACGGCCAAGCGCTGATATGGGCTGACAGGTTGCTCAAAACAGGCTTCAAGCGGCCAGCCAAGGCGTGCGGGGGAATAGGGGAGCGCAGCCGATTCGAAAGAGGAGCGCATTCACAGCAGCCGCACAACGCCGGATCACCGTCCGAAACGCGGTTTTTTCAAGCATCCGCTAATCTCGCGCCGGGGGTGGAAGCAAAATCTCCGTGGGGGCGTCGTGGTAGGGTTTGGGAGGGCGCACGGCAAGCACACCCACCATACGGGTGAGGACGGACTCCGGCACGCCCATGGCCTGTTTGAGAGCCACATCCCGGTCCCAGACGTTTTCGATCCTCGCGATGCGCCAGGCATTCACCCACCCGATGTGCCCGACGTGGTACCAGGGCGACACCACCGGAAAGTGCTGCAGCGGCCAGTCTGTTCCGTAGATCATATGGTCGATCGCCCAGGGAATATTCAACGCCTTGGTCAGGTACCCCAACCGGTTGAACTGAGTCAGGCTCGAGATATCCGTGTAGAAGTTCGGGTAGGCCGGCAATATCGAGAGCAGCCGCTCGAAGTTGTCCTGGCCCTCGGATTGACCCGTGGCCGCCATGTGGGCCGCGATCACTGTGACGCCGTGCTTCAAGGGCAGCCGTAGCTTGAGGGGATCGGAGAGCTCGTCGCGGGCATGGGCGAAAGACCGCTCCATACCGGCGTGGCTGAGCAGCGGGATGCCGAGCTCGGCCATTTTTTTGTAGAACGGGATGAAGAATTCATCGGAGGGATCGATGTCCATGATCGAGGGGATCCACTTCACCAGGACCGCCCCCTGCGCCGCCGCCCGCTCCAGGAGCTCGATGCTGTCCTTGCGGTTGGGGTTGATGCTGGCCCCGAAGAGCAGGTTGGGGTACTTGGCGACCTCGCGGGCGAGAAAGTCATTGGGGATGTAGATCTGGGTGCGCTTCTCATCTAAAAGGCCTGTCGTCCGGTCGACGATCCCGTCCATGGCCAGGACGACCGCCTGGTCGACATAGCGGGAGCGCGCGATGTTTTTGCTGAGCCGCCGGAGGACGAGCTGATCGCCCTCGGCTTCCAGCTCCTGCTCCGTGACGCCGACCCACCGGAGAAAGAAATGGACGCGGAAGTTCTCCCGCATCTCCTTGTTCAGGAAAGCCCCGGAGCCGCCGTAGCCGAGCCCCGCCGCATGGACGTGGTAGTCGACGATGTGGAGGGCTTCCAATCTTTCGTTCGCCGCACTATCGCCTGCTAAAAACCCGCCTGAAAAAATCACCAGCAGAGTGATTACCGTCGCCGATTTCATGAATAAGATCTTTCCTCACCAGGAAGGAATCAATATTTGAGATGCGGCCCCGGCTTTGTCAGCAAAGCACCGATGCGGCTGTGAGGCAGCAGGCAGTAGTGCGGAGCCTTCGATTCGATGCCATCTCTTTTCCTGCGACAAACGCTCGGTTAAAAGCGGTGGCCCAGTCCCAGAATTTGCCAAGTGAGATTTACTAAAACCGAGTCGAGCCGATGTCAAGTGTATTTGGCTCATAACTTAAATTGGATTTTTCCGTTCAAAATGAAATTGGCAGAGGTTCCTTTGACCCAACTTGATCCATCGGTTTCAGGAATTCTGCGCCGGCCTCAACATGCGGCGCCTCTTATACGGGCCTGCAGGAGAAAAGCAACCCCCCACGCCGGCTAATCTTCATCGTCGAGAGGAGTTTCACGATTCCTGCAGCTCTCACAGAACTTGCGGGGAACACCTCTTCCGATCCAGCGAATCTTCATAACGTGCATCTTGCCGCAACCGGGACAGATGCACTCGACCTTCGATTTCCCGCAACCCGTTGCCTCAGACAATTCGTCAAACCCATGGTCGGCATCTTCTAACGGCTGCTTGGCATTTTTTTGGAGAATACCGGTTTTGGGAGTTGTCATTTTAGGCCTCCTCAATTAAAGGGGGTTCATGAACCCAACACCTGTCGTCCTGATCAGCGGCAGGACGAACGGCGCCCCGAATGGACGGCTTAAATCTTCCATGCCCAGACACAAGGTTTAGGATTGCAACGCCCACGTCAAGGCAGGACCGGATCTGCGGCCCCGCCCTGTCGAAGCGCTCCGCAGGCGGCATCTGCTTGCCGAAGAAGTCCTTGAAGCGCTCGTCCCCGAAGGGGTGGCCCTCAAACTTCGGAACCTGCCGGATTACCTGAACCGGAGGATCGAAAATGACCTCCGAGCCCACGGCAGTTGTACGCTGATCCCGTCCTTTGGAGATTTCTGCAAAACAGCGTTCGACCGTCAAGCCGGCGGCAAGCTCTCCGCGCGGCTGCCCAGATGCCGGGCCAGGAAACTCTCCATCCGGTGGTAGAACTCAAAACGGTTTTCCTCGTTGTGGAAGCCGTGGCCTTCGTTTTTTTTCACGATGTACTCGACATCGACCCCCCGTTGGCGAAGGGCCTGCACGATCTGGTCGGATTCGGCCTTCTTCACCCGAGGGTCATTGGCGCCTTGGGCCACCAGCAGCGGGGCCTTGATCCGAGCGGCATTAAAGACCGGCGACACCTGCTTTAAAAGAGCCTCGTCTTTCACCGGATCGCCGACCATCTCGTACATCATCCGGCGCCCCAGCTCCCAGTAGGGCGGCAGGGTTTCCAACAACGTGAAAAGGTTCGACACCCCCACGTAGTCAATGCCGCAGGCGTACAGATCGGGGGTGAAGGCCAGGCCGGCCAGCGTGGCATAGCCGCCGTAGGAAGCGCCGTAAATGCCGATGCGCTTCGGGTCGGCGATGCCCTGCCGGATAAGCCACTGCACACCGTCGCTGATGTCGTCCTGCATCCTTCCGCCCCACTGCTTGAACCCGGCCTGCCAGAAGCTCTTGCCGTAGCCGGTCGAGCCGCGGAAGTTGATCTTCAGGACCCCAACTCCCCGATTGGCCAGAAACTGAGTCTCGGGGTCGAAACCCCAGACGTCACGGGACCAGGGTCCCCCGTGCGGATTCACGACGATGGGCAGGTTTACGGGAGGTACGGCCTTCGGCAGCGTCAGGTAGCCGTGAATCGTCAGACCGTCGCGGGAGGTAAAACGGATCGGTTGCACGTCGGCCATTTCCGCTTCGTTCAGCCAGGGGCTCAGCTCCGCCAACTTCTCCAGCCGCCTGCTGGAAGGTTCGTAAAGGTAGCAGGCACCCAGGGACTTGTCGCTGAAGGTACGCACGATCATGCGACGCTCATCACGGCTCATACCGGTGACCGCCACCCGCCGGCCTGGAAGACGAGCTTCCAGGGCTTCCTGCAGCTGCCGGCGCTCCGGGTCGAAAAACCGGTAGTGAGGCTTGTCGGTCGTGAAGGCGACTCCCGTGATGGTTTTGCGCGCCTTGGAGCGCAAAAGACCGGACACATCCACCTCCGGATGTTCAAAGACCAGATCCAACAACCGGCCGGCGCCCACATCATAAAGGTAGATGGCCGTCTTGTCGCGTCCGAGATTGGAGGCAACGTAGAGCTTCTGGTTGTCGAAGGTGAAAAAAAGCGGCTCGAGGGTGTTCTTGAAATCCGTGGTCGCCACGGTCCGGAAAGAGTCGCTCTCGGACTCTCGATAGAGCAGGCTGGATTGCACGCCGTCCGTGGTAACGGCCACCCGCAGCCGGCCGTCGTTGTCGGCCAGCCACTCGGAGACATTCCCCGGGTTTTCGGCAATCAACTCCATGGCAGCCGTGTAAATATTGATTCGGTAAACATCGAATACCCTGCGGTCTCGACGGTTGAGGCTGATCAGCATTTCGGCGTCGTTGTCTTCGAGCGGGTCTACAATACCGGCCCGCACACCCTCGAAGGGCGTCAGTTCCTTCAAGCCGGACCCATCGATATCGACAGCATACAAACGGTAGTTCTCGTCCCCTCCGGTGTCCTGGACATACACGATGCGGCGGTTGTTGGCCCAGGCGTAGCCGGCGATGTCCCGCTCGCGGGCGCCGGTCAGGCGGGCTTCGGCTTGCTCGCCCACCTTACGGACATGCACGTTCATCCGGTTCTCCCACGGTCGCATGAAAGCGACGTGCGCGCCGTCGGGAGAAATCGTGTAGTTGGCGGTTTCCGGATTTCTGAAAAAATCGGTCAACGGAATCAATCGGGGCTGAACGGCCCCTGGGTTTGTTGCCGAGGAAAACCCCGGCGCCATGAACAGGGCGGCCAGCGCCAAGCAAGCTGTCAGCTTTTGATTGATCATTGGGACGTTCTCCTTCACACTGGCAATTTAATCTTAGGAAAAATGTGGAACACCAGGCCGATAAAAGCAAAGCCCAGCGGAAACCAATACATGACGGCCTCCCGCATCAATTCGATCCGGATCTGTGCCTGAGCAGAGTGCTCCCGGTAATAAATCCTGCGCATGTTCAATCCTCCTGTCTTGTTGGGTGTGGGGGTCGGCTTGTGCTGGAAAAAACGCTGAGGGGCCTGAGGCGTCGGCCCAGGCTCCAGCCCTTGGCCCCCGGCTGAAACGCCCACACCGCCACCACAGGCAATACCAGGCCCAGGATCATGGTGACAATCATGAGCATCCCCAATTCGTCATAGCGCCCGCGTTCGACTACGAAGAGCCGGTTGAGATATTTCGTGCCAAGCTGGCTGGCCGACAAGGCCAGGTTCGTAAAAGCGGCCATCACCGCGAAGTAGGTGGCCTTCTGGGTTCGCGGAGCCTCCTTGGCGATCCAGGCCAGCATCGGGATCATGGCCACCTGGCCCAGGGGCGAATCCGCCATGGTGTCGATGAGGGCGATCGTGCGGGCACCGAAGCCCAAGTGCGTTGCGGTCCATTCGTGCAGTCCGTAGAACATGCCGATAAAGGGCATCGTCATCAGCGTGCCGTACAGCGATAGGATGACCACTAGATACGGCACCGGCCTTCGGTCCATCCAGCCGCGCAGGGCGACCATCCCTCCGATCGCCAAGAGGGAAGAAACCTGCCGCAGCGTCCCCATAAACGCCTCGTCGAATCCGAGCCGCTCCATCTGCCACCAGCTCGCACCGGCGCCCGCACCCGGCATGGCCCGGAATACAAAAATGATGACCGCAATCGACACGATGGCGCGGCGTCGCTGCGGGTCCAGATCAGCCAAGAGCCGACGCATCAGAAAGAGGATCACCGCCAGCGAACTAAAGAAAATGATCTCTTCGCTGTAAAGCACGCGGCCGAGACCCAGCAGTAGGGACATGACCACGAAGGCCGCACCCGCGCCAAGGATGTGGGCATTCAGCGCAGGAACGTCCCCCGGAGATCTCTCCTCCGGCAATGACCCGGTGCGCTGCTGCCGGCGTCGCATTCCTGCCTCCAGCAGCACACCCAAAACAGAGATCACCGGTATGGCAAGGGAGATCCAGTACATGGCCTCATAAGAAAGGGTTTTTGCCAGCCATCCGCCAGCACCGGCCACCAGGGCGCCGCCGCCGACAATCGCCATGCGACCCAGGGTCTGCATGGTCACGTGCATCTGCTGCTGGTCGGCTTCGCCGTACGCGGTGCCGTCTTCGCGCCATACGGGCACGGCTTCAACCGTCATGGCATCGGCCACCACGTCCTGAAGCACGAAACCGATCGGCGCCAGCAGCACCGACACGGTGTACCATGCCTCCAAGGGCAGCATCCTCGCCATCCAATCGGCATGTCCGGTCAGCCCAACCATGATCATCAGGCTGGCCGCCATCAACGCGGCTCCCAGGTAGACGAAGAGCGCCTTCCGCTGCCAGAACCGGTCGACGAGATGACCCAGAGGCATTTTCATGGCCCAGGGCAGGCCTGCCCAAAAACCGAGGCTGGCAAGCACGGCCGCCGAAAGCCCGAGCTTTTCCTTGACGAAGAAGGCCTCGATGATGCTGGTGAAGCCCGACACACCGGCCGCAAGATATACCATCAGCGGCGGTAAGTAGCTCCAGCGCAGGTCGCCAGCGAGACCCACGACGCTGGACCGGATGCGCTCGACCTGCATGCAGGCTTTTGTGAAGAATGAAGCCATTGGCATATCCTCATGGAACTGAGAGCCGCTTCCGCTTATTCGTTTTGGCTAAAGTGAAGCCCACTCATACGGCAACAGCTTTTGGCGGTTCATAAACCGGAATATAGCCCGCCCGGTTCACCGCAAGATGGCGCCAAAATGATCAAAATGTTATCGAGCTGATTATGACCGGCGGGATTTCATCGATCTATAGGGCGGTAAAGATAATAAAGCAATTGGGCTGATGGATACGCGCTATGCGTGTGTCCATCTGACCAATCCATGCGCCATCAGGCAATACGAAGGGTCGGAGCATATTGATATTCGACGATGATAACGATAAGTCTTCGTTGCCAGGTGAGTGTGTGAAGCGGGATTTTTTTGCCGTTGGATCGGAAGGGGAGGCGAGCAACTTGTTGACGGGAAAATCCGTTCGCTAAAGGTCGTTGAAAATGGTTGCGGATGTTTACCGGGCGGGGTATTGTGACTACAAATTTGACTGCTGTTTTTCTATGTCAAATTTAAATTCCGGACCAGTTTTGAACCAGAACATGGGGTGTTCAAAAAAACTTAAGTACATTAATTTATTATAAAAATGGCGGAAGTGCATGGGAATCGAACCCACCCGGGACGGTGTTAGCGCCCCACACCGGATTTGAAGTCCGGGAGCCTCACCAGACAGCTGCGCACTTCCTTTGGGGTACAAGCATTGGAAATTTTCGATCTAATTTTAAATGTCTTAAGGGTTTTGTCAATCACTAAATAGGACATCACCAAATATGACATGCGCAGGAAAACATGGTGAACGTTGAGCGGCTTGCCGAAACGTTCCGGTCGCTGGTCTCGACCGGCAGCGTTTCGCGCCGGGAGGCGATGTTGGCGGGCGATCTGCGCTGCAGGCTGGAAGTGCTGGGGGCGGAGGTCGGCATCGACGACACGGCCGCCAAGACCGGAAGCGACACCGGCAACCTGATTGCGCGACTGAAAGGTACCTGCCCGGTCCCGGCGCTGTTGTTGAATGCCCACATGGACACGGTTCAGCCGGGCGAGGGGGTTTCGGTCCGGTTCGTCGACGGGGTGTTCACCAGCGACGGCCGGACCATACTGGGGGCCGACGACAAGAGCGCCATCGCGGTGATCCTCGAAGCCTTGTGCGTGCTCAAAGAGAGGGGATTGGCGCACGGCCCGCTCGAGATCGTTCTGACCGTGTGCGAAGAGACAGGGCTGGCCGGTGCCAAGAACCTGGATTTTTCACAGTTTGCGGCCCCTTTCGGTTACACCCTGGACGGGTCGGACACCGAGGGGGTCATCGTCCAGGCGCCGTCTGCCAACCGGTTCGAAATCCGCATCATCGGCAAAGATGCACACGCCGGGGCGCACCCCGAAAAGGGAATCAACGCCATCCACCTGGCCGGAAAAGCCATGGCCGGCCTGACCCTCGGTCGCATCGACCATGAAACCACCTGCAACATCGGCTGGATCGAAGGGGGGCTCGCCACCAACATCATTCCGCCGCTGGTGACTCTCAGGGGGGAAGCCAGGAG
>Ga0115026_10000634_pt1 | contig 10068 bp, 12 predicted proteins | sample Mud_0915_D1_FD_83878 | JGI IMG/M metagenome (GOLD analysis project Ga0115026, IMG submission 83878) | Wetland microbial communities from Old Woman Creek Reserve in Ohio, USA - Mud_0915_D1 | ecosystem: Environmental > Aquatic > Freshwater > Wetlands > Sediment ...
ATGAGCGGCCACAGGCACACCATCCCCTCGTGGCAAGCAGCCGTCATGAGGAGACAGCATACAACGTGCCTCATGATGTAGAAATACAGGAGCTGCGGGCTCTTGATCGACTATCGTGAAGGATTGCCAGCGGTTGCGCTACAGGACATCGAGCGGGGTCTCACGAGGACAAATTCTCGACTCGGCGAAAACTGATAACTTTCCCGACGGTCTGGACCGCACCAACTGCGGCGAAGGCCTTTGGTGGCCGCGCTGGAGGCTGGAACTCGCACTCGAGCCGAACCTGACAACTTTCCCGACGGTCGCTCGACCTTGGCGACTCGTATCCGAGAATCGACGGAGTATGGGAAAGCGATGGACGAGACATGTTCCGAAGCGTCGTGTTGCGGGATGACAGGCCGGTGTTACCGGGAGGAAGGCAGGCGCTCAGCGAGGGACAACCAGCGGAGCGGAAGACGGGCGGACTCCCCGGTGCGACTCACCGTAGACTCTGGGCGCGGCTCGGGGCTAGCCTTGGGCGCGGCGTTCGCGGAGGACGCTCCTCACCATCCATGCCACCGTGGCGAGCCCCAGGACAAAGACAACGAGGAACAGCATCGTAACATCCGCTTGGGTCGTTTGCGGAAGCTCTCGCAACCGGCCCAGCGGACTGAGGTACATCGCTCGCACGACATCCCGAAGTCCGATCATGGCAAACACGGTGACACCGAGCACGCCGGCGGTGAGCCGCAGCACGGTCCGCTGCCGCTCCGGCTCGCGCAAGCCGGACAGAAGGATCAGCACGAGAAACCCCAACATCATGCCGATGGCCAGGTGGACAGTCGGCATGGCCTGGCCGCCCACGAGCGCTATCAAGAGATCTCGCGGCAGGGAGAACAGGAACCAGAAACCGTCGGCCATCTGAAGACCTGTTGCCGCAAGGGCCCAGAAAACGCCACGGCGAGCCAGCCACGCGAAGAACGGGTCTGGCGTCCGATGCGCGCGCTCCACGGCCACGACCGCCAGGAACATCCCCGCCAGCGCCAGCGAGCCGAGCACGAAGTGCAGGTACCTCGGAAGGATGGTCGGATCCCGGAAAACGGCGCCGACTGCCATAGCGACCGCCTCCCAGCGTGGAGGCGTCAGCTGCAGGACGTTGACCAGCACTTGGACCAACGCGACCGCGACAAAACAGATGCCGGCGACGCCCAGCCACAGGGTCCGTCCTCCCGGCGTCCCAACTTCGAACTTGTACAGGTAGACCGAGTAGTACCCCACCACGATCAGCGGAATGATCGCCAGCCAGAGCCACCCCACCAGGACGGTCGCCCCGTAGAACACCTGCCCGTAGAGGAGCTGGATGAAGAGGAGCGGCGCCACGCCGGTGGTCACGGTGAAGGACACACTCGCCGGCAAGAGGCTCACCAAGAGCCGCCCCAGCCGTCGTCCGGGGGCTTCCTGGCTTTTGGCCAGCAGCCCGTGAACCGTTCCGATCACCGCCCCCCCGAGGGTGACGTTGAGGAACAGAATGTGAATAAAGAACGTGACCAGGAGCAGAACCTGGAACAGCCACGCGGGGGCCGGAAGCGGCGTGGGGTCCAGCGCCGGAATCGCCGGAATATTCATTTCACACCTCCTGCCGTCTCGCCGAGGGAGGCGAGATACGCCGCCAGTCCTTCGATCTCCTTCTCCGTCCCGACGATCGGCGGCATCCCCGGCCGCCCGGCGCGGAGCGCCTCCAGGAACGCTGCTAGCCCCTCGGCATCCTGGCCCGCCACGAGCGGCCGGATCGCCAGGTAACCGTCCAGATTGTGGCACATCTGGCACTGGGCCCGAAACACCTGCTGCCCCAGGGATGTCGGTCCGACAGCAAGGCCCACGCCAGCCCAGCGGGCCTTCGTCAGGACCCCGTCGCGGTTCAGCCGATCCACCTCGTCCACCCGGATGCCGTTGCTGTACATGTACCCGTGAATGATATACGGTTTCCGGCTCCCCTCACGGACCCGTTCGTAGGCGCCGAAGTATGTTCCGGTCAGCACGATGGCCAGTATCCCCGCCGCGACCCCAAATGCCCGCGGTGCCAGGAATCCGACGACGACCAGCAGGGCCGCCAGCACCCCCAGCGCGACCAGGCCCAGGGCATACGTCGTCCGCAGCAGGGCCCCCGCGGGGAAGATCAGCGCGCGCGCCTCCGCCGGGATGTTGCCGGCCCACCAGGCAAAGCCCGCCCCGGCGACACTCACTCCGGCGATTCCCCACAGCGTAAGGTACCGCACCAGTTCTGCGCGCTCGCCGTCCCGGGGAAGCCGAGTCGCCACCAGCCAGCCATAGGCACCGGCCAGCATCAGGGCAATCCCGCTACGCAGGATGAGAGACGGCCAGTAGGTGGGATTGAAGAACCCGTCCCAGAAGGCGCGGGTCTCGAGCCACCGCCCCGGCGTGAGCATGAACGTCACGATGCCGTTGATGATCACTAGGCTGAGATATGCGGCAACGAAGTAGATCCACCCGATCGCCAGGTGCGTCCGCCGCGACACCCGGTCCCACGTCCCTACGTACAAGAGGGCCGCAGCCATCTCGACGATGAAGAAGACCCATTCGATGGCCCAGCCCCAAACGAAGTTGCGGATGAGCGACGCCACCGCGGCGGGATGCACGAGTCCGACCGTGAACCAGATGGCGACGCCGCTCAAGGCACCTAGGACCGACGAAAGGAGTACGAGGAACACGGCGTGCTTTCGGGCGAACTCGAGCCACAGGGCGTTCCCCCGTCTGGCGCCGATCTGCTCCGTCGCCACCGTCAACAGGCCGCCTCCGATCGCGAAGTGGGCGATGATGACATGGAAGATCGCCACTGCGCCGATCAACCAGCTCCCGCCGATGTGCGGGACCAGAAAAAGCGGATAATCCATGACGAACCTCCTCGCCGCGCCCACGATCCTGACGCGCACGAAATCGGGGTGGTGACCGGAGGTGAAGGAAGAAGCGCCCTTACCATATCAGAAGAGACGCCGGGCTGAAAAGAGCCGTCGCCGAAAATCCACACGGGCGGCCGGCATCCTGGTTACCGTCGCGCCCTGGATGGATCAGCCCGGCACCCCGCAACAAAAGCTTGCGCATCCAGCGTTTCTTTGTCACCATCGCCGTACCGCCGACCAACCGCCAGCGATTGTGGGATCTCTTCCTCCCAGACCCTGGCTATTAGCCGCTGTGCGGCCAGCGGTGCGCCGCATTTCGGAAGGCTTTCACTCGAAAGGATACCCGATGCGACATCCCGTGCTGTTTCTGCTTGCCCTTGCGATTCTCGCCCTGCCCGTCGCCTCACCGGCAGCAGCCCCGACGACCGAGAACGACAAGACTTTCTACGCCCTGGGCCTTGCCATCAGCCAGAACCTCGCCGCATTCGGACTCAGCGCCGCCGAGCTGGAAATGGTGAAGGCGGGCCTCTCCGATGGGGTGCAGGGCAAGCCAGCCCAGGTCGATCTGCGCACCTATGGGCCGAAGCTTCAGGAGATCCAACGGTCCCGCGGCGCCGCGGCCGCGGCCCAGGAGAAGAAGGCGGGGGAATCGGTCATCGCAAAAGCGGCTGCCGAGAAGGGCGCGGCCAAGACCGCTGCGGGTGCCGTGGTGATCCCCCTGAAGGTCGGAGCCGGCCCCTCACCCTCGGCAACCGACAAGGTAAAGGTCCACTACCACGGCACACTCACGGACGGGACGGTCTTCGACAGCTCCGTGCAGCGCGGGGAGCCCATCACATTCGCGCTGGATGGTGTCATCCGCTGCTGGACGGAGGGAGTCCAGCAGATGAAGGTGGGGGGCAAGGCGCGACTCGTCTGCCCATCCGACACCGCCTACGGAGACCGCGGTGCGCCGCCCCGCATCAAGCCGGGCGCGACGCTGGTATTTGAAGTGGAGCTCCTCGAGATCGTGAAGTGAGCGGCATGGCCTGAGTCTTGGCCACAAGACGCACAAGGGGCACAGGGCTCACGACGTTCTTCCGGAGAACTGTATCCGCCGCCAAGGTGCCAAGTTCGCCAAGGGAAGATTTGATTTGATTGTCTTAACGGGTTTAGGTGGCGTCTTGGCGGTTCAGGGTTCTCGGATCGAGTTTGGGAGTGCAGGGATGATCGTGGCCGGTCGATATACCTTCACCCAGTGGCTGCTGCAATACGAGCGGGATGCGACCGCAGTCGGGGACCTGGCGCGGCAAGTGGCCCGCGATCCGGAGTGGACCGATCCGGCGACCCTCGCGGCCCTGGAGAGCCAGCTCTCGGGGGCGGGGTCTCCCCAGGCCAGCTTGGACGTCGCCCGGCGCGCCTGGCGCCGCTACGCTTCCGACGCCGGTACGCGGCGGAAGCCGTGAACCGCCGCGGCGCGGTCGGGAGGGAGGTCGGTGCCGATCAGGGCATCTGCTCGACGCGCCTCCGGCCGCTGTCGGTGAGACCGTAGACGCCGTCGCTCTCCGCCACAAGTCCCGCCTCGCACAGTTCCCGCATCGTGCTCCGAACGCGGTAGAGGGGCAGGCGCAGGTGCTCGCAGACCCCCTCCACCGTTCGGGGGGCGCGGAGTGCACGGACGATCGCTTGCGCCATGGGCTCCAAGGTCCCGTCCGGCTTCACGCAGGGCATGACCCCCCCTCCTACTTCGGCAGGTCCTTTTTCGCGAAGTACCAATCGGTGCAGGTGATCCCCGGCATCTCCGTCCGCTCGGCGGCTGCCTCGATGGTCTTCGGAGGGGGGATGATGACCTGATCCCCTGGCCTCCAGTTGGCCGGCGTGGCAACACCGTGCTTGTCTGTCGTCTGCAAGGCGTCGATCAACCGCAGGATCTCATCCATGTTCCGACCCGTGGTGAGCGGGTAGTAGATCATGGCCCGCACGACCTGGTTCGGGTCGATGATGAAGACGCAGCGGGAGGCCTCCGTCTTGCTCTCACCCGGCATGATCATGCCATAGAGAGTCGCCACCTCTTTGTTGAGGTCTGCGATCACCGGAAACGGGATCGTCACCTTGAAATGCTGCTCGATATTCCGCACCCACGCGATGTGGGAGTACGTGCTGTCGATGGAAAGGCCGAGAAGTTCCACGCCGCGGTGCCGGAGTTCCGGAGCGATCTTGGCGAACTCGATGAACTCGGTGGTGCAGACCGGAGTGAAGTCCGCCGGGTGGGAGAAGAGGATCAGCCAGCTCCCCTTGAAGTCTTCCAGCCGGAGTGTGCCATGGGTGGTCTCCGCCTGAAACGGTGGTGCCGGCTGGCCGAGACGAGGGAAAGCCGGTGCGGTAGCGCTCTGTGTGACGGCGTCCATGCCGATTCCTCCCTGTAGCGCGCGAAGTCAGCGTGGGTCAAACCGACCCATCCGTTCGTGGACCATCACAAAAGACTGGGACGCCCTGGCGGCCTCGAAACCGCGAGCGTATTCTTGATGCGCCATATCTTAGGCCGTCACCCCCGCTTGTCACGGGCGAAAAGCACGCGTCCGGTCTTGGCGCCCCGCGAATGCGCCAAGCGGTGCATTAATACAACATTAATCTAATGCGTCAATATTCATTCTAATGCACGTTTACATTTCCTGGTGGAGAGCTGCAGCCGCGGCGCGCGCCATCGACACATCCTGCGCCTGCAGACCGGAGTTGCACACGACGTGAACGGGTCTTTCGACGGCCTGGAGAGCCTCGGGGGCCGCTTCGACGATGGAGGCGCAGAAATACCCCGCGATCCGGTCGTACGCCTTTGCCCCTCGCAGCCGCTCGGTAAGAAACGAATGCGCCAGCTTCTGGCGCCTGGAAGAGAAGCGTCGGATGGGACTTACCGACTCGGTCACGGTCCGCGCCTACTCTTCCAGTTGACCGTGAATTCGTACGCTGGAATCCGTCACAATCCACAACCGTCCGATCAGGCTCTCTTTCTGCAACAGGGGGAGAATTGACCGAAGCGCCCGTAAGACCGCCGGCTTGTCCTGTCGGTGCAGGCGGAAGACCAGCAAGCCGGAATACTGCTCAGGCGGGTACGATCGAATATCGGCAAAATCGAGATCCAAGGTGATCAGAGCGCGTGACTCTCGCGTTACCGCGGCGCCGATCTCCGGGTCGGGACGGCCGCCCAGTTGTTCCTCGTACACATTCCGCGCGTCGTGCCCGTCGTTGCGGAGAATCTGGACGACCTCTTCTGGAAGGTTCTGATCGACCTTAAAATCCATTGGACGCCCTACGCCGCTTGTGATGTTAGGGGCACAATCCTGCCTCGCGCGAGTTCAGCCGCATACTCGAGCGCGGCTTGGATGTCCTCCCTTTGCAGCGCGGGGTAGCTCGTGAGGATCTCCTCCAGCGGAATACCGGCAGCGAGATTGTCCAGAACCACCGATACCATGATACGCGTTCCGCGGATGCAAGGCCGACCGTGGCACACGTGTGGATCGACCGCAATGCGCTCTTTCCAATCCATCATCGCCCCTCCTGGCTCTCTGCCCCAGCCTTTGGCTCGGCTGCCGTCGCTCCGGGAGCATTCTGTAGTAAGCAAGGATAACACAGGCCCTCTCCGGAGAGGAGGGTCTTCGGCGCGCCGGGAAAGGGCTCCTCCTGGGCACGTCGGGGAGTTCGACGCCGATTCTGTGAACCTTTGCCTCAGGCGCGTCCGGCGAAATCCGCGACAGCGTCACGGGACTCAACGATTCGTCAGACAGCGTCTGGCGAATCTGCGGATACACAACGTAAAAACGGCGCATCCATTCCAGCCGGTCCTGGCTGCAGCCCCGGATTCCCCTCTTGGCCAAATCCTCGGAAAGGCACGACAGCAGCCGCTCTCCATAGCGTGCGCGATCCGACCCGCGTTGCTCGAATTCAACAATGCATGCGCCTATCAACCAGTTGCGGAGGGTCAAGAACTGGTTCACTGCTGCCGCAGCGCCCACCTGGGTTCGCATGTGCAAACGGGCGATGGACTCGACCAATCCGCCGTAGTTCAGCCGTTTTTGCGGGGTCTTGCCATCGGACTTCGTCATGTGCGCCTCATACGTTATCCATTCGGTTCCGCAAAGCGCCGGCGAGGATGGCGGCGGCCTCGGCGTCCCTGCGCCAGTGGGTCAAGGAGGCGTGATGGCGCAGCGTCGCCAGGAACTCCAGGATGCGTGCGCGGCCGGCAGCGTAGTCCTTCACCTCGGTGGTGAGCCAGGTGATTCCGCCTTGGGGGCTGTCCGTCTCCATCGTCTTGCAGACGGCGAAAAAGGCGTGGCAGACCAGGGTTTGGCTGGCGTCAGGGTCGCCCGCCTCGTCCACGAAGTAGTGCGTGCGCTTGATCTCCGGGCTTCCCGACGGGCGACCCATGCCCCTTCTCCACTCCACCGACGTCTACGTCTCTTCTTGTACCGGGTTACGAAAGGGATAGCGCGCCCTATTTCTCGACGCCGTGAGCACGGCTACCGCGAAACGCAAAACCGGAAGCTAATCTCATACCGATACGCCCAGTCGCTCCAGAGTTGATCCGCCAGAGGTCACGGCCGAGATTCGAAGGTGGCCACGGCCTTCTAGCAGCAGAGCCAGCTTATGGCGGAGGGACGCACCGCGCTAAGCCGACCCAGAGATAGGTATGGTGTCCCCGGAATTTTCGGAATTTTGCAGGCGTCGGTTGGCGTCTCGCTGCGCAGGCGGTCCATGACGTAGAGGGGCGCGAATCGGTAGGCCGATGCGGCATCGCCGAGGAGCCAGCGGAACTGCTCCTCCGATGTCTCGGGGATGGACAGCTCGGCCTCTCGTACCGTCTCGTCTATCCGCTGCAAGGCCAGGAGGCCGAGCCCGACGGCGTCCTGCCCCTTGCCCGCCGACCCCGCGAGGCGCCTCGCGCGCGCGCCGAGCGTCCGGACGAGCGCCAAGGGAAACGCGTCGGCCTTGCCGTCGGGTCTGCGGTTCGCCAGGGTGTCCGCGAGTGCAGCGAGACTCTCGATGGCGCGGCCCCATTTGCCCCGAACACAGGCGCGTCGCAGCTCGCCGATCGGCCCAAGCGGGCACGTTTCCGCCAGGACATCCAGGATTTCCTCGACCATCCCAGCCTCGTCCGACGCAGCCGCGGATCGCATGGCGTCGCGCAACTCCTCCGCTCCACCGGCGAATTCGAGCAAGGCCAGCAGCGATCGGAGAAGAAGGTCGGCCTCCGCCGTGTTTTGCGTCTCCAGCCACCGATCCACGGCCAGCGGAACTCCGGCGGCCGGTTCCGCCACGGCGAGCGCCGCCCCGAGGACAGAGGCTACAGAGGTCGCGCCCTTCGTCGGAAGCCCCGCCAAGGCTTGGCGGATCACGTCGATCGCCTCGGGTGTTCTCACCAGCGATAACGCCTGCCAGACTCTTGGGTCCCGGTCGGCCGGTGCGACGTCGGTGCGCTCACGGAGAATTGGAGCGAATCGCGGATCGCCGAGATGGGCGAGGCTCAGGGCACACGTGACGCCGACGGCATCCTCGGCGCGCTTCAGACGACCCAGGAGGGGGTCGGCCAACGCGGTTACCTCGCGGTCGCCGATCAGACGAGCAGCCGCCTCCGCCACGCCAGCGTCGGAATCCTCCAGCCAGCGCCGGAGATGATCCTCGGGTATGTCGAGCTCCAATTCCTCCATCCGGTCCAGTACCCAGAACCGGACGCGGCTGGAGTCGTGATCGGCAAGACGGAGGTAGTCCGCAAGCGTCCAATATGGGTCACGGACTGGCAGCGAGTCGCGATATATGGTCGGCGCCACGAAACGGCTCCTGTGAGAGTACGATTCCCTCGCCGTCCGCCGGCACGGGCGTCAAGTCGGGTCTCGGCCGGGCCCTTCAGGCGGAGGGTAGGTCTGCCGGCGGATCACACCGGGCCGGTTGTACCACGATCGCAGGAACGCGGCAAGCGGTTGGGCAGTCCTCTGGCGTGTAAAGGCAGGCAAGAGAGGAACGCCCCGGCGACCACCATGGGGTCACCGGGGCGTATCCCCTTCCGATTCAGGAAGCGCGACCGTGAAGCCGTCACGTCCTCGGCAATCCGACCGCTTCTCTGCGCGCTCCGCTTACTTCATCGCATACGAGCTGAGGACCTTCATGTAGTTCGCCCGCACGAAGGCGGCCGGCTCAGCCACCGACTTCTGGCTCATGCTGCCCTGCATCTGGCGGATGGAGGTGTACTCGTGCTGCTCCATCCAGGCCTTCATGCCCTCCAGCACCGAGCCGATGTGCTTGATGCCGTTCCGGAGCAGTGCCGAGGTCATCATGGCCACCCGGGCGCCGGCCATCATGCATTTGATGGCGTCCTCGGCGGTGTGCACACCGCCGGTGATGGCCATGTCGGCCTTGATGCGGCCATAGAGGATTCCCACCCAGGTCAGGCGCAGCCGCAACTCGTCGGACCGGCTGAGGACCAGATTGGGCGTGACCTCCAGCTTCTCCAGGTCAAAATCGGGCTGGTAAAAACGATTGAAGAGCACCAGGCCGTTGGCGCCCGCCTGGTCCAGACGACGGGCCATGGAGACCATGGCGGAGAAATAGGGCCCGATCTTCACCGCCATCGGGATTTTGACGCTGGCCCGCACGTCGCGCACCAGGTCTGCGTACATCTGTTCCACCTGGGCGCCGCTCATGTCCGGGTCCGTGGGGATGTAGTACACGTTCAGTTCCAGACCGTCGGCCCCGGCTTGCTCGATTTTCTTGGCGTAGCCGATCCAGCCGCCGGTCGAGACGCCGTTCAGGCTCCCGATGATCGGGATCTTCACCGCCGCCTTCGCCTTGCGGATGTGCTCCAGATACCCGTCCGGCCCCAGGTTGTACCCGCCCAAATCGGGGAAGTAGGACAGGGCCTCGGCGAAGCTGTCGGTGCCGTGCGCAAGGAAGTGATCCAGATCCTGGCTCTCCAGGGTCAACTGCTCCTCGAAGAGCGAGTGCAGAACCACGGCCGACGCCCCGGCATCTTCCATCTGCCGGATACTCCCCAGCTCCTGGCAGAGCGGCGAGGGGGACACTACTAACGGATTCTTCAGTTTCAGACCCAGATACGTCGTCGTCAGATCGCTCATTGCACCTTCTCCTGTGTCGCGCCCGAGCCCGGCATGGCCGCCCAGTGCTCGTACAGACGCCAGCGCGC
>Ga0115026_10000635_pt1 | contig 10068 bp, 8 predicted proteins | sample Mud_0915_D1_FD_83878 | JGI IMG/M metagenome (GOLD analysis project Ga0115026, IMG submission 83878) | Wetland microbial communities from Old Woman Creek Reserve in Ohio, USA - Mud_0915_D1 | ecosystem: Environmental > Aquatic > Freshwater > Wetlands > Sediment ...
ACCTGCTCAAGAACCTGGATGATCGGCAGCGGCGGCAGTATGGCGACATGCGGTGGGAGAAGCTGAGCTCGACAAGATTTGAGAAGGGTGACAATGAGATCGTGCTCGGCCGGCTGAAACGCTCATGAGCATAAGCCGCCGGACAGCGCCAGACCGACCCATGCCGCATATCAGATGCTGATAAGGCCCTCTACATTGTCACGCATCAGGTCGGACCAGATATCTTCGGCCGGCACGTCAAAGAGGTACGTTGCGTCTGCAGACATGACCTTCCATTTGCCACGTGCGATCTCTGCGGCAAGCTGCCCCGGGATCCATCCGGCATATCCGGCATAGACGCGGAACCGTTCATCTGCATCGTGCTTCTCGATCAGCCCCCCGAGGACAGGCCTGCTCGACGTGATGTGCACGTTGCCGAATATCCGCGCTGCACCGGTTATACTGTTTCTCAGCCGCATCAAACAGGTCATTTCCTGCATGGCCAGCGGCCCGCCCTGATAGATGAATCGTTCTTTTCCTAGCTTCTCCTCTCTGTCCGGGAAGAGGTGCGAGAGCTTGAGCTCCGACGGCCGGTTGATCACGATTCCTGCAGAACCTCGGGCATCGTGCCGGACCATGAGGATGACCGTTTGCCGGAAGCGCGGGTCAGTCATCGAGCGGTCCGCAACAAGAAATATCCCTGCGGCGACCTCGAGATCGGGACCAGTCCGCGTGGGCGATGTCTGATGCGGGTGTTGTTTGAGCGCCGGACTGCCGGATATTGTTTCGACCGTAACCAGGGTGAGCAGAAGCAGACCCAGCAGGCAGGTTATACAGGACAGGCAGGACACAGCTTTCGATCTGCTTGCAGCTATTTTCATCTTAGGCATCGTGCTCGACATCTCCATGGCCTATTGTAGCACTATGTGCATAATGTTCTAACGGTCCGGACAGCAGGACCCCGTGCTCCCGCAAAACGGTCACGGTCCACGGTCTTGACAGCAAACGAAATTGTGAAAAAGGAATGTTGTTTTGGTACAGTTGACCGATACCATTTCCGGTGCCGGCAACGTCCTGAATTTGGAAATGTTGCCTGTACTGCGCAGATCATCAGGAGCAAAATTGTACTTTAACCCACATGATTCATAACGTTACAGCCCGTTGGTGCCTTGGCCAGACTGCTTTCAGAATCGCATGCATTATCCTGGTTAGGATACCTGCCGGTCAGGTTGAGCACTATCAGCGGATACCAAGGTATTCTGTCAAATTATCGGAAGCCGGTTGTAGGATTTCTCCTAAAGATCTGAGCGGAGGAGCCGCATAGCGGGAGCAGGAGAGACTAATCTATAAGATTATTTCTTATGGCGTACTGAAACAGTTGTGCATTGTTTTTCATATCTAATTTCTGAAGGATGCGGGAACGAAATGTGCTTATGGTTTTCGGACTTCGCGAAACTTCCCCTGCAATCTCCTTAATGGACTTTCCGGCCACGATTAGGCGTAATACCTGTAATTCCCTTGCAGACAAGGATTCATGCAGGGGCTTTTCCCTGTCCTCCGTCAGATTGACCGCCAGGAAGTCGGCAAGCGCCGGGCTTATATAGCGTTCCCCACGGGCAATCTTCTTTATCGCCTTAGCTAATTCATCAGGTGCACTTTTCTTGGTCAGGTACCCCGATGCCCCGGTCTTCAACGCCCTGACTGCATAATCTTCTTCCGGATACATGCTCAGAATCAGAACCGGGAGTGAGGGGTTCAGCTTTTTTATTTCCTCAAGGGTTTCGAGGCCGCTCATGCCCGGCATGGAAATATCGAGAAGAATAACGTCAAAGGGAGATTGCCGGATTTTGTCGACTACCTCTCTGCCGGTTTCTGCCTCTTCGATGCTGCGGACATAGCCGCTCTCTTCAAGGATATGTTTCAGACCCTGTCTGACGATCGGATGGTCATCTGCAATGAGAATTCTATACATCTGTTCTCCTCCCTTCAAGCGGGACTTTCACGGTGACGGTCGTCCCCTTGTTTCTGACGCCCTTGAACGTGACTTCGCCGCCCAGTTCACGTGCCCTTTCCTTCATTCCCATGATGCCGAATGCGTCCTCGCCGGAGATCCTGTCTATTGCTATTCCCTTTCCGTCATCTGTTATTTCGAGTGTAAGACCATTGTCTTCAACGGCCAGACGCACAGATGCCCGTGTTGCCTTTGCATGGCGGGCGACATTTGTCAGTGCTTCCTGGAATATGCGGAACAGCGCGGTTTCTGCAGCCGGGGACAGAGTTATCCGTTCGTGCGGAAGGTCGAGGAGGCAACTGATCCCCGATCGGTCCGCAAACTTCTTTGCCTGCCACTCGATCGCTGCACGCAGCCCGAGGTGATCAAGCACTCTCGGCCTCAGCTCCGAACAGATTCTCTGAATGTCTTCGATTGCCGCATCAATGAGCTCCGTTGCCATCTTTATCCTTTCAGTAACAGAGTTTGGTTTTGTTATCGCCTTTTTCAGCATGCCAAGTTCCATGCTCGCGGCCGTCAACGTTTGACCGAGGTCATCGTGGATCTCGCGTGCCACACGCAGCCGTTCTTGCTCTCGTGCGGCAAGCAGGTGGCTGGAGAGACTGCGCAATTGCTCGCGCGAGGCCGTTAATGCCGCCTCAACATCGAACCGTTGAAGCGCCTCACCGATGAGGGGGGTTAATGACTCTGCCAGCGAAATAACCTGTTCGGAGAACCTATCCGCCTTTCTGTCCGCAAGGTGAATAACCCCCTTTATCTCGTCACGGTAGCGGATCGGAACAACGGCAAGAGAGGTGAAACCCTGCTGCAGGCATGCCCCCCGATATGTGGCCGACTCGCCGTTCTTCTCCGCATTCCGCAAACAGGACGAGTCATTGCAGACAAAGGAGCCGGCGGAAGTTATCAATGATGCCTCGGCCTTGTCGGGCTGCTCCTGAGCAATTCTTGTGCAGACGCAGGAGTCCTTTCCGACAATAATGCGGACCTCCTGCTCAATGAATTCCTGACCGAACCCTGCAGCAGCAACATAGGGGAAATTCCCGCTCTCCGTGGTGAGCCGGATGCCGACGCCGTCGCACCCGCACCACTCCCTGAACTGCGCTACGAGCGCATCGAGATATTCCTGTCGGCTGAAGGTTTTGGAAAACAGTTTCAGCAGGGCGTTTGTCGTCTTGAGATTGTTCTCGATACCGATCCGCTCGGAAATTTCATCCTCCAGTTTCCGGTTGGCATAGCGCAATGCCGCGGTCCGCTCTGCTATGCGAACCTCCAGACCCTCCTTTGTCCGGCGCAACTCTTCCTCGGCGAGTTTCTTTTCGGTGATGTCCTGGGTTATGCCGAAGCCCCCGAGCAGTGAACCGTCCTTACCGAATTCAAGATACGCCTTTTCGCGAACCCACTTGGTCTTCCCGCCCACGACAAGTCTGTGCTCTATGTCGTACGGTTTGCCCTGAAGCCCATCTTGCCATTGGGTGTCGACATATTCGCGGTCATCGGGGTGGACCGCGGATTGGAAGGTCTCGTAGGACATTGCCGTCCCCTTCGGTATGCCGAAGATGCGATGGTTTTCGTCCGACCAGGTCAGCACATTTTGCCGGGTGTCCAGACGCCACCAACCGATCTGCCCGACTTCCTGGGCACGGTCAAGGTCCTCGCGGCTTTGGCGCAGGGCTTCCTCGGCCCGCTTGCGCTCGATAACCTCGCGCCTCAGTTCGTCGCTCGCCTCCTCGGCCCGACGGCGGGCAGCGAGGGCGTCTTCCATCAGGTTGAGTGCGGCCCGGCGGGAATTAAACAGGGAGGCATTGGCGGTCTGCAACTCGGCAGTGCGCTCGGTCACGCGCTGCTCCAGCGTTTCATTGAGCTCATTGAGCTCTTTTGTGCGTTCCTGGACACGTATTTCCAGATCGTCATACGCCTTACGCAGCACCTCCTCAGCACGTTTGAGGTCGGTAATGTCGGCAATGACCCCGATGAGGCGGACGGGGCGCCCGTCGCTGTCATAATGAACAGTTCCGCGCGGGGCGATCCAGTGGATGCTGCCATCGGGCCAGACCACTCGGCCCTCGTACCCGAACACGCCGGTTTTCTCAGCGCTGGCATGAGCTTCCAGGACAAGGGGGAGATCCTCGGGCAGCACATGCTTTATGGCGATCTCATACGTCCATTCCGGCACAGGCTCCCGATAACCAAAGATCTGATCGTGGCGTGGTGAATGGACTGCGATGCCTGAGGTTATGTCCAGGTCAAATGTGCCGAGATCGGCCGCCTCCACGGCGAGACGCAGCCGCTCCTCGCTTTCCCTGAACGCCTCTTCCACCCGCTTGCGTTCGGCAATCTCCTTTTTAAGTTCCAGATAAGACGTTTGAAGATTTATGGTCATTGCGTTAAAGGCCCCAGAGAGTTCGGCGAACTCGTCATCGCCTTTGACGTCGATCCTGTGATCGAGGTTCCCGCCTCCGATCATCAAAGCGCCATCTCGCAACACCCGGACGCGGTCCGTAATTGTCCGGTCCATAAACCCTGAATTGATTATCACTGCGGCGATTAAGATTACGAGTACGCAGGCTAGCCATGTTCCTGCCAGCCTGGTGGCTGAAGAGCGGGCCTCCCTGCTTGACGCCAGCAACTCGCGCCCATGCAGTACCTCTTCATATACCTTTATATTCAACTGGTTGAGCAGTCTGTCTTCGACCTCCTGTGATATATCCCTATCGTCTGAAGCTGTTTTCTTTTTTTCCCGATTTTCAACGATGGCCGAGAAGATTTTTTCGATTGATTCATGATTTTTGAACAGCTCATCTATGGTCTTTTTGTCTTCGGCAGGCTGGAAGCTTTTCGATTCTGACTCCAGGACTCTGCCGATTGCTTCATGCCGTGCAAACCACTGTGCTTTTGCCCTCTCATTGTTATTCTGCAAATAATCGTTTCTGAGCGTGACCCTCTCAAACGCGTTCAGTATGATATCCTGGGCAATTTTCGCTATATTGTTCGCCTTATTGATTCGATACAACGCCAGGGCAAGTATGAGAAAAACGATCAACACCGTTGTTGTCGAAAGGATAAGGTTTATTTTCAGTCTTTGTTTGACTTGCATAGTTTCGCCTTTACCGCAGTATCGTTACTGCTTTAGGTTTGACTGATGCCAGGCCGTCGAAGTAGATAAAATCGAGATAATTGGGAATGTTCGTCTTGCGGACCATCCCGTCTTTTATAGCCCAGCGTGTTTCATCCTCAAGCGCAAGAAGCAGCGACTGATCAAGCGACACGTTGAAGCTGGTATTGGCCCATATATTGCGGACAATGGCTGTATCCATTCCACTGAAACCTGCCACGATCTTTTGCGCTTCGCCCGGATTCTGCTTGACGAATTCCTCGGCCTTGACCAGGGCGCGAAGCATTTTCTCGACCTTACCGGGGTTTTTAAGGATGAATTCCTGCTTTGTGACAACATTGAAGGTCGACGTGTAGATATCCTCGTCGTAGAATGCAATCCCGCGACCGCCCAATGCCTTTTGAGCGAAGTTTATATAGGTACTAAACGCTGAGGCGGCTTCAACGTCGCCATTCGCCAGGGCAGCCGGTATCTCGTTGGCCTTCAGGTTAATGATCTTTACAGCTTTCTTTGAAATTCCGTGCGTTGCCAACATGGCGTCCAGAAAAAAAGCCGAGGTCGTGCATGACGTCGCCGCTATCTTCCTGCCTTTGAGGTCTTTCGGACTGAGAATCCCCTTGTCCTTTCTTGCAATAATTGCGTTAACCCTGCGCGAAGTCTGGATAGTCGCGATTATGGATATTTTTTCTCCCCGCATGATCGCAAACATGACGGGCGTTTCAGCCACGGTAGCAAAGTCAGCCTTTCCATCCAACACTTCCTGGAGTGCCGGGCTGCCGTTGGGATGCTTGTGCACGACCGCCTCTAGTCCTTCCTCACGGTAATAACCGCGCGAAAAGGCGACTTCAGCAAGGACTGCATCGGTAGTGGCAGAGTAAGCAATAGTGACTTCTTTAGCAGGGCCGACAGACTTTTGGTCTGTCCGGAAGCAGGCGAAGAAACAGGCGAATATTGTCATCGCCGATAAGGCAATCAGGAGCGGCAAACGTCTCATCATCCCTCCTTCTCGAAATCGAGCGGATAGAGCGGCCCTGTGCCGGCCTTTTCGCGAAGTTCATTGATTTCCTTCTTCAGTTCGATCATGCGGAGTTCCCGGCCGACCGCTGCGGTATTGAACCTTGCCAGTTCAGCATTTGCCGCTTGCAGCTCTTCCAGATGCTTTTTAATTTCGGCTTCCGCATTTTTGCCCTTGGTGATGTCTCGCACCGTGCCGATAAACCGGATGGCCCGCCCCTCCTCATTGAAGAAAGCCCGCCCTGTTGCGCGAATCCAGCGCAGCACGCCGCCATCTTTCAACCCCACGGTGCGATACTCGATGTCAAAATTGCCACCGCCGGCGGGATCGAACGCTGCTTGCACGACCCGACGCGTGCGCTCGCGATCCTCCGGATGAAGACCGGCGAGGAAGGTTTCATAATCGATCGATACCTCTGGGGGCAGACCGAACAGCTCTTTGCAACGCGAGTCCCAATTTAGCGCGCCGGTAAGGGGATTATAATCCCATGTGCCGAGACTGGCCGCGGCAATAGCGAGACGCTGGCGCTCCTCGCTCTCGCCCAGGGCTGCCTCGGCCCGCTTGCGTTCGCTGATGTCCCGCGCAATTCCCTGGACGCCCGCAATCTGCCCCCCATGAAAAATGGGCGCGGCGCTGACCTCGACCATGGAAGGTGATCCGTCTTTCTTCACAAGAGACAGTTCGAACAGGTCTATGCGATGCCCGGAGATTGACTGCCGAAAGGCCTCAGTCGCCATCGGGACATACTCAGGAGCCACATAATCCGGGAAATGCTTGCCGACAACCTCTTCGGGGAGATAACCGAATTGTTGTACGGCAGGCGAAGTGTAGGCGATCCGTCCGCTAAGATCGATCTGGAAGATAAGATCGCTGCTCGTTTCTGCGATGAGCCGGAACCGCTCCTCGCTCTTCTGCAAGGCCTCCTCCGCCTCTTTGCGCTCGGTAATGTCGGTGATCACATTTGCAATACGGTTGGGCCCCGCCGGAAAAGACATGACATGGAGGTGCCGACTGGTGAGCTTTGTATGGGTCTCGAATGCCATTGATTTCTGCTTCGCGACCACTTCTGCGAACCTTGGTAAATATTCAGATACGGCTTCCAGGGAAAAATCGCTCATGCGGCGTCCCACGATCCGGTCACGAGGTATAGCTGTGTGCAGCGAATAGGCATCGTTCAGTTCCAATACCCGCCAGTCCACGGGCTTGCCGTCCTCATACAGGAGTTCATAGAGCGCGAAGCCCTCTCCCATGTTCTCGAACAGCCGTCGGTATTTCTCTTCGCTTTCTCTGAGCGCTTCTTCAGCCAGTTTGCGCTCAGTGATGTCACGTGCATAAATGCGGGCCCCATCGAACTGAGGATAAAGATAGATAGACTCGGCAAAGGTCCTGTCCCGGACAGATACCAGCCGGTAGTGGCTTGCCTCATGTTTCCGGTTCCACGAGCTCAAAATGCCGTCCATATCTGCAGGAAGGAAAGCGTTGATATCTTCTTTGGCCATCCCGAGGTTTTCCAGGATCTTCCCTGTGGCAGGATTACAGAAGGAAATATTACCGGAAGACGCCACCTCGATAACCGGGTTCGGATTCAGTTGAGGAAAAGAGGCAAGATGTCTTGCCCGCTCCTCTGCCCCTTGCCGCGCGGCGATTTCCTTCCTGAGCTCTTCGTTTATTCTCTGTAAGTCCGCTGTGCGCTCGCGGACCAGTTCTTCGAGATGCTCGCGGCACTTTTTCAGTTCGTCTTCGATCTTTGCTCCGGCCATACCCCCCCTTAAGATATCCCTAGTTCGAAGTATGTTTATTTTATCACGAAAGGCGCCGGCGATGCGCAGAATGAGCGGAAAGATTGTGTAGGGGAATGCTGACATCGGAACTCCGATATGCTGACGAAAAAATACTGTTGGACTTATTGCATAATGGCATCAGAGGTTGCAAAATGAAAGGACGGCGGCAGCACAGGCAAAGGGCAGTACCGGAAAGGAGGTGCGATGATGTCATACCGCAGGGAGAGAGAAATAGTAGCGTATGAACTTTATGAAAAAAACGGCTGGGTTGACGGCAATGATCTTGACCACTGGCTTGAGGCCGAGAGGATCGTATCTGCCCGGCGGGCTGAGAAGACGGCCGTTTCCGGGCAGGCAAGACGGCGGGCTCCTACCTCAAAGAAAAGCGTTCCGGCGCGAGTTGGAAAGGCGACACAGAAGATGCCGGAGGCCGGCCTCTCATGATCGCAGGATGAGGAGGAACGATCATGAGAGGCAGAAATTTTAGCTCTCTGCTCGATTTTCTGATGGATGAATATTGCCTGCCTTTAGAAAATATGGTTTTTGTTGATGACATCGCTGCATGGTGCAGGGAAAAGGGCATTTCCGAACCCGATCCGGAACGGCCGCTGAACATGACCTCTTTTGTCTCCGGCGGCTGCAGGATGCTGATACGAAAACAGATATCGGATGAGGCCGTGACGCAGCAGATGAATGCGCTCAGCGTCAGGAACCAGCTGAAGAACAATGTGACAGACATCGCTGACAAGCTGAATTCGGACAAGAAAAAGCTAGCTTACCTGTTCCTGATTGAATATGCGGCCACGCTGCCGGAAATAGGCGGTGATGAACTTCTGGCGGATGCCTGGGCGTTTAAGAGATGGAGCGCCTTGGTTTTTTCAGGGAATGACGGAACTGTCCGAAAAAAAGCGGTCAGGAAAGCGTCCTGAGGCATCCTCATACGCACGCAAGGGAGGGGTAATGGGTTATTCACTCGTAGGATTAAAAGAGAAGATCCTGGAGATGTATCCTGAGGTTGCGGAACATGGGATATCTGTAGGGGTGGAATTCAGCGAAGAGAAGAATGCGTATATCATCACGTTCAAGAAAGGGGATAAGATGCTGTTTACGCATCTTGAAAAGAAAGACGCAGATGAATGCATGGAAGGCATCAAGTGCATCTATCTGGGGCTCCAGATAGGGCAGCTGATCAGCAATTTTAACGGCACTGACCCTGCTGTTCCTGAAATGCGCATTCTGTAGGAATGCGTGCCCTCGATAAGCGGCCGGGAAGTCGTGCTTCTGGCACGAACACGAATTCCAGAAGAGGACGCCCTGAACGACTGAAGCGACCCGGCCAGGAGCGGTTGTTCAAGGCAAGTGCGATCCCGGGGCCGTAATTCCGCTGATGGGGGACATGGTCCTGTCGGACAGCGGAATGAAGGCTGAGGCATTGGACGCACACCCTTATGACGAGTCCGGAATTATTCGTGATGGCGGTTTATAAAAAAAGAGAGGAAGCCCTGCAGTGCGGCACCTGCACCAACGGGCTGTAATTTTATGAATAATGTGGGCCAGGTCATCTCCCGGTATGTCAGAACCGCCCACGGGTCCTCCCGGACAAAATCGCATAACAGGGGATTCCGAAGGAATGAGCGGACTTCAGCTGTGATATACTGGTGCATATGTGCGGCAGGTTCGCAAGAAGCAGTAGGCCTGATGTCATCATCCGCGAGTTCGGCGTACAGAAAACGCTGATCAGCCCCGAACCAAGCTATAATATCGCCCCCAGTCAGGATGTCGCAGTCATACGTGTCAGGGGGGAAAAGCAGCTCGTTATCTGCCGATGGGGGTTTGTCCCTTCCTGGGTAAAAGACCCCGAAACAGGATACAAGATGATCAATGCGCGGTCAGAGACCGTCGCGGAAAAGCCGGCATTCAGGGAAGCGTTGCTGAAGCAACGGTGTCTTGTGATCGCGGACGGCTTCTTCGAGTGGCAGAAGGATGAGAAGAAAAAAACGCCGTATTACGTCCGCCTCATATCCCATAGGCCGTTCGGTCTTGCAGGCCTCTGCAATGCCTGGACATCTTCTGAAGGAGAGGTCATCTGCACCTGCACTATTATTACGACCGGGTCGAACGAACTGCTCGCTCAGGTCCATGACCGGATGCCGGTGATCATCCCGAAAGA
>Ga0115026_10000636_pt1 | contig 10065 bp, 9 predicted proteins | sample Mud_0915_D1_FD_83878 | JGI IMG/M metagenome (GOLD analysis project Ga0115026, IMG submission 83878) | Wetland microbial communities from Old Woman Creek Reserve in Ohio, USA - Mud_0915_D1 | ecosystem: Environmental > Aquatic > Freshwater > Wetlands > Sediment ...
AAATTTTAGAGTGTATTTGTCTAAATTCTTTGATAATAATAATTAATATATTAATAATTAGTTTAATCTATCAGAGTATATATTTATGTTATTAATAAATAGTGTTTCCCTTTATTTAGCAATTTTTCTCCAGTAGAAACATTGGGGTGCGTGCTGTTGTCTATTTATAGATTTGATATCTCTTGTCCTCATTGTTCTTTAGGATTATTAATTTCTAAAACCATTTTTTTAGACTACATCCTTTATCTGTTCCACAAGAAGTAACGGTTGTACCTCTGAAGTAATAGGGGAATAACACATGGGAAATTCAAGCGTACTAGATGATGTATTCGATAATTTCGTTAACAGTGCTAAACTATTCAAAGATAGAGAAGTGTTAAGACATGACTATCTTCCTGAGAGGCTTCCCCATCGAGAAGACCAGATACGTCTTCTAGGTTCAACTGTCGCTCCGGTTCTTAAAGACGCAAGATGCTCAAATATTTTTATTTATGGAAAAACAGGGACAGGTAAAACTGCAGTGACAAAGTATGTTTTAAGCCATCTAGAATCCAAGGCTAAAGAATATGGTGCAAAAGTAAGGTTCTGTTACATTAATTGCCGCATGACTGGATCAGAGTACCGGGTTTTTGCTAGTTTAAGCCAAAGTGTAGGATTATCTATTCCCTTCACAGGATTATCAGTTGGCGAAGTATTTGATAGATTCCGGATAGGATTGGATCAATCTAAAATTATCTTTATCATTGTTTTAGATGAAGTCGACGCTTTAATCAAAGAACGCGGCGACGCTTTTATGTACGAATTAACAAGAATAAATGAAACCCTAAGCAAGAGCAGAGTCTCAATAATCGGCATATCCAACGATTTGCGTCTAAAAGAATTTCTGGATCCCCGAGTGTTTAGCTCTTTAAGCGAGGAAGAGTTGGTCTTTAGGCCTTATGATGCAGGAGAACTCCGTAATATTTTGCTTGAACGATCAAAGTTATCTTTTCAGGATGGGGTTTTATCGGATTCAGCTTTGAGTATTTGCTCAGCTTTGGCAGCTGCAGAACACGGTGACGCAAGACGTGCTTTAGATTTGTTGCGTGTTGCAGGTGAAGTCGCTGAAAGACAAGGTGCAAAATCGGTAACAGAAGATCATGTTAGGCAAGCAGAGAAGAGTATTGAGCATAATCGAGTTATCGAATCATTGAATAACCTAACATTGCACTCTAAACTGGTTTTGCTGAGTGTTTACCACTTAAACAGGCCGAGTGCAACCACAGGTGAAATATACGATGTTTACAACGAATTATGTGGAGAAATGGGAGCGGGGCTTCTAACTCAAAGACGTTTGGGGACATTGGTTAACGAGCTCGATTCTATGGGGCTTGTAAACGCAAAAGTGGTTTCCATGGGGCGATACGGTAGAACCAAAAAAATCCGACTCGAAATTTCCAGAAGCCTGATAAAAGATGTTTTTGGTGGCGACAACCGTTTTAGCCAATTACTAAGCTACTATCCCCAAGCCTCACGCAAAAACACAAGTTAAGTCATAGGAAAGAAAGGACGGTAGTTTCCATTGTTTGCAAGTTCACTACTGGAACTTTGCCAGGCGTAGGAACCAACCCTAACTTTTCCATATAATCGGTCTGTTCTTGCCATCCACCCGAATTGATAACGAGCACCCCTCGATAGTTACATAAACCATTAACATGAACATGCCCAGCATGGAAAATGTCCGGAACTTTTTCAATAACCAAATAATCTTTGTTTTCTGGAGAAAGCATAGTTTTGCCTCCATAAACAGGTGCCAAATGGCGTCCTTGCATAAGTAACCTCATTGATTTCTCTGGATGTTGATGATCCATTCCGGGAATTACGGCGATTATGTCATCAAGGCTTCTGCCATGGTACATTAGAACTTCAACGCCATGAACACTAAGCAAGCATGGACTGCCCACTGAATGAATGTTCTTCTTTCCCTGTATTGCTGACAAGTACTCCTCTGGTATGGCAGGTTGGGGCAGGGATTTGCGTGACACGTCGTGGTTGCCTGGTGAAAGCACTATTTCTATGTACTCAGGAATTTTCTCTAGATATTTTATGGCGAAATTGTATTGTTTACGCACATCTCGAATTGTTAGTTCCATCTGTTGATCAGGATAGATTCCTACGCCGTCCACTATGTCTCCTGCAATCAAGACATATTTTACTCTGCTGGCAATTTCACGCATCTCAAGCGAACCATATTTGCCTTTCAACCAGAGAATGAATCGTCTAAACGCTTCTTTGGTAAATTTTGTGCTCCCCATATGAATGTCAGATGTGAAAACGGCGTAAATGGGTTCTTGGGCGCGTTGAGGCGTTTTTTTGCCAACTTCCGGAAAAATAATGTCCTCGGCCATCAATAAGTTGCCCCTCGTTTTGACAACGGCCATGCATACAACTTGGTCTGGCAGGAGCAATAGGGCTTTCTTTTTAACGTCTTCAGGCGCTTTCTGTGACACGAGTACAGTTGCATTTGCATGCAGATCTTCAACTAAAAGGACTGTATTGTTTTTTGAATCTCTTTTTTCGGTTAACATGCAAATAATTTTTAACTTGGTTTTAGGCGGTGACTTTAATGCTTCCGAGATAGGTGTAGCTGCTTTAACATCCATCCTTTGTCTTAGCAAGCGTTCAATTCTTTTGAAGCGATCTTGGAAATAGAGTACGTATTCATTAAGTGTACCGTTGGAGGTCAATTTGCCCGTTGCGTCTTCGAGGATTTTGAGTTCTGATGGGACGTCTTTTGAATAAGGATAAAACTCTTTTTGGGAAACCGTAGCTAATTCTTCTAAGGGTCGTAGCTGTGGTTGGGGAACAGGTGAAGGTGGACTATACTTAATTTGCTGTTCTACTGTCTGCATTTGAGAAGCAGGCAATTTTGCCTGAACGAGAGCTTTTAGAAAGTCTTTTTCTATAAATAGTGGCTTTTCTTGTGCCTCTTGAATTTTTCCTAAAGCTTGATGCACGATACACACAGGGTCATTGCTTTCAGCGTTTTGGCATAAGAACTCAAAGGCTTCGCTGTTTAATTGGTAACCCGCCATAATAATTTCTTCGATTGCTTGTTGAAGTTTTTCTTGAGTACTCATCAGTTTCTTTCGCCATGACCCTAAGAGGTGACCCTTTATCTTTAGCCTCTTATGCTTTAGAGTTATTTACTGTTTTTTGTTTGCAGTATAAAAGACAGTGCAAAAGAGTTGCATCAGTTCGAAATGAAGAATTAACTGAGAAGGCACTTTATCTATTTGTTGATTTCCAACTAATGGTATTTGACTTTGTTTATATAATTCTCAAATGGTTAAGATATGTTATATCTTGGAGTTTCCTATATGGGCGAGTCACGCAAAGTACAACAAACACCAACAGGAACCTTTTTTGTTTGTCTTCCCCGCGACTGGGCTAAGCGGAATAATTTATCGAAGGGGTCAAAAGTCAATTTCGAGGTTGCAAGCGACGGAGCCCTTTTTATCGATTCAAAATACAACACTGAGCCTGAACTTAGAGTTGCAACTTTAGGCATTGGCCCCTTTCTAGGTCGCGAAATTATTGGTCGTTACCTTCTTGGATATGATACCATAAACATCGTAGCTAAAAACCGCATTGACACTGCTGCGAGGAACATTATAAAATCAACGGCTATTTCCCTTGCAGGTTTAGAAATCGTTGAGGAAAATAGCTTCAAAATTTCCTTGCAAAGCATATCACAGCAACCGTTTGGGTTTTTGCCTGGAAAGATTTTACAGCGGAACTGTGGCCTTGTAACGGGAATGATTAGGGATGTTTCAACCTCTTTTGTAAATGGTGATCTAGAGCTCGCCAAAAGTGTGGTTGCAAGGGACAATGAAAGCAACAGGCTATACTTCTTGCTCGTTAGAATTCTACGAACTATCATCCAGAATCCGCGTCTAAGCGACAAACTCGGTGTTACTCCAATTGACTGTTTAGATTACCGTTTAGCAGCAAGTTTAATTGAAGGAATAGGCGATGCTTGTGTGCAAATAGCTCAAAACACAATAGCCCTTAACGGAATAATGTTGTCTGAAGAGCCAAAAAAAACACTTATTGAATTGCAATCAATCTGTTGTGAAGCCAATGAAAACGCCTTCAAGGCTTTCTTGTCAAAAGATATCTCTATAGCTGAACAAGTACGAAACTTACACCCAAAAGTAGAGGCAAGTTGTTCCACCATTGAGCGAGTTGCTAAGGACTGGTCTGTAGATATGCTGCCTCAGATCTTGGCAGCTGTATCTTCTTTGCGCCAGATTTACGAACGTAGCGTAGACATGGCTGACTTAGTCGTCTAATAATGCTTGCAGAAAACACCTCTCTATATCAACTGGACTCCAAAATGGTTTACCAAGACTTGTCCTGCTATCTTTCGGCATGATCAAGTCTTAGATTCCAAACAAGTTGCTAAAGGGTTAAATTTGCATATTTACATTTTCATTAGGGGCTTATTCAATGTCAACGATTACCGACAAAGTGGCTGAAGCACTTTACCTGTCTGGGTGCTTAAAGTTTGGAATGTTCAAAATAAAATCAGGCGCAACAAGCCCATACTACATCGACATCGCAAGGGTTCTCTCAGCGCCAAAACAGCTTTGCATAATCGCCGAGGTTGCTGCAGAAAAAATTACCCAAATTAAAGCGACGGAGCGGATTGACAAATTAGCTTCAATCGAACTTAAAGGAGCTTTAATCGCGCCAAGTATAGCCTGTAATATAAATTTGCCATGCGTTATTGTACGAAAAGAAGAGAAAGCCTACGGCGTTACAGGTAGAATTGCCGGCGCCGACGTGGCAAAAGGCGATAATATACTATTCTTTGACGATGTCATAAGTGAAGGACTATCCAAAGTTGAAGGTATAACGCCCCTGAAAGAACTTGGTGGCAACGTCAAGCACCTGCTGGTCGTGGTGAACCGCGAGCAGGGTGGCAAAGAGAAGCTGGAAAAACTCGGCTATGAAGTGCATGCACTAGCAAAAATTTCAGATATAGTAACTTCACTCTACATAGGAAAACGTGTTACCAGAGAGCAGGCAGATAAAGTATTAGAATACGTTAGAAATCTTCAAGTTGGTTAAAGTGCCGACGACATAGTTTGAGTCAAACAAATCAAAGATTATACAGAAACATCTATCTTTACTGTTTAACAATTTACAGCAGTATATCTTACAGGAAGGATCTTAATGCAGGATCAAAAGCAAGTTGTAGCTGCTTTACTTTCTCCCGAAGCCTATCCTCAAGACACTGGCGAAATCGATCTAATCCAAACCCACATCTCTTTTGTTTTCTTAACCAAAGATTACGTTTACAAGGTAAAGAAAGCCATCAACTTTGGGTTCCTTGATTTTTCTACCCTTGATAAAAGACGAATGTTTTGCGAAAAAGAGCTACAACTAAACAGGCGGCTATGTCCCGAAATCTACCTTGACGTTGTCTCAATAAACAAATCCGACACCATCAAAATATCAGGAACCGGCGAAACAGTCGAGTACGCTCTAAAGATGAAGCGACTACCTCAAGAAAAAATAATGACTTACCTTCTAAAGCAAGGCAAAATATACAAAAAAACGGTGGAGGAAATAGCCAGAATAACTGCTATATTCCATTCAAACGCGCAGACTAACCCAACGATAAGTGAGTTTGGCTCCATAAGAATAATTAAGACCAATTGGGACGAAAATTTTGCCCAAACCACAAAATACATCAACCAAACAATTCTACAAACAGACTTCCAATTCATTCAGTCCATGATAAACACTTTCATAGAAAAAAATAGGCGGCTGTTTGAAAGCAGAATCGTCGACGAACGAATCCGCGACTGTCACGGCGACCTCCATTCGGGAAACATATTCGTCACTGACAAGATCTGTATCTTTGACGCGATAGAATTTAACGACCGCTTCCGATACAGCGACGTTGCAGCCGATGTAGCTTTCTTAGCGATGGACCTTGATTTCCAACAAAGGGCAGACCTTGCAAACTCCTTCATTGAAAAATACCAACAGGTCTCCAAGGACAAGCAATTAACCCAGCTTCTACCCTTCTACAAATGTTACAGAGCTTATGTGCGAGGGAAAGTAGTAAGCTTCAGACTCGACGACTCAAACATCGCTAACCACGAAAAAAAGTCGGCAATTAAGGAAGCAAAAGCCTACTTCAAAATAGCCGCTGAATACGCCAAACACCTTTAGCGTGATTCTCTCTGTGCGAATTGATTGGCCACCCAATCAGGAATCTCAACGGTTCCCATCAGTATGGGTTTTTGGTGACAATCGCTACCCCCAGTCATGATCAAAATGTTTTCTTTTGCGAAGGAAACATAGTGCTCTGTGGTTTCTGGCGTGTTTCTTGAATGCCAGCATTCAACCCCATCGATGAAAGGTAACATTTTTTCTTTGATAATTTCTGTCTGCTCCGCCAAAACTTTAGTCAAAGTAACCAGCGAAGTACCGTGAGGATCGTTTGGGTGAGCCAGTACCAGTTTTCCACCTGCACCTTGAATCAGCGTTGAGGCTTCGTCAAGGTGAAGCGGGAACTTTGGCACATCACATTTTACCAGGTACTTGTCAAAGGCTTCTTGACGCGATTTAACGATGCCTTTCTTTACGAGATAGTCAGCTATGTGAGGTCGGCCAAGGGTACCGTCAATCGATTCTTCAATCTGCCTCAAATCATCCTTAGTTAGGGTGGTGATATCTTCTTTTAAGAATTCTGTGTTAAGGTTATCAAGGATTTTTTCTGCCCGTTTAGTCCGATAATTAGCCATCGTCTGCAACTTGCTGATAAGCATCTCGTTGTTAAGGTCATAATTGTACCCTAAAAAATCCAGCGAAATTGGTTTCCCACTCAAAAATTTAGGATCATAAAAAGTTATGTTTAACTCGACGCCTGTGAGGTATCTGATGCCGATCTTCTTTGATTCTTCCAAAGCCAAAGTCTGGCTTTCAATTGAATCATGGTCTGTGATTGCTAAAAAACTGATGCTTCTGGATTTAGCTTCCCTAAAAATTTCTTGAACGGATAGTTTTCCGTCAGAACTCTTAGAGTGAACGTGCAAATCAATCTTCATAGATTTGCCGTTACCTTTTATCTATACCCACAACAGACCAGAGCTCTTTTTCGTCATGACATGTATCGACTGTTAAATGGATGACTTTCAAGTTTGGATGCTCCTTCTTTAGCGTGTCTAAATCGATTGGTTCGAACTTGTTCTTATTATTAAGATAAGCTTCCTCGGTTAAAGCGTTTGACTCATATTTTTCTTTTGTACGTCTCTTAATCCTCTTCAATGAAACTTCTTGGGGACAGCTAGTCTGCATGATTACGAAGGTCATGTTGTTTTTTGCAGCTATTTCAGCGGCGCGGCTGCGAAGTTCATGTGTAACAAAAGTTGCGTCTAGGATTAAACCGCCGTTTCCTTTGGTTGCCATTTGGTCTGCGCGTCGAAACAGTTCGTCATATACAGATAAACGCTTGTTCATGTTTCCAGCAACTTTAGCGTCAAAAATATCTTCGTTCTTTAAGACTTCGAGTCTTATCATGTCGCTTCGAAGGATGGGGTACCCCTTGATTTTCGAGACTTCTTCTGAAGTTTCTGTTTTGTAGCTTGCAGGTAATCCGCATGTTATCAGTAGAGTTCTTGTTCCTAATTCTGCTTTAATAAACGAGGCGAAGGGTTCTTTCATTTGCTATCTCTCACAGTTAGGTCTGGACATGGGGTAATTAATCTTTTTCGAGATAGAAATTACTGTTTTTGTAGGTTAACTTAGTAAATTCTAAATAGGTAGGTGACACAATGTTCCTAAAAAGAAGGTAATCATATGGAACAATTCCAAGTTAAAGATAAGAGTCTTGCACCTCAAGGTCACTTACAGATTGAATGGGCTGCAAAACATATGCCCGTCTTGGGAATTATTAAATCTCGATTTGAAAAAGAGCAACCGCTCAAAGGTCAAACCTTAGCTGCATGCCTCCACGTAACAAAAGAAACAGCCGTACTAATCAAAGTACTAATCGCCGGAGGTGCTAACGTTGCACTTTGTGGCTCTAACCCCCTCTCTACACAAGATGACGTCGCCGCCGCGTTAGCAGATAGTGGTGTGCACGTTTTCGCTTGGAGAGGGCAGAACACCGAGGACTACTATAAATGCATAGATAGCGCCCTTGATTTTAAACCAACTATCACCATGGATGATGGGGCAGATGTAGTGGGTATGTTACACAGCAAACGCCAAAGCCAAATTAAAGACATTAAAGGTGGAACAGAGGAAACATCCACGGGCGTTGTTCGCTTAAAGGCGATGGAGCAAGATGGAAGTCTCAAATACCCCATAATAGCTGTCAACGATGCCTATACCAAATACCTCTTCGACAACCGTTACGGCACTGGACAAAGCACAATAGACGGCATTATGCGGGCAACTTCTGTTTTGCTTGCTGGTAAAAACTTTGTTGTCGGAGGATACGGTTGGTGTAGCAGAGGAATAGCCATGCGTGCTAGGGCTTAGGCGCAAACGTTATAGTGACAGAAGTTCAACCAACCCGTGCTTTAGAGGCCGTCATGGATGGTTATCGCGTTATGCCAATGGCTGAAGCAGCACCGATTGGCGACTTTTTCGTGACTGCCACGGGTGACATAAACGTCATACGCAAAGAACATATGCAAAAAATGAAAGACGGCGCAATTATGTGTAACAGCGGGCACTTTAACGTTGAAATAAACACAAAAGATTTAGAGGCGCTCTCAAAAACACATCGAACTATGCGTCCAAACATGGAGGAATTCACTCTCAAAGACGGTAGAAAACTCTATCTTCTCGCTGAAGGCAGACTAGTGAATCTAGCTGCAGCCGAAGGTCACCCTTCAGAAGTAATGGACATGTCCTTTGCAAACCAAGCGCTCTGCTCGGAATACATAGCTAAATCAGGCAAGTTACAGCCTAAAGTTTACGTGGTTCCGAAGGAAATCGATGAAAAAATAGCTGAACTAAAACTTCAAGCTATGGGTGTCAAAATTGACGAGCTTACTGAAGAACAGAAAAAGTATCTTTCAACCTGGGAAATGGGTACCACATAATCGACCGCTTAATTGAAAAATATAACAAACTTTAAATTGCCTAAACAGATACATGGCTATAAAGTGGTGAATCACTAAATGGTTAGCAAAGATCAAGCAATAGGTGGAGCAATACTACTGGTCTGCGTTGTCGTCGCAGTACTTTATTTGGTTGCATTATTTGGTTATCAACAATTAATCCAACCATGGCTTAACATAGGCTCAGCAGCAGATGTCAGATTCTGGCTTATTGCCGTACCCGTGTTTGTAGCTTTCATAGCGATACTATTCATTGGCGCATGGATCGGCTGGACAATGGCAACAACTCCTCCTCCAAAACCAATCGAGGAAATCACATCTGAAATTGAAGACAAGAAAGAAGAGCCTAAAATGGAAAGTGAGCCAGTAAAAGAAGCTCCTGACACCGACGAAAAATCAGAAGTAAAGAAAAAGAAATAACCTCTTTAAAATTTTTTATTTTTCCTTACAGTTTTTTTTTCATTATCTTTGATTCTTTGTTATTTAGAAAAAAAACAGTGTATGTCTGCGTTTTCTTAAGCATTCATTCTATAGTTATAGGTCTTGTACCATCATTTTCCATTGTGCAAGAAAGTTTGTCTGCTAGAACAACAACACTTGGAAAATTCTTGTTGTTGTTCTACCAGCCTTTCCATGCACAGAACGCAGCGTTTTGAGCCTAAAAATTGCAAAATTTTTCCCCGAGAATAACACTGGTTTACATTATGTGGGCGGCTCCGTTTGTTAGATTAAAAGAACGAGGGGTGTCAGATATGCGGGTGTTTTTTGATCCTTCCAATCGATAAGACCTTTGATTGCTCTTAGAATTCCGTATCTGGATTTGCCGCCTTTTAGTTTTTGTAGGAGCGATAGGTTGTAAATTATGCTCACCCCCAAGTGTTTCACTAAGGTAACCAAGATATGGTTACACACTTGTGGTTTTCCTCTTTTTCTT
>Ga0115026_10000637_pt1 | contig 10054 bp, 12 predicted proteins | sample Mud_0915_D1_FD_83878 | JGI IMG/M metagenome (GOLD analysis project Ga0115026, IMG submission 83878) | Wetland microbial communities from Old Woman Creek Reserve in Ohio, USA - Mud_0915_D1 | ecosystem: Environmental > Aquatic > Freshwater > Wetlands > Sediment ...
AAACATAAATTTACGGCTACAAGAACTCACCGACTTCCACAGGTTTTGCACATCTTTATATTCACCTTTTATTCACTATTATACTCGGCTGAATTGTGAGTGCAAGAAAAAGGTGTATAAAAGGTGAATCTTCTTGACGGGGTGCCGATCGGACCCCGGCTCGATCGAGGGTCAGACCCTAACAGACATGACCTGCCACGGGCTGAATCCTCTGGCAGGTGGAAGATGAGGCCCGATCCGCTGCAGGTTGTGCCCCTGGGACTTGGGTCGATCAATCAGGGAAGGCGGGAGCGAAATTCATCGAGGGAGATCCCCTCGACCCTGAGCACTTTGTCTCTCGATTTCTGTCCTGCTACGATCTGCAGCTTTGATTTGGGGATGGCAAGAAGCGACGCGAAAAAGGAAACGATGGCCCTGTTGGCCGCGTCATCAACCGGGGGCGCCGAGATCCGGAGCTTCAACGCGCCGTTGTGCACCCCGGCAATTTCATCACGCCGGGCTCGCACCTGAACGTGAAGTGGAACCTCGAGACCGGTCGGTTTCTCCCTGGCCTGCCATCCGCCTTCAGACATGGGTTCGCTCCCCGAAGATTGCCGTGCCCACGCGGACCATAGTCGCACCCTCCCGGATGGCCACCGCGAAATCGTGACTCATTCCCATTGAAAGGTGCCCTTGTCCAAGGCATCCGGAGTGCTCGGACTCGAGGGTGTCACGCAGCTGTCTCAAGGCTGAGAAGTACGGGCGCGTCGCCTCGGGATCCTCCAAATAGGGTGGAATCGTCATGAGACCTTCGATCCGTATGCCGGCGAGGCCGGACGCGGCCTCGATGATATTCCGGACCTCGCCGGGATCGGCTCCGTACTTGGTATCCTCCTGCCCGAGGTCGACCTGCAGGAGAACGCGCATCACTTTACCGATCGCAGAACAGGCCTCGCTCAAGCGGACGGCAAGCTTTGTGCTGTCGAGAGAATGGATCACCTGGAACAGCTCGGCCGCACGTTTCGCCTTGTTGGATTGCAGATGTCCGATGAGATGCCACTCGATCCCGGGGATTCCGCTCAGGGCATGGATCTTGGATTCCGCTTCCTGGATCCTGTTCTCGCCGAATCGGAGCTGACCGGCGGCGGTCGCTGCGAGAATCGACTGAGCAGGGAATGTCTTGGTGACGGCGATCAGCTGGACCTCGCCCGGATCCCGTCCGCATGACTCGGCCGCCGCTGCAATCTGCCCAGCGACAATCCTGAGATTGTACTCGATGTCGCCCGCTTCCAAGAGTCGTCCTCGTTCCAGTCGGGATGACTGTCAATGCGTGGAGGGTCTGCGCCTCCGGCGCTTATCCACCTCCTGCCGGCGGGCTGCTGATCGCCGCGCCGATCGGCGTTGTTTTAAGTCATCTCCTTTGCTACTCTCAAATTTTGCCCGCATTTCACTCTACAGCAAGGCGGATTGATGTTCATCACCTTTGAAGGCATCGAAGGGTCAGGCAAAAGCCTGCAGATCCAGCGCGCCGGATCCTATCTGCTCTCCAGGGGGATTCCGTGCCTGCTGACCCGTGAGCCCGGAGGCACCGGATTCGGGCTGGCCCTCAGGCGTGTTCTCCTCGATGAAAGCGGGCCCGCCCGGACACCCATAGGAGAATTGCTCCTGTACCTGGCAGATCGGCATCAGCACCTGAGGGAGATAATCGAGCCCGCAGTCCGGGGCGGCGTTGTCGTTCTCTGCGACCGTTACCACGATGCTACGCGCGCTTACCAGGGAGGTGCCCGCGGCATCCCGCTCGAGGTCATTGATTCTCTGGCCGCGATGCTCCAGATCCCCGATCCGGACGCGACTGTCCTGCTGGATATACCCGCCGAGTTCGCGCTCACACGTGCCAGAATTCGGAACCGGTCCGCAGGGAGCGCGAGCGAAGAAGGCCGTTTTGAGGCGGAGGACCTTTCCTTTCACCAGAGTGTGCGCGCTGCCTATCTGGATCTGGCCCGCAGATTCCCGGCGCGGATTCAGGTAGTCGACGCCTCCGGCACGCCCGAGGAAGTCTTCGCGAGGATTACACCGCTCCTCGACCAATGGACACGCCGTTGACGACTCTCCCTCCGAACCTGGATCGCTTTCTGGGGAATGCGCGTGTCGTCGAGATACTGCGGCGGGCGATTGAACTGGATCGCCTGCCGCACGCCCTTATCTTCGCCGGCCCTTCCGGCGTAGGAAAGCGGACTCTGGCGATACTGCTTGCCCAGCTCCTGAACTGCGAATCGCGCTCTGGAAAGCTGGTCTGCGGCAAGTGCTCCGGCTGTCGGAAAATAGCTCAAGGGTTCCACCCTGATGTCCGCCTCGTCGAGCCCGATGGTGCCTTCATAAAAATCGAACAGATCCGGAGCGTGATCGGTGAGATCGCCTATCAGCCCTTCGAAGCGAAGTATCGCGTTGTGATCCTTGACCCGGCTGAGCAGCTCAAGGTTGAAGCGGCGAACTGCATGCTGAAGACCCTTGAAGAGCCCCCGAGCCGCACGATTATCATCCTGGTGACTTCGAATCCTTACGCGCTGCTCACTACAATTCAGTCGCGGTCCCGGCTCTTGCAGTTTACGGGAATATCCCAGGACAGCATCGAGACCTTTCTTGTGCAGCACGCGGGCTGGAATCCCGGGGACGCGCACCTGGCTGCTGCCTTAAGCCGTGGAAGCCTGGGGAATGCGCTGGCGTTTGAGGCGGGCAGCTACCTTCCCGTTCGAGCCCGGGCGCTGAGCTTCGTATCCCTTCTGCTCTCGCGGGGCAGCTTTGCCGAAGCGAGCCGGCTGGCAGCGAGCACCGTCAAGGACAAGGAGGCGTTCCCGATCTGGATGGACGCTGTGCTCACCATCCTGCAGGATTTGTTCTACGCGAAGACTGCCCCCGGGCGGATAGGGCAGCGCGACATACTGTCGGATCTCACGACTCTTGCCGACCGTACCCCCACGGGTGCCGTGGCGTCAGCGGTGCGCGCGTTCGACAAGCTGCGCCGCGGGCTCCGCCAGAACGTGAATCGACAGATTGCACTCGAAGCCCTGTTCCTGTCTGAAACCGCGAAGCAGGTTCATTGACCGGTGAAGTCTGAGACCGGGGATCGCAGGGCTTTGTGCTCTCGGAGTCGCCGCGGCGGGCTGGGATTCGAGGCACCTAATCCTTCTGTAGTTTGGCGGCCTTCTCTTTGAATTCTTTCGCTCGTGGAGCTTCGGGATACTTCTGCAGAAAATCCAGGTAAACCCGGAGAGCCTTTTCTCTGGCCCCCTGCTTCTCGTAAGCGCGTCCCAAGGCTTCGTAGGCGTCGAACCGGTTCGGCTGATACTCCAGGGCCTCCATATATCTCTGGATTGCCGCGTCGTAGTTCTTTCTCTTGAAGTAGTAATCGCCTACTTTCAGGACCCTGTCAGCCTCCATGGGGTTGAAGGGCTTTTCCTTTGCCGCTTCCTCCTCGTCTTTCCCCTCCGCTTTGTCGGTGTCCCGGATGAGAGCAGGCCTCTTTTGAGGAGCGGCCAGGGCAGGCGACGCCAGGAGTCCTAGAAGGAGCCAGCTCAGGATTTTGACCAGGGTGCGCATCGGATTACCCGATTAGCATACCAATTCCGGGGACCACTTCACCAGCGGTGATAGGTATGAGCCACAATGTTGGTATCAATGTGCCGATTTTCACTTGCCAAAACAGAGGGTGTGTCATAAGATCTCAATAGAAGCGTTCATCCTTTCCGGTAGTATTCAGTATAGCCTGGAATTGGATCAATTCGGTGAGAGCACCATGCCGCGTGACAGGTTTACTCCGCAGGAGGAAGTCTCAATGGTGAATCGGAAGCTGATCCGGCCGAGTTTGTCGGAGATCAAGGATCAGATGCCTCGTTACGGCGCGGTCCAGCGCAAGCGGGTTCCCCCCGAGGTGACAAACGCAGAGAACTACTATTACATCAAGCAGATGGCCGCCAAGACTCCGATGGTGGTCAAGCTTATGGATGGCGAGGAAATCCGCGGCGTAATCGAGTGGTACGACAAGAGCTGCATCAAGGTGCATCGCCAGGATGCGCCTAATCTGCTGATTCTCAAGCATGCTGTGAAGTACATGTACAAACAGAACGAGGATCAGGAGGTTGACGAAGTAGACCTCGAGTAGCTGGAATCAAGCGCGATACGGCCTTTGACTGACTATCCGAATACTCCCAAGCCCGCGCTGGGGATTACGACAGGCGACCCGGCCGGAATCGGGCCCGAGATTGCCCTGCGTGCAGCCTCTGAGCCTGCCGTCAGGGGCGCGGCGCGGCTCTATCTATACGGCGACACTGCCCTCCTCCGTGATCGGTCCACTGCTTTGGGACTTCCGTTCGACCTGCCGTCCGTAACGCCTGAATTCATGCTCTGCGGCCGCGAGTTGCCCGATTACGCGGTGGTGCATGTTCAGGCCCGTGTTGGCGAGATCCATGCGGGTTCGGGCTCGTCGGCCAGTGGAGAGGCCGCGGCCCGCAACATCATGGCATGCGCGCGTGCCTGCATGGACGGCCGGCTCGACGCGATGGTCACGGCTCCGCTGAACAAGAAACACCTGAATGAGGCCGGATTCCATTATCCCGGCCACACGGAATTCCTTGCCCACCTCGGGGGATCGCCCGATGTAGCCATGGCGTTCCTGACTGAGAAGCTCAAAGTCGTTCTGGCCACCATTCACGTGCCGCTCCGCGCCGTTATTGACCTGGTGACACCCGAGACCGTTCTGGCGAAGCTTGCGATCATTCTCCGGGAGTTTCCCCGTCTGGGGCTCCCTTGCCGTCGCGTAGCCGTCGCCGGGCTGAATCCGCACGCTGGTGAGGAAGGGCTGATCGGGACCGAGGAGATCGAGAGGATAGGCCCGGCTCTCGATCGGGCCAGGGACCAGTACCCCGGTGTGGGTATATCGGGGCCGCTCCCCGCGGACACGCTCTTTTACAGGGCCGCCCAGGGGGAATTCGACGTCGTTCTTGCCCTCTATCATGACCAGGGACTGGGGCCCATTAAGCTAATGGGATTCGGCGAGGCAGTCAACGTCACCCTTGGCCTTCCTTTCGTGCGCACGTCCGTGGATCACGGGACCGCCTTCGACATCGCCGGAAAGGGGATTGCCAGGCCCGAGAGCATGATCAGTGCTATCCGTTGGGCCGTCCGCCTCGCCCGTCATCGTTGAACTTTCAGCGGCACCGTATCGTTATGAGGTTTAGGGTACAGGCTGGCGGCCGTGGCCGCCGTGCGCCGAAACCAGGAGTGCGACGAGCAGACAGACTGAGGAGCCATCCATGGCAGGCAACGCAAGCGCGACACCCGGGCGTTGGATCGGAGCGGGATGGAGCATCGTCAAGGCAGATCTCGGTAACTACGTTCTCATCACCGTGATGGCCCTCCTGCTGGCTATGGTGGGAAGCTTCATCGTAGCCGGTCCGTTGATTGCGGGGCTCTTCATCTCGGTGAGGCGCAGAATGCTGGAGGGTCGGACGGACCTGGGCGACCTGTTCGCCGGCTTCAGCCTTTTCATTGATGCCTTCCTTGTTTTCATCCTCGTATTCATATTCGCGCTCATCGGTCTTGTCTTCCTGGTATTGCCGGCACTGGTGGTGATAACCCTCTACCTGCTGTCGTTTGCCTTTCTGGTCGACCGCAAGCTCGGTTTCTGGGATGCGATGGAGGCAAGCCGGAAGCTGGTGCTCCAGGACCTGCTCGGGTGGACTCTTTTCGTGATCCTGCTGATAATGCTGAACGTATTGGGATTGATGCTGGCCGGTGTGGGCGTGCTGATTACGATTCCCGTCACTGCTGGCGCGATTGCTGCTGCCTATCGCGATGTTGTTGGTTTCGCCTACCACCCCGCCGAACCTAAAGGCCCCGTCATCATCCCCTGAGGAACAGTTGGGTGAGAGTGCGGACGCCGAATCCCGTGGCGCCCTTGGCGGCGAACGGCCGGCCGTCGTGGTCCATGTCGACACCGGCGATATCGATGTGAACCCAGGGAGTATCCTCGGCGAACTCCTGAAGGAACTTGCCTGCGGTGATAGCTCCTGCCCAGCGATTTCCGACGTTCTTGATGTCGGCTATCTCACTCTGGATGGCTTTGCGGTAGTCGTCGTCCAGGGGGAGCTGCCACAGCTTCTCGCCCGTGGTCCCGCAGTTCTTTCGCAGGCGATCCATCAGCTTCTGGTCGGTGCCCATCATTCCCGCGTACACCATTCCTAGTGCCACAACGCAGGCACCCGTAAGCGTCGCGATATCGATCAAATGGGTTGCCCCGATGGATCGGGCGTAGGCAATGGTGTCTGCGAGGATCAGCCGGCCCTCTGCGTCGGTATTGATGATTTCCACCGTCTTGCCAAGGAGTGTTTTGACCACGTCCCCGGGTTTCGAGGCCTTGCCACTGGGGAGGTTCTCTACCGCCGGAATAAGACCCATCACCTGCTGCGACGGCCGGAGCTGGGCCAGAGAAACCATCGTGCCCAGGACGGCTGCGGCGCCGGCCATGTCAGCCTTCATGTCCTCCATCTTCTCCGCGGGCTTGATGGAAATGCCCCCGCTGTCGAACGTCACGCCCTTGCCGAGAAGGGCATACAGCGGAGCGCCCTTCCGGCGCCGCTGACCCTTGATGCGGAGGATGATCAGCTTTGGGGGTTCATCACTGCCGCGGGCGACGGCGAGAAGCGTGTTCATTCCCAGCTTCTCCATATCGCCACGCTCGAGCACCTCCACGTCCAAGCCGGCCTTGGCACCGGCAGACAGGCACTTCTCCGCAAAACTGGCAGGCGTCAGGACATTGGCTGGCTCGTTGCCCAGGTTGCGCGCGAGGTTGACTGCGTCGCCGACTGTCGTTCCCCGGCGGATAGCTTCCTGCGCGCTACCGGGTGCGCGGCCCTTCAGGTCGAGAATGAGGAAGCGCTCGAGTTCGCGACTTTCTTTCTCGCGCGTCTTATATAGGTCCGAATCGTAGTTGCCTATGAGCGCTCCTTCGGAGCAGACGCGGGCCAGATCCTCCAGTCGAGCCTCTGAGCGGGCCGCGAAGGCGACGGTCTTGCAGGCAGCTAACTTCGCACTCCGTGCCGCTGCGCCCGCAAGGTCCCTCCACCGGGCAAGGTTCAACTCCTGCTTCTTTCCGGCGCCCAGAAGCAGCAGGCGGTTGGCCTTCAGGCCGCGCGGACCGTGGATCAGGCAGGTGCTGTGGAGTTTCGGCTTGAACTCCCCCGACGAGTGTACGGCACGAACCACCCCGCCGGTCGCTTTGTCCAGCGCAACGACGGCTGGAGCGCCTTCCGGTTCATCCTCAAAAAGAGGATACGCCAGCAAATCGCAGCGGATTTCAGCATACTTCCGGTGCACGAACTCGATAATCATCGGCCCTCCAGGCCATAAGCTATCCGCGTTGCTTCATGGCGGCTCTCGCCTCCTGGTCCATTTCTTTCCGGCGCTCGGTCTCGCGCTTGTCGTGGAGCTTCTTGCCCCGCGCTATACCCAGCTCTACCTTGATCTTGCCCCGCCTTAGATACACGCGCAACGGCACCAAGGTCAATCCCTTTTCCTGCGTCTTGCCGATCAGTTTGCGGATCTCCTTGTCGTGCAGCAGAAGCTTGCGCGTTCTCGTCGGGTCGTGGTTCTGGCGGTTGCCGTGCGAATAGGGACTGATGTGGCAGTTCAACAGGAAAGCCTCGCCCTGCTTGACCATCGCGTAGCTGTCCTTGAGGTTGATGCGCGCCTCGCGGATCGACTTCACTTCGGTCCCGACCAGCACAATCCCGGCCTCGAGCTTTTCCAGGATGGAATAGTCGTGAAAAGCCTTCTTGTTGGTTGCGAAGAGCTTTTCGGAGGCGTCTCTCTTTTCGCTCATTTTGCTTCTTCACTCTCCGCCGCACAGCGCAGGTACTCGCGCACGGCCTCGGTCCAGTGTCGCAGCGCCGGGAAGCCTTCGCTCAAGAGGCGGGCATTGGCGAGGACCGAGTTCGCGGGCCGCGGTGCGGGCCTGGGATACTCCGCTGTCGTGACCGGGTCTACCCTGGCGAGGCCCATGCCGGCGCAATCGAGTGCGAAGCGGGCCAGTTCGTACCAGGTGCAGGAGCCGCCGTTGGTCACATGATATGTGCCCCGAACGCCGGCCTCCACCAGGCGCACCGAGTTCTCGGCCAGGTCCACGGTATAGGTCGGGCTTCCGAGCTGATCATTTACTACCCGCAGGTGCCGCCCATTGCGTGCGGCTGCGAGGATCGTTCGGATGAAGTTGGGCCCGTCGCACCCGAAGAGCCACGCCGTTCGAATGATGATATGTTCTCCGCAACGGGCGCGGACCAGTTCTTCGCCCTGCAGTTTGGTTCTCCCGTAGACACCGAGGGGAGAAGGCGGATCTTCCTCTACGTAAGGTCCCTGTTTGCGGCCATCGAAAACGTAGTCGGTGCTGTAATGAACCAGGCGGGCGCCCGACTCCGAGGCGGCAGCCGCCACGTTGCCGGCTCCCACCCCGTTCACACGGAAAGCCTCTTCCGCGTGCGATTCACAATCGTCGACGCGGGTCATGGCAGCCGCGTTGATCACCACGTCCGGGCTGAGCGCGCCGATGCACGCGCGGCACCTGGCCTCGTCGGTGATGTCCAATTCCTCGATGTCCAGGCCCGTGAGTTCACCCCTGCCGCCGAATGCGCGCATCAGGTCCGTGCCGAGCATTCCCCGTGCCCCGACGATAACGATTCTCATCCTGTTTTGATGTCTTCCTGTTTGTGTGACGGCCAGCGCTAGAGCTCCCCGAGTGTGCGTTGACGCTGGCGGTACATGCGATCAAAGTATGTCACATACTCGCCGCTTCGCACATGCTCCACCCAGGACGGGCTCTCCTGATACCAGCGTATAGTTTCCGTCAGACCATCCTCGAACGGGACCTTGGGGCTCCACCCGAGTTCGCGCTCCAGCTTGGATGGGTCCATGGCATACCGCCTGTCGTGGCCTGGCCGGTCTTCGACATGCTTCATCAGGCCCTCTCCCTTGCCCAGGGTCCTCAGGATCAGGCGCGCGATCTCGATATTGGGCATCTCATGCCTTGCCCCGATATTGTAGATCTCTCCGGGGCTCCCGTCGTGAAGCACCCGATCGATCGCGGAACAGTGATCCCGGACATGAATCCAGTCCCTGACATACAGGCCGTCGCCGTAAATCGGCAGCGACAGATCGGCGAGGGCGTTGGTGATGAATAGTGGTATCAGCTTCTCAGGAAACTGGAAGGGGCCGTAATTGTTCGAGCAACGTGTCACGATTGCCGGAAGGCCGTAAGTTCGATGGTAGCTTCGAACCAGGAGGTCGGCAGCCGCTTTGCTTGCGGCGTAGGGGCTGTTGGGCGCGAGCGGGCTCGATTCGCAAAACGAACCGGCAGGCCCGAGGCTGCCGTAAACCTCGTCGGTCGAGATCTGGACGAAGCGGCTGACCCTGCGCCTGCGTGAGCATTCGAGCAGATTCAGGGTGCCTTGCACGTTAGTGCGGACGAATTCCGAAGAGTCGAGAATGCTGCGGTCGACATGAGATTCGGCGGCAAAATTGACGACGGCGTCCACGCCCTGGCCCAGGATTTCCTCCATGATCCTTGCGTCACATATGTCCCCGCGGACAAACTTGTACCGCGCGTCGTTCTCCAGCCCTGCCAGAGTCTCGAGGTTGCCCGCGTATGTCAGCTTGTCCAGGTTGACAACCTCGTATTCAGGATGCCACTGGAGGATCAGTCGGATAAAGCTCGAGCCGATGAAACCTGCGCCGCCGGTCACTAACAGTCTCACGTCTTGGTTTCCTCTCGAAATGCAGAATTCAGAATACAGAACTCAGAATCCAGAATACTCTCTTGTAGAGGACTTCTGACTCCTGAATTCTGAGTTCTGGATTCCAGACAACACAAGATGGCGCTAACTCTTTTTCGACCGCTCACCGCTGTCGGTTGGCTCTCGTTGAATCTTCTGGGAGACGAGGATTGAGGCCCTGAGCAGAGACTCAAATGTCCCCGCATCCGTCCACCAGCCGTCGAGGATGTCGTACTGCATCCGGCCCTTTTCTATGT
>Ga0115026_10000639_pt1 | contig 10029 bp, 7 predicted proteins | sample Mud_0915_D1_FD_83878 | JGI IMG/M metagenome (GOLD analysis project Ga0115026, IMG submission 83878) | Wetland microbial communities from Old Woman Creek Reserve in Ohio, USA - Mud_0915_D1 | ecosystem: Environmental > Aquatic > Freshwater > Wetlands > Sediment ...
ACATGGAAAGCGGCCGCTACATGACCGGCCCCCACGGCGCCCTCGTGGTCAGGGCCATCAACCGCAAGGAGATCTACCGCACCTACATCGGGGTCGATGCCTGCATGTCGTCCCTCATGCGGCCGGGGATGTACGGCGCCTACCACCACATCACGGTCCCGGGAAAGCTCGACCGCCGACCCGTCGGACCGGTGGACGTGGTCGGATCGCTGTGCGAGAACAACGACAAGTTTGCCGTCCAGCGCGAGCTGCCGCCGATCGCCGACGGCGACATCCTGGTCATTCACGACACCGGCGCCCACGGCCACGCCATGGGTTTCAACTACAACGGCAAGCTGCGCCCCAAGGAGCTGCTGCTGCGGCGCGACGGCGCCGTCGAGCTGATCCGCAGGGAGGAAACCGTCGAAGACCACTTCGCAACGCTCGCGTTCAAACCGGATCTTTTGAAGCTGTGACGATTTCCCGTCGACAGCGGCATCTGGCGAACGCGGTGGACGCCACCGGCGCCCCCCACGCATCCCCCGCTACGCTCATGCGCGTCCTCATCCCCTTCGCGTTGGCGTATTTCCTGTCCTACCTGTTCCGGGTGGTCAACGCGGTCATCGCGCCCAACCTGGCCGCGGACCTTCGGATCGGCCCGGCGGACCTGGGCCTTTTGACGTCGGCCTATTTTGTCTCGTTCGCCGCGTTTCAGCTGCCGTTGGGCATGCTGCTGGACCGTTTCGGGCCGCGGCGGGTCGCGGGGGCGCTTCTGATTTTCGCGGCCGGGGGGTCTTTGGTCTTCGGGATGGCGACAAGCCTGTTCGGCCTGTCGGCTGGGAGGGCGCTGATCGGCCTGGGCGTCTCCGCCGGGTACATGGCCGCCATCAAGGCCTACACCCTCTGGTTTCCGGCCCACCGGTGGCCAAGAATCAACGGCCTGCACCTGGCGGCCGGGGGGCTGGGCGCGCTTTCGGCCACCGTGCCGGTGGAGCTCGCCCTGAGGGTCGCGGATTGGCGCGGCGTTTTCATCCTGCTCGCGGGGCTGAGCGCCCTGGCGGCGGCAGCGATTTTCTGGGGGGTGCCCGAGAAGCGCCAGGAGGTCAGCGCCGTTCGATTGAGCGATTCGCTCAACGGGATCGGGCAGGTGTTCACCAGCGGGCTGTTCTGGCGCGTGACCCCGCTCACGGTCGTCTCCCAGGTGGCCTTCATGTCCATTCACGGCCTGTGGTCCGGTCCCTGGCTGCGGGACATGGCCGGCATGGACCGCGCCGGCATCGCGGGCGTCCTTTTCTGGACGGCGGCGGCCATGACGGCGGGCTACGTCGTCGTCGGTTTTGTCACCGAAAGGCTCAGCCGATCGGGCATCAAGCCGATGACGACCGCCGTGTGGGGGATGTTTCTTTTCATGGCGGTCCAGGCGCTGCTGATGGCGGCACCGGTCAGCTGGGCCACGGCGCTGTGGATGCTTTTCGGTTTTGTCGGCACGACGGGCGTCATCCCCTACCCGGCGCTCGCCATGAGCTTTCCGCCCCAGCTGGCCGGCCGGGTGAGCACCGGCCTGAACGTCCTCGTCTTCGTCGCCGCCTTCGCCGCCCAATGGGGTATCGGCGGGGTGATCGCCCTTTTTCCCGTGACGGCCTCCGGCCGCTACTCCCCGCAGGGCTACCACGCCAGCTTCGCCATCCTTCTCGGCCTCCAGGCCGTATGCCTCGCCTGGTATCTGCTTCCTGCCATTTTTCGCAAAGAAAAGTGAAAAAGGCCACCGACCATTTTTTTCGACGACCACCGCGGCCGCCCGGCGGCGATCACCGTAGGCGTGCGCCTGGGTTTCATAGAAGTGGGCGTAGGCGCCGCCCCCGTCCATCAGTTCGTCGTGGGTGCCGGCTTCGGTGACCTTTCCATCTTGCAGCACAAAGATGCGGTCGGCCCTCCGGATGGTTGAAAAGCGATGGCTGATCAGGATGGCCGTGCGGCCGGCGGCCAGCTCGCGGAAGTTCTGGAACACGGCGGCCTCCGTTTTGGCGTCCAGGGCGCTGGTCGGTTCGTCGAGGACGAGAATCTGGGCGCCGCGCAGGAAAGCCCGGGCGAGAGCCACCTGCTGCCATTGGCCGATGCTGAGCTCCGTGCCGCTGCCGAACTGCGTGCCCAGCATGGTTTCGTAGCCCTGGGGAAGCGCGGACAGGGTGTCGTGCGCGCCCGCGCGGAGGGCCGCCGCTGCGATTCGCGGGTCGTCGGGCGGCAGGCGCGTGTTGCCCATCCGGATGTTCTCCCGGGCCGTCATGTGGTAGCGGGCGTAGTCCTGAAAAATGATGCCGATTTCCCCGCGCAGCGCCGTGCAGTCGAAGCGGCGCAGATCGACGCCGTCGAGCGTGATGGCGCCGGCCGTCGGGTCGTAGAGGCGGCACAGCAGTTTCACCAGGGTGGTCTTCCCCGACCCGTTCTCCCCGACCAGCGCAATGACCTGCCCGGGCCGAATGGCCAGGCTGACGTCATGGAGCACCATTTCCGCGCCCGCCGGGTAGCGGAACCCCACCCGGTCGAACACGATCCCCTCTTTCATGGGCCGGGGAACGGGAGCCGGGGGGTGCCAAACGGCGAGCGTGGGCTTCAAGTCGAGGAAGTGGTAGAAGTTGGAAAGAAAAAGATTGTCCTCGAAAAGGCCGGCCAGCCCGCTCAGCATCTCTTTCAGGTATCCCTGGCCCCGCTGAAACGCCTGGTAGTACATCACCAGGTCGCCCACGGTCATGGCCCCCTGCAGGGTGCGGTCGGCGATGAAGGCGAATGCGCCGTAGACGGCGAGGGTGGCGCCCGACTGGGCCGCCAGCTCGCCCAGGGTGCGTTTGAACGCGATGCCGATTTTCTCCTGCCGGAGCTGCCGGCGCAGCTCGCGGGAGCGCTGCATCAGCAGGGGGCCCAGATCGAACAGGCGCACTTCCTTGGCGTGGCTTTCACCGGTGAGCAGCCCGTTCAGATAAACCGCCGTCCTTTCCGTTTCCGACCTTCCCAGCTGCCAGCGGTAGAGCCGGTTTGCGAATTTCAGGCGCACCAGGGCCCCGGGGACCGCGGCCGCAAACAGGATCACGGCAACCCCCCAGTGGCGGGCAACCACCAGCGCCGCGATCCCGGCCAATATCACGAAGTTTTGCGCGACCTGGACGAGGCCCGTCACCATGCGCAGCGGCCGGTAGGGGGCTTCCTGCTGGGCGCGGTGAAGGGTGTCGCGAAAACCGGAATTCTCGTAGTACTCCAGGTCCAGCGCCACGGATTTGGCATGGAGCAGATTTTGAACGTGATCGCTCACGGCCTCGGCCTGCGCCTGGCTTACCAGCCGGGCGATCGAGGAGAGAAAATCAGCGGCGAGCACGGCCGCCCCCATGAGACAGACCCACATCAGCACCCGGTGGATGGCGGAGGGCTTGTCCGGGGCCAGAAGGCCGGCGGCCACCGCATCCAGCGTGAGTTTCATGAGATAGAGCTGCAGCAGCGGCAGGCCGGCCTGCAGGCCGAGCAGCGCTCCGTTGGCAAGGGTCCAGCCGGGGGCGGCTTTCCACACCAGGGTGAGCACTCGTTTGAGCTGCAGGTCGCGCAGGGATAGGGGGATCCGCGGCATGCGATCATTCACCGTCATGAACGCCGGCGCCTCGGAGGCCGCCCATGGGAGGCGCATCGCCGCGCAGCGCGAGCGCCCGGGCGTGCGCCACGGCGCAGAAGTAGGGCGTAAACCCGTCCAGCTCGCCGGTCTCCAGGTGGGCGTGGGCCGGACACCACAGGCAGAGATTGAGCAGCCGGCAGCGCCGGCAGGTCGTGAGCAGCTGCGGCCGGCGGGAGCGCATCTCGCGCACGCGGGGCACGAAATCGCGCCAGGCGGCGGTCAACGTGCCCTGCCGCAGGTCGTAAACCGTGCCGGGCGCCCACAAGGACGAGCACAGCCGGAACCGGCCGTCGCAGCCGATCGTGAAGCCGCTGCGGCCGGCGCCGCAGTGGAAGAGGTGATCGCAGCCGGGATGGCAGGCCTCCGGTCGGACCAGGTGGTCGCAATCGCGTCGCAGCGCCCCCGTCCGCTGGTCATCCGCCTGTTCCAGGGCGAGGATCTGCTCCGGCGTCAGGCGCTCCGCGCGGATCTCCTGGTTGCGAAGCGCATCGCCGTCGAAGCGCAGGTGCAGCTGCGGGTCGAAGCGAAAGTAATCCTTGGTGTGCGCGCGGCAAAAATCGGCAATCGCGGCGTGTTCGGCAAAATTGGATTGAATCGCCATCGCCTTGAGGCGGACCCGCACGCCGCTCTGAGTCAAGAGCCCCCACCCGCGCTTGAATCGGTCGAACGAGCCGGGCGTGCGCGTCACGCGCTCATACGTGCCGCGGGTGACGCCGTACACCGTGACTTCGATGTCGCGCGGGGGAAATTCCTTGAAGAGCGCGGCATGCGCTTCGGTCACGAGGGTGGCGTTGGTGAAGACCGAGACCAGCAGCCCCGCCCGCTTGAGGGCGAGATACAGGTCGGCGAAATCAGGGCGCAGCAGGGGTTCGCCGCCGCTGATCAGGCACCACAGGGCGCCGAGCCGGGCCGCCTGCGCCGCCAGGTCGGCAGTCTCCGCGACGGACAGCTCGCGCCGGCGCGCGGCGCGGTCGTCCGGCGGCAGGTTGATGTAGCAGTGGCGGCAGTTGAGGTTGCACCGCGCGGTGATCTCGATCTCAAACGACAGCGGAAGGCGCTTCGCCTGGAGCCTGCCCCACAAGGGCAGGTGCTTGATCTCCATCCGGGTGGGTGCCGCCATGGACCGCCCTCGGCGCCGGTTGAATTCAGGAAGCGCGGGCCTCTGTGCCTTCCTCCGCTGGTTCCGGGGGGGCTGTCCCAGCATCCAGAACGGCATCGGCGCGGCGCAGCAGCTCCTCGTCCAGCCCCCAGCCGCGGTAGCGCGCGCCCACGAACGACTCGACCACGCGCCAGTCGGCCGCCCCGTCCCGTGCGAAGGTCGCCCAGGCGGCGGGCCGGCGGTTTTCGTTCAGGTGCAGGGTCAGCGTGAAGCGCACCACCGGGCGCCCGCGCCAATCCATCCGCACATTGAATGTTTCAGGCATCAGCTCGCGGTAGACGGCATCGCCCAGCGCCGGCGTCGGCAGGCGCACCGCATAGGAGATGCGCGGACGCGATAGCGCCCGCCACCTCCTTGCGAGGCCGCGATAGAACGCGCCGGCCTGGACGGTCTCCAGCGTTCGACCCAACCCCGCCAGGAGTCGCTGCACCGCCTCGATCAGCTCCCGGCGCACGGCATAGCAGGCGCGCAGCGGCCATCGGTGCGCTGCGGGGAGGAGCGGGACCGGTCGGCCGTTGCGTTCGATGGCGACCACTCGCCCCAGCAGGCTTTCGTCAAACGTGGGGCCGTCGCCGCCGGCCCGGGCGGTGTCGGGACGCGTGATGATGCAGGCGCGCCCGATTTCCATGCCTTTGTCGATGACGCGGTGGGCGAACAGGTATCCCGGCTTCCGGCCGACCGCGATGTCGCCCACCGCGATATCGGCCGCCGTGCAGGGCTTGATCCGCAGAACGTCGCCCGCGCGAATGGTCGGGTACATGCACGTCCCCTTGGCGCGAAAGGTGAGGCCGTTGCGGTCGGCCAGCACGCGGCCCAACTCCAGGGATGCCCGGACGAGGCTCTTGGACCTGATCCTGTGGGGTGAGGCGGATTGGGTCATTTCATTCCAGAAAACGAGTCGGTTTCATGGATGGCCGGTCGGATAGCCTTCGCGCCTCCGGCGGATCAGGCCTTGGCAACGAGAATGCCGCGCCGCGTCAGCTCGCCGGCAAACCCCAGAACGTCGGCTTCGAGTTCGCCCAGGGGCGAGGTGAACTCGTTCGCCAGGCTCGCCGCCACCTCCTTCAGCGCCCGCCGGCCATCCAGTTTTTGCCAGATGGCCTGGCCGGTTTCGTTCAGCGTGTAAAGCTCGTCTTCGGCATCGCCGATGCCGGCAGAAACGGGGACGATGACGATTTCGCCTTCGATCTCCCGCGCGACGACGCCTTGCGACGGCACACAGATTGAATTCAGGTCGAGTCGGGATGCCACAGGTGCTCCTTTCCGGTAGCGCTCCGTTGCGGTCGAACGCCTCCGCGCGCAGCGGGCGTTTCGGTCGGCTGCGGCGCAGGAGGGGGCGACGGCCCCTCCTGCGCCGGTATGGGCTTTCAACCCCTACGCATCACGAACACGCCCCAACCCTGCGGGGGCAGCCGCTAGGACGAGCTGATGGATGAACACACGCTGGTGCAGGCGTGCTCCCAGAGGCAGCTGTTGTTCGTGTTGTGATACCCCAGACTGCCGATCACCTTGCACGCAGTCAATACCGACTCCTCCGGATTGCCGCGCACCAGTACGACCAGCTCCGGTTTCTTCCAAGGCTTCTTGACGCTGTTTTCCATTTTCAGGCCCTCCTTTCCGTTTCCAACGGGTTGCGCTCCGAACGGGCGAGGGGAGGCTTTGCCTTTTGTGCCGGGCACGGCCGCTCCGCGCCGGACACCCCCTTGCCGGTGAGCGGCCGCCGCTCACCCCGGATTCGTTCCTGCCAATCCATCACCTCCCATCCCATTTCATTTTCGCCCAGCCACCCGAGGCAGCGCGCCTGTGCGTGCGCCGCATCGCACAGGTAAGCGACCGGGGCGTCCAGGGAGCCGTGCTCCGCCCAGGACTTGGCAGGGCACTGCTCGCAAAGCCCCCTGAGAAAGCAGCGCGCGCAGCGGCTGAGATAGTCGGGATTCGTCGCGCGCATAGCGCCGAGCCGGCGGAATCGCTCCAGGGCGTCGACCAGCCCCGCGCGGCCGTCCAGAGCCACGGTAAGCTCCGGCGTGCGCACCCCCATGCAGGGCTGGGCCCGGCCGTAGGCGTCGACGCACATGCCGTGGCTCGCGCCGCAGGCAAAGAGCCGGTCGCCGGCCGGCCCCATGAATCGCGCCGCAAACTGCGCCATGTTGCGGCGGTACGTCTCCGGGCTGCGCGCCAGCACGGCCAGCACCTCCTGCGGCGAGGGGCGCAGCGATTCGATCAGCGCATCCTTCCGGGGGTCGTCGCGACGGCTGCGCCGGTCCAGAAAGAGGGTGTAGTTCGGCGGTCGCGTCATCTCCGGGAGGGTTGCGGCCCAAGCCTCGAATTCGTCTCTCTCGGGGTTGAGCGGCGGCAGCAGCACCGATTTGACGACCAACGGGACGCGGCGTTCCAGCAGCAGGTTCACGCCGCGCCGGGACTGGGCGAACGCGAAGGGGATGCGCGTCACCGCTGCGCAGGATTCCGGGTGCATGCCGTACACCGAGATCTCGATCGGCTCCAGCGGCGGGACCCGTGCGAAGAGGTCGGCCAGCTCCGGCGTGATGAGGCGTGCATTGGTGAACAGCAGCACTTTCAGGCCCAGTTGCCGGGCAAACAGGTAGAGCTCCCGGGCATCGAGGCGCAGCAGCGGCTCCCCGCCGGTGAAGCGTACGGTCAGGCACCCCAATTCGGCGGCCTGGCGCAAAATGTCCTTGATCAGACCGGTCGGCATTTCGCGCGACCGCGCCGCGGCATCATCGGCCGGGCGGTTGATGCAGCAATGAATGCAATCGTTGTTGCAGCGCTCGGTCAACTCGATGTCGAGCCGGCCCAGACGCGGCCGGCGGCCGCTCCTCAGGAGCGGGTGGCTTGCGGTTTTCCGGACGACATGGTCGCAGCCGGTCATGGTGCCTGGAACTCCCCTTCGGTCGGGCCGCGCGCGGCCAGCTCGAACAGCGCGGGCACGATCTCCCCGCTGGGATCGAAGCGCATCGTGTAGCACGGCACCTCCCTCACGAGGCGCTCGATCACATCCAATTCCTTCTGCCACCACTCGGCCGTCACCATGGGTTTGACGAGGGTGGCCAGCAGCCGGTGCCAGACGGCTTTGCGGTCCGTCAGCGGCTCGATCCGGTTGCAGGCCGCCTGCTGCAGGAAAAACACCGCGGCGAGCGGCGCCGAGACGGGCGAGACGTCGGAGATGTCGCCATGGCTCCACGTGCCGTGCACGCGCCAGCCGGAATCCCAGCGGCGCAGGATGTTGCGGTCGTCGCACAAAACCTCCACCGAGGCCCCTGACGGTCCCTGGAGGGCCGCCGCCTGCCGGAGAAGGCGCAGCGTCGTGGACTTGCCGGCGTCCGAGCGGCCGACAAAGATCAACCCCCGGCCGTTCAGGGCCGCTGCGGCCGAATGCAGCAAAACGGCATGGCGATCGGCCAGCAGGGGCGCCAGCCAGATCTGGTCCGTGGGGAAGAGCGAGAGGCTTTGGAACCCTTTTTTCCGCACGTGCGTCTCGTCGTCCGGGGGGTGGTACATCGTCGCGTGGGCGTGGTCCGCGTCGAAGACCGCGAGCCGCAGGAGCCGGGGGTCGCCCGGATCCGCCGGGATGCCGAGATAGTACCAGCGGCCGTCCTTGCGGGAGATCGCCCACGGCGGTTTCCGATAAAGTTCATCGCCCAGATCCACCCCGCGCAGGTCCGGCACTTCGAAAAAATGGCGGAGGGTCACATTGTCCTCGCCCGGCCCCGCGGCGGCAAACCGCACCAGTTCCTGCGAGAACCCCACCGTGCTGAAATCCAGATCGCTTTCGACCCGCACCGTGATGCCGGCGATTTGGAAATAGCGGCGGTGCCTGGCCGGCCATTGCGCCTTGAATTCGCGCTCTTTCGCGGCGATTCGGCACAGGTAGGGGACGGGCGCGGAATAGCGTCCGGTTTCCAGGTATGCGTACACGGCACACCAGCGGCAGTCCGAGCGGAGTTCGCAGGCCCCGCAGTTGGACGCGTATTCGGCGCCGCCGCGCACCCGTTCCCTCAACGAGGGGATGAACTCGTTCCATGCGTCGCGGAAGGTGCCGTGCCGGAGGTCGCAGCGCAGCGCCGGGTCCTTGACGAAGCCGCAGAACGACATCCGGCCGTAGGGGTCTATGTGAAAATCGCGCCGGTGGTCGATGCAGCGGGCGAACAAGCGGTCGTCGGGCGCCCACCCCGGCTCCGCGGCGCACGCGGGGCGGACGTCATGCTCCGGCCCCGTGGAGGAGGGATCCGGCGGGTCCAGGGCGACCACCTCTTCGGGGGGGAGGCGCTGAGCGGCAATCTCGGCGTTGCGGTGCGGGTTGCGGTCGCATGACAGGTAAAGCCACGGCGCGCCCACCCGCCAGTGCGGGCTGAGCGATTTCGCCAGGGCGGTCATGGCACCCCACTCGTGAAAATTGTCGCGCATGGGGACCAGTTGCACGATAAACCCCGCGCCGGCTTCCATCAGGCGGGAGAAACCGCGCAGGGCGGCATCGAAAGCCCCGGGGGTCCGGGTGACGCGGTCGTACGTTGCGGCCGTGGCGCCGTAGAGAGCGACCATCTTGACGCCCTTGCGGCGCATCAGGCGGGCGATCTCCGGCGTGATCAGCGCGCCGTTGGTGTTGAGAGAGTACGTTGCGGCATCGCGCGTCAGGTAGTCGAACAGCTCCGGAAAGTCCGGTCTCAGCATGGGCTCGCCGCCCGAGATGGCCCATTGCCGGCAGCCCATGGCACGCGCCTCATCCGCGATGGCCGTGATTTCCCGCAGGTCGATTTCCTCATTCCGCTGCGGCGCGCCGGGCGGAATGCGCAGCCAGCAGTGCCGGCAGTTGAAGTTGCAGCGATAGGTCAGGTCGATGTTGCCTTTCAGGGGCAGGCGTGGAAGCGGGCCGGCCTTTTTTACGGAGTAACCGTGCAGCATCTGCCTCACCGGACGCGGAAGGCCTCCCAGCGGCCGCCCGTGATGCGATCTTCGCAAAGCATTCGATCGGGGCCCATCATTTGAAAAAATACCGTCTCGCTCTTGACCCAGCTCATGGGCTTGCCTTTGTAGACTTTGGGTTCATGGTCCTTAATATCGAAATGTATGTAACCCTCGCCGATCGTGTACTTGCCGGTGTCCAACGTCTTCATCTCGCCGACCCGGAAGGTCTTGCTGAAGCTGCCGTTTTTCATCAGAATGGTCTCGGCAACTCCCGGGCCCCAAGGCGTGGAGACGTTGGCCCGCCATGTGCCGATGA
>Ga0115026_10000640_pt1 | contig 10015 bp, 10 predicted proteins | sample Mud_0915_D1_FD_83878 | JGI IMG/M metagenome (GOLD analysis project Ga0115026, IMG submission 83878) | Wetland microbial communities from Old Woman Creek Reserve in Ohio, USA - Mud_0915_D1 | ecosystem: Environmental > Aquatic > Freshwater > Wetlands > Sediment ...
ACGATGAGGTTGTCCTGAACGGACATCAGGCTGAACAGACGCCGCCCCTCGGGCACCTGCACGATGCCGCGCTCCACGACTTCCTCGGGGGGCCGGTGATGGATGGGTTTGCCCTCGAAGGTGATCTCGCCCTTGGACGGCTGCATCAAACCGGAGATGGTCCTGAGCAGCGTGGATTTGCCGGCGCCGTTGCCGCCGATGATGCTGACCACCTCGCCCTCTTCCACCTGGAGCGACAGGTCGAAGACCACCTGGACGTCCCCGTAGAACACGTCGATGTTGCGGATCTCAAGCAGCGCCATAGTCTTCTCCCAGATAGGCTTTGATCACCCGCTCGTCGCGGGCGATCTCCTGCGGGCTGCCCTCCGCGATCTTCGTGCCGAAATGCAGGACCGCGATCCGATCCGACAGCGCCATGATCGCCCGCATGATGTGCTCGATCACGAAGATGGTCATCCCGCCTTCCCGCAGGCGCTTGATGATCGCCACCATCTCGTCCACCTCGGTGGGCCGCAAGCCCGCCATGACCTCGTCGAGCAGCAGCATCTTGGGCCGCGTGGCCAGGGCCCGGGCGATTTCCAGCCGCTTGCGGTCGGCGATGGTGAGGTTGCCGGCGCGCTGGTCCTTTTTATCGTCCATGTGCAGATGCTGCAGCACTTCGCGGGCGCGCTTTTCGGCCTCGCTGCGCTTGTCGGTGGTGGCGAAGGCCCCCACCATGACGTTGTAGAGCACGCTGCGGGAGGCAAAGGGCTTCACGATCTGGAAGGTGCGCGCCAACCCTTTGTGGCAGAGATCCCACGGTTTCTGGCCGTTGATCCTTTCTCCGAGAAACAGGATGTCGCCGGCGGTCGGCGGGAAGACGCCCGCCACGCAGTTGAACAGCGTGGACTTGCCGGCGCCGTTGGGGCCGATCAGGCCGACGATGTCGCCTTCGCCCACGTCCAGACTGAAGCTTTCCACCGCCTTGATGCCGCCGAAATATTTTCTCACCTTTTGGAGCTCGAGAATTTTCATGCCGCCGCCTCCCGGTCGCCGAAGAGCCTGTCCATGACGCGGTGGTAGATGCGGGTCAACGGCAACTGCAAACCGCGGGGCTGAAAGAGCATCACCAGGATCAATACGACGCCGAAGATGATCAAATGCAGACCCGGCAGCTTGTCGCCGAAGTAGATCCGGGAAAAGTCGCTGACCGGCCGCAGCAGCAGCGCTCCCAGCACCGGCCCGGCGATCGACCCTCTCCCACCGATGAGCGCGATGAAGGCGATCTCAAAGGAGATGTCCAGGCTCATCACGCTCTTGGGGTGGATGTAGAGGGTGAACTGCGCCCAGAACGTTCCCGCAAACGCCGTGAGAAAGGAGCTCATCGCCATCGCCGTCAGCTTGGCGCGGGCGACGTTGACCCCCAGGGCCTGGGCCGCCTCGGGCTCCTCGCCTCCCGCCATCAGGTAATAGCCCAGCTTGGAGCGCGAGATCGCCCAGGTGAGCAAGAGCACCCCGGCGAGCATGACCAGAATGATGTAATAGTAGGGCTCCTTCTCCGCGAACATGAAGCTGGCCAGGCCGGTTTTGAGGGGCGGGATCTGCAGGCCCCGCGGGCCGTTGATCTGCAAAGGCCCCAGCTGGTCGATGTTCTCAAACATCACGCGGATGCCCTCGGCGAAGGCGATCGTCGCCAGGGCAAAGTAGGCGCCGCGCATTTTAAACGTGGGCAGCCCGATGATCACCCCCACGATGCATGCAATCACCGCACCGACCAGCATGCCGATCCAGGGACTCACGCCGTATTGCAGGGACAGGATGGTGGAGGTATAGGCGCCGATTCCGACGAAGGCCGCATGTCCCAGGGGCAGCACGCCGGCGAAGCCGCCCACCAGGTTCCAGCTCGTGGTCAGATAGGCGTAAAGAAAGAGCAGGATCACGATGTGCAGGTAGGTGGGGCTCGTCACCACCAGCGGCAGGCCCAAGGCCAGCACACCAACGAGAATCAACGGCAATTTGCGGTAGACCAACGGGTTCATCGAAAAACCCTCATGAAAATTTCATATGACTTCGTCGGAGACGAAGTCATTACCAGTCGTACTTCACGCCGAACAACCCCGAAGGCTTCAGAAACAGAAAAACCAGGAAGAGGCCGTACACGATGGCCTCGGTCCAGGTGGCCGTCATGAACTGCGGTCCCACGGACTCGATCACCCCGACGATCATGCCGCCCAGAAGCGCCCCGCCGATGCTTCCCAGTCCGCCCAGGACCACGATGATGAAACACTTGATGTCGAAGAGCACTCCGACGCTCGGAAAGATGTTGAAGAAGGGCACGAGGGTCACGCCGGCCACACCGGCTATGGCCGTACCGATGCCGAAGGAGATGTTGTAGATCTTGTACTGGTTGATGCCCTGCAGGCTGGCGGCGTCGCGGTCGAGGCTCGTCGCGCGCACGGCGCGGCCCATACGGGTCTTCTGCAGGAACAGGTACACCAGCAAGGCGGTAATGATGGCGGCGCAGAATCCCCACAGCTTGGGCACCGAGATCATCATCTCCCCGGCTTCGAGCATTTTGCCGCGCAGGGGGTTGTCCTGAATGTTGCGGTATTGAGGTCCGAAGATGAGCAGCGACAGGTTGTCCAGAATGTACCAGACCCCTGTGGTGACGATGATGACCGTGATCGGTTCGCGGACGTCCTTCTCCGCCTTGAAGATGGGCTTGATGAGGATGTCCTGAAGCAGGTAGCCGAAAAGGAACATGACCGGCACCACGATGACCAGCGACAGGTAAGGGTGCACGCCGGTCAAGAGCACAGCCCAGTAGGCCACATACATCCCCACCATGAGCAGCGAACCGTGGGCGAAGTTGATGACCTTGAGCACGCCGAAGATCAGCGTCAGACCGAGCGCCGCCAGGCCGTAGATGGACCCCATGAGGATGCCGTTGATGGTGTCTTCGAGAATGAAAAGCATCAGAGCCTCCCTAAATCCCCCCCCCCTTTGGAAAAAGGGGGGGATTTAGTCCATTGATCTCACTGCTCATTACTAAGAAAGATGGAGCAATGCACCCCAAGGATATTTGAACCGGATTTGCCTTTACGGAGTGGGGAACACCGGCTTGTAATTCGCGCGCCGCGATACCTTCGGCCAGACCGTAATCCGTTCCATACCCTTGCCGATGTCGTTCACCTGCACCATCACCAGGGCGGCGTGCTTGTTCTGGCCCATCTGGTCGAACTCGATGGCGTCGTAGCCCACGATCATGGCCGGTCCCTGGTTCAGCTTGGTGGTGGCGAGAGCCTCGCGGATGGCCTTCGGGTCGGTGGACTTGGCGCGCTCCAGCGCATCGGCCAGCACGTACATGGCGACATAGGCGTCCACGGATTCGCCCGCCAGGTTGTAGCCGTAGAGTTTCTTGAACTTCTCGTTGGCCTTGTCCGCTCCGGGTTTGTTGACGTCGGTTTCCCACTCGACGATGTCGAACAGGTATTTGGCGTTCTTGCCCGCGGCCTTCATGAAGGACGGGTCGGCATGGCCGCCGCCGCTGGCGACGATGGCCTTGGGCTTGACCTTGTACTCGGCCATGGTGTTGGTGAGCAGGATGGCGTCCGCGGCGTTGGAGGTCAGGAAGAGGACGTCGGGGTTGGCGCGCTTGATCTTCTGGACCACCGGGCTTAGATCGGTGGCCGTGGAGGGATAAGGCTCATCCAAAACCACCTTGTAGCCGCCCTGCTGAGCGAGTTTCTTCCAGCCTTCGGCGAACCCCTTGCCCCAGTCGCCGTTTTCATACACGAAAGCCACCGTTGAGACCTTGGTGTTGAACTCCTTCTCCATGTCCTTCAGGAAGGCGAACTGATCGCGGGTCCACCAACTGTCCTTGGCGGCGATCCGGAAGACGTACTTATAGCCCTGCTCGGTGATCTTGTCGGCCACCGACACCGGCACGAGAAAGGGAATCCCGTAACGCTCGGCCACGGCCGAAACGGGGTAGGAGACCGCCGAGTTCCAGCAGCCGGTCAGGATGTTGACCTTTTCGGTGTTGATGAAGCGTTCGGCCTCGGCCACGCCCTTTTCCGGCTTGGACTCGGAATCCGCATAGAGCATCTGGATCTTGGCCCCACCCAGGGACTTGATGCCGCCGGCGGAATTGATCTCTTCAACCGCCATGTCCTGGGCTTGTTTGTTCTGCAAGCCGACCGAGGCCGACGGCCCGGAGAGCGGCAGGATGTTGCCGATCTTGACCGTGGTCTGGGCCAAGACGAGGCCGGGGACAAGCACCATCACGAATCCAAGAATTGAAACAACTAAGCGATCAATGGGTCTTTTCATGACTTCCTCCTTTTGGTTGGGATTGGTTTGCCGGATCGGGCAGTCCAAAGTCTCCCCGAAGTTACGTACTTTAGCAAGTGATTTTTTGTCAAATGCCCAAGGCCTAAGTTCTTCAGGGTCCGACCCGTATTGAAGTAATTCACGCCGTGGATCGAGGAGGCGATGTGAACAACGGCATCCATGAGAGGGGTCTCGACACCAGCCAGGTCCCCCAAATCCGCCCATGTTACGAGACCATAGGCGATGTCCTCCGTGATAAAACGGTTGTGAAGGTCGGCTGGGGCCTTCATCGGTGCAAACACTTCACTGTGCTGATACTGGTCGTACAAATCTTTTCCGGAATGGGTGTATCCTAAAACGACCAACCTTTCGGCCGTGGACATCTCGGTCAGCCCGTAGGCGCGAATGATCGCCATACGTTCCTTGTCGACATCCTCCATCACCCTGGCGACCGACGGGGTGATGCCTTCCTTGTAATGCAGATAGTTTCCCCTGGTAAACTCGATGCGTCCCGTGTTGAGAATGGCGGCCGTCGGATGGCTGACGGGGTTGCCGTTATTTAACGCCGTGTCCAAAATGTTTTTGAACTTGACCGCCGCCGGGAACATTTTTTTGAACTGCGAAAGCATCTCATCCGTCTTCGTGGCCGGGAACGCTGCAAAAAAGATGGCTTTGGTATCCAACAGAATGTTCACGACCCCCGGCCCCACTAAGCGGGCGCCGTAGGGCAGGCTCGCAGTTTCGGCCCAGTTGATTTTAGCCGTGCCGCCCTTTTCTTGGAAGACTTTCATGAACTCAAGCAATCCGCCGGTGGAACCAGGGTTCAATATGATGGTTTGTCCGTCTTTTGAGTGAGGAGCGCAGGTTTCAGCGATGGTTCGATGCGCAAAGGTGGGAACCACGGGCATGATGCAGTCTGCGCCAGAAAACGCCTCGGCCGCATTCGTGGTGAAGTTATGGATTTTTACGATCTGCTCTTTCTCTCCACGGATGACCCGTATCCCCCCCTTCGCGGCCATGGCCTCCAGGTTTTCCTTGAATTCCGGCAGTTCGTACAGCGTCACCAGGTAGCCGCGCAAGGTCAGATCCGCAGCCGCGCCATGGGCGCCGTTGCCCGTTCCCACCACTGTGATTTTTCTAATTTCCTTCACGATGTGTTTCTCCTAATAAGTCCGCCAACACGGCCGGCCGGCTTCCCTGTAACGAAGCCTTCCTCCAATTTGACGGGCTGGCAATCCTCGCGCTCTTTACATTGGATGCGTGACACGCCGCAGAAAATCCCGGGTCCTATCTTGCTTGGGGTTCGAAAGCAGATCCCGAGGCGCGCCTTCCTCGACAATGACGCCATTGTCGATGAAGATCGCCCGGTCGGCGACATCCTTGGCAAAGCCCATTTCATGGGTAACGACGAGCATGGTCATACCCTGCTCGGCGAGGTTGCGCATTACGTTCAGAACCTCTCCCACCAGCTCCGGGTCCAATGCGGAAGTGGGCTCGTCAAAAAGGATGGCCAGCGGCTGCATGGCGAGCGCGCGGGCGATGGCCACCCGTTGCATCTGGCCGCCGGAGAGTTGGTTGGGGTAGACGTTTATCTTGTTCCCCAGCCCCACCTGCTGCAAAAGCTCTTCGGCGCGCTCGACGGCTTTCTTGCGATCCTCCTTCTTCACATACACCGGCCCCTCGATAACGTTTTCTAAGACGGTGCGATGCGGAAAGAGGTTGAAGCGCTGAAACACCATGGAGACTCGCGTGCGGATCCACTGGATTTCCTTGGAATCCCGGTTTACCAAGCGACCATCAACCCGAATCGCGCCGGCATCGTAGCTTTCCAGCCCGTTGATACAACGCAGGATGGTTGATTTGCCGGAGCCGGAGGGACCGATGATGCATAGTACTTCCCCTTGAGTCACTTCAAGGAAGATCCCCTTGAGCACTTCGTTCGTGCCGAAGGCCTTGCGTAAATCGACAATGCTTATCATTTGCGGCCGAACCTCTTCTCCAGTCTAGCAACCAGGACGATGAGCGGAACACTCATCACTAGATAGGCGATTGCCCCTAGAGTGAAAACCGTTAAGTTCTTGAAGGTGGAAGCAGCGATAAGCTTGCTTTGCAATGCCAGCTCCGCGACCGTAATCGCGGATGTCTGCGACGAATCCTTCAACAGCATGATGAGGTTGTTGCCGTAAGGCGGCAGCGCGATGCGAAACGCCTGCGGCAGCACCACGCGCGTCATGATGAGGCGTCGATTCATTCCGATGGACTGGGCCGCCTCGATCTGCCCCACGTCGATCGCCTCGATCCCTGCCCTGAACACTTCCGACATGTAGGAAGAATAGGCTATACCCAAGCCGATGACGCCGGCCTGAAAGGCGTTCAGCTGGATACCCATATCCGGCAGCACGAAATAGATGTAAAACAACTGTACCAGAATAGGTATGCCGCGGATGATATTAACGATGGTTGCGCTTGTCCGTGACAAAATTTTGGAGTGGGAGACCCTTAAAAGCGCCCAGAACAGGCCGAGAAGAGTCGAAAGAATCAGCGCGCCGATGGTGACTTGCACCGTCACCCAAGCTCCCTGCAATAGAATGGGTGCAAACTCCGCCGCGTCTTGCCAAAATGTGGCTTTCATGATTTCTCCGACTGCAACAGAAGCCCAAGCATGAGAGGAGAGGTTGAGTACCGCCAGCCTAGTTGGTTTTCCATCCGGCGTTGAAGGCGGCCTTCGAGTGGACCCGGGTGCGGCCGGACCGCATTATGATACGGTCCGGCCGCCATGGTGGCCAAAGATATGTGTAAAACGCCTGTTCTTATTTCAAGCCCCACTTGGCGAGGATTTTGTCCAACGTGCCGTCGGCCTTGAATTTGGCGAGAGACGCGTTGAGCTTTTGTTTCATCGCCTCGTCTCCCTTGCGCACCGCCATGCCGATGTTGACGTTCACGATTGGCTTCACCCCCTTGACCAGGCGCACGTCCTTGTGGACTCCCTGGGAAATCTGATAGGCAACGATGGGATAGTCGCCGAAGCCCGCCTTTATCCGGCCCAATCCCACGTCGCGAATAACATCGGCCATGGAATCGTAGGCGCGGACCTCGGAGAAGTAACCGGTGGCCTTCATTGGCTCCACATAAACGGTGCCGACCTGAACTCCGACGAGGGCCCCCTTCAAATCCTCGTAGGACTTGTACTCCATGGTGTCCTTTTCGTTGACCACCATTCCTTCGCCATAGCTGTAAACCGGATCGGTGAAATCGACCACCTCGGCACGCGCCGGCGTCATGCCCAGTGCCGCGGATATGATGTCGATTTTATTGGTCTGGAGGGATGGAATCAGCGTGTTAAACGGCATGCCTTGGACGTCGACGGTGAACCCCTGATCCTTGGCGATGGCCTGGATCAAATCCACCATGACGCCCTGGGTCGAGTTGGTTTTCGTGTCAAGGAACGTGAACGGAACACCGGTCGGGGTTGCCCCCACCTTGTAATTTTGGGCTAAGGCGGAGTGGGCGAAAGTTACGGCGACCAGCAATCCCAGAACAACTCTTAAAAGTTTGAATTTCATGTTTGTCCTCCTTTGATTTTTTTCCAATCCGGCTTGGATATTAAAAGATAGAGCTATAGGCAAAATGTAGGCCAGTTCGATAAGCCGGCCTTGCCCTGTTCTCGCGCGCCGGTGAAAGCGCCCCTCTCGTAGCCGAAAAGCTCGGCTTCGAGCAGCGTCTCCGGTAGAGCGGCGCAGTTGATTTGGATGAAAGGCTTTTTCCGGCGAAGGCTGCTGTGGTGGATGAACTTTGCCAGAAGCCCCTTGCCTGTCCCCGACTCCCGAGCAGGAGAATGTTGGAGGCCTCGAGTTTGGATAGTTTGAATGCCACCCTCAGCACTTGCTGCATGGCTTCGCTTTCCGCGACGATGTCCTGGTCTTTTAGCTCCCACAGACTGAGCTTGATAAGTTCTTCTTTGAACTTCTCGGCGCGCATCGGTGGCAACGACGCCGTTGCTGGTGAAATTGAACATATGCTCGAAGGTGATGGATGCGTCCATGGGCGCCTCATCTTCTGGAAAGCGGCACCCCCGGCGGGTGCGACAGTTGCGGAAAAGATGAGGAAAACGTCTTCGGATGGATCGCAAGCCCAAAAAGCCCAAAACGTTTTTTCAGTATCACAAACGGGGGGTGCGCACAACAGCGGGAAATCGATGGCCCCAAAATACAAAATAATGATATTGGAGAAATAGCTCTTGGAAACCCCTTACACCTGCAGGTAGCACCTTTTCCTGTCCTGCGAGACGAGGAGTGGGTCCATGAACGCTTTTATCGTCTATTGGCACCCGGAGCCTCGAAGCTTCAACGGCGATATCGCGGCCATCCTGCGCCCGATCCAGCGCGGGATCCTGCAGTTCGTCGGCTTCAGCGTGCTGAAGCCTCACATCGTGTTCGGGCCGGCCCATCTGAACGAGGACCAGCGCCGGGAGAAACTCGAACTATTCGCCTACCGTCTGCGAACCCTCGCCGACGAATCGCCGATTGAGGTCGGATTTTATTAACCGTGACCAAGTCCTCTGTGCCGAAATGCGATTGACCTTCCTATGGGTCGTCTTCCTGATGCTGGCGGTTCCTGTCCTGGCATCAGAGAACCAGTTGCTGAATGTGGACACCCGGCCGGGCGCCAGCGTCCAAATCTATTACATGAAATCCGATGCGGCCAAGGCCACCGTGGTGCTGCTGCCGGGCGGCGCGGGCGGCCTCGGGGTCAAGGACGAGACCCCGACCTCTTCCAATTTTCTGATCCGCAGCCGGGAGCTGTTTGCCGCCCACGGGTTCAACGTGGCGGCTGTCGGCAAGCCGAGCGACAGGGAGGATCTGGACTTCTCCTACCGGGTGAGCGCCAACCACATCGAAGACCTGCGGCATGTCGTAAGTTTTTTGAAACGCGACGCGGGCCTTCCGGTCTGGCTGGTGGGAACCAGCCGCGGAAGCATTTCCGCCGCTGCCGCGGCCATCGCCTTCTGCAACGAGGAACTGGCCGGGATGGTGCTTACTTCCAGCGTCACCTCCATCCAGAAGCCCGGTGCGGTGCCGTATCAAGCCCTTGAGGCCATACGCATACCGGTCCTGATCCTTCACCATGAACGCGACGCCTGCAGCGCCTCCTCACCGCAGGAGGTTGCCCGCATTACGCGGGGACTGAAGAACGCACCCGTGAAAAAGGAAGTATTCGTCAACGGCGGCGGCAGCCCCACCGGGGACCCGTGTGAGGCCCTGCACTGGCATGGTTTCATCGGCATGGAGTCCGATGCGGTGGCGATCATCGCCGAATGGATCAAGAGCCCCCGGCCCTGATCTCCGCTGTTCTCAGGAAGGGGACATCCTGGTATTGTTCCCTTCATCATCCATCACGCATAGGAGCTCCTCATGAAAAAACGATTTGTTTGGCTGCCGCTGTTGTCCATCATCATCGCTGCTCCGGCCTATTCGGGGATGCCGCCGGAAGCCTATCGGCAGGCCGTCCAGCGCAAGTTGCACAACAAGTTCAACGAGAACGAAATCATCAGTTTCGTCTACCAGGTCTATGCCATGTACGACCGGCATGTGCCGGTTGAACGCTTTCTGCCTTTTCTAGCATCCAAGAATCTGGAAATGCGCTTTCCGGAGACGACCCTGCGCTCTCACGCCGATTTCAAGCGTTGGTACGCCGGCATCGGACA
>Ga0115026_10000641_pt1 | contig 10014 bp, 6 predicted proteins | sample Mud_0915_D1_FD_83878 | JGI IMG/M metagenome (GOLD analysis project Ga0115026, IMG submission 83878) | Wetland microbial communities from Old Woman Creek Reserve in Ohio, USA - Mud_0915_D1 | ecosystem: Environmental > Aquatic > Freshwater > Wetlands > Sediment ...
CGGCCGCCAGCCGATCGGAGGTCAACGGACCGGATGCCACGATGACGGGCCGGCTGACCGGAATCGCCGGGACCTCCTCCCGGATAACCTCGATCCCTGGATGGTCGGCGATGGTCTGCGTCACCGCGGCGGCGAAGGCCTCGCGATCCACGGCGAGGGCCGAGCCCGCGGGCACGCGGTGCGCTTCCGCGCAGCGAAGGATCATCGAGCCGAGCGTCCGCATCTCCGTCTTGAGCAGGCCGCTCGCATCGTCGAGCGATTCGGACTTCAGGGAGTTGCTGCAGACCAGCTCGGCAAGACGATCCGTTTGGTGGGCCGGCGTCCGGACGCTCGGACGCATCTCGCACAGACGGACGCGCGCCCCTCCTCGCGCGGCCTGCCAGGCGGCCTCCGCGCCGGCCAAGCCACCACCGATGATGGTGATACAGCTTTCAGCCATCAGCGGTCAGCCTTCAGCAAATGACCAATGACCAAATCCCAATGACCAACTACCGAGAAACCTCCCCATTGGTCATTGGACATTGGTCATTGTTTTCCGGTCATTGGCCGTTTCCGCCGCGACGTCTCGCGAGTAGTCGCAGCCGTCCTTGATGCAGGCCAGCGTGACGCCTGCCTTGCTGCGCTTTTCCACCAGGAAGGGCGCGCTGCATTCCGGGCAGGCTTCCGGCACGGGGCGATTCCACGTCGTGAAGTCGCAGGCAGGGTACGCGGTGCAGCCGTAGAACGTCCGGCCGCGCTTGGTGCGCCGGGCCGTGAGGGGCGCACCGCACTGCGGGCAGTTGACCCCGATGGGGATAGGCTTGACGTTCTTGCACTTGGGGTAGGTGCTGCAGGAGTAGAACCGGCCGAAGCGCCCGGTGCGAATCACCATGGGGGCCCCGCATGTCTCGCAGACCTGGTCGGTGGGCTCCGGCGGCGGCGTGGGCGCCTTGGCGATCTTGACCACTGTGCGGCACTCGGGATACCCGGAGCAGGCCAGGAACGGGCCGAACCGGCCGCGCTTGAGGACCATCGGCTTCCCGCAGTTCTCGCATGCCTGGCCCTCGCCCGCCACGCTCTCGCCGTTGCCGTTGCCGCTCGCATCCGGCCCGCCATTGCCATTCCCGGGGAGCTCCTTGGTGCTCTTGCACTCGGGATACCCGGAGCAGGCCAGGAACTTGCCGAAGCGTCCCCACTTGATGACCATGCTCCGCCCGCACTTCTCGCACACCTGGTCCGTCGGCTCCTCCATGGCCTTGACGTTCTTCATCTTCTTCTTGGCGTGCTCCAGCCAGCGCGCGAAGGCCCCGTAGAACTCGTGCATGGCCTCCAACCAGTCGGCCGTTCCCTCTTCGATCTCGTCCAGCTTGGTTTCCATTTGCGCCGTGAAGCCGGGGTCCAGGATCCGCGGAAAGCTCTCCACCAGGAGGTCCACGACGATCTCGCCCAGCTCCGTGGGCCGGAACTTCCCCTCGGCTTTGACCACGTAATCCCGATTCTGAATCACGCTCAGGATCGCGGCGTAGGTGCTCGGACGCCCGATCCCCTCCTCCTCCAGCTCTTTGACCAGCGTCGCCTCGGTGAAGCGGGGCGGCGGCTGGGTGAAATGCTGGGTCGGCTCCACACCGCGGCAGTCGAGCGACTGTCCTTCCGCCAGCTCCGGGAGGCTCCGCTCCTCGTTCTCTTCGCCTTCCGCTTGTCGGGCTTCATCCTGCTGGGTCTCGTCCTGCCCTTCGACGTAGACCCGCATGAAGCCTGCAAACGTCATGTGCTGGCCGCTGGCCCGGAACGTGAATCGGCCCGCCGTGATGTCCGCCGACGTCGTGTCGAAGATGGCCGGCCGCATCTGGGAGGCCACGAACCGGTTCCAGATGAGCGTGTACAGTTGCAGCTGGTCTCGCGTGAGAGACGCGGCGACCTGGCCGGGCTCTCGCAGCACGGACGTAGGGCGGACCGCCTCGTGCGCCTCCTGGGCGCCCTTGCCGCTCTTGTAGGCGGGGGGACGCTCCGGCAGGTACTCGGCGCCGAAACGCTCGGCGACAAACGCGCGGACCTCCGCCTGCGCGTCGGGGGAGATCCGCGTCGAATCCGTGCGCATGTACGTGATGAGGCCGATCGACCCGGTCTCGCCCAGCTCGATCCCCTCGTACAGTTGCTGCGCCACCTGCATCGTCTTTCTGGCCGTGAAGCGGAGCTTGCGGGCCGCCTCCTGCTGCAGCTTGCTCGTGGTGAAAGGCGCAACCGGATTCCGCCGCTTTTCCTTTCGGGCGAGCGTGGCCACGCGGTAGGCGGTGCCGGGCGCCTGGAGCTCCCGGTAGATGGCGTCCGCCGTCTCCTGAGAAGGAATAGTGGCCTTCTCGCCGTCGACCTTGGCCAGGCGCGCGGGAAACTCGGGCCCGCTTCCGTCGGGCCGCGCCAGCCGCGCCGTGATGGTCCAGTACTCGATGGGGACGAAGGCACGGATCTCTTTCTCCCGATCCACCACCAGGCGGAGCGCCACCGATTGGACCCGCCCGGCGGAAATCCCGCGGCGGACCTTATCCCAGAGCAGCGGGCTGATCTTGTAACCGACCAGCCGGTCGAGAATGCGTCGGGCCTGCTGGGCGTACACCTTGCGCTTGTCGATGGCACCCGGGTGGGTGAAGGCCTCCGTCACCGCGCGTTTCGTGATCTCGTTGAACATCACCCGGTGCACCGGCTTTCTGGCGGCCTTCAGTTCGTGCGCCAGGTGCCAGCAGATCGCCTCGCCCTCCCGGTCCGGGTCGGCCGCCAGGAAGATGGCGGAGGACGCCTTGGCCGCCTTCTTCAGCTCGTCCAGGACCTTCTTGCGGCCGGGAACGACCTCGTACTTCGGCGCGAAATTCTTCTCCACGTCGACCGCCAGGCTCTTCGTGGGGAGGTCGCGCACGTGCCCCATGGACGCCTTGACCGTGTAATCCCGGCCGAGGAATTTGTTGATCGTCTTGGCTTTTGCCGGAGACTCGACGATGACCAGCGACTTTGCCACGAGTGAAAACTCCTTTACGGCAAGCGATCAGCTTTCCGCGGTCAGCAGTCAGCTCCGGAGCCATGCTGATCACTGAACGCCGATTGCTAATTGCTGTACTTTCTTGCAGTCAGCAGTCAGCCCTGGTGTTATGCTGAACGCTGAAAGCTGATCGCTGATAGCCGTACCTCTTAGACTCGAAGACCCAAGGCCGACCGCGGGCCTTGGGTCCGTCTCTGCCCTGTGCTCGCCGGAGGCGAATCAGCCCCCGTCCGTTCGCTCGAATACCTTGCCTCGGAGCTGCCGGATGACCCCCTTCATCTCCAATCCTACCAGGACGGATGCCGCCCGCCCTCCGCCCAGCTTGCTCTCCACGATGATGGCATCGATGTGGAGCGGCCCGTCCGCCAGGAGATCATAGATCCGTTGCTCCTCATCCGCAAGATCCGGCGGCGGCGGCCCGGCCGGGCGTTGTCGCCGCCGGCTCTTGAGGTTCGGCACCATCTCCGCGAGTACGTCCTCCCAGCCCTCCACCAGCTTGGCCCCGGCCTTGATCAGTCGATTGCACCCCTCGCTGTAGCGGGCGTGGACCCGGCCCGGGACCGCAAACACGTCCCGACCCTGTTCCAGCGCGTGGTTCGCGGTGATCAGCGCCCCGCTTTCCACGCCCGCCTCGACCACGACGACGCCGAGGCTCAGGCCGCTGATGATCCGATTCCTTCGCGGGAAATGAAGTCTGAGCGGCGCCGTGCCAAGCGGGAACTCGCTGAGGAGGGCGCCCGAGCCAGCCACATCCGCCGCCAGGCCGCGGTGCTCGGGTGGGTAGGTCTGATCCAGTCCGTTTCCCAGGACCGCCACGGTCCGGGCACCGACTTCGAGGGCACCCCGGTGGGCCGCCGCATCGATTCCCCGCGCAAGCCCGCTCACGATGGTCAGCCCGCGCCGGCCCAACTCCCGGGCCAGTTCACCCGCCATCTGCTCGCCGTAGGCGGTAGCACGGCGGGAGCCGACGATGGCCACCGCCGCCTCATCCTCCCGCTCCAGCGCGCCGCGAACGTACAACACCGGCGGTGCCGAGGCGATGGCCTGGAGGCGAGCGGGGTAGTCGGCATCCCCCCAGACGATGACGGTGACCCCCGCTTTGGTGACGCGCGCCTGATCCTCGCGGACCATCCGCCGCCACGGAAAGCGACGCATGGCCTCCACGGTGACCGGGCCGATCCCCGCCACCTGCCGCAAGGCGTCCGGCGCGGCCGCCCATGCCGCCGACACGCAGCCGAACGTATCGACGAATCCCTGGAGCGCCACACCGCCCAACTGGGGAAGCAGCCCGCACGCCCAGCGGGCCTCCCGCTCGGTTACCGCGGGGGAGGGCACGTCGGCTGCCGGTCGAGGTCGGGCGCCCGCTGGCATCGCCCTTTTCGCCTGGGCCCGATGGGGCCTCGGGACTGCGGGTTGTGGGTTGACGTCAGGGCGCTATCTGGTAACTCAACACCGCGACGTCGCCGACTCGAACCTCTCGCGCGCTGGCCGTCAGCAGCACGGTTGCGCCGCGGTCGGTCACCCGGAGGACCACGGCGTCCCCGAGCCGATCGGGCGGCAGGGGAAGCATCGCGCCGGCGCTGGTGACGGCCGGTGAGTACTGTCGCATCAAGGCAAAGATGTCCCCTGGGCCGATACCCTGATTCGCGCCCACATCCACGAAGGCGAACTGCTGGAGGCCCATCAGCGCCTCGCCCCGCAGCGAGTCGAGGACGGCGGCGTTCACCGACCGGCGCGCCGGCTGCGGCGTCTTGTCTTCCGGAAACGCGGTCGGAGCAAACGGCGCGACCCGATCGCCGACGGTGATCGGTCCGCAGCTATAGCTGATCCGCGCCCGCGCGACGCGATCCTTCACGTCCGTCACTTCCAGCAGACCCAGCACGTACAACACCCGGCCCGCTGACGCTCCGGTCTTGGGGTCGATAATCCGGCGGCCCATCCGAAGGGCTGCCAGACGATCGCCCCTGTTGAGAGGCCTGCTGGCATCCAGTCCGACGACAACCTGATCTTCCATGGAGAGCATGATGCGGTTGTCGATGCTCTTCACCAGTTCCCCGATCCCCACCTTCAAGGCTTCCGTCTCCCCCACCAGCGCGGGGCTGCACACCCGTGCGTGTTCGCTCGCGGGCGGCACGGGGGGCTCGGGCGCCGGCTTGGCCTCGACCGGTGCCGGCGGCGCGGGAGCCTCGACCTTTTCTGGCTCCTTCGGGGGCTCGGGCTTCGGGGGCTCGGGCTTCGCCGGCTCGGGCTGCGGCGCCTCGGCCACCGGTGCCGGCGCCGGAGCGATCTCCTTGCCGGGCAGGCCCAGCCGGTCACCCGGATAGATCCGATTGGGATTCGCGATGAACTTGTTCTCCTCCCACAGCCGCCGCCAGAGGAGCGGGTCATCGAGGAGGTCCCGCGAGATCCCCCACAGCGTGTCCCCCTTCTTCACGACATAGGGGGACTCCAGCGCGCCGGTGGTCTCCCCCGGCGTCGTCGCCTCCGGCGGGGTAGCCGCCCCCGCCACGACCGGCAAGCAGAACACCACCAGCATGAGGCCACCCAGACCGATCCGACCCGTGCGTTTCATGGGCGCTCCTCCACGCGAGCCTGCGCTTCCAGCCACGTCCATCCCTCGGCACGCTCTGGATGCCAGGGTGCGCCGTCGGGCTGGACGCGGGCGGCGTTCCTGATCGATCCGAACCCATACTCCAGCAGCATGGCTGCATCCGTCCAGCGTCGCGGGTCGTTCAGCAGGACGGCGATCATCCGGCTGTTCCCCCGGCTGGCGGAAGCCACCAAGCAGCGGCCCGCGGAATCCGTGTAGCCGGTCTTGACTCCGTCCGCCCCTTCGAGTTGGCCCAGCAGCCGGTTGTGGCTCTGGACGATGCGCGCCTGCGGCACGAAGCGCTGGCGGGCCGGTTTCCAGATGGTGACCCGGGCTTGCCGGGTGCGCACCAGCGCGGAGAAGGTCGGGTTTTCTAGGGCGACTCGCGTGAGCGTGGCCATGTCCCGCGCCGTCGTGTAGTGGAACGGCTCATCCAGTCCGTGCGGATTGCTGAAGCGGCTGTTGGCCATGCCGATGTCGGCGGCCTTCTCATTCATCAGGGCCACAAAACCGCCGAGGCTGCCGCCGACGTGCTCGGCTGCCGCCACTGCGGCGTCATTGGCGGAACGGATGAGAATCGCCGCCAAGAGGTCTCCCAGCGAGATGCGCTGGCCGGCGCGCAGGCCGAGGCGATATCCGCCCGTCCTGGCCGCAGCCGAACTTGCCGTCACCGTGTCCGTCAGCTCTCCGTGTTCCAGAATGACCAGTGCCGTGAGGATCTTGGTCACGCTCGCCGGCGAACGGGCCGCGTCCGGGGACCGCTCGTACAGGACGGCGCCGGAGTTCGCATCCATGAGGACGGCCGACGCCGCGCGCAAGCCGAAGACGTCAGAGTCGCCGGAGCGGCCGGGGCGAGGCAGCGCCAGCGACTCCACGAGCGATTGGGGCCGCAGGCGCCCTCTCGATGCACTGGCAACTCGTTCGGACGACGTCGCACGCTTTCGGTGGATTCCCGCTCGAGACCGCCCCGCCGGCGCCACATCGACAATTCCGAGAATCAGGAGAGCCAACATCGCCCAAGACACGAGCCGCCGAATCACTGATCCCTTCCTCCGGCTGAATGGTGGGATGGTGTAATCGTACGCCGCGCAACCCCGGCCATCCGATGTGCATTTTCCTTGCCGAATTGCACCTTTATCGCGGCGCTGTCGCCGACGATGGCTCGCACGCGGTCAGCGGAACCTTTCGTCCGATCCTCCGCGCGCACCCACCGCCCCGCGGCGGCGGGTCCAGACGCCGCATCCACACGTAACGCCTCACAACACCGCGTCGCCACTGCACTTCTTCAGTCGCGCAACTATAGCGGCGAGTCCGACCTTGTCAAGAGAAAACGATCCCGTCATCTGTCTGGCCCGCTGGCAACCTACGGGAAATGCATGTCGCTTCGACAGGTGAGCGCATGACACACAGGAGCGCGCCACGGGTTAGCGGTCGTGGACTCGCGGGAAGACGAGGGGCTGGATGCGCCGGTGGGACCGAGGATCACGTTCCGGTCGCGGGCTCTGATCCGTCCAGAAGGCGGAGGTCTTTGACGCGCAGTTGGAGTATCTCGCGCCCGTTCCAGGCGTTGCGCTCCGGGACGAATGCCAGGTCGACTCGCGGCGGGTCGGGCCGGTCGAGAATCTCCGCGTAGGATCCAAGGTTGAACCCGATCGCCTCCACGACCTGACGTCCCGAGGGCGTTTGCCGAACCTTCATTTTCAGATGGTTGCGACCGACCCGGCGGGGCGATCGCATCACTTGAAGCTCCCGAACCGCCAACACGGGCTCGGGGTTGCCCAGGCCGTGCGGACCGAGCCGGGACAGGGCATCTGCCAGGTCCAGGTCCAGGTCGTCCAAAGCGACTTCCGCATCGATCTCCAGGACGGGCGTCAGGGCTTCCGCGGTCAGGTCCGCCGCGGCCAAGGCCAGAAGCCGCTCCCGAAACTCCCCGATGCGTTCCGGTGCAAGTGAGAAGCCGCCGGCCGATCGGTGTCCCCCGTAGTGGGTCAAGATGTCGGCGCAGCGGCCAAGCGCATCCGCCACGTGCCATCCCCCGGCACCCCGGACGGACCCCCGTGCCTGGTTACCCTGTGTTCCGATCAGCGCCGCCGGCCGGCCGAACCGCTCCACCAAACGCGATGCCACGATCCCGAGCACGCCGGGGTGCCAACCCGCCGAGGCCAGCACGATCGCCCGATCGCGCGCGAGGTCATGCGTGGTCGCGACGCTTGCCAGGGCTTCTTCGAGGATCTGCCCCTCCAACTCCTGCCGTTCGCGGTTCCGCTGGTCGAGCTGGCTCGCGAGATCGCGCGCCTGGAACGGGTCGTTGGTGAGCATCAGCCGCACGGCCACCGCCGCGTCGTCCACCCGCCCCGCGGCGTTGATGCGAGGTGCGAGGCCGAAGGCCACGCGCCCCGGCGTCACGCCGCCGGGCCCGGAGAGCGGAACCCCGGCCACTTCGGCCAGGGCGCGGAGCCCGGGCCGAGCCGTGACGGCCAACTGGTCGAGGCCGTGCTTGACGAGGATGCGGTTCTCGCCCACCACGGGCACCAAGTCCGCGATGGTCCCGAGCGCCACGAGGTCCAGGAGCGGCCAGTACTCGTCGCGGGCCTCCGGCCCGTAGAACGCTTGCAGCAGCTTGAACGCGATCCCGACGCCGGACAACTCCTTGAAGGGATAGGCGCAGCCGCTCTGGCGCGGATTCAGGATGGCGGTGGCGGGCGGGAGGGTGGGCGAAGGCAGGTGGTGGTCGCAGATGATGACGTCCAGGCCGCGCTCGCGCGCCAGGGAGACCTCGACGTGCGCGCTGATCCCGTGGTCCACGGTCACCAGGACGCGTACGCCCTTGGCGGCCGCCTCCTCGACGACGCTCGCCGGCAGACCGTAGCCGTGCTCCAGTCGGTTCGGCACGGCGTACGCGACCTCGGCGCCCGCCCGCGTGAGGCCGATGACCAGGAGGGCCATCCCGGTGACGCCGTCCGCGTCGTAGTCGCCGCAGACGAGGATGGGCTCGCGCCGGGACACGGCGCGCTGCAGTCGCTCCACGGCGACGGCCATGCCGGCCATGGCGTGAGGATCGTGCAAGGCGGTCGCGGGGACGTCCAGGAAGGCTTGCGCCGCTTCGGGGGTGGCGCAGCCGCGCCGCGCCAGCAGGTGGGCCAACAGGGGGTGGATCCCGAGCGCCTGGCTCAGGGCGGCCACCAGCTCCGCTTCCCGATCGGCGATCCGCCAGCGTCGCACAACCTTCGACTCGGACACGGCGGCAGCGTCCCTGGCCTCAGCGCCGCGAGCGACGGGCAGCCTCGCTGCGGGTGCGCCACTCGTAGATCAGCGGAGAGGCCACGAACCAGGACGAGTAGGTGCCCACCACGATTCCGAGAATGAGGGCGAACGCGAAATCGTGCAGGACCTCTCCCCCGAGGAAGAACAGGGCGGCCGCCCCGAGCACGGTGGTGATGGACGTCATGGCCGTTCGACTCAGCACCTGATTGATGCTGGCGTTCATGGTGTCGCCCAGGCCCTCCTTGCGGCGGGCGCGGAGATTCTCGCGGATGCGATCGTACACGACCACGGTATCCGTGAGGGAGTATCCCGCGATGGTGAGCAAGGCGGTCACGATGAGCAGGGTGATCTCTTTGTTGAGGACGAAGATGATGCCGAGCACGGCCAGGACATCGTGAAATGTCGCCACCGTGGCGGCCACGCCGAAGCGAAACTCAAATCGCCACGCGATGTACACGACGATCCCGGCCAGGGAGATCGCGACGGCCAGGAGGGCCTTGTTTTGGAGCTCCTTACCGATGGCAGGCCCCACTTCGGTGGACGCCTCCACGATGAATGGGTTATCGCGGATTCCTCCGCGCAAGGCGTCCTCCACCTGCCGAGCCATCCCTGCATCCGACGTGCTCCGCTTGAGCCGGATCATGACGCTTCGACCGTCGGCGAACTGCTGCGGCTCGCTGTCCTTGATCCCGCTCTGGCTCAAGGCTTCCCGGACCGCTCCTAGGTCCACGGGCCGCTCAAACTTCACCTGGATCGACGTCCCCCCGGCGAAGTCTATTCCCATATTGGCCGACCCGCGAGAGATCTGGACGAGCGCCAGAATCCCCAGCAGGACGAGGACCGTGGAGATCGCATACGCCACGTACCGCTTGCCGATGAAATCGACTTTGGTCTTCCCGAGAATTTCCACGATCAGCCCGTTTCCTTGTCCGCCTGACGGCGACGGAAGTGAGACGCGATAGGGCCGGGCACCCGACGCCGCGGAACCCGCAGTCTCTCTCAGATGCTCAAGGCCTTGAGGTCGCGGCGCGACGTCATCCAGTCGTAGACCACCCGCGTGCCCACCAGCGCAGAGAAGAGGTTGATGGCGACCCCGAGGCTCAGGGTGACGGCGAAGCCTTTGATGGGCCCCGTGCCGAACAGGAACAGGGCC
>Ga0115026_10000642_pt1 | contig 9998 bp, 8 predicted proteins | sample Mud_0915_D1_FD_83878 | JGI IMG/M metagenome (GOLD analysis project Ga0115026, IMG submission 83878) | Wetland microbial communities from Old Woman Creek Reserve in Ohio, USA - Mud_0915_D1 | ecosystem: Environmental > Aquatic > Freshwater > Wetlands > Sediment ...
CGGGCAGGCCCGCTTCAGTGCTGTCCGCGTTGGGTCTTCCTTTGCGTAAGAGCGACCCGGTTTACTTCAGGACGCCCTTCTCCTTGTAGTACTTCACGACACCGGGGTGCAGCGGGATCGAGAAGCCGTTGACGGCCGTCTTGAGGTCGATGCTCTTGCCCTTTTCGTGGACCTTGGCCACATCGGCCTTCTTGTCGAAGAGGGTCTTGATCATCTTGTAGACGAGCTCATCGGGCAGCTCGGCCTGCACGCACAGGGTGGCGAGCGATCCTGTCGTCAGGACATCATAATCGATGCCCTTGTAGGTCCCCTTGGGGATGACCGTGGCGGCGGAGAAGAAGGGGTACTTCTTGACGATCGCGGCGATGTTGGCCCGGTCGATCGACAGGATGGCGATCTTGTGCTGCGTGCCGATGTCGATGATGCTGGAGTTGGGCGCGCCCGCGTCGACCATGACGGCGTCCACCTGCCCGTCCTTCAGCAGCTCCATGGCGGGGCCGTAGGCCAGGTACTGGGCCTTGATGTCGCCGAAGGGAATCCCGTAGCTCTCGAGGACGATCTTCATGTTCAGAACGCTCGAGCTGCCCTGGATCCCGCAGGCCACCTTCTTGCCCTTGAGGTCCTTGTAGGACTTGATCCCCGAGTCGGCCTTGACGACCGTCTGGATCGTGTTGGGGTACAGCGCGATGAAACCCCGGATGTTCTTGACCGGGCCGCTCTTGAAGTACTCCTCGCCCTTGTAGGCCCAGTCGGCCACGAGCGACTCGACAAAGCCGATCTCCATGGTCTTGTTCTTGATGTGGCGGGCGTTCTCGACGGAGCCGCCAGTCGCCTCGGCCGAGACGTTGAGGCCGATTCCGGCGTTGGTCCAGACCTTGGAGATGGCCACCCCGAGGGGATAGTAGGTGCCGCTCATGGCGCCCGTCCCGAATGAGATGTTCTTTGTCTGGGCGTGGCCGACGCCTGCCCAGCCCAGGCCGATTACGACGGCCACCATCAGGCTAACTGCGGTCATCTTGTTTAAACGAATCACGGTGCAACCTCCTTGTATGGATTTTCTCTTATTTCCGGCAGCCTTGCGGCATTCCTTCCCTCCCGTCCCGTACCTGCCTCGACCGGGATCGATCATCCCTATCATCCCCGGCAATCGTCCGTCAAGACCGCCGGCCTCAGGCGGCGGGCGCCGCTTACGCGTTGCCTCTCTTGCGCTGCCAAAGGAAAACCAGCACCAGAAGGACAAGCCCCGCCAGGTCCGTCACCCAGCCCGGCGTGATGAGGAGGATGCCGCTTGCCAGCAGGGCGAAGCGCTCCCAGACCGTACAACCCCGCTGAAGGTAGTTCCCGACAAAGGCCGACAGAGCGATCACGGCCAGGGCCGTCGAGGGGATCATCATGATCATGTCCTCGAGGGGGCCCCGGAGAATGAGCCCCGGGTGATAGACGAACAGGAAGGGGACGATGAACCCGACGATGACGCAGCGGGTGGCGATCGCCCCCGTCTTCATGGGGTCTCCCTTCGCAATGCCCGCAGCCGTGTAAGCGGCCAGGGCGACGGGGGGCGTGATATCGGCGAACACGCCGAAGTAGAAGACGAACATATGGGCCGTGAGCACCGGCATGCCGAGGGCGACGAGGGCAGGGGCCGCCACGGAGGCCTGCACGATGTAGTTGGCCGTCGTCGGCAGGGCCATGCCGAGAACCAGCGAGGCCACAGCCGTGAACATCAGAGCGAAGATGAGATGGCCCTGGGATATCTGCTCGATGAGGTTTGCGAACTTGATGCCGAGCCCCGTCATGCTCACGGTGCCCACGATGATGCCCGCGCAGGCGCAGGCCGCGGCAATCCCCACGGTGTTGCGCCCGGCCGAAACCAGCGACTCCCAGAAGATCTTCGGCCCGATCCGGGTCGAGGACTTGAGGAAGCTGGTGACGATCAGGAGGCCCATGGCCGAGAAGGCGGCACGGGCGGGGCTGTACCCCATGGTCAGCACGACAATGAGGGTCACCACGGGGAGGATGAAGATCCAGCCGTCAGCCAGCACCTTCGAGGTCTTGGGGATTTCCTCCTCCGGCATGCCCTCCAGGCCCGTCCGGCAGGCCTCGAAGTGCACGTTCATGAAGAGGCTCAGATAGTACAGGCATGCCGGGACGATGGAGAGGACCACGATGGTCAGATAGGGCGTGTGCGTGAATTCGGACATGATGAAGGCCGCCGCCCCGAGAACGGGGGGCATGATCTGTCCGCCCGTGGCCGCCGCCGACTCAACGGCTCCGGCAAACTCGGGACGGTAGCCCACGCGCTTCATCAGGGGGATCGTGAAGGTGCCCACCGTGGCCACGTTCGCGATGCTGCTCCCGGAGATCATCCCCATGAGGCCGCTGGCGATGACGGCGATCTTGGCCGGCCCCCCGCGGAGCCTTCCCGCCAGCGACACGGCGAGATTGATGAAAAACTGGCCTCCGCCGCTTCGCTCCAGAAAGGTGCCGAAGAGGATGAAGAGAAAGACGATCGTCACGACGACGCCGAGGGGAATACCGAAGACGCCCTCGGTGGTCATGTACATCTGGTTGAGGATCCGGTGGACGTCGTAACCCCGGTGGCCGAAATTTCCCGACAGGTGACTGCCGAAGGAGGCGTAGGCCAGAAACAGGCCCGTGACGATGGGCAGGGGCCACCCGATGGAGCGGCGCGTGGCATCGAGGACCATGATGACGCAAAGGGTCGCCATCACCTTGTCGATGTCGTTCATGTCGCCCATGCGGTTGACGAGGTCCTCGAAGTCCCAGAGGACGTAAGCGCAGACCACGATGGACAGGGCCGCCCAGAGCCAGTCGATCCAGGCGAGGGCCTTTCTCTTCGGGAAGAGGGGGTACTGCATGAAGATGATGAACAGGCTGAGCATCAGAACGCCCGCCCGCTGCATCATGGCCGGCAGCGGGTAAAAGAGCATGGTCGAGACGATGAACAGGGTGATGCCGGCGCCCCCGGCCGCGATCAGGCCGCGCAGGACCCTGTTGCTCTCATCGAATGTCGTCGTCTTTTCCTCGGACAGAATCTCTGCCGGCTGGTCGGACATGGAGCCTCCTCCTTTGGCCCGGCGGCCCGCCCCGCAACTCTCTTCCCGGAGCGGAGCCCCGTATCCTCTTTCTGCATTTTGTATACAGGAAGCTTCCCCGCTCGGCTTTTACCGGGGCCGTGTCCTGTTTCAGGATCGATTCAGGCTCCTCAAGCCCCGGAGCCGGTCTTTGTGCCTCTGCCGGGCGATCGAAGAACGGTGAGGGCCGCATCGAGGCTCAGGAGGTGCTGTCGCACGGCCTCCTTCGCCTTTTCCGGGTCTCGTTCCCGGAGGGCCTCGAGGATCCTCGCGTGCTCCTGGTCGGTGGTGACGTTCTTGCCCCTCCTGTCCAGGAGCCGGAAACGGACGATCTGGATGTGGGCATTGAGGTTGCGGTAGATGTTCAGCAGCCGCTGGTTGCCCAGGATCTGGAAGAAAAGAAGGTGGAACTCGCTGTCGCGTTCCATGTAGGCCTTGTAGCTGGCCTCGTCGTTCTCGCCGACTCTTACGGAGATCATCTCCCCGTAGAGGCCGGAAAACCGGGACAGCTGCTCGTCCGTGAGACCCGCCGTGATGGCCTCGACGGCGGCCGTCTCCAGGATGATCCGCACCTTGAGGATCTCGTGGATATCCTCGAGGGTCACATCCTTCACATAGGTTCCCTTTCGCGGGGCGATCTCGACGAGCCCCTCGCCTGCCAGTTTGAAGAGGGCGTCCTTGATGGGCGTGGGGCTCACGCCCAGCAATTCGCTCAGCTGGCCCAGGTTGAGGTTGTAGCCGGGGGGGTAGTTATAATTGATGATGTTCGCCTTGATGAAATTGTAGACCTTCTCGTTGATGTTGCTCACATCGATCAGTGTGGTCTGCTCTTCGGAGGCCATACTGTGATCCCCCCTGAGATCCGGTTAAAGGTCTGTTGTCCGTTGACGTCCGGGCAGCCTTCCGGCCAGATTCAGAAGAGGAGAGATCCTGGCCCTGAAGTCTGAAATTCCAGATTATCGGCAGTTGCTAACACGGCTTGCCACTGAAAGCAAGCGCTTTTTTGGCAGGGCCGGCAGCACCCGCTGTGTCTAAAATAAATCTTTAATATCAATATGTTATAAAATTAATTTGCTCAAAAAAAACCCTTGACAACTTCCTTCCGGGGAGTGTATCACGTGCATATTGAATACAAAATTTCAGATTGATGATTTCTGTTAGGCCGTCGCAAACCGCCAAGCACGGATAAGGAGACAGGCCAATGAAATATCAAGTACTTCTGACCGAGCGGATCTCCCCCGTCGGTATCGCCATGCTGGAAAGTTCGGCAAAGGTCATCATCGCCCCGTCGCCTTCTGATGTCGACCTCTCTCCCCTGGTCGGCGAAGCCGACGCCCTTCTCATCCGCAGCACCAACCTCAACAGCGCAGTCATGGAGGCCGGGAGGAAACTCAAGGTGATCGGCCGGCACGGCATCGGCCTGGACAACATCGACATCCCTGCCGCCACAGGCCTGGGGATCCAGGTGGTCAACACGCCGGGTGCCAACACCAACGCCGTGGCGGAGCATGCCCTCTGGGCCATGATGCACTGCGCGAAGAATTTCAACCGCGCCGAGAAAGCCCTGCGGGGGGGGAAGTTCTCCGTTGCCGGCTCGCTTCCGGGGCTCGTGCAGAAGTTCGGCTACTGCACCCTCGAGCTCAAGGCCAAGTCCCTGGGCCTCATCGGGTTCGGCCGGATCGCCCGCAGGCTGTCGGAGTTTGCCCGCTGCCTGCAGATGGACATCAAGGCCTATGACCCCCTTGTGCCCGACGAAGCCTTCCAGGCACTGGGCGTCCGCCGCGTCGGCACGATCGTCGAGGGGATCACCGAGGCCGATTTTGTCTCCCTCCACGTTCCTTACATGAAGGAGACCCACCACCTCATCGGCGAGAAACAGCTCGCGCAGATGAAGAGGGAGGCCTTTCTCATCAACACGTCACGGGGGGGAATCGTCGACGAGGCTGCCCTCTTCAAGGCCTTGAAGGAAAAGAAGATCGCCGGGGCGGCCCTTGATGTCTTCGAGAAGGAACCGCCCCCTGCGGATCTGCCCTTCTTCGGGCTGGACAACGTCATCGTGACGCCGCACATGGCCGCCATGACGGATCTGGCGCTGATCAACATGGCCGTAGACGTCTCCCGGGGGATCCTCGACGCCCTCGAGGGCAAGAAGCCCGAGTTCCTGGCAAACCCGGAGGTGTGGGAGAAGCGCAGACGATGAGAAAAGGATATCGGGTATAGGGTCTTGGGTCTCGGGTAAGAAGAAAATGACCAGGCTCAAGCCACAAGGCAGGACAGGAAGAAAAATCCCCCTCATTCCCCCTTTCGTAAAGGGGGATGTAAAAGGGGGATTTTGCAGACCCCCTATTAAGAGAAAGGATGCAACCGTTGGCTAAGGAAATTCGCTTAATGCAGGGCAATCAGGCCATCGCGGAAGGTGCGATCTACGCCGGGGCCCGGTTCTACGCCGGCTACCCGATCACGCCGTCCTCCGAGATCGCCGAGGAGTGTTCGAGAAAACTGCCGAAACTGGGCGGCGTCTACATCCAGATGGAAGACGAGATCGCGTCAATTGCCGCCGTGATCGGCGCCTCGCTGGCGGGGGCGAAGTCCTTCACGGCGACAAGCGGGCCGGGGTTTTCCCTCATGCAGGAAAACCTGGGCCTTGCCGTCATGGGCGAGGTCCCCTGCGTCGTCATCGACGTACAGCGCGCAGGGCCCAGCACGGGCCTTGCGACCCGGCCGGCCCAGTCGGACATCATGCAGATCCGCTGGGGCCGCCACGGCGACCAGTCCGTCATCGCGCTGTGCCCGGCGAGCGTCCGGGAGTGCTTCACGATGGCGGTGACGGCCTTCAACTTCGCCGAGCGCTACCGCGTGCCCGTCATCCTCATGCCCGACGAGATCGTGGGCCACATGCGCGAAAACGTCGAAGTGCCCGCCCCGGGCGAGCTCGAGATCGTCGACCGCAAGAGACCGGCGGGGCCGCCCGCCGACTACAAAGTTTTCAAGGCCGACGAGGACGGGGTGGCGCCCCTTGCCGCCTACGGCGGCGAGTACGTCTTCCACGTCTCGAGCTCCATGCACGGCCTCGACGGCTACAGCAACAACGACCCGGCCAATGCCGCCTGGCGGGTCAGGCAGCTCCACGAGAAGATCGACCGGCACCGCGACGAGATCGTGCTGACGCGGAGCTTCGACACGGACGACATGGACGTGCTGCTTGTCACCCTGGGCGCCACGACCCGCTCGGGTCGCGCCGCGGCCCTGGAGGCCCGCAGGCAGGGAGTGAAGGCCGGCGTGCTGCAGCTCCAGACCGTCTGGCCCTTCCCGGACAAGGAAGTCGCCGAACTGGGCAGGCGCGCGAAGATGGTCGTCGTGCCGGAGATGAACTACAGCGGCCAGATCGCCGGCGAGGTCCGCAAGGCCGTGGGCCCCGACATGGACCTTCGGAGAGTCAACAAATACAACGGGACGATCATCACCCCCCAGGACATCCTGGCCGTGATGCTCGGGCCTTCGGCCAGGTAGAAAGGAGGCATCCGTGTCACACGCAACGGGAGTCAGATATCTGAAAGGCGGGATCCTCCCGCACATGTGGTGCTCGGGCTGCGGCATCGGCACCATGCTCGGGGCCCTGCTTCGGGCCTTCGAGGAGCTCAACTTCACGACGACCGACACGGTCGTCGTGACCGGCATCGGCTGCACGGGCAAGGTGGACGACTACATGATCACCAATGCCCTGCACACGACCCACGGGCGCGCCCTGGCCTACGCCACGGGCATCAAGGCCTTCAACCCGAAACTCAACGTTGTCGCGATCATGGGCGACGGCGACAGCGTCACGATCGGCGGCAACCACTTCATCCACGCGGCCCGGCGCAACATGGACCTCACCGCCATCATCCTCAACAACCTGAACTTCGGCATGACGGGCGGCCAGGTCTCGGGCACGACGCCGGCCCGGAGCTACACGAGCACGACGGCCTACGGAAACCCCGAGCGTGATTTCGACATCTGCGCCCTGGCCGAGGCGGCGGGGGCGAACTACGTGGCCCGCTGCACGCCCTATCACGGCTGGGAGATGAAGGAGAACATGAAGGAGGCCTTCACGAAGAAGGGCTTCTCCGTCGTCGAGGTCGTGAGCCCCTGCCCCACACACTTCGGGCGCCACAACGAGATGAAGGAAACCCCCGACATGCTCCACTGGCTGCGGGACCGAGCCATCTCGATCGACGAGTACCGCCGCCTGCCGGAGGAGATGCGAAAGGACCGCATGCCCATCGGCACGCTGGTCTCGAAAGATTTCCCGGACTTCAACACCCAATACGAACTCGTCAAGGCCCGGGCACAGAAAGGCTGAAGGGAGGGTGCATCGCATGACAACCGAAAAAAGACATTTTGAGGTCATCCTCGCCGGCACCGGCGGGCAGGGCCTGATCCTCTCCGGCATCCTTCTGGCCGATGCGGCGATCCTGGAGGGAAAGAACGTGGTCCAGACGCAGTCCTACGGCATCGCCAGCCGCGGGGGCCTGTCGCTCGCGGAGGTGATCATCGATACCGAGGAGATCATCTTTCAGCAGGTCCAGAAACCGGACTGCATCCTCGCGCTGACGGAGGAGGCCGCAAAAAAATACGAGGCATGGGCCGCCAAGGGTGTGCCGATCCTCTACGACAGCACCCTGGCGAATGCCCGGACGGCCCCCAACTTTACGGGCCATGCCTTCACCCAGACGGCGAGCGACATGGGCAACGAGGGAAGCGTCAACATCCTCGCCCTGGGGACCGTGGCCGCGAAGACGGGCGCCGTGAAGATGGAGACCCTGGAGCAGATGATCCGCAAGCGCTTCAAGGGCGCTGCCGTCGAGATGAATCTGAAAGTCCTGGCAGCCGGCCGCGATCTCGCGGCCCGTTAGCCTCTCACCGCATTGATCGATCGCAAGAAAGGAGTCCAACGGTGGGCGTTGTGAACGAGAAAAAAGCAAAAATGGCACCGTGCCAGGAGGCCTGCCCGGCCGGCATCGACGTGCCTCGATACGTACGGGCAATCCGGGAGGGCCGCTTCGAGGAGGCCCTGTCCGTCATCCGGGAGAAAATCCCTTTCCCCTTCGTCTGCGGGTATGCCTGCGTGCACCCCTGCGAGGCGAAGTGCTCGCGCAACCAGTTCGAGGGCCCCGTGGCGATCCGCATGCTCAAGCGCATCGCGGCCGAGAAAGGCTGGAAAAAACAGCCGAAGCCTGTCCGCATGAGCCCCACGGGCAGGAAGGTCGCCGTCATCGGCTCGGGACCGGCAGGACTCAGTGCGGCCTTCTACCTCACCCTGCAGGGTCACGACGTGACCGTCTTCGAGGCCCTGGCCGAGGCGGGCGGCCTGCTGCGCTACGGCATCCCCGGCTACCGGCTGCCCGACGCGGTCGTGGACCGGGACATCAAGGTGATTGAGCAAGCGGGGGTGAAAATCCGCACGAAAAAGAAGATCGACTCGGCCGAGGCCCTGCAGGAAAAGGGCTTCGAGGCCGTCTTCGTGGCCTCGGGGGCCTGGCGAGGCCTCAAGATGGGCATTCCGGGCGAGGACGGCCCGGGGGTGCTCGACGGCCTGAGCTTCCTGAAGGCCGTCAATTCGGGCAAGGCTCCCCGCATCGGCGCGAAGGTCATTGTCGCGGGCGGGGGTAACACCGCGATCGACGCCGCACGCGCCAGCCGCAGGCTCGGAGCCGACGTGACGATCCTCTACCGGCGCACCCGCGCGGAGATGCCCGCGGCTGCAGCCGAAATCGAAGAGGCCCTCGAGGAGGGCGTGGCGATCGAATTCCTGACGGCGCCCGTCCGCATCGGGAAGGGCGCCGTGACGTGCATCCGCATGGCCCTGGGAGAGCCCGACGCCAGCGGCCGCCCGCGGCCCGTTCCCGTGAAAGGCAGCGAGTACATTCTGGAGGCCAAGACGGTCATCATGGCCGTCGGCCAGGAGGTGGAGGTGCCCGCGGCAACCCTGAAGCGCAACAAGAACGGGACGATTGCCGTCAATGCCGACACCCTCGCCACGTCGGTCAAAGGGATCTTCGCCGGCGGAGACGCCGCGACGGGGCCCGCCTCCATCATCGCGGCCATCGGCCAGGGCCGAAAGGCAAGTGTTTCCATCGACCGGTTCCTGGGCGGCACGGGCGTCATCGACCGGCTCACGGCAGAAACCCCGGCGGAGCCGCCCGAAGCGTCGCCCCGCGGGACTCTCCGGGCCGAGGCCAGGACGGTATCCCCCAAAAAGCGCCTGGGCGATTTCAAGATCGTGGAAAAGGTCTATGACCCGGACACGGCCATGCAGGAGGCCGGGCGCTGCCTGTCCTGCGATCTGCGGGAGTTCGACGTGACGGTGAACGAGGCGGCCTGCAAGGACTGCGGCTACTGCCGCGAGGTATGCGGGCTGGAGATCTTCGAGCGCTCCGATCGGTTCAACCCCGGCGGATACAGGCCCTCGATTGCGGCCCAGGCCGAGCGCTGCATCGGCTGCCTGAAGTGCCTCTATATCTGCCCGGATTTCGCCATCACGATCCGGGATCGTCTCGAGAAGTAACGGCCGCGCCCGCCCGGCCAGACCGCAGCATCCCGGCAGCGCGGCGGCCCGGGCGGAAAGACGGCTTCAACGCCTGACCCAAGAAGTGCCGGAAGGAAATGGAGGTGGAAGATGTCCCGATTCAAGACAGGAGTGTTCAGTTTCTTCGTTGCGGCGGCCCTGGTCCTGTTGACCTGCCCGGCTGCGCCGGCGGCCGACCCCGTCGTGCTGAAATTTTCGTCGTACCTGCCGCCGACGCACCATCTGCAGGTGAGCCACCAGTGGGTCGCCGACCAGATCGAAAAGCGAACCAACGGCCGCGTCAAGATCCGCATGTATCACACCGAGTCGCTCCACAGCGCCAAGAAGGGTTTCGA
>Ga0115026_10000643_pt1 | contig 9997 bp, 8 predicted proteins | sample Mud_0915_D1_FD_83878 | JGI IMG/M metagenome (GOLD analysis project Ga0115026, IMG submission 83878) | Wetland microbial communities from Old Woman Creek Reserve in Ohio, USA - Mud_0915_D1 | ecosystem: Environmental > Aquatic > Freshwater > Wetlands > Sediment ...
AGTCTTTCTGCGGGCATGAAATGTAACTGTTTGATTTTGTGGCATGATTTCCGCTTATGCTTGCTCGTAAGCCAATCCATATGATAGATGTACAGTCCGATGGATACAGGTCCGATAGGGTACTATCAAGTCACTCTGTTCCACCAAATCGCAAATTGCCGGTTCGAGGCGATAGGGGGCAACCCCTATATTCTCCGGTTCTCCCGACAGATCGGCATAGTCACACACATCTAGCCTATCGCAATCCATGGATGTTCTAATCCTCTTAGGTCTTATCGTTCTTTCAGCTGTGATATCCACGGCCGAGATCGGTTTCTTTGCGGTCAACGAAACAAAGCTGAAGGCGCTTGTCCAATCTGGGAGTAAACGAGCGAAGCTGGCGCTCCATCTGCGTAGTGACCCCCAAAAACTTCTCTCGACTATTTTGGTCGGCGACCGTCTGGTGGGCGTGGCGACACCGATGTATGCCACCTTTCTCACCTTGAGCATATATGGAGGGCAAACAGTTTTTGACGAGGCGATCGCCGTCATGGTCGGCCTGCTGACCTTTGTCCTCTTAGTGGCAGTCGATGTAATTCCCAAAACGTTAGCCGCCAAGTTTTCTGTTCCGGTCACTCTGAACATGGCCTACCCCGTCTACATCGTTCAATTACTCCTCAAGCCATTATTGTTTGTGATCGTGCCGATGATCTACAAATTGACAGGAGGGAAGGGGCTGACGCTTCCCCTTGTGACTGAGGAAGAGCTGAAAATCATGCTGGATGAGGGGGGAAAGACCGGGACGATTGAATTCGAGAAGGTCAAAATGATCAAGAACGTCTTCCAGCTCAAGGACATCACGGCTGAAGATGCGATGACCCCTCGGCTCTATGTGTTTTCATTGGACGGTAACCTGTGCCTGAAAGAGGCTCAGGAGCTCCTCTATAATTCGAAATACTCGCGTATCCCAGTGTATGACACGACGCTCGATAACATCACGGGTATTCTTTACAAAACGAGGGCCTTGACCGAACTCGCCAAAGGGCAGACTGAGGTGAAACTCAAGGATATTGCCTATCCTCCGCTCTTCGTTCCCTCGGGGAAGACGGCCGACGACCTTATGAAGGAGTTTCAGCAGGAGAAACGGCATATGGCCGTCGTGGTCAATGAGTTTGGCGGTGTGATGGGGATTGTCACGCTTGAAGATCTTCTCGAAGAAGTGGTCGGGGAGATTATGGACGAAACTGACATCACAGAAGAATTGATCAAACGGTTAGGGAAAAACCACATCCTCGTTCATAGTAGGACTGAAGTCCGCAAGGTCAACGACTTCCTCAAAGTCGACCTCGGCGATGAAGCCGTCACGATCGGCGGCCTCATTCAGCAGGAACTTGGTCGAATTCCCAAGGTGGGAGAAGAGGTCCGAATTGCCAACTGCCGGATCCTCATCCATGAAGCTGAGCCTCGGTCCATCCGCAGTGTTCAAATCTTTCGTGAAGAGAAATCGCCGGCTCCGGTCGAGGCTCCGAACCTCGATCTTGTCAGGTAAGACCGAGCCCCCCTTCCTTGATCAGCGCCGAGAACTCCTGTTCCGTTAAAATGTTTACCCCCAGGGTGCGGGCTTGGTCTAACTTGGAGCCAGGGTCCCGCCCTACCACCAGATAGGAAGTCTTTTTACTCACGCTCGAAGACACGCGCGCTCCTACGGCTTCCACAGCCTCTTGCGCGCCGTTCCGTGTGAAGTGGTCCAATCCACCGGTAAAGACGAAGGTCTTCCCTGCAAGCGGAGACTTTTCCCGGTCGCTCCTTGCCATGCCCGGGGCAATCTGGACGCCGGATTCCCGGAGTTGAGCGATGACCTCCCGGTTGTGTGGCTCAGACCAATAGACTGCCAAGCTCTCGGAAATCTCAGGGCCGATTTCTCGAATCTGTTGAAACCGCTCCCGGTCAGCCGTCATGATCTCCTCAAGGGATCCGAACTCACGGGCCAGAACTTTGGCGATATGCTGTCCGACTTGTCGGATCCCGAGCCCCATCAGAAAACGATCCAGGGAGACGGTTTTGCTGACGGCAATCGATTCCAGGAGGAGTGTGGCGGACCGATCGGCAAATCCTTCTAGCCGGACGAGATCGGTCTTAGTCAGGCGGTAGAGGTCGGCGAGGGATCGCACCAGCCCCTCATCGACCAGCTGTGCCACGGTCTTTTTCCCCAATCCTTCGATGTTGAGAGCCTGTTTGGAGGCAAAATGCTCGATAGCCCCCTTCAATTGGGCGCCGCAGACCAATTGGCCCGTACAGTAAAAATAGGCACCGTCACGACCGACACGCGATCCGCAGACCGGGCAGTGGTCAGGCATGCAAAATGGGCTGCTGCGCTGCTCATCATGGATCGGGACACGTTCGGCAATTGCGGGAATGACATCACCGGCCCGTTCCACCTTGACGGTATCACCGATCCGAATGTCTTTGCGTGTCACTTCATCTGCATTATGCAACGTGGCTCTGCTGATGGTGACGCCACTGACCTCCACCGGTTTTAAGAGCGCGACAGGCGTGAGGGTTCCGGTTCTTCCGACAGAGACAATGATATCCTGCACAACGGTGGTTTCTTTACGAGGGGGAAATTTAAACGCAATGGCCCAGCGTGGACTGCGGGACTTCATGCCGAGGCGACTCTGCCAGTCTCGGCGATTCACCTTGACCACCACGCCATCGATCTCGTAAGGCAACTGATCCCTCACCGATTCCGTTTCGTGATGAAACGCCACTACTTCATCGATTGATGCACAGATTCGTCGATGCATCGGCACCGGGAGACCCCACTGAGCCAACCGCTCTAGTTCATCCCAATGTGTTGGCGGGGCAGCTGTAGATGCAGTCATGATTTCGTAACAGGTCACGACCAGCGGGCGGGTCGCGGTCATTGAGGAGTCCAGCTGCCGGAGCGAACCAGAAGCCGCATTGCGAGGATTGGCAAAGGCATCGCTGCCCCGCTCCGTCATGCGTCGGTTCAAGGCTTGAAAATCGTCGAGGCGCATGTATACTTCGCCTCGCACGACAAGATGATCAGGGTGATTCGATTGTGCCTGCAAGTGCAGCGGTAGGGAACGAATGGTACGAAGATTGACGGTCACATCCTCCCCTGTAGTTCCGTCGCCTCTGGTCGCTCCACGGGTAAAGGTTCCACGATCGTAAATCAATTCGACCGATAACCCGTCGAATTTCGGTTCTGCGCTGTATTCGACGAACTGGGTCTCCAGTTCTCGTTTCATCCGTTGGTCGAACGCCTGAACCTCGCTCTGATCCACAATCGAGTCCAGGCTGAGCATCGGCTGTTCATGGAGAACTTTAGCCAATTCCTCAAGTGGCGGTGCGCCGACACGTTGTGACGGAGAATCTGCCGTCACTAATTCAGGATGGGCCTGCTCCAGTTCAATCAACTCTCGAAAGAGGCCATCGTACTGGGAGTCAGAAATCTCGGGGCGTGCCTTGACGTAGTAGAGATAATCGTGGCGCCTGATTTCGTCCCTGAGGGTAATCAGTCTGGCACGAATGTCGGCGTGAGCCATAGGACTGGATGGTGGTGGACAGAGGAAGTGACGGACCAGACCGTACCATAGGCCCTGGGAGCGGGTCAAACTATGATTGTGCCATAATCGCTTTGACTTTCGCCGCGATAGACATTATTGTAACAGCCAGAGTTAAGTCGATTTATCACTGATCGGCAGCCCGTGTTCAGCCATGCTTGGGGGGGCCTCACGATCGCCAGAGGAGGTATCCATGAGAGGGGAGTATTACGTGAATAAGTTGATGCTCAGGGCCGGCTATCGAATCGTCGTGATTATCTGTGGAGGGCTGTTGATGGGCGGGTGTGTCATGGCGGAGAAATATGACGCGGAAAAGGCGCGGAGTCTGAATTTTCAACGCCTTCTAGCCCAGGAAGAGAAACGAACCGGTGAACTCGATAGCGAAGTGAAACGGGCCAAGAATGAATTGGTGGAATATGACGCGAGGAACCGGGAACTCACGGCACAACTGCAAGCCACTCGGGAACAGATGGCCCGCGCGCAGGAAGAAGCCGAGGCCATGAAGGAGTCTGCGCTGCTGGAACGAAAGGCCAAAGCCGATATGAAGCGCGCAGTCACACCGACGCGCAAGTCGGCGTCGGTTGCACCGACGGCCGATAGCATGGATCTGGGTGCGTCAGGCCTCGGGTTTGCCCCGACGGTTTCGGCTGGGTCTGGCGCCGTTCATGTCGTGAAACCCGGCGAAACTCTCTATCGGATCAGTCGGCAATATGGAGTCACGGTCGAGAAGGTCAGAAAGTGGAACAAGTTGTCTGACGACATTATCGAGGTAGGACAGAAGCTCATCGTGGGCCAAGAATGATAGGCTGACCGCGTGGCCCCGCCGCAATACTCACTCAGTCTCGACCAACTTCGGCAGTATGCCGGAGAAGGCAATCTCGTTCCGCTCTATCGAGAGATTCTCGCGGATTATGAGACCCCTGTCTCAGCCTTTGCCAAAATCGATCATGGCCCTTCAGCCTACCTCCTAGAGTCCATCGAGGGCGGCGAGAAGTGGGCTCGCTATTCCTTTCTTGGAAGTGGGTCGCCTGTTGTCGTGTACGAGGATGGAGGCGACCTGCTGGTCGTGCAAGGCACCAGCAAGAAGCGCATTCCCAGCCGTGGAAACCCTCTCGAACGTCTGCGGGAGCTGATGGAGGCCTATCGTCCGGTGACCGTGCCGGGCCTTCCCCCGTTCGTCGGCGGCGCAGTCGGCTATCTGAGTTACGATATGGTGCGCACCTTCGAGGATTTGGCTACCCGGAAGAAGGACCCGCTCAATCTGCCGGACTTTGCCTTCCTGCTGACCGATACGATGCTGATCTTTGACAATGTCGCTCAAAAGATCAAAGTGGTGGCCACCGCCCATGTGACTGCAAAGGGGGAACGCGGTATCAAGACCGCCTACCGATCGGCGACAGAACGGATCGAACGCACGATAGCAAGACTCAAGCGTCCGCTCCGCCGAACGCGTCCACATCGCCGCCGCCGACCAGTGTCCTTTACGGCGAACATGAGCAAAGCGGATTTTGAGAAGATGGTGGTACGGACGAAGGAATACATTCGGGCCGGTGATATCGTGCAAGCAGTGTTATCCCAGCGGTGGGAAACGAGCGTGCAGGCGTCGCCGTTGCAACTGTATCGGGCGTTGCGCGTAGTGAATCCCTCTCCCTATATGTATTACCTGCGCATCGCCGGGGTCGAATTGGTCGGCTCCTCTCCAGAGACACTCGTCCGTTGTGAAAACGGCGTCATTTCCGTCCGTCCTATTGCGGGCACGCGCCGGCGTGGTGCGACGCCTGAAGAAGATCAACAGATGGAGCGGCGGTTATTGGCGGATAAAAAGGAACGGGCTGAGCATGTGATGCTCGTCGATCTTGGGCGGAATGATGTCGGTCGTGTGGCGAAACCAGGCTCGGTCGTTGTGGACTCGCTCATGCACGTCGAGCGGTATTCACACGTGATGCACATTGTGTCGAATGTGACGGGGCAGCTTGATGAAGCGAAGACCTCGTACGACGTGTTGCGCGCCTGCTTTCCCGCCGGCACCGTTTCCGGCGCGCCGAAGGTGCGAGCGATGCAGATCATCGATGAACTCGAGCCGACAAGACGCGGTCCCTATGCCGGAGCGGTGGGCTACTTTAGCTTTTCCGGTAACATGGATATGTGCATTAATATCAGGACGGTTGTCGTGAAAAAACACCAGGCCTTCATTCAAGCAGGGGCCGGTATCGTTGCAGATTCGAATCCGGAACACGAGTATGAAGAGACCTGCAATAAGGCCAAGGCCATGATGAAGGCGGTCGAATTGGCCGAACAGGGGCTGGAATGAGCACGTAAGGCGTGAGTGGTAGGGGGTGAAGTGATCAGGATCTCGCCCACTTTTCCCCTTACGCCTGACGCCTCACACCTCACGGTTTATTATGTTGCTGATGATCGACAACTACGATTCTTTCACCTATAACCTCGTGCAATACTTCGGGGAACTCGGTGAAGACATTCGGGTGTTCCGTAACGATAAGATTACGATCGATCAGATCGAGTCGCTGCAACCCAGCCGCATCGTCATTTCTCCCGGGCCCTGCACGCCGGTGGAAGCTGGTGTATCGGTCGAGACCATCCGGCATTTTGGCGGGCGCCTCCCTCTCTTGGGTGTCTGTCTAGGCCATCAATCTCTGGCTGTGGCGTTCGGCGGGGAAGTCGTCCGGGCCGAACGATTGATGCATGGCAAAACCTCGAAGATCCGCCATGACGAGAAAACGATCTTCCACCAGCTGCCGAATCCCTTCGACGCGACACGCTACCATTCTCTGATCGTAAAGCGCGACACGCTGCCTTCCTGTTTTGAGATCTCGGCCGAAACGGATGAAGGGGAAATCATGGGATTGCGCCATCGATCATTAGGCATCGAAGGAGTGCAGTTTCATCCGGAATCCATCCTCACCCTGGCGGGGAAGGACCTCCTCCGAAACTTCCTTAAACTCTAGGCTGCTCTCCGGGTCTCCGATCTATGATCAAAGACGCGATTGCCAAACTTGCTGACCGTTGTTCCCTCACCGAACAGGAAGCAGAATCCGTGATGCTGGAGATCATGGATGGTGCAGCAACTTCGGCTCAAATTGCCGCGTACTTGATGGGGCTTCGCTTGAAGGGTGAGACGGTTGAAGAAGTCACCGGCTCCGTGCGGGCTATGAGGGCCAAGGCCCTTCGTATCGCAGTCGGAGATCCGTTGGTCGTGGATACCTGCGGAACAGGCGGTGACGGCGCGCACACGTTCAATATTTCCACCACAACCGCACTCGTTGTTGCAGGTGCTGGTCTGACCGTTGCCAAACACGGCAACCGTTCTGTGTCATCCAAGTCAGGGAGCGCCGACGTGCTCTCGGCGCTCGGAGTCAAAATCGATCTGCCGCCTGAACGGGTAGCCGATTGTATCAATGAGGTCGGAATCGGCTTTCTCTTTGCCCCGCTGTATCATGGCGCGATGAAACATTGTGTCGGCCCCAGACAAGAGATGGGCATCAGAACCATGCTGAATCTCTTAGGCCCGCTGACCAATCCGGCAGGAGCCGCCATCCAGGTACTCGGAGTCTATGAAAGTCGATTGACTTCTCTGCTGGGGACCGTGCTTATGCATCTGGGATCGCAACATTGTTTTGTCGTACATGGGATGGATGGACTGGATGAGATCACCCTGACCACAAAAACGCAGATTTCAGAAGCCAAAGGAGGTGTTCTTTCGAACTATCTCATGGACCCGGCGGATTTCGGACTGGCATTGGTTCCAGCCAAACAGCTAGCCGGCGGGACGCCGCTAGAAAATTCCGCGATCACTCGTGACATTCTGCGAGGGCGAAAGGGGCCGAAACGGGACATTGTCTGTTTGAATGCCGCTCCGGCCCTTGTCGCTGGGCGCAAGGCGAGGAGCCTTCATGATGGATTTCTCTTGGCAGGCCAGACGCTAGACTCTGGTGCCGCAGCTGAAAAGCTCGCTCTCCTGGTCGCATTTACGAATAGGGGATGACACGATCGTGATTCTCTCCCGCATCCTGGAGCATAAGAAAGCGGAACTCCGGCACAAACAAAGCCGGGGCTACCTCTCTGAGCTAAAGGCGAAGATTCAGGACGCGCCGGGACCCCTCGGCTTTTCTGTGGCTCTCGAAGCGACAAGAACGGCCGGCAGTCCAGCGTTGATTGCCGAAGTCAAAAAGGCCTCACCCAGCCTAGGGCTCCTCCGGCCAGAGTTTTCTGACCGCTTTGACTACCTGGGAATTGCCAAAGCCTACCATGACCATGGGGCCTCGGCCCTGTCTGTTTTAACCGATAAGGATTTCTTCCAAGGGAGCCTCGAGTACCTCAGCGAGATCAAACAATTGGTACCCATGCCGACCTTGAACAAAGAGTTCATGGTCGAGGAGATCCAGTTTTATGAAGCGCGCGCGTATGGCGCCGACGCCGCTCTCTTGATCGTCGCAGCACTCGAACGACAGCAATTGATAGACTTCTACGCCCTTGCCAGAGGATTACGCTTGGATGTGCTCATCGAAACCCATCACGAGCGCGAACTCGATATCGTATTGGAGCGACTGCCGGAGGCGCGGCTGATTGGTATCAATAACCGAGATCTTAAGACCTTTACGACCGACCTGGGTGTTACCGTGCGATTGGCGAAACGGATTCCCCCCGACAAGCTGATCGTGAGTGAAAGCGGCATCCATCAGCGCGCAGATGTGGTGCAATTGGTCGATGCCGGTGTCCATGCCATGCTTGTCGGAGAATCCCTCATCCGAGCCGATGACATTGGAGGTAAAATCCGTGAATTACGAGGAGTTCCGGCTCCGTCACACGCATAGCAGGATACAGAAAATGGGGGAGGGGGTAGCTAGGACGATCCCCGTGCTCGCGCAACGCGCGGCCTCAGAAGGATGTGAAGGGTAGCCTGGCCGTCCTCTTGCTCGCGGAACGCGCACGATAAGAATGTGCTCGTTCGACGCGCGCAATCGAGGATCGACCAGGCTACCCTTGAAAATTAGAATGGGGAATTGGGAAAACGCGCGCAGTAAAGAACAATCTGCCTGCTCCCTCTGGGGAAGTTGGGGAATCAGAAAGCCCTCGCGTGGGCAAATGGCACGTCTCGACGCGCCAGGGTTGGACGGGTGAGACATCTAGTCTTTTTGAGTACCCTGCGAGTCTGGTGACATCGGTGTCAGCAGGTTTGATACCAACAGAGTATAGTATATAAAGAAAGCTTATCCACAGCCTACCAAGATGGCCGCTACAATCAAAATCAAAATCTGCGGTATTACCAACGCCGAAGACGCCGCCGTAGCAGTCGATGCCGGGGCCGATGCTTTAGGATTCGTCTTCTATCGGAAAAGCCCTCGGTATATCGAACCGACGCTGGCCCGGCAGATCGTGATGAGCTTGCCACCCTTGGTGATACCGGTGGGTGTATTCGTCGACGAAGAACAGCAAGTAGTACGGAACATCATGGATGACTGTGGACTCGCGCTTGCGCAATTGCATGGAAACGAATCGGCGATCTATTGCAAAGAGTTAGGTCGTACGGTTCTTAAAGCACTTCGGGTAAAAGATCGGAGCACCTTTCTCGCCTTGGCAGAGTTTCGGGGGAGGGCAGGCGTACGCGGGTTCGTACTGGACGCCTATTCGGATCAGGCCTATGGAGGGACTGGACAGGCGATTGATTGGCAGCTTGCTGCAGAAGTGGCCAAAGCTGCGAGCATTCTCCTGGCTGGAGGGCTCACCCCTGACAATGTTGAGAAGGCAATTCTGACGGTACAGCCGTACGGCGTGGATGTGAGCAGCGGCGTTGAGCGGGAACTGGGCAAGAAGGATCACGAGAAAGTGCGCGCATTCATTCGAGCGGCCAGGGTTGTCTCCCCAGCATGAGCCCATTTATACTGCATCCTGCAACGCGAACGCGAGGACTACGATGAGTTCTGTTCCCAACAAGCAAGGTCGATTCGGGGCCTATGGCGGACGCTATGTCCCTGAGACGCTGATGCCTGCGTTGCTTGAATTGGAGCAGGAATATAGCCGTGTAAAAAAGGACCGGCGCTTCCAGTCTGAACTTGCCTATTATTTGAAGCACTACGTTGGCCGACCCACGTCGCTCTACTTTGCCCAACGACTCACAAAACGATTGGGTGGAGCGAAGATCTATTTGAAGCGTGAAGACCTCTGTCATACCGGGGCCCACAAAATTAATAATGCGATTGGACAAGGGCTTCTTGCAAAGCGGATGAAAAAGCCGCGCATCATCGCTGAAACCGGCGCCGGACAGCATGGGGTGGCGACGGCGACCGTCGCTGCGATGTTTGGTCTCCAATGTGAAATTTATATGGGGACCGAAGACATGCAGCGCCAGGCACTGAACGTCTTCCGGATGAGATTGCTCGGCTCAACCGTCACGGGGGTTAACGCGGGAAGCC
>Ga0115026_10000644_pt1 | contig 9995 bp, 2 predicted proteins | sample Mud_0915_D1_FD_83878 | JGI IMG/M metagenome (GOLD analysis project Ga0115026, IMG submission 83878) | Wetland microbial communities from Old Woman Creek Reserve in Ohio, USA - Mud_0915_D1 | ecosystem: Environmental > Aquatic > Freshwater > Wetlands > Sediment ...
CCCTGTAGTGGGACAAACCCAGGACCAGGTGTCCGGAGCTGCCGGAACGACTTATCCAATCCCGCGGCTGGGGATCCCTTCCATCGTGGTTGCTGATGGTCCCGCGGGATTAAGGATCAGTCCAACCCGCCAGAATGACAAAGCGACATACTATTGCACTGCTTTCCCGGTTGCCACCCTTCTTGCTTCAACATGGGATGTTGATCTGGTGAATAAAGTCGGACAAGTTATAGGCAATGAAGTGCTTGAATATGGAGTTGATGTTATTCTTGGTCCCGGAATGAATATTCACAGGAATCCCCTCTGCGGAAGGAATTTTGAATATTATTCCGAAGATCCGTATGTTACCGGTAAAATTGCAGCCGCAATGGTTAACGGCATTGAATCAAATGGTGTTGGTACCTCAGCAAAGCATTTTGCGGCAAATAATGCAGAGACAAACCGGAACTCTCTGAACACAATTGTAAGTGAGCGTGCCCTTCGCGAGATTTATCTCAAAGGATTCGGAATAATGGTGGAGGAAGCCCAGCCATGGACAATTATGTCATCCTATAACCTTATAAACGGCACCTATGCTCCGGAAAGCTATGATTTGCTGACAAAGGTTCTCCGCAATGACTGGGGATTTAAGGGTTTTGTAATGACCGACTGGTTTGGAGGCAGGGATGCAGTAGCTATGATGAATGCCGGAAATGATCTTCTGATGCCGGGAAATCCGAACCAGAACAAGGCAATCCTTGAAGCAGCAAAAGCAGGAAAGCTTGATATAAAAGTCCTTGATAAAAATGTGGAAAGAATACTGAACATAATACTTCAGTCTCCAAAGTTCAAGGGATATAAAATCTCGAATAAGCCTGACCTGAAAGCACATGCAGAAGTCTCGCGCCAGGTGGCTTCGGAAGGCATGGTTCTTTTAAAGAATGATAACTCGGCACTGCCTATTTCAGACAATATTAAGAAGATCGCTGCATTCGGAAATACTTCATATGAGATAATTACGGGCGGAACCGGTAGTGGTGATGTAAACGAGGCGTACAGTGTCGCCCTTGTTGAAGGTCTGCAGAACGCAAGGTTATCGGTTGATGAAAATCTAAAAATTTTGTATGAGGCATATCTGAAAGCTGCCAAAGCAGGCAGGCAAAGGAGCCGCGGGTTTATGATGGGGTCGGTCCCGATAGCTGAATTAACAATTAATTCTGACATAATCAACAGCATAGTCAATCTCACCGACGCTGCAATAATAACTATCGGCAGAAACTCAGGTGAAGGGTATGACCGCAATGATGGAGAGGGAGATTTCCTGCTCTCACCTGTTGAAAAGGAGCTTATTAACTCAGTCACTTCAGCCTTTCATTCAAAAGGGAAAAAAACTATTGTGATCCTTAATGTGGGAGGTGTTATTGAAACTGCCAGCTGGAAAGAGATCCCGGATGCAATCCTGCTTGCATGGCAGGCTGGTCAGGAAACCGGGAACTCAATAGCCGATATATTGGTCGGCAAGGTGAATCCTTCAGGCAAGCTTGCCACAACTTTTCCTGTAAATTACAAGGATGTACCCTCGGCCTCTAATTTCCCGGGTAAAGTTATTGGACAAACTCAGCCTAAGGCAGATAAAGAACCAGACATGGCGGCATCATTTATGCGTCCGCAGCCTGCTGAGGTGACTTATGAAGAGGGCATCTATGTAGGTAACAGGTATTTCACTACTTTCAATGTTCCGGTTTCCTATGAGTTTGGCTATGGCCTTTCATATTCAGCCTTTGAGTATTCAAACCTAAAGCTCAGCTCAACAAAATTCAGTAATAAGTTGACAGCTACGGTTGAAGTAAGAAATACAGGCAAGTGTGAAGGGAAGGAAGTTGTTCAGCTTTACCTGACAGCCCCTGGGAAAAAACTTAATAAACCTGCAATGGAACTGAAGGGATTTAAGAAGTCAAAGCTTCTTAAACCCGACGAATCACAGGTTCTTAGCTTTGATATTTCAAAAGAAGATCTTGCATCTTTTGATCCGGTACTATCCGCATGGACAGCCGAAAAAGGGCTTTATACTGTGAAGGCAGGCGCATCGTCGAAGAACCTACACCAAACAGCAACATTTAATCTCGGGAATGATATTATTGTAAAGAAAGAATCGCCTGCCCTGTTGCTGAAAGATAAAATTAATGAACTTAAACCAAAATAAAATTATCAAATGAAGACGTCAGGACAAGATATTTTACTGTCTGCAATTACAGTAGTGCTTATTCTCTTCACAGTCGGGTGCAGCCAGAAATGGAGCGAAGAGAATAAAGGCGAATATAAACTGATTTATAATCAGGATGGTCAGACACTGGGTTATTCACCTGCTTCAGGTGTGAAATTATTAACAGTAAACCGATTGGCTTTTAAGGATTTAAATAGAAATGGTACGCTGGATGCCTATGAAGACTGGCGGTTACCGGTAAATGATCGTGCCCTTGATCTGGCATCAAGGATGTCGGTTGACCAGATAGCCGGTCTGATGTTGTACAGCAGTCATCAGTCAATACCTTCAGGAGGTCCCGGTTTTGGGAGGGCCGGGACATACGGGGGGAAACCATTTGCTGAAAGCGGTGCCAAAGCAAGCGATCTGTCAGATCAGCAGATTAAGTTTCTGACTGATGATAACCTCAGGCATGTTCTTGTCACGTCACTGGAAAGTCCTGAAACGGCAGCCATCTGGAACAATAATATTCAGGCATTTGTAGAGGGGACCGGGCTTGGAATTCCTGTCAACATCAGCTCAGATCCGCGTCACGGAAGTGATTCTTATGCAGAATACAATGCAGGTGCCGGAGGCAGGATATCAATGTGGCCCGGCACTCTGGGAATAGCCGCGACATTTGACCCTGCACTAATGAGGAAATTCGGTGAGGTAGCTTCGGCTGAATACCGGGCTCTTGGAATAACGACAGCACTTTCGCCGCAGATTGATCTGACAACTGAGCCGCGCTGGAGCCGTTTTGACGGAACAATGGGGGAGGACCCTGACCTTGCCACAGATATGGCACGTGCCTATGTTGATGGTTTTCAAACATCAGAGGGCGCTGATCATATTTCCGGCGGTTGGGGATACCACAGCGTCAATGCTATGGTTAAACACTGGCCCGGAGGAGGACCTGAAGAAGGAGGAAGGGATGGTCATTACGGATACGGTGCATACGCTGTCTACCCTGGCAATAACCTGAAAGATCACCTGAAACCGTTTACTGAAGGGGCTTTTAAGCTTCAGGGTCCCACAGGAATGGCTTCCGCTGTTATGCCATATTATACGATTTCCTACAATCAGGATACAAAATATGGAGAGAATGTCGGAAACAGCTACAGCAATTATATAATCAATGATTTGCTGAGGGGAGAATATAAATACGATGGAGTCGTTTGTACCGACTGGGGGATAACATCAGATGTAACAGCTGTAGACAAGTTTGAAGGCAAGTGCTGGGGAGTCGAAAAACTCTCTGTTGCAGAAAGACACTATAAAATCATAATGGCTGGTGTTGACCAGTTCGGAGGGAACAATGATAAAGGACCTGTTCTGGAGGCGTATGCATTGGGTGTTAAGGAGCATGGAGAGGAGCCTATGAGAAAAAGGTTTGAGGAATCTGCAGTACGTCTTCTGAAAAATATCTTCAGGGTAGGATTATTTGAGAATCCATACCTCGATATTGAAAAGACAAAAAATACTGTTGGAAATGCTGAATTCATGAAAGATGGTTATAATGCCCAACTCCATTCTGTTATTATGCTCAAGAACAGCTCCAACAGCCTTCCTTTGAAGAAGCAGCTTAAAGTGTATATCCCAAAACGTTTTACACCGGCTGGCCGTGACTGGTTTGGCCGGGAAACACCTGAAAGCTGGGCAGATCCTGTGAATGTTAGCATGGTATCGAGGTATTTTGAAATTGTTGAACAACCTGGAGAAGCTGATTTTGCACTGGTATGCATTGCGAGTCCAACAGGAATGACGGGTTATGACCAGGGAGATATTAAAGCAAAGGGCAATGGTTATGTGCCAATAAGCCTTCAATATGACAGATACAAGGCTGATAATGCCCGGGAGAAAAGCATTGCAGGCGGAAGCCCTCTTGAGAGTTTTACTGACCGGTCATTTAAAGGCAAGAGCGTGATTTCACGTAATTCATTTGATATGAGAATGGTTAATGAGACCAGGGCTAAAATGGGCAAGAAGCCGGTAGTTGTTCTGGTTGATGTTTCGAATCCAATGGTTTTCTCTGAGATCGAGAAAAATGCCTCAGCCATTCTTGTGCACTTTGGAGTGCAGGATCAGGCTTTAATGGATATAATAACAGGAATGAGTGAACCTTCGGGGCTTCTGCCGTTCCAGATGCCTGCTGATATGAAAACTGTTGAAGAACAACTTGAAGATGTCCCCCGCGATATGAAATGCTACACTGACACAGACGGAAACATGTATGACTTTGGATTTGGATTGAACTGGCAAGGTATCATAAACGACGGGAGAGCAACAAAATATAAAAATTAGAATACACTGTTACAGGCTGATATCCGGATAGCATAAAATGATCCATTCACGGACGATTTCCTTCAATTGGTCAAATTAAATACCTGTTGATCATAATATTATTTAAATTAGCCTGTGATGTAAAAATGCACTTCTGAGTTCAACGGGACGCTGTTTCCTGATCATACGCTTTTTTTGGAAGAATGTTTTTTAAAGTATTCTAATCGGGAAACCTGAAGTTACTGTACGATTTTTGTTATGTAATTTATTTAATGGATCAATGAAAAAGCGTAAATTAGATTGTTTTATCAGTAAAAAAAAATCAAAAACAGGCTCTAAAAAATAACATCTGATGAGATATTTAAGAACTATTTTTTTCTTCATAATTTTTTTCCTTTCTGGTAGTATCGCGCAAGCACAGATCTGCATAACACTTGATCCTCCGGGTACTATTCCGCAAACAGTATGCATTAATTCACCAATCAACAATATCACATACACAGTTGTGCCTGCTGTAACCAGTGTAACATCCACAGGATTCCCAACCGGTGTAACCGGAGTTTTGAGCGGAAATAAATATACTATCAGTGGTACACCTGTTGTATCAGGTACCTTTGAGTATGAACTGACCACTGTTGGTTGTGTTGAAAAAACCAAGGGGACCATTACAGTAAAAGACAGGCCTGCACCCCCGACTGGTACTACACCTCAGAATTTCTGTGCCATCAGTAATCCCACGATAGCAAATCTTACAGCAACGGGATCAGGAATTTTATGGTATCTGAATCCCTCGGGAGGTACACCACTGGCCACAACTACACCTTTATCGACAAGGACCTATCATGCAAGTCAGACTGTTGACGGTTGTGAATCAGCCACACGATTGGCAGTATTTGCAGTAGTGAATAATCCTGCTGCACCCGAAGGTCCAACACCACAGTCTTTCTGCGCAATAAATAACCCTACAATAGCCAACCTGGTTGTATCAGGTACCGAAATAAAATGGTATCTGTCACCAGCAGGAGGTCCTGCATTGCCATCCTCAACTCCTTTATCGTCAAATATTTATTATGCAAGTCAAACGATCAGCGGTTGCGAATCATCATCGCGTCTTGCAGTTACTGTAACAGTAAATAATCCGCCAGCGCCTACAGGTTCTGCAACTCAGAACTTTTGTATTGCAGATAATCCTACAGTTGCCAGTCTCACAGCTACAGGTTCCGATATAAAATGGTATCTGGTACCCTCGGGAGGAACGGCTCTTGTAACGACAACTCCACTGGTAACCAGAAATTACTACGCAAGCCAGACGATTGGCAGTTGTGAATCTGCTTTACGTCTTGCAGTATCTGTAACAGTGACTAATCCTTCAGCACCCACGGGTGCTTCACCCCAGAATTTTTGTCAGATCAATAATCCCACGGTAGCCAACCTGGTTGCCATAGGGTCCGGTATAAAATGGTATCTGACAGCCACAGGAGGAACAGCACTGGTGACAACAACCCCTCTGGTTACAGATATTTATTATGCAAGCCAGACCTTTGGCAGCTGTGAGTCGACTTTGCGTCTTGCAGTGAACGTGACGGTTAGTAATCCGGCGGCGCCAACAGGCATCTCTCCGCAGATCTTTTGTTCGGCAGTCAATCCTACAGTTGCCAACCTTGCTGTAACAGGTACAGGAATATTATGGTATCTGACATCCACGGGAGGTCCGTCGCTGGCTCCGACAACACCGCTTGTTGCTGGTAATTATTATGCAAGCCAGACAGTTGGAGGATGTGAGTCAGTCTCACGCCTTGCAGTAGCAGTGACAATTATACAAACACCTGTTTCCAATGCCGGAACGGGAGGTAGTTCATGCAGTCTGAGCTTCACTCTTAATGCGGTGGCTCCAACTATTGGAACAGGTCTCTGGACACAGACATCCGGACCGGGAACATCAGTTTTCACCCCAAATGCCAGCACACCAAATGCCGTCGTTACAGTTTCGGTATATGGCACTTATGTTTTTACATGGACAGTGGTAAATAATAATTGTTCCAGTATTTCGACTGTTACAGTTAACTTCTTCCAGCAACCTGTTGCCAATGCAGGTACCGGAGGCACTGAATGCGATCTGACATTTGTTATGAATGCTGTCCCAAGTATCGGAACCGGATTATGGACAGTTGATTCAGGACCCGGTACAGCCATATTTGTACCAGTCGCAAGCTCTCCCGGAGCAAATGTCACTGTCTCGGCATATGGAACTTATTCTTTCAGATGGACCGAAACAAATGGTATCTGTATCAGCAGTGCTGTCGTAACAGTAAACTTTTACCAGCGGCCTGTGGCAAACGCCGGCACAGGAGGCAATTCATGTAACCTGAACTATCCACTGAGAGCTGTTCCAAGTCTGGGAACTGGGACATGGACAATGACCGGCGGTTCAGGAACGGCAACTTTTACACCGAATGCCAATTCTCCATCCGTTATTGCTGCAGTTTCTGAATACGGAACAAAAGAATTCACCTGGATCGAAATTAACGGCTTATGTTCGGACACTTCAAAAATAACTGTTAATTTCTACCAGCAACCATTTGCAAATGCTGGTTCAGGAGGTAATAACTGCGGATTGGAATTTAATCTTAGGGCCACCCCCAGTGTTGGTGTGGGAACATGGACCAGGGACAGCGGTCCTGGGAGTGCTTCCTTTAGTCCTGATGCAAATAATCCTGCAGCAAAGGTTACAGTATCTGCTTACGGAAATTATGTATTCAGGTGGACAGAGGTTAATGGTACGTGTACCAGCAGTGCGACTGTTCCGGTGACTTTTATTCAGCAACCATCAGCAATTGCCGGAAAAGGCGGAGAAGAGTGTGATCTGGATTTTGCCCTGAATGCAGTTCCCGGAACAGGAACAGGCACATGGTCGAAAGTAAGCGGTCCGGGGAATGCTGTTTTCAGTCCCAATCCAAATCAATACAATGCTGTCGTTACTGTCAGCCAGTTCGGATCTTATGATTTTGCCTGGACTGAAGTAAACAGCTTATGTACCTCAAACGATATAATAAGGGTGGGATTTCATGATATTCCTTCGGTTGATGCCGGAGATGATGTGTTATTATGCAAGGGGAAAGGTATTCAGCTTAATGCTTCCGGAACGGGATCTTTCCTATGGTCGCCTGCCAGCCCGCTTAACAATCCCAACATTTATAACCCCGTTGCCTCACCTGATGCAACCACTGAATTCACGGTCACTTTAACTGATCAATGGGGTTGTAAGAACAGTGACAAGGTAAATGTTGAAGTAAGGGAACAACCTATTGCCGACGCCGGTCCCGACCAGGTTCTGCAATTCATCTTTGAAACTAATCTGCAGGCTGTTGCACCTGGCAGCAATCAAACCGGAGAGTGGACACTGTTTGAGGGAAAGGGGGATATCTCAGATGTACATGATCCTTCTGCTTCAGTCAGCGATCTTTCTCTTGAAGTGAATAGTTTTATATGGACCGTCACCAATCAGGCTTGCCCGGTATCTTCAGATACTGTTGAGATTGTAGTTCAGAACCTGATAATACCAACATTAATAACCCCAAATCTTGACGGGAATAATGAATTTTTCATAATAGAGGGGATAGAATCTCTTGGCAAGACTTCTCTCGTTGTTTTTAGCCGCTGGGGAGCCAGAGTGTATGAGAACAATGAATACGACAATAGCTGGAATGGTGTGGACGATAAAGAAAATCCTCTGCCTGAAGACACATACTTTTATATCCTGAGACCTGAGACTACTAAAACTATTAAAGGTTATGTGGTGATAAGACGATAAGATAATTGCTGAATGAATGGATTTGTCAAAATAATGGTCATGTTTTCACTGACATTATTACCGGTATCAGGAACCTTTGCACAACCGGTATGGGTTACAGGTACTCCATCCGTTGCATCCACCGATGCATGGTCCATTACAGTGAATTATGGACTGGACCGGGAAGGCACAGTATTTATTATTGTCTTTAATTTTAATAATACTTCCGTTCTGACTTCTTCTTATGTAAGAACACGGGCACTTTCCAGCCCAAGCGGGACTGTCGTTGCAACAGCAGTTCTTTCAGTGAAGAAAGGAGATACTGGTAAAACGCTTAGAGCTGTACTTAATGTTTCTGATCCTAATCAGATACACACTATTTATATAGTTGCTGCTGACAGCAGGGGAAGGCTTCAGTCTTCTCCTGTAAGATTAAATGCAACAACTCTTCCGTGTCCGGAGTCAAATGCCGGTTCAGGAGGCAATATATGTGGACTTAGTTTTGTTTTTAATGCTGTACCGGTTTTTGGAACAGGCCTCTGGACCAAGGTCTCCGGACCCGGCAATGCTACGTTTTCACCTAATGCAAATACAGCCACTGCCACTGTAAGGGTGACCGCTTACGGTTCTTACACCTTCAGATGGACAGAAACCAGAGGAGCATGCCGGTCAAGTGATGATATTATTGTAGATTTTTATCAACCACCTGTGGCAAATGCAGGCACCGGGGGCAATGAGTGTGATCTTAATTTTGTCCTTGGGGCTATATCAGGTTCAACACCCGGTTCGGGTACATGGACAATGACAAGCGGAACCGGCAATGCCACATTCTCACCTAATGCAAACAGCCCGACAGCAACTGTTACTGTCACAGAATACGGAACTAAGGTTTTCACCTGGACAGTAACAAATGGCCCCTGTTCAAGCAGTTCAAATGTAACTGTGAATTTTAACCGTCCCCCGGTGGCTAATGCCGGACCAGGAGGGAATAACTGTGGACGTGAATTTTATCTCCATGCTGTACCAAGCATTGGGACTGGAACATGGACAAGGGAAAGCGGACCCGGTACGGCTACTTTCAGTCCCAATAACCATGATCCTGAGGCAAAAGTTACAGTCAGTGCCTTTGGGACGTACGTTTTCAGATGGACTGAAGTAAATGGACCCTGTACCAGCAGGTCTTCCGTCACGGTAGTTTTTGCTGAACAGGGCTCAGCAAATGCAGGAAATGGAGGGGATGAATGCGACAGAGATTTCTTACTGAATGCAGTCCCGGGATCAGGAACAGGAACATGGTCAAAAGTGAGTGGTCCGGGAAACGCAACATTCAATCCGAATCCAAACCAATATAATGCTACAGTTACTGTAACCCAAACTGGTGAATATGATTTCGCCTGGACAGAAGTCAGCTACAGTTGCTCTTCACTTGACATAATTCGTGTAGTTTTTCATCCTGCTCCTTCAATTTACGCCGGAACGGATGCATCCTTGTGCAAAGACGGCAGTATAAAGCTTCAGGCCGAGGGTTCAGGAGCGTTTTTGTGGAGTCCGGCCGGAGTACTTAGTAATCCGGCTATTCCTGATCCGATCGCCACGCCTGTTGTAACAACCATCTTTACAGTTACGCTGACCGATCAATGGAACTGCACAAATACTGATCAGGTAACTGTTGAAGTGAGAGAAAAACCGGTAGCAGATGCA
>Ga0115026_10000645_pt1 | contig 9978 bp, 11 predicted proteins | sample Mud_0915_D1_FD_83878 | JGI IMG/M metagenome (GOLD analysis project Ga0115026, IMG submission 83878) | Wetland microbial communities from Old Woman Creek Reserve in Ohio, USA - Mud_0915_D1 | ecosystem: Environmental > Aquatic > Freshwater > Wetlands > Sediment ...
GCCAGGTCGTCGACGAGCGTGATCCCGACCGCCACCCGCCCGTGGCGGGCGTGCAGCTCGCCGCGGTCCAGGAGGAGCCGAACCAGCACCAGGGTACTCGCGGTGGAGACGATCATGCCCACGATGAGCGCGGGGATGGGCGGCCAGCCGAGGAGCCGGACCGCGCCGAAGCCGAGGGCCGTCATGGCGAGGATGCCGAGCGTGCCGCCGACGAACCCTACCCATCTCAGCCGAAGGAGCTCCTGCGGCGAGAACTCGGCGCCGATGAAGAACATGAGGAGGATGACGCCGATCTCGGCGAACAGCTCGAAGGTGTGAAGCTCGGAGACGACCGGGCCCGGCGTGAAGGGGCTCACGAGGACGCCGCCCAGGACGTACCCCACGAGCACGGGCTGGCGCGCGAGCCGCGCCGCAGCCCCGCCGACGCTGGCGGCCAGGAGTACGTAGGCGAGATCGCGGAAGAAATTGGCATCCGTCGGCATGTGCGGTCTTCCTCCCGTCAGGAACGACGGGCCGGCCTGGTGCGGAGAATCCGGGATGATCTGGAACGCCGCAGGGCGCGTCCCCTTTGCCGGTAATTTTCTTAGGTTACTTTCTCTGCGCTGCCTGGTCTACTGAAAGATGCGCGCCGCGACGTACGTCGGAGCGCCTCCGAGACTGTCACACTTCGGGGGGGTCGCCGTGCCGGAGCAAGGAACTCGCGCACAGGGAATTCGGCTCGCTTTGCAGGGGGCTGGCGTACGACTTGAGGTTGTCCGGGGTTACGCTTCCGCCCACATCCGTCGCAAGTACTCCGCATCGGCCCGCGCCCACTCCTCCAGGTTTGGCGGCGTGGCGTCCGCGTAACCGACCCGGCGGATGATGGGCTCGTCGAATTCGTATTCGGTGTGCACCGAGATGGCCCCATCGAACCCGAGCGCCTTGAGGGCTCCGAGCGCACGGCGCCAGTTGACCGCGCCGCTGCCGAGCTTGACGAACCGGGGCACGAACGGCGGCTCCCTTCCTGCGGGCTGGGGCGCGTGGTACGCATCTTTGACCGCAACGATGGAGAGGTATTCCCGCACCATCGCCAGGCCCATCGGATAATCCTCGCCGTCCAGCACCATGTGCCCGAAATCGGGATACGCGCCCACCCAGCGCGGCTCCAAGCCGCGGAGCAGGTGCATCAATCCGGCGCAATTCGAGCCGAGCACGGGGCCGCTGTGCACTTGATACACCGTCTGCACGCCGTACCGCTCCCCCACCCGCGCGAAGCCCGCGAGTGCGCGCCGCGCCACCTCCACGAGGGCCCAATAATCCTCCCCGGGCTTGAAGGGGAAGAACCCGATCTTCACTCGCGGGACGCCCGCCGCCCTGCACCCCGCATACAACGGCTCAACCTCTGGGGCGTCCGGGTCCACCAGCGTCACGGGCGCGGTTGCCAGGGGACAGACCAACCCCTGCTTTTTCCACAGGGCAACCGCCTCCGGCAACGCAGTCGCGACATTCTCAAGGTTCACCGGGTGGCCCGACCGGACGGTCACATCGACCCCATCGAAACCCAATTCCTGGGCCTTCGCGGCGAGATCCCCCACACCGAGCGTGCGGAAGAACTTCGAATTCAGGACGATCTGCACGGCAACCTCCTTCGGCGACCTGCGCGACTCCCAAGATCGCCTACCCTGCTTGCCTGAGGCCTTGCGCTATCTCGTCGAGGATCTCCGTGGCGTCGCGCACGTAGCCCGGGCAGATCGTTTGGAAGAGGTTCCTGCCGGTGGCCTCCCGCCGGCCTGCGTCGGTGCCGAGATCGACACCACCCAGGAGCGTCTTGCAGACGAGGCTCCCCCGCCGCGCTTCGAACCGGCGGGTGAACTCCCCCACCAGTTCATAGGTCTTGAAGCGCGCCCGGCGCTCCTCCTGGTCCTCTCCCACGAGAAAGCCCAGGATCATGTATGCCCCCGTTACCGCCCCACAGATCCCGCCGGTCCCCATCCCGGCGCCGTACGCACGGGCGATCTTGAACGCATGGTCCCGTGTCAGACCGAATGGCTCGCCGAAGCCGGCAAGCATCGCCTGGGCTCAACTGAAGCCCTGTTCAAAGAGTCCAAGTGCTCGTTCGTTCATGATCTCACTCCTCCCAACCATCCGCATGCGGCTGGCCCTGCCGCACGTAACGAGAACGCGTACTGAGCCCGCCGCCACTACGGATCGCAACCCCCGCCGGGGCCCTGCTCGCCTGCCGGCTTCACGTTGAGCAACCGCAGGGTTTTGGCGTCACGCTCGCCGCGATAATACTTGACGAGCAGCCGGTCGAACACGGAGCCGGGCGGCGAGACGGCCGCGAACAAGGTCGCACAGGACCGCAGTTTCAGGTCGTCGGGCGACCCGAAGATCGCCGTGGCGGAGCGGCCGTCGATGCGGAGGACCGCCTCCGCGCACTGCCAGAGTCTCGGTCCCAGGATGGGATGCGCCAGGTACGCCGTGGCTTCCTCGGTACTCTTGATCGCATAGCGCTTCGAGGTGGCGCTGAACGCCAGCCCGTCGAGCTGCGGGAAGATGTACCACATCCAGTGCGACCGCTTCTGGCCGCTCCGCAGTTCCGCGAGCGCGCGCTCGTAGTCACCCTCCTGCGCGTGGATAAAGCGGCTCAGGTCATAAGGGTCTCCCGCGCTGAGAACGTCATCCGACGGTGTCATGCCCGTCTCTCCCGGTTTTGCAAATCGCGAACCGTCTGCGCGCGCCAGGCTGGCACGACGGGTGCGTAGGCAGCCATCCCGACAGCCAACCGCGCCGGGCGCATTCGCCAGTTAGGAGCCGTTATGAAATAACTTGTCCATTTTTTGGAATTTCGTTACGGCTCCTTATGCCGTTCCCGAATTTCTCTGGTCAACTTATTCTTCTACAACGGCTTAGGCCTGATCCGAGATTCGGCATCTCGCCAAGGTCACCCAACGCCAGCGTTGGGTACCCGGATCGCCAAAACTTCCGGCTCTTCTTGACGCCCTCGGCGGCTTTGCGAGAGGCGAGTATTTTCGGTTTGGGGTTATTATCGCACAAAATGGCCAACCCGTGCTTGCCGGGTCGGCTCCATCGATTGTCAGGCTTGCGATTGAGCTTCGGCTGCGGCCCGCAGAATGGCCTCGATGCTCCGGGAGATATCCCGATCCGTGGTCGCCCAGGATGAGACGCTGACCCTCATCGCGGTCTTGCCCTGCCATAGGGTGCCGCCACACCAGCATGTCCCATCTTGCTGGACGCGGGCGATCACCTGACGAGTGATGTCCGGAGCACCAAACGATACGAGCACCTGGTTGACAACGACGTCGTTCAAGACTTGGTGGCCGGCGCGCCTGAACGCCTCGGCAAAACGCCGTGCGTGTTCACAGCAGCGATCGATGAGATCGGCAAGACCGGTTCTCCCAAGCGAGCGGAGGGCAGCCCAGATTTCGATCGCACGAGCGCGCCGCGACATCTCCGGCACGAACAGGTGGGAGTCTCTGGTTTTGCCCTCGGCGAGGTATGCTGCGCTGGAGGACATCGCGGCGTTGAGGTGGCGCTTATCGCGGACGATGACCACGCCGCTGTCATACGGGACGTTGAGCCACTTGTGCGCATCCGTCGCCACGGAATCGGCTCTATCGAGCCCACCGAGCAGATGTCGTCTTGACGGGGACGCGGCCGCCCAGAGCCCGAAGGCGCCATCCACGTGCACCCACGCGGGCGTGCCGTCGAGTCGTGCGGCCACCTCGTCCAGGGGATCAAACGCGCCAGTGTTCACATTCCCCGCCTGGAGGCAAACGATCGTTGGCCCCTGGATCGGCGGGATCTGCTCCGGGATGATCCGTCCCTGTCCATCCGCGCCGACCCTCACCACCCGATCTCTGCCAAGGCCAAGCAGGCTCAGGGCCTTCAATAGACTCACGTGCACTTCGTCGCCCACGATGACCGTGATGGGTGGCGCTCCGAAGAGGCCGTTGGCCTCGACATCCCAGCCTTGGCTTTGAAGGAGTGCGTGCCGCGCCGCTGCGAGGCCGGTGAAGTTGGCCATCGTGGCGCCGGTGACGAATCCGACTTCGACTTCAGGCGGCAAACCGAACAGATCGGCGATCCAGGTCCGGCACACCTTCTCCAGGGCCGCGGCGACCGGAGAGGCGATCTCCAAGACGGCATTCTGATCCCACGCTGCGGCGACGATGTTGGCCGCGAGGGTCGCGGGAAGGGAGCCACCGATGACAAAGCCGAAGAACCGTCCTCCGGCGCTGGCCACGGTGGCCGGAGAGCCGAGCGTGTCAAGCTCCTCGAGAACCTTGGCGGGCGCGAGCGGTTCATCCTGCAACGGCTTGGCGAACCCACTCAGGCCTTCGAGCGCAGACGGAGAAGGTGACACTCGCCTCTCCGGCAGAGTCTCCAGGTATCTGATGGCACGGTTCGTTGCATCTCTCAGCAGCTCTTCCACACCAATCTCCTTCTAGACCATACTGGGACGCGTCACCCGAATGACGAGTTTCCCACGGCTAACTGCGCCTCTATGGTTTTCGTGCAATATCTATACACCGAGGGGACGTTGCCATGTTCAGCATGTTTTCAGAACCAGCTCCCACTCGGCCGCGGCGGCCCGACCCTGGTTGGCGGCACGGTAGACGTTCTGTGGGCGGATGCCGAGGACGTGGGCGAGCGGGCGGCCGGGGTGGCCAAGTACGGCCGTCCATAGGTAAGCGACGCCGGCACGGGCCCGGCTGGCCATCCGCCGCCGCCCGCCGGCGGCGAGCGCCGCGGGCGTCGTCCCCACGTGCCGACAGACGCGCGCCACGAGTGTCTCCAGCGCGATGCGGGCGGGTCGGGGGGTGGCCTGGTCCGCCAGCGTGCGCTGGAGGCGGTCGACGAAGGCACTGCTGCCCAGCACGCGCTCGTCCCATTGGTACGACTCCCGCCCGCGGCGGAGGATGGAGACGGCGGCCCACCCATCGAGGCTCCGGATGAGTCCCCCGCCCTGGAGGTCCGGCCGGCGGCCCTGCGGGATGCCCGCGACGATGAAGGCGCGGTAGGCGTGGACGGCCCGCCGCCGGGTGGGCGCGAACTGCGTAAGCACGGTCTGCGTGTCCTGCCATGGTCGAGGGACCACACCCAGCAGGGCGCTGTGCCCGGTCCAGGGATAGCGGTCCAGCGCGCGGAGTTCCGCGACCACGCGCGCACGGAGGGGGTTCAGGTGGAGGTAGCGCACCAACTCCAGGAGGTAGGGCTCCTCCTCCACCACGATGGACTTGTACCGGTTGTGGAAGAGGTGCCCGATCCGGTGGTGCCGGCGATTGAACGCGCCTGCGTAGCCCGTCAAGAGGGACCGCATACTGCGCGGAAGGGGCCGCTGGCCCGTCCGGACGAGGAGGTGCGCGTGGTTCGGGAGGAGGGCCCAGGCGTAGACGGTGAGGGCCCCCGCCTCCGCCAACGCGCCGAGCCGGGCGACGAAGTCGGCGCGGTCGACGTCATCCGTGAAGATGGGGCGGCGCTCGAGCCCCCGCACCATGACGTGATGGAGGGTATTGGGCGCGTCGAGCCGAGCCTGCCGTGGCATGGTAAGGCGAATCTAGCACAAAGTGCCAAACATGGCAACGTCCCCTAGCGTCTACACTAGCGTCCAACGTCCCCTAGCGTCCAAGCTCAAGGACTACGGGGTCGCACCGCCTGAACGCCACTGGGACCCGGAGTGACTTGCGAGCGGGACAGCCATCACTTGCGGCTCGCCGTGGGGTCGCCCCACAATTCGGCCAGGCGCCGATCCCGCCCGCAGCCCGCCCGATAGAGCTTGTAGCGGATCGGGTTCTTCTTGTAATAGTCCTGGTGATAGTCCTCGGCCGGATAGAAGGGTCCGGCCGCGACGATCTCCGTGACGACGGGCGCCTTGAACCGCCCGGAGACTTCCAGTGCCCGCTTGGACTCCTCGGCGAGCCGCCGTTGCGCCTCGTCGTGGTAGAAGATCCCCGACCGGTACTGCGTGCCGTGATCGCAGAACTGGGCGTTCGGGGTGACCGGGTCGATGTTGCGCCAGAATACCTCCAGCAGCCGCTCGTAGTTGATCCGCTTCGGATCGTACGCCACCAGGACCGCCTCGGCGTGGCCGGTCGTGCCGCTGGATACCTCCTCGTAGGTCGGTTTCGGCTTTCGGCCGCCCGCGTACCTGGAGGTGGTCGAGATCACCCTGTCCAGCTCGTCGAACGGGGGCTCCATGCACCAGAAGCAGCCCCCCGCGAAGGTGGCGATCGCCTGCCCGCCCGTCGTCGTGGCCGCGGACGCGGGCACGGCGCCGAGCGCCATCGCGACGCCAAGCGCCGCTACCAGCATCGTACGCATGATATTTTCCTCCCGCCCCGGCTCAGGCCGGCACGAACTTCAGGCTCACCCCATTGATGCAGTAGCGGAGCCCGGTCGGCTTGGGGCCGTCGTCGAACACGTGGCCGAGATGCCCGCCGCACCGCCGGCAGTGCGCCTCCGTTCGCTTCATGAAGAACGAGGTGTCCACCGAGGTGCCGACGGCTCCCTCGATGGGCGTCCAGAAGCTGGGCCAACCGGTGCCGCTGTCGAACTTGGTATCCGACGAGAAGAGGGGCAGCTCGCAGCCGGCGCACACGTAGGTCCCCTTCCCGTACTCCTTGTTGAGAGGGCTTGTCCACGGGCGCTCCGTGCCGTGCTGCCGCAGCACATTGAACTGCTCCGCACTCAGGATCTTCCGCCACTCGGCGTCCGAGCGGGCGACTTCGAAGCTTCCGCCCGCTGCGGGCGCTTCCGTCGGACGGAACACCCATCGGGATGCGGCAAATGCGCCCGAGACCCCGCTGGCCCATGCAAAGAATCCTCGCCGCGTCATCGTCTCCACCTCCATCTACACGTCAGCGTGCCGAGATTACGCGAAACGGGGTCCGCCACGGCGCCTCCCGAGCATCGGCGGACGAACGGCGCCCACCGCACGTTTGCCGGAGCCTCGGCGGCCTCCACAGTCAACGAACACGAGCGAGGCACCCAAAATGCCAATGGGACCGCCGGCGCGCACGGACAGAGCGGGAGTCGTCGCGGAGTTCCGCACACCAAGAGAATGCCTCCCGCTCGCGGACGTTCAAGCCTGGAACAGTACGTTCGAACTTGGAACCCGGTTGGGTGAATCCCCCTCGCCGCCCCTCGAGCGCCCGCGCCGTGCTCGAATCATCTGTTCGGGGGAGCCACGCACCCCCGACCATCGGGAAGCACAGTTGACTGACATTGTGGGGGCGGCGGCCGCACGCGCTCGCCTCTCGGCGCCACACGGGCCTGGCACGGAACCAGCAACACCGGAAATCGCGGAGGCGACTTCCATGCGGCAATATAACACGCTAAGGCAGTCCCCTGTCTCCTTCATGGTTGCGGTCGCCGTGTTTTTGGCGTCGCCCGCCACCGCGCTGGTGGCCGAAGGGGAGCGCGCGCCGGAGATCATCGGGCAGGCGTGGATCAACAGCGCCCCACTCACCATGGATGCGCTGAGCGGCCGGGTCGTTCTCGTCGAGTTCTGGACCTACGGGTGAATCAACTGCCGCAACGTGATCCCGCAGTTGCGGGACTGGCACCAACGGTACGCGGCCGCCGGCTTGACGATCGTGGGCGTGCACACGCCCGAGTTCTTCTGGGAGAAACCGTACGACAGGGTCGTGGCGGCCGTGCGGGATTTGAGGATTCCCTACGCCGTGGTCCAGGACAACGATTGGACGACCTGGAAGGCATATGGTGTCCGAGGATGGCCGACCGCCGTACTGGTGGATCGGCGCGGCATCGTGCGCTATCGGCACCTCGGCGAAGGCGCCTACCGGAGCACCGAGGCCGAGATTCAACGCCTCTTACTTGAGACGAGGTGACGTTGCAAACCAAGCATGAATGGAGAATAGCGAACATCAAGACTTTTGAACTGTGTGCTGTGGCCGCGGCTCTCGTGCTGAGCTTCACCACTCTCTCCGTCGCGCAAGCCCCCATGGGTACGCCCGCCCCGGCGATGTCCGGGAAGGGCGAGATGAAAGGTGAGATGGGGGGCGGTAAGAAGGGCGAAATGAAGGAGGCCGACGGGATGAAGAAGGACGTTCAGCGGCAGCCACGCCGGAGAGAGTCGGCCGACCACGGATGAGATCAGATGCATGGCTGGCGTGCCGGATCCATACCAGGCGGTGTCAACGCAGGAAGAGCTGCAGGCCCTCGGGGCCGGTCACACCCTTGGCAATGAGGGCGCCGTGAATGAGGGCAATGGTCGACACGATCGTTACCACGAGGCCCAAGCCCACGACGGATAGCACGGTGTCGACGAACGCCTCAAACGCAAAGGCCAGGACAAACAGAGCGGCGAGAACCACAATCGTGGCACCGATGACAAACTCAATCGGGATGCGTCCCCCGAGAGGGGTGCCGCGCAGTTTCAGGGCGGCCCACAGCAGACATACCCCGGCGGCCGTCACGGTAATAAACGCAATGGGGACCTTTTTCAGGGGTCTCGCCAAAAGGCACAGGCTGAGTACGATCATCAGCAACAGGGTCGCGGCTGTATACGCCCCCTTTGGCTTGATGTGCAGGACCATGACCGTAGGCGTCGCCAGCACCACAAGCCCTCCGATCGCCGAGAGCACCTGGAGGACGAGGCTCTCTTTCTCGCGCCGTTTGATCGTCCGATTGATACCGAGACCGACTCCCAACACCCCACACAGCACGAGGACCAAAGCGTAGCGCACGGCCAGGGTGTCTAGCAGAGGCATGTTCGCTCCTTTCGGATCGAAGCGGGATGCTCGCCCGCTCAGATTTCAACACGCGTGCGCGAAGATACCTCGCTCGCAGGAAGCGCAGGACACGGACGGGAGAAGCGTATCGGGCGCGGTGCCCGACCGAGCGCGAAGGGCCACCGCGTCAATCGCAACACTGTATCACGCGGGAACGATTGCCGTGAGGTTATTGAATGGCTATCGCGAAGTCAAGACGGAGGATGGGCATCGGCCGGCGAATTCATGACGGATGCGGTTGCTGCTGTCGGACCCGCACTCCAGGCGATTGACTGCTGGCGTAACCGGCGTTTCGGAAGAACGCCGCCCACTACACGGTGCAGCCGCTTGGCTGGCGGTCCGCCATGAGGCCTGCGAGACCTAAGAGGGTGCAGGCTGCCGCCAGTGTCCACATCACCCCAAAGCCCCAGTGCTGGCTCACCATTCCCAGCAGGAGGGAGCCGATGGAAATTCCCGCGTCGAATCCCGTGAAGTAGGTGCTCGTGGCGAGGCCGCGCTGCTCCGGTCGAACCCGGTCGATGAGCAGCGCCATGGTCGCGGGCTGCGCCGTACCGAACCCGAGGCCGAAGAGCGAGGCCGAGATCACGAAATAGGCGAAGCCGTGGGCCAGGGGAAGCAGCACCAGAGCCACGGCCATGAGGATGATGCCCGGGATGATGACGATGGGGCGGCCGTATTGGTCGGCCAAACGGCCGGCGAACGCCCTGGAGACCAGCAGGGCGATGGCCTGCACCATGAAGTAGAAGCCGGGATTTTGGACGCCCCGTGCCTGGGCAAAGATGGCGATGAACGCGGTGACCGCTCCGAAGCCCATGCCCATGCAGAGTGTCGTCCATGCCACTGGCAGGGCGTCTACCGCCACGATGCCCGTTCGCAGGGACCAGGGCTGGCGCTTGATTTCCCGGGGCTGCCGCCTCTCCCGCGCGCAGAGCGAGATGAGGAAGGCCGTGAAGGCCAGCCCTCCCGCAACGTAGAACAGACGCTGGAAACCGACCGACCCGACGAGCATGAAGCCGATGACGGGGCCGACGATGAGGCCGACGGCCTGTGCGGCGGAGAACAGCCCCACGGCCTCGGCCCGCCGTCTGAGCGGGGCGATATCGGCCACGTAGGCGTTGGAGGCCGTGGTGTAGCAGCTCAACCCGAAGCCGTGGACGACCCGTCCCACGAGCAGGAGCGGGATCGAACCGGCCAGCAGGTAGACCACGCTCGCCAAGCTATA
>Ga0115026_10000646_pt1 | contig 9977 bp, 7 predicted proteins | sample Mud_0915_D1_FD_83878 | JGI IMG/M metagenome (GOLD analysis project Ga0115026, IMG submission 83878) | Wetland microbial communities from Old Woman Creek Reserve in Ohio, USA - Mud_0915_D1 | ecosystem: Environmental > Aquatic > Freshwater > Wetlands > Sediment ...
CTTCCGCCGCTCCGCCTTGAACTGCCAAATCCCCCAAATCCACCGAAAGCATCGCCGAAAATATCCCCGAATGACGAAAAGATATCCTCCATTGTCATGCCAGCCCCGCCAAATCCGTTTCCGGCACCTCCTAAGCCTTCATGACCAAAACGGTCATATCTGGCACGTTTTTCATCATTGCTTAATACCTCATATGCGGCTGCAGCTTCCTTAAAGTTCTCTTCAGCCTTCTTGTCGCCAGGATTCTTGTCGGGATGATATTTTAATGCCTGCTTCCTGTAAGCTTTCTTTATCTCCTCCTTCGTAGCCCCCTTCGACACACCAAGCACCTCATAATAATCTCTTTTTTGCATCCCTTTATCTTTTACTCATCCGGAATGAGAACTCCGGAAGTATTGTGCTATTCACCTATTACTACTTTTGAATGTCTTAAAACTTTATCCTGCAGATAATAGCCTTTTAAGACGACCTCTATTATCTTCCCTTTTTTATCTTCCTCAGCTACCGGGATTTTGGCCACTGCATCATGGAGATCCACGTTAAAACCGGTGTTAAGCGATTCAATCTCCTTCACCCCGTGCTGTTTAAGAAAATCCGATAATTTGGAATAAATAAGATCTATTCCCTCTTTTATTCCCTTGTATTCGGTTGCTGGTTCAATATGCTTAAGTGCTCTTTCGAAATCATCCATGACAGGCAGGATCTCCTTCAGCAATTCCTCTCCGGCATATTTCGAGATCTCCATTTTCTCTTTAAGTGTCCGTTTCCGGTAATTGTCAAATTCAGCAGACAGCCTTAAATATCTGTCCTGCATCTCTGCCAGTTTTTCTATAAGCAGGTTTTCTTCAGTAGTTCTTTTGTCAGATTCCGATTTTTCACCTGTTTCAGATTCCGGAGGATTCTCTTTTAATGCTCCCTCCTCAGGTAACTTTTCCTGACTCTCAATCTCAGCTGCTGTTTTAGTTGTATTATCTTTATATTCAGTTGTTTCTGTATTGGTTTTTTCTTTGTTGTCCACTGTTTCCGTAGTCTTTTTCTTTACCATTACTCAGATTTTTTCTGTTTATTATGTTTAGATGAGCAAAATATCTGCCAATAACAGATATTTGACAAATTGACAGGGAGGCCAGCCTTCATACCCGATCAATATCTGCTCCCAGTGCTTTAAGACGTTTATCGATGTTCTGGTAGCCCCTGTCGATCTGTTCAATATTATGGATTATGCTTTTCCCCTCGGCTGACAATGCAGCAATAAGCAAAGCTACTCCGGCTCTTATATCAGGCGAAGACATAGTGGTCCCTCTCAGTTTTATCATTTTGTCAAGGCCTATCACAGTAGCCCTGTGGGGGTCGCATAGAATTATCTGGGCTCCCATATCAATCAGCTTATCGACAAAAAACAGACGGCTCTCGAACATTTTCTGATGGATCAGTACGGCTCCTTTAGCCTGTGTTGCTGTGACCAGGAACACGCTCAGCAGATCGGGTGTGAGCCCCGGCCATATTGCGTCAGCTATCGTCATTATGGAACCATCAATGAATGTTTCAATTTCGTAATGTTCCTGGCAGGGGATAAAAATATCATCAGCTCTTCTTTCGAACCTGATCCCTAACCGGCGGAACGAATCCGGAATAATGCCGAGGTTCTCATACGAGACATTTTTTATTGTCATCTCCGAACCGGTCATTGCCGCAAGTCCGATAAATGAGCCTATCTCGATCATATCGGGCAGTATTGTATGATCACATCCCCCAAGTTTTTTTACTCCGTCAATATACAGTAGGTTGGAGCCTATCCCTTCAATTTTTGCTCCCATTGAGACCAGCATCCTGCACAACTGCTGAATATAAGGTTCACAGGCAGCATTATAAATAGTTGTTCTTCCTCTGGCCAGGACAGAAGCCATAATAATATTGGCCGTTCCGGTGACAGATGCTTCATCAAGGTGTATATAAGCTCCTGATAATGAAGGGGCATCAACCTTAAAGAAAGGATCTGTCGTATCGAATTCGAACCTGGCTCCAAGTTTTTGGAAACCGGCAAAATGAGTATCAACTCTCCGGCGGCCTATTTTGTCTCCCCCTGGTTTAGGGATGAATGCGGTTCCAAACCTGGCAAGCAGAGGTCCTACAATCATAATGGATCCTCTCAGGCTGGTGCTTAGTGTTCTGAACCGGGCGGTCTGAAGGTAGCTGAGGTCAATGTTTACAGCTTCGAAACTAAAAACCGATTCAGTCTCTTTTGAGGTTTTTACCCCCAGACAGGCAATCAGTTCAATGAGTTTATTGACATCACTGATATCCGGAATGTTCCTGATCGTAACTTTTTGAGGAGTGAGCAGGGTTGCGCAGATTACCTGCAGGGCTTCATTTTTCGCTCCCTGGGGTGTGATTTCCCCTTTAAGTGATTTACCTCCCTGAACAATAAAACTACCCATTAATGACGGTTATGTCCTTTTTTCCTGATGAATTGTTTATTCTGCTGTTTTCCATGAGGTTTGCCCTGCATCGGCTTCTTCCTGACAGGGGGAATCAGTTCCCTGACCTCCAGGATTTTTATACCATCCGTCATTTTCAGCTTGCCGCCTGATAATAATTTCATATCACCGATTATCACTTCATCACTTACCTGTCCGCGGTTCCAGGTGATGTATGATTTTTTCATCTGGTTGACTATCAGATTTGTGAGATACTCTTTTTCTTCACCATCCTCCATTGCCGAAGCAGCGTCGATCATGAGTTCTATAATCCTGCCATAATGAAGATACCTTATATCCCCCTGCCTGTAAGGAACCTGGTTGGGCTTTTCGATGAATTTGTCAGGCTCCGGAGGAAGGAAAGGAGAATCTATATCGAGGTCAAAATCTGCAATGATCGCAAGATGATCCCACAGCTTATGCTTGAAATCTCCTATATCACGGATCTGTGGATTGAGATTCCCCATGATCTGTATTATAGTTTTAGCAGCACGGTTTCTTTCTTCCCTGTCTTTGATGGTTTTAAGGTGGTCAACCATCTTCTGGACATTCCTTCCATATTCAGGCAACGCCATTCTCTTCCGCTGGGTGTTATAATCGTAATTCATCAGCTGATAACTGTTTTCTGCAAAGCTAATAATTAAAAGCAAATAAAAACAAGTTGCAGGTTGCTAGTTGCTTGTTGCGGGTTAATGACAAAAAAAAATCATTCTTAACTTTGAAGGATTTATTCACGGACCCATGAAAAAGATCTTTACGGTAATATTGTTCCTGTTCTTAGTAGGTCAATTATCTGCTGATGACGGTTATAAACGAAACCCATTAATGGATGTATTGAATTACACCTTTAGGATTTCTGTCTCTGATATAAATGATATTATTTATGGGGAGACAGCAATTTCACTCAGCTTCAGCGGTGAATTGTCATTTATGGATTTTGACCTGAAAAGTATGAGGACTGATGGTAAGGGGATGATTATTGACTCCATAGGCTTCAGCGAATGCGGAATAAAATGGACTCACATTGAAAACAAACTGAGGATAACACCTGAGAGGGCAATGACTGCAGGTTCTGCCGGGATCCTGAAAGTAAAATATCATGGCATACCTGCTGACGGACTTATAATTTCAGAAAACAAGTACGGGAACAGGTCATTCTTTTCCGACCACTGGCCCGATAGGGCAAGCAATTATATTCCATGCATTGATCATCCCTATGACAAGGCAACGGTTGATTTCATAATAACAGCCCCTGCTCATTATGAGGTGATAGCAAGCGGATATCTGGCTGAAGAGTGCCATCTCAGCGGGGAGATAAAGCTTAGTCACTGGAAGGAGGAGGTCCCGCTTGCAACCAAAGTAATGGCTTTCGGTGCTGGTGAATTTGATTTCAGGCTCGAAGGCACACCTGAAAACGTACCTGTCTGGACCTATGTCTTTAAAGAGAACAGGAAAGAAGGGTATAATGATTATGCGGCAGCAACAAAACCCCTGAGTTTTTTTAGCGAACTTATCGGACCATATTCCTATGAGAAACTTGCGAATGTTCAGTCAAAAACAATATTCGGAGGACTTGAAAATGCAGGTAATATTTTCTACAGCGAGAATTCGGTAACTGGCAAAGGCAGGGCTGAGGGACTTATCGCCCATGAGGTGGCCCATCAGTGGTTTGGCAATTCCATAACGGAAAGCGACTGGCACCATGTTTGGCTGAGTGAAGGCTTTGCAACATACCTGACCTCAGTCTATCTGGAGAAGAATTATGGCAGGGAACGCCTGGCGACGGAAATGAAAACTGACCGCGACCAGGTGATCAGGTATTATCTGAAGTCTCCCCGTCCAATTATCGATACCACAATTACAAACCTAATGAGATTGCTTAGTCCGAATTCTTATCAGAAAGGCTCCTGGGTGCTCCATATGCTCAGAAATGAGCTTGGTGACGATATTTTCTGGAAAGGAATGAGATCATTCTATGAGAAATACAGGAATAAAAATGTACTCTCTTCCGATTTTGAGGAAGTGATGGAGAAGGTCAGCGGAAAGGACCTCAGCGGTTTCTTTTACCAGTGGCTTTATGTTGCCGGCCAACCTGAACTTAAAATTTCAGGCATACCATTAAACAAAACCGGGAATACTGAAATCACGATCGAACAGAAGCAGGAATTTCTTTACAGGTTTCCCCTGGATCTGTTAATTGATTCACAGGAGGGAATTTTCAGGAAGAATGTTGCAGTTTCGGAGAGAGTTACAAAACTGACAATTAAAACGGGAGAACTAAAGAATTTAACTGCTGACCCGGATGTAAACCTGCTCTTCAGGCAGGTGCCAGAATAAAAAGTTACAGACCAAGGAAACGGATTGCAATTCCGGAGAAAAAGATCATCGCTCCGGCGATCAGATTGCTGTACTTCTCAACAGGCTTGAGGTTTATCTTACTCAAACCAAGCTTGAAAGCCAATACTATTGACATCATTGTTGCTATTGTTACCACTGAGAACAGAAGTGAAACCAATACTGCACCTGGAATATTGTTTTCAGCAGCAGGATACATAAGAACCGGGATCAAAGGTTCGCACGGACCAAAAACAAAAATCAGAAACAATATCCATGGAGTTGTCTTAACCGCATCAGTCTGATGAATATGTGTATGTTCCAGATGATGGTCATGATCATGAGTGTGAATCCCCTTACTAACATGAAAATGCGAATGTGTATGCCTTCTATTCCTGTAGAGATTCCTGACGCTTATTATCATATAGACAAGTCCGAATGCAATGAAGAGCCAGGCGGCAATGTTTCCCCTGAACGATTCGACGGCAACAAGCTTGTTGACAGAAATGCCAACGGCAATTCCAACAAGACCAAGAATCACCGAGCTCAGAACATGTCCCAGCCCGCATAGAAATGTGATGAACATCGTCTTTTTTGTGGTCCATTTCCTGGCTTCGCTCAATACTATGAACGGCAGGTAGTGATCGGGACCCAGAAGAGTATGGATAAATCCGAGCGAAATGGCAGTAATTGACAAAAGAGCTATTGAGTTATCCATAAATGATAGTCTGAGAACTGATTAATGGCTTAATTGCTTTTGCAATAATAGGAATATATTTTAATAAACGCAATTCTGGAAATAATTAGGACTAAAGTCCAACGTCTTTTCGTTGTACTAACCACGGCCTTAAGGCCGTGGTTAGTACACAACGCGATTGTGGGCTTTAGCCCTTATATTTTTCAATACACCCAGTCATTGCCGGAAAAAATCAGCTCACCAATATTAATATTCTGGTTATAAAGAAGGTTTCTGGAGTTACCAATGAAAAGCTTCATTTTCTGGTAATCGGCCGGTTTACCAAAGAATTCAGGATTGTTTTCAAACTTGGAACAGGGCAGGATAAAAAATCTCTTCCTGTAATTTTCAATCGGTGTATGGACCCATGTAAGATAGTAGCCAGCATCAGACACGTAGAGCGAATCAGCTTCTTTCGCCAGTTCAATCCTTACCATGGCACCGCCATCCCTTCGTGTGCTTCTCTGATTCGAAACAAAATTGCCAAGGGAGTAAATAACAATCCTGTCTTTCATGACGGTGTCGCTTTTTGCCCACTCCATTTTCTGAAGTACATGCGGATGAGAACCTATTATAAGGTCAACTCCCCGGCTGAAAAAGTAGTCAGCCAGGTCGATCTGTGTTTTAGAGGGCATCGTGTCATACTCTGTACCCCAGTGCAGGAACAGAATAATTGCATCAGGATTTTTGCTTTTAGCTTTTTCAATATCTGCAGTGATCATATTCTTATCGAGCATATTGACAATTACCGGGGGGGGAACGTTAATCCCGTTGGTGCCATATGTGTAATTCAATAACGCAAGAGAAAATCCGTTCTTTTTAATAATCATCGGATAGAGTGTATCTCTTGCTGTCTGGCTGGTGAATGTCCCGGTATGTGGAATCCCAATGCTGTCGAGCCTGTAAATAGTGCCAAGGATACCCTTAATACCACGGTCGGCGGCATGGTTATTGGCGGTGACGAAAATATCTATTCCTGCATTTTTGCATGCGACAGCCAGGGAAGCAGGCGAACTGAATGTCGGATAGCCCTTATATGGGGGACCTGCCAGCGTCACCTCGAAATTGGCGATTGCGATATCTGCTTCAGATATTTCATCCCTTATACTGGAAAATACTGTATCATAGTTATAGAAATGAGTTTCCCTGTTCTCAGCCGACCATATCTGTTCGTCATGACCCATTATATCACCTAAAAAAAGAAGGGAAATCCTGCCTGGCGAAGGAGCGGGATTCTGCGGGAAGAGAAGGAGTGGGTTGGCTGTTATGAAGATCAGGATGATTAATTTTCTGAGCATAAAATATTTCCATTAAAAGAATCCGTAAAATTAATAATTATTAAATTAGCCCGCTTAACCTTTCGGGACCTTATCGCAGGTTCACAAAACCGATGAAGAAATCGCGGGATTATCCGGATATCAAAAAACTCTCTGTTCTAGGTGTAATAGTTACAATGGGGATTGTGTTTGGCGATCTCGGGACAAGTCCACTTTACACTATGCGTGCTATTCTGATCGGAGGAGGGCATAATTACAATGAGCTCCTGGTATATGGATCATTATCATGTATTTTCTGGACTCTAACCTTATCGACTACCATAAAGTATGTTACAATAGTACTCAGGGCAGACAATAAAGGGGAAGGCGGCATCTTTGCCCTTTTTGCCCTGATTAAAAAGAAAACTACCTGGGCTGCAGTGCTTACTATGATAGGAGGTGGTGCATTGCTTGCCGATGGAGTCATAACACCTTCAATAACAGTAACTTCAGCAATCGAGGGACTTAGAATGGTCAATCCGGAAGTTCCGATAGTTCCAATAGTGCTTATAGTAATTGCGGTCCTGTTCTTTATCCAGCAATTCGGAACCAACCTGATCGGACGATCTTTTGGCCCTATTATGCTTGTATGGTTCACCATGCTTGGATCTCTGGGTATTTCGAAGGTAATTTTGCACCCTTTCATTCTGAAGGCATTTAATCCGGCTTATGCTTTCAGGTTTCTTTCAGAATACCCTGGAGGTTTTATTCTCCTGGGTGCTATATTCCTTTGTACCACAGGAGCCGAAGCACTTTATGCTGATCTTGGACATTGCGGGAGATCAAACATAAGAGTATCATGGATTTATGTGAAGTTGTGCCTAATATTGAACTATTTCGGACAGGGAGCCTGGCTGATCTTAAATTATACTCCTGGTTCTGATATTAATCCCTTCTTTGAGATAATGCCCGGCTGGCTGATCATTCCAGGAATTTTATTAGCAACCACGGCTGCAATAATAGCGAGTCAGGCGATTATCAGCGGTTCATTTACCCTGGTCAGTGAAGCAATCTCACTGAACTTCTGGCCAAGAATCAGAGTATTGCATCCGACACTGGTGCAGGGGCAGGTCTATTTACCTTTTGTGAACTGGTTCCTGTGGGTTGCATGTACAGCTGTAGTGTTCTCATTCCGAAAATCTGATAATATGAGTGCCGCATATGGTCTTGCAATAACGATTACGGAGATCATGACAACATTCTTATTATCATATTATTTATTCCTCAAAGGGATAAATCACAGATTGATCCTCCTCATGCTTATGATTTACCTTACAATTGAAGGTAGTTTTCTTATTGCCAATCTTCACAAGTTTGCAAACGGAGGGTGGTTCTCGCTCCTGCTTGCATCAATCTATTTTCTAATGATGCTCGGATGGTACTTTGGGAGAAAAATCAAAAACAGATATATCACCTTTGCAAACCTGAACAAGTTTACTGATCTTTTCAGAGATCTGTCTCAGGATGAATCGGTAGCCAAGACTGCTTCTAACCTGGTCTATATAATCAAGGCCAACAGGAAGGATCAGGTCGAATCAAAGGTTATCTATTCCGTTTTCGGTAAACAACCCAAAAGGGCTGACACATACTGGTTAATTCATGTCGACCGGGTTAATGATCCCAAACAGTTTGAATATTATGTAACGCCAATCATCCCGGGCATTCTGATCAGACTTGATTTTCATATAGGTTTCAAGGTCGAGCCCAAAATTAATCTCTACTTCAGGGAAGTGATTGAAGACCTTGTTGACACGGGTGAGATAAAACTCGAGAGCGGTTACGAATCGCTCAGAAAGTATAATGTCCCCGGGGACTTCAAATTTATCCTTATTGAAAGAATCATGCCGAGGGATAATAAACTGACGAACTGGGAAAGCTTCATTCTTGTACTGCACAATATTGCCAACAAATTAAGCATCTCCGATATAAAAGCTCTTCAGCTCGATTCAACCAATACAATAATTGAACAGGTGCCTATCATAATAGATCAACCTGAACATCTTAGAATAAAAAGGATTGAAACCGGGTAAGCGGGTGAGTAATTCAGTCTGAACGCTTTCTTCTGAGGATATTTACCGCACAAAGGAATCCGCTGATTATTGCTCCTGAAAAACCACCTCCGATGTTTCCCCAGGCGGATGCAAGATGGAGGTTATCAAATATACCGGAGAAATTAATGGCAGGCTTTCCGGGAATCTGGGCAAATCCATAAACGGCTCCTCCCGGATTTAAGGTATAACGTTTTATGGTAGCCGGCGTACCGACCTCATAATACTCAATTTCGGAGGCTATGCCAGGAATTATTTTTTCAAGCCTTTGGATAAAGATCTTTGCAGTCTCTTCTTTCTTTTTTTCATATTCTTCCCGTGTCAACAATTCCCAGTCGTTCAGATAATCTATACAACAGATGGCTCCGACACTCTTTCCTTCGGGGGCAAGAGCTGAATCGATCTGACCATAATCCACAAAAGTAAAACTCCTGTGGTGGAAATCTGCCTTATTGTTATTAAGAATGTCAGCCTGAGTTTTTACCGAACTATCAAAGACAAAGGTTGAATAGTGCTGGTTACCGATAGTTTTAAGAGAGTTCCTGAAACCGAAGTATATAGTAAGCAATGATGCCCCCGGTTTCTGGTTTCTGATTTCATCACTTATCTTACTTCCGGATTCCTTACCAATTAATTCCGGAATATTCAGTATGGCTGTATTAGCGATGATCTCATCTGCATAAGCAGTAATCATCTCAGAGGCAGATCCTGTTCTTCTCTTATATATCACTCCTTTCAGGTGGGTTCCTTCAGTTATTATTCCGGCAGCAAGATGGTTAAGTTCAATTTTCCCGTCATGGTTCCTTATAAAATCTGCCAGATGATCCGAAAGTCTTTGTGAACCTCCTTTAATATAACTGGCACCCCCCTTGCAATAGCTCCCCTGGGCAACTGAATAATAAGTAATTGATATTGAATAAGGATCATCATGGAAATATCCGAGATTACCCAGCAATACTAGCTTAAGATCTTCATTATGGATTATTGAATCAAGAAATTCTCCTACGCTTCTTTTCTCAGAGATGCCTTCTTGTGAAGATTTTCTTTTGGGATTAAGTATCTGGTC
>Ga0115026_10000647_pt1 | contig 9974 bp, 7 predicted proteins | sample Mud_0915_D1_FD_83878 | JGI IMG/M metagenome (GOLD analysis project Ga0115026, IMG submission 83878) | Wetland microbial communities from Old Woman Creek Reserve in Ohio, USA - Mud_0915_D1 | ecosystem: Environmental > Aquatic > Freshwater > Wetlands > Sediment ...
GATCGCCATGCCGGCGGCGCCGGCCGCGTTCGCGATCACGTTGTCGGTGATGTGGAGACCGCGGCTGTACATCACGAACACGCCGACCACGCCGTCGACGAGCAGGTTGCCGTGGACGGTGTTGCCGTGGCTGTACATGAAGTGCAGCCCGTAGCGCGCGCGGAACACGCGGTTGTTCGCGATCCGGTTGTCGCGCGAGTACCAGACGACGAGATCGCGCCCGTCCTCGATCGTGTTCTCCTCGACGATCGAGTCGCGCGTCTCCCACATCCGGATCGTGTCGCCGCGCAGACCGGTCGCCGGATCGCGGCTGCCCGCGATGTGGTTGCCGACGACGCGAACGCGCGAGGCCCGCTCGACGAGGATCCCGAACACCGCGTTCGTCACCGTCACGCCCTCGACGCGGGTATCGTTGGCGGCGAGCCGCACCGCGCCGTCGAGCATGTCGAACCGCCCGCCCGTGCCGTCGATCGTCAAGCCGAGCACCGCCGCGTGCGGCGCCGTGACGTCGATGATCGTCCCGGCCGTGCTGTGGAGCACCGCGTCCCGCGATCCCCAGAGCGTCACCGCGCGCGTCAGGCGCAGCGGCCCTCGGTGCTCGCCCGGCGCCAGACACACGGCGGCGGTCGACACGTCGTCGAGCGCGGCCTGGATCGACGCACCGGGTTCGACGCGCACGCACGGCTCCGGCCGCGGCGGTGACGTTGCCGTGCTCGCATCGACCATGCCGCGCGCTTCGCCGCACGCCGCGGCCGCGACGAGCACGATCGGGATGTGACGAGCGATCATCACGACTACTTGGGCTCGACGAGGAGGTAACCCGCCATCTCGAGGTGGAGCGCCGAGCAAAACTCCGTGCAGTACATCGGGAACACGCCGGCCTTGTCGGCGACGAACGTGACGTCGGAGTGCTCGCCGGGCTCGATGCTGAGGTTGATGTTGTACGAGCTGATCGCGAAGCCGTGCGTCGCGTCGTACGCCTGCTCGACGTTGTCGATGTGGATCTTCACGGTGTCGCCCTGCTTGACGCGGATCAGGTCGGGCGTGAAGTGGCTGCGGATCGCGGTCATGTAGACGTGGACGCCGTCCGCCTTGCGCTCGACGCGCTCCTTGTTCGCTTCGACGACGTCGGGCGAGGGCTTGCCCGTGATCGGGTCCTCGCCGGGCTTGTAGACATCGACGGGCTTCAGCTTGTCGACCTTGATCATCTGCGCGTAGTGCGGCTCGCCGAGCGGCACCGGCATGTCGTAGAGCAGCTGCATCTTGGCTGCGCCGAGATCGACGAGCTGGAAGTTCTGCGGCAGCAGGGGCCCGACCTTGTTGAACCGATCGAGCGCCCACTTGTTCATCGCGATGAGGTACTTGCCGTCGGGCTTGACGGTGTCGCCTTCCGCGGCGACGAGGTGGCCGATGTTGTAGTGCGTCGGCAGCTTGTCGAGGACCTTGAGGTCCTTGAGGGACCACTTCGCGACGACCGTCTCGAGGAACAGCGACGTGTACGCGTTGCCCTGGCCGTCGAACTGCGTGTGCAGCGGGCCGAGGCCGAGCTCGACCTGCCCGCGGATCGCGTCCTTGAACGCGAGCACGGGGACGCCGTACGGGTCCTTCGTCTCGTACTTCTTCGCGTCCATCAGCTGCTTGATCTTCGTGAAGCTGAAGACCGTGCCGTGCGTGTCGAGCTTGCCGCCGACGACGATGTCCTCGCCGTCGGGCGTGACGTCGACGCCGTGCGGGCTCTTCGGCTCCGGCACGAACGCGAGGATGCCTTCCTCGATCGCGGTCGCCAGGCGGATCACCTTGATGCCGCTGATCGTCTCGACCTTGCCGGCCTTGACGACCTCCTCGGCCTTCTTCCAGTTCACGACGTGGAGGTAGTCCATGTCGTTCTTCGAGTAGCTCGACTCCATCGGCGGCTGACCCTCCTGGTTGCCGCCCCACATCATCTCGGTGTTGATCGAGTTGAAGAACGCGTAGCCGTCGCTCACGAGCTTGCCCGCATCCGCGAGATCCTGCGTGTACGGCGGGAACTCGACGGCGAACGACGCGGCCGGATCGATGCGGCCCTTCGCGCGATCGAACTTCCAGAACACGGCGGCGCCGCGGTACTTGTCCTTGAACTCCTTCGCCGGATCCGAGTAGCCGCTGCCGAGCGGGACCGGGTACTGCGTCGTCTCGACGATGTAGTCGGTGTTCGGCGTGACGAACGCGGCGCCGTGATCACCGCCGATAAGCTCGGTCGTCACGATCTGCTTCGTGGCGAAGTCGGTGAGGTCGATGACGGCGAGCCGTGCGTTCGCCTTGTCGCCGATGAACAGGAACTGACCGTCGTAGTCACCGGCGGTCTCCGAGAGCGCCGGGTGGTGCGTGTCGGCCCACGACAGGTCGTGGCCGAAGCGCTTGCCGCCGGCGAGCACGGCCTTGGTCTGATCGTCGAAGCCGTAGCCTTGCCAAGGCTCCGGCGTGAACACCGCGATGTACTTGAGGATGCGCATCGACGGTACGCCGATCACGATCACCTGACCGCTGTGGCCACCCGATGCGAACACCATGTACTCGTCGGTGCGGCCGCTCGGCGTGTACGTCTTCAGCGCGGCGTTGACGTCGGCCTCGCTCAGGTTGCGCGCCTTCATCAAGTCCGTGAGGGCACTCGAGGCAGCGCCCGACGACGACGACTTCTTCGAACCGGTACACGCGACCGCGAGCAGGGCGATGCCGAGTACCAACGAGAAACGAGAGAGCTTCGGCCGGTGCATGACCGCCTCCTTGGTGTTGATCATTTCTTGTTGAACCCGCGAACGATGTCCTTGAGCGCGGTGATCACGTCCGGCGCGAGGTCCGGGTTGTTCGGCATCGCCGGGCTCTTGCCGACCGCGGCCCCGCCGAACTTGATGATCTTCTCGATGTACGCGTCGTCGACCGAGGCCTGCCAGGTCGCATCGGTGTAGTTGCGCGGCTTCGGATCGAGCGAAGCGGACGCGGGACCGTCGCCGTTACCACCCGCGCCGTGACACGGCACGCAGCGCTGCGCGAAGACCGTCTTCGCGTTCGCGACGGCTCCAGGGGACGGGGCCGCGGCGGGGAGGGGTTCGGGCGGCTTGTCCTCCGACTTCTTGCCGCACGCCGCGAGCAGCAGGAGGCCGATGAAAATTCCATGTGTAGGCTTCACGTAGGCGGGTGAAGCACGGCGAGTGCCACGCGTCCGCGCAAACCGCTCACGGCAAACCAGGCGCCGCGCAAGTATTGCGAAGTAGGCCGAGCCGGCGCGCGAGGCGGTGAAGATTGCCTCGATCGACGCCGAGATCGCGTGCCGCACGCGCCCAGTTACCGTTCGCGGCCTGCAGGGCCGCGACGATGCGGTCGCGCTTCGCGTGGTCGACCGCCGAGTGTAGGGACTCCACGGCGTGCGACTCGACGGGGACGGGGACCGGCACGGGCACCGCGCCCAACCCGAGGTGGGGTGCGTCGATCACGACGAGCTCGCGCCGCCGCCCCGCACTCGCGCGCAGCGCGGCGCGCAGGATCGTGTGCTCGAGCTCGCGCACGTTGCCGGGCCAGTCGGCCGTCTCGAGCGCGACGCGCGCGGCCGCGGTCAACCGGATCCGGCCGAGCCCGAGCCGCAACCGCGCGTCGCTCAGGAAGAACCCGGCGAGCAACGGAATGTCGTCGCGCCGTTCGCGCAGCGAGGGGACGCGGATCGGATAGACGCTGAGCCGGTGAAAGAGATCCGCGCGGAAGCGACCGGCCGCGACCTCGGCCGCGAGATCGCGATTGGTCGCCGCGATGATGCGGACGTCGACGCGCAGCAGCTTGTCGGAGCCGACGCGCTGGATCTCGCCGGACTGCAGCGCGCGCAAGAGCTTGGGCTGGATCGTGAGCGGAAGCTCGCCGATCTCGTCGAGGAACAGCGTCCCACCATCCGCGATCTCGAACTTGCCGGAGCGATGATCGGTGGCGCCGGTGAACGCACCGCGGACGTGGCCGAACAGCTCGCTCTCCGCGATCGAGTCGGGGAGTGCCGCGCAGTTGACGTAGATCAGCGGCTGATCGTGGCGCGGGCTGGCCGCGTAGATCGCACGCGCGACGACCTCCTTGCCGGCGCCGGTCTCTCCCGTGATGAGCACCGCGAGGTCCGAGCGCCCCGCGAGCGCGACGTCGTCGCGCACCGCCGCGATCGCGCCGCTCTGACCGACGAGATCGGCGCTCGCCGACGACCGCGTCTCGCGGACGAGGTCACGCGCGACCTGGCCGGCGCGCGTGGTCTCTTGTTCGAGCCGCTCGACGAGCTCGTGCGTGCGCACGGCGACCGCGGCGAGCGAGGCGAACGCGGCGACCTCGTCGTCGTCGACGTCGTCGAGCGCGTGCGGATCGATCGCGTCGAACGCGAGCACGCCGATGACTTCGCCTTCGCTCTCGAACGCACAGCCCATGCACGCGTGGACGCGACCGAGCGGGTGGTCATCGCCGATCAGCCCGTCGAACGGGTCGGGGAGGTCGGGATCGGTGATCCGCACCGGGCCGCGAGTGCGCATGAATTGCGCGAGGCGCGGATGCTCCGCGATCACGAACCGCTGACTCGAGGTCTCGGGAACGAGTCCGTCGGTCGCGACCGGGACGAGCACGTCGCCATGACGACGCAGTAACACCACCGAATCGCAGGGAATGACCTCGCGGATCCCCCGCAGGAGGCGCCCGTAGCGCTCGCTGGTGTGCGCCGCGAGCAGCCCGGCGGCGATGTCGCGGAGCGCCGGCCACATGTTGTCGAAACGACGACGCGTTGTTGTCCTGACGACGGGTGTTGTCACGAGTACAACGTCGGAGCACGTAGCGCGCCAGTTCTCGGCCGTGCCCTCGTCTTGCAGCCTGTCAGGTCCGTGACCACGGATGGCGAGACGATCGGCGGGCTGTGCACGAAGCATCCGCTCGCATTGCCGGTGCTGCAGCAGCTCGGCGTCGAGCTCGCTGATCCGACCGCGACCATCGACGCGTGCTGCGTCGCGCGCGGGTTGTCGGCCACCGCCGCGACCGCCGCGATCGCCGCCGCGGAGGACACGCTCTCGATGCTCTGGCGAGACCGCTCGATCGACGAGCTGATCGACAACGTCGTCCGGACCTATCACCGGCCGTTCACGCTCGAGCTCGCCGCGGTCAGCCAAGCGTTCGAAGCCGCGCGGGACGCGACCGGTCACGCCGCGTGGTCCGCCATGCTCGCCGAGCTCGTCGAGCTGCAGGTCGACCTGGAGCAGCACATCGAGATGGAAGAGCGGGTCGTGTTCCCGTGGCTACGCGGCCGGAGCTCGGCGTCGGCCAGCTCTTCGATCCGCGCGATGCAGCTCGAGCACGGCGACGCGATCGCGCACCTGCTCGCGATCGAATCCCAGGTGCGGCGTTGTCTCGTGGACGATGCGACGAACCCTCGTGGCGAGGACGCGATGGCGCGCCTGCATCACTTCGAGCGTTGGCTGTGCGAGCACATCCACCTCGAGAGCAACGCGCTGTTTCCGCGCGCGCTCCACGCCGATCGCTAAGGCGGCGTCAGCACGCCATCGATCACGTGCACGACGCCGTTCGACGCGCGGACCGACGCGATCACGTTCGCGTCGTTGATCGAGAGCTTGCCGTCCTTGACGTGGATCGTCGCCTTGCCGCCGTTCGCCATCCCGAGCACCTGCCCGTCGGTGAGGTTGGACGCTTCGTAGACCGACGTCGTCACGTGGTACTTGAGGATCTCCTTCAGCTTCGCTTGGTTCTCCGGCTTCACCAGCGACTCGACGGTGCCCGCCGGCAGCTTCGCGAACGCGGCGTCGGTCGGCGCGAACACGGTCAACGGACCTGGGTTCGCCACCGAGGTCACGTAGTCGGCCGCCTTGAGCGCGGCGACCAGCGTCGCGTGATCCTTCGACGCGAGCGCGATGCTGACGATGTTCTTCGGATCGAGCGGCGGCGGTGCGGGTGTCGCGGCCGGCGCCGTGGTCGTGGTCGGCGGCGGCGGTGCTTGCTCCTCCTTCTTGCTGCAAGCGGAGACGACGATGAGGGCCCCGAGGGTCAACGTCCGAAAGTTCGTCATGCCGGGTTGCCTGCACACTTCGATCCTCACTTCGTGACGATCGTGCCGACGAGCGCACCCTCCGGCACGACGCAGCGAAACGCGGCGCGGCTCGCCGTGGTCTCGGGATGCGCGAGCTCGTCACCGCGCAGCGCGCGACAGTCCAGCGAGAACGCGCGCGTCGCCGGTGTGGCGGCCACGAGGCATCGGGGGGCCTGGGGCGGCGGCGTGATCGGGCACGACTCCTGCGGGGTGATCACGAGCGCGCCCTCGCGCGGTGCCGGCGTGGCGCGACACGAGCGGACGCGCGTCCACGCGACGTCGTCGCTGGTGTCGAGCGGGAACCTCCGCACGGCGCAGCTCGTCGCGAGCGTGGCGGGAACGAGACACGGCTCGGCCGTGGTCCACTCGGGGAGGACATCGAGGTGGCGGGACGCGTTCGTATCCTCGGTGACGAGCAACGTCACGAGGCCGACCGCGTCGCGGGCCTGTGCGCGCTCGGCCGTCGTCGGGAGCCGCCCGCCGAACCGCAGCGTGCACGTCCGATGTGCCGGCTCGGCGTCGATCACCTGTGCCAGCCGCGGCTCGATCGCCGTCGCGCCGGGACGCGACGGGGCAAGCGCGACGATCGGCGGGCACGCGATCGTCTCGTGCTCGCCGCCGGTGCAGCCGACGGGAGCAGCGGCGATCCAGAACGGTGCGGTCACCGCACCCGGCAGATCGCTCGGGCACACGCGCACGAACGGCACGCCGAGCTTCTCCGCGAAGGCGCGCTCGCACCGCGCAGGCGCGGGAACCGGCGCGCGGTGCTCGGGCGGCGTCTCGCAGCCGACGAGGGTGATCGCGAGGGAGAGCGTTCGCGCACGCATGTCAGGACCGCTTCCCATCGGCGGTCGATGTGGACCGCGCTGGCTCCATCGGTGGTGGGAGCGCCTTCTGCGCCGGCACCGCCGACGGCAACCATTCGGTCGTGCCGCGGGCGAGCCGCTGCCGCGCGATCCGCGGGCCGAGGTACCTCGCGATCTCTGCCATCGTGTTGGCCGCCGGATCGAGGCGCTTCGCCATGCCCTCGATCGTGACCATGCCGAGCAGCACGAGCGAGAGGTCGGAGAGCGGCCGGATGTGGTGCTTGCGTGCGAGTGCGAACAGCCGCGCTACGACGACGCTGAGCTCGAGCTCCGCCATCGAGTGCGCGCGGAGGTGCGCGACGAACGCGTCCGCGTCCGCGATCACGTCGTTCCAGTCGGTCGTGTGCAGATAGTCGTGGTGCTGCTGCAGGTGCATCACCAGATCGGTCGCCGTACCCATCACGAGGCAGCGCGCGAAGTCGACGATCTGGTCGAGGACGGTCGGGCTCAGCTGCTTGACCAAGCCGACGTCGATCACCACGACCGTGCCGTCGTCGCGCACGAGCACGTTTCCGGGGTGAAGATCCGCGTGCACGAGCCCGTGCTGGAAACACATCGCGAAGAACGTTTGCCGCAGCACGCGCGTGACCTGGGCGACGTGCCGCTCCGGTACGTGCTCGACGCGTACGCCGTGGATGAACTCCATCGTCAGGACGGCGGGCGTCGAGAGGCCGCGGAACACGTGCGGGAACGCGAGGCCGTGCACGCCCGCGAAGTGCGTGCGGAACAGGTCGTAGTGGTCCGCTTCTCGATGAAGATCGGTCTGCGCGAGGATGCCCGCGATCAGCGCTCGCGTCTGCGCGATCACCCGCGCGGCGCGTGCACGTGCGGAGACGACGTGCGCGAAGTGCGCGAGCCACAGCATGATCCGCGCATCGCGCCGCACGCGCGCGCGGATGCCCGGCCGCAGGATCTTGACGGCGGCTTCCTGCCCGTCGTGGAGCACGGCGTGGTGGACCTGCGCGATGCTGCCCGCCGCGACCGGCACGGGATCGAAGCTGCGAAACCGCGCCTCGAGCGGAGCATGCAGCTCGGCCTCGACGATCGCGCGTGCGCGCGCGAACGGAAACGGCGTCACGTGATCCTGGAGCTCGCGCAGCTCGGCGATGATGCCCGGCGCGAGCAGATCGGCGCGCGCGCTCATCACCTGCCCGATCTTGATGAAGCTCGCACCGAGCCGCGAGAACGACCACCGGAGCAAGCGGCCGCGTTGCCGCGCGCGGTGCTCGAGCCGCGCGGTGCGATCGCGAATCGCGAGTCGTCGCACCGAACCGACGCTGTACGCGACCACGCAGAGCGCCGCGACGATCCAGATCGCGATGCCGCGAGCGAGCGTCGCGATCACACCGCCGAATGTCGCCAGCCCGCCCATGTGTTCACCCTACGCCCGTGCGCCTACGTCGGCGACGCCAAGTTGTCGCAGCGCAGCCGCTTCGCGCGGGCGCACGTGATGCGCGATTCCGAGCGCGCGTGGTAAGCGAAGGCATGGGTAATCGATTGGCCACCGAGAGCTCGCCGTATCTGCGGCAGCACGCCGACAACCCCGTCGAGTGGTGGCCGTGGGCGCCCGAAGCGTTCGCGGAGGCCAAGCGCCGCGACGTCCCCGTGTTCGTGTCGATCGGCTATGCCGCGTGCCACTGGTGCCACGTGATGGCGCACGAGAGCTTCGAGGACGATGCGACCGCGCAGCTGATGAACGAGAAGTTCGTCAACGTGAAGGTCGATCGCGAGGAGCGGCCCGACGTCGACGCGATCTACATGAACGCGATCCAAGTGATGGGCGAGGGCGGCGGCTGGCCGCTGTCGGCGTTCTGCTTGCCCGACGGGCGACCGTACTTCCTCGGCACGTACTTCCCGAAGCAGCCGCGGTTCGGGCGGCCGAGCTTCCGGGATCTGCTCGCCGCGATGGCGGACGCGTACAAGAACCGCCGCGCCGACGCCGAGGACAACGCGCTCGCGCTCGTCGACGGCCTGCAGCGCGTCGACGAACACTATCGGCGCAGCGCGCAGGGCGCGGATCCGAAGCGCCTGCAACAGTCGCTGATCATCTCGGCGGGCCGGCAGCTCGCGGAGCGCTGCGATCCGCAGTACGGCGGGATGGGCGGCGCGCCGAAGTTCCCCTCGACCTCGTCGCACGATCTGCTCGCGCGCGCGGGACGGTTCCCGCTCGGGCAGCCCGCACGCGAAGCGTTCGACAAGTGGGCGCGCGGGATGGCCGAGGGCGGCATCTACGATCACGTCGGCGGCGGGTTCGCGCGCTACTCCGTCGATGCGAAGTGGCTCGTGCCGCACTTCGAGAAGATGCTCTACGACCAAGCGCAGCTGCTCGGCATCTACGCGAGCGCGTGTCAGATGGGCGGCGCATTCGCGACGCGCGCGGGCGAAGTGATCGCCGAGACGGTCGCGTTCCTCGAGCGCGAGCTCTCCGATCGCGGCGGTGGCTTGTGGTCGTCGCTCGACGCCGACAGCGAAGGCGAAGAGGGCAAGTACTACGTGTGGACGCCGCCGCAGCTCCGGGCGGTGCTCGGGCCCGCGAACGCGCTCGTGTTCGGGCAGGCGTACGGCGTCACCGACGGCGGCAACTTCGAGCACGGCACGTCGGTGCTGTCGCGCATCGCACCGCGCACGTCGCCGTTCGAGGAGGAACAACTCGGCGAACACCGCGCCAAGCTGTTCGCGGCGCGCGCGCAGCGCGTGCGGCCCGGCACCGACGACAAGGTGCTCTCCGGCTGGAACGGCCTCGCGATCAGCGGCCTCGTCGCCGCGTGGCGCGCGACCGGGCACCAGCCGGCGATCGCGCTCGCGCTGCGCGTCGGGTTGTTCCTGCGGGACGCGATGATCTCCGGCAATCACATCACGCGCGTGTTCCACGAAGGCGCGACGAAGCTCGACGGCACGCTCGATGACTACGCGTTCTGCGCGCATGCGTTCCTCGATCTCGCGGAGGCGACCGGCGATCGCGCGTGGTGGGATCTCGGCGCGCGGCTCCTCGGCGCGGTGCGCGAGCGGTTCGTCGCGGAGGA
>Ga0115026_10000648_pt1 | contig 9974 bp, 7 predicted proteins | sample Mud_0915_D1_FD_83878 | JGI IMG/M metagenome (GOLD analysis project Ga0115026, IMG submission 83878) | Wetland microbial communities from Old Woman Creek Reserve in Ohio, USA - Mud_0915_D1 | ecosystem: Environmental > Aquatic > Freshwater > Wetlands > Sediment ...
GAAAGGCAGGTATTGGCTTTTGGTTCTTCAATTACCCCATTCACTGTAAGGCTTTTACTGTTGTTCAGCTTAATCACCTTGCCAACAGCTTCTTCTTTCCCAAACAGCTTATCCGATAATCTCTTAGTTATTACAATCGTCATAGGTTCTTTCAATGCAGTCTTCGGGCTTCCTTCTATGAAAGTGTAGTTAAAAAGTTTAAAGAAATCTTCATCAGCAAATATCAGATCGGATGAGATGGGTTCGTTATTTTCGACCTGGAATATCGGAGCTTCCCATGTTCCGGCAATTCTAATGGTTGATTCCACTTCCGGAATTTTCATATCGATATTCTCTTTAAGAATCCCCGGAGTATAGATCCGGTCCTCGGATAGGCCGTATAAATAAACCCGGTCTCCGTTCTTATGAAAACTGTCAGTAGTAAGCTCACTATAACAATAAACTGAAATTATTATTACCAATGCAATGCTTATTGCTAATCCCAGCAGGTTTATGAGATTGGTTGTGGGTCTCCTTATCAGATTCCTGATAATCGTTTTAATTAGATCCTTCATTATTGATATAGACTTGGAAATCACAAGACTGCTGCAGGCAGCTATTACATTAACGATAAAATCTTTTATATTGCCTATTTGTCTTAAGATCGATGAAACTATAAGAGGTCATGTGTTTTGCAGCTTTCTTTCCCTTGTCTTAAGAAAGGAATTGGACATGAGAATGGAAGCAAGGGGAGAGAGTGTTGAATGGCTCCAGGTAAAGCAGGACCTGAAAAGGTTGCAGGAGGTCTTTCAAGTGGTTGCAACTTTTGTCCGTTCGGGGTACAGAAAAAAGAGCGAGAGTGAGAGTCGAAGTTCCTGACCGACGAAGGAGCGTCAGGGTGAGAGCGAGTGAGTTGGAACTTGAGCTCTCGATCTTTTTTCCTCACTTCCGGTCTCACACTCACACTTAAATGTCTAATCAGCGAGTGCGGGAGCAATCGCAAAAACTCTCACTTTGTAACCTGTATAACCAATTCACCTGTTATAAGTCCGGGCGACTCAGCCCTAAGTTTTACAATACCGGTATTATCCGATGGACGAATAATTGCCTGCGCTTTCCCCTTGAATGTATTTATCTGCTGTTTGTTAACACTTTCCATACCCTTTGGATCTGCATTGCCTGAGGCAATAAGATCCCCGTTACCTTCCGCAACTAATTGTACTGAAAGTGAATCAGTGGGAACGATCACCCCATTAATATCAACAATTTCAATCTTTATGAAGGCGAGATCATTCCGGTCAGCTTTTATCTTATTGCGATCAGCCACAAGCCTTACGGCTGATGGTTCACCGGCGGTTCTTAAAACCTTGCTGGCAATTTCCTTCCCATTTTCCAGTGCAATGGCTTTAAGCTCTCCCGGCTCGTATGGAACATCAAAAACTGCAATATATTTATCATCTGCTGTTAAATCCTTTTCGCCTATTGTCTTCCCGTTCAGCTCAAGCCCTACATGCGAGGCCTTTGTGAAAACTCTTACCTGAAGGATCTTGCCCTCAGATCCATTCCAGTTCCAGATAGTCCATTCATCAGGCCATCCCCACATACTGATATTCTCCGAGTATCCTTCCGGTATCGGAGCGTGTACATTGATCTCGATCTTGCTGTTGTCCCACAGAACATCCCGGTAAAGCTTCTGAGGCTTCTTTTCTCCCGTTATGTCCAGATCTCCGCATCCTGAAATAAAGGAAGGCCATGCGGAAGCTCTGTTGTTCTGCAGATCGAATATGTTCACATTTTTTGGCAGCTTGAATCCGGGAGGAATTCCGGAGACCTGGCTCTGTTTACCAGGCACATAGCTGGTAATTGAAATGTTAACCTCCCCTATATAATCAATGGACGTCCAGACAAAGTCACCTATAACGTAAGGACTCCTTTCCACCCACTTCCATGAATCATAAGCCTCCAGCGGATATGATTCTGATGCGTAGATTATGCGCTGAGGATGCCCCTGATGATCAGATTCATATTTCTCCCATCCATAGTTATAACCGCATACATCCAGGAGAGCGAATGGCTGTACTGTGTTTTCCCAGCCGTCAGGGAAAAAGAAATCAGTTAGAGACTGAGTAACGGCCCGTGTATCATCAAGTTCTCTTAAATGGTCAGCTAACTCTTTTCCTGTTCTTAACCTGTCAGCCTGCTCAAGCTCATAGACTTCATTGCCAATGCTCCACATGATTATGCAGGGGTGATTCCGGTCACGCATGATCATGTCAGTCAGGTCCTTAATCCACCATTCTTTAAAAAACCTTGAGTAATCCTGCGGGTTTTTATAATGTTCCCACATATCAGTAAATTCATCAATCACAAGCATACCCATCCTGTCACAAGCTTCAAGAAATGCAGTTGAAGGAGGATTGTGGGCACATCTTATTGCATTATAGCCGTTTTCTTTCAGGATCTCTACCTTTCTTTCTTCCGCCCTGTCATAAGCTGCTGAGCCCAGGAATCCATTGTCATGATGCACACAGCCACCCTTCAGTTCAACCGGTTTCCCGTTTAACAGAAAACCTTTTTCAGCTGAAAACACAATTGATCTTATTCCGAATGTCTGACTGTATCTGTCAACAACTTTTTTATCTGTTTTGATAATGATCTCAGCACTGTAAAGATCAGGTGACTCGACAGACCACAGAAAAGGATTTCTAATTTCAATCTGCTCTTTTATGATATTCTCACCTCTGCCGGAAATCACAACTTTACCTCTTGAAGTGCCGGCAATTTGTCCGTTTTTATCTTTTAAACTGATCGTAAACGTTGAACTGACCTGTTTATCAGAATCATTCCTGGTTGTAACTTCAATATCAACAAGTGCCAGGCTCTGATTCACCTCCGGGGTAGAAATGTGTACTCCCCATTCTGTAACATGCACCGGTTGTGTAACTGTCAGGTGCACATTTCTGTAAATCCCCGATCCGCTGTACCAGCGGGAATTTCTTCCCGGATTATCGACCTTTACAGCAATTATATTCGTTTCCCCTGCAGGATTTAATAAAGATGTTATATCGAACCAGAAAGGTGTGTAACCATTCTTATGTACTCCTGCCCTTCTGCCGTTTACCCAAACCTCCGATTCCATGTACACTCCGTCAAAATTGAGGATAACTGTTTTGCCGGACTCCTTTTTACCGAGAATGAAGCTTTTCCTGTACCATGCCGAACCGCCAATTACATGACCCGTTGAATTTCCATTCCCGGGCGATTTCCTTGAAAAGGGGCCGATCTGATCTGGTCCCTCCTCTCCAGGCAGATCCATAATGCTGTAATCATGCGGAAGGTCAACAATCATCCATGCGGAATCATCATAACCGGGCCGCTCGGCACCTGTCAGTGAGTCACGGACAAATTTCCAGCTGGCGTTGAATAAACGGTCCCTGTCTGATGCAACAGGTTTCATGCTTACTGAAAAGGCAGCGGCAAAAACTCCTGCCGCAACTATAAGCCCGGTCGTTAAAAATTGAAAGATTCTTATTCTCATATATAAATATATTTCGGTTGGTTGGCAGCAAACCCTGCCAGCCGATTTTATTTAATCCGGTTACCGGTAACTGTCGCCATACCATCCATGACATCCCCGGTCACAGTCTCTTCATCTTTCTTATTGAGAACCATGTTAACTTCACCCTGGCTTCCAATAAACCTGATAATTGCCTGTTTCTCGCTTAAAGTGGTACTCAGAACTTTGTACATTTCTTTCCCGTCTGAATCCTTTATCGTCCCGATGATTTTTTCATCACTTTTTTCAAACCCGATAATCAATTTTACATCACCAGTGGGTGCTGATGCAACTACATTCCACCTACCTTTAAAATACTCGAATCCTGTCTTGGCCTGTGCATTTGCACCCATCGATACAAGGAGAAATAATGCTCCTGCAAGAAATAGATTTACTTTTTTCATAACATTAAATTTAAACTGTTTATAATTATCGTGATATGTTATTCGCTGCTTTATCACTTTATACCTGAACAAAGATATGGATGACATCTAAGGCATAAAAGGCCATAATTGCTGTAATATTGGCCTTTTAGTCGTTTAAATATTTCATTTGCGACCATTTGACCTATATTTGCATAAAGATATTTCATGAAAAATTTATTAGCCCCATTTAACTGGCGTGCTGAACTGAAGAACAAAATAGTAGATTCGATAGACGATGATTTTATATTGCTCGATAATCCTATTGTGAATTCTGATTTTGATCATCCTTTCAAAATGGATGTTACCGTTGCAATAATTTGTGTCAGGGGAACAATGAAAGGAAGTATCAATCTGAAGCAATTTGATGCCAAAGCACCTTTTCTTTTCATTGTTCTTCAAGATCAGATATTGGAGTACGAATATTTCAGTGAAGATTTCTCCGGGCTTTTTATCCTGATGTCAGGCAGGTTCCTGACTAATTTGTCTTTGGATATACAGTCGAGGGTTCCTCTCTTTATTTCGGTACATGATAATCCATGGATTCCGCTGAATGACGAGGAATTGAGATCGATGGTTGATTATTACAAGATGCTGCAAAAAGCAGTAGGTGCCAGAGACAACCCTCACCGCCTGGAAATTGTAAAACATCTGACACAGGCATTTTTCTACGGAACAGGTTACCGGTATCATAAGCTGCCCGGGGATGAAATAAAATCAAAACAGGAGATTCTCCTGGAGAAATTCCTGAACCTGTTGCAGGCTAATTATAAAGAACACCGTGACATGGAATTCTATGCAGGTAGAATGTGTCTCACCCCAAAGTACCTATCTAAAGTTATAAAGGAGAAAAGCGGTAAGTCAGCCAGCGAGTGGATTGACAATTATGTGACTCTGGAAGCAAGAGCCCTTCTCAAATCAACAAATATGACCATCCGGCAGATCAGCGATGAGCTGAATTTTCCATCACAGTCGTTTTTCGGGAAATATTTTAAGCGACACCAGGGAATGTCACCAAAAGAGTACAGGAAAAATTAAATAAAAGAGCATCTGTAATTAAATAGCCTGTCTGGTATTTATAAATCCAATAGCCGGTTGCAACTTTTATCCGTTCGGGGTAAAGAAAAAAGAGCGAGTGTGAGAGTCGGAGACCCTGACCGACGAAGGAGCGTCAGGGTGAGAACGAGTTAGCTGGAACTTGAGCTCTCTGTCAGGGGTAAAGAGAATTTATCCCATAATTCTCCATAATTTCGCTCGTTTTCAGAAGTGGGTAAACAGGATCTTTTTTTAGAAATTCAACCTCCGTTTTTATTTAAAAAGCCTGCTGGTAAAATCGATCAGACTTATTCTCCAGTAACTCCAAACGTGAGCATATCCTGGTGTTTCAACATCGACAAATTTAATTTTCTTCTCTTTTAACCAATCCTTAAACTGACGGTTAGCCTGAAAGAGGAAATCATCATTTCCACATGAGATGTAGAGTAGTTTTAATTTTGAATTAGTGGAGGAATTCAGATTTGGAAATACTTGTTTGCCAATAGCATCCACATTGAGATTTTGTCCTCCCTTTGGATCCCTTCCATTTGGCCATAAAACAAAGGCTCCGCTGAAAGATCCTACCCAGGCAAATTTGTCAATATTGTTCAATCCGGCAAGTGTTGCCTGCGCTCCACCCATTGAAAGACCTGTTATTGCGCGATATTTCCGGTCGGTATATGTCCGGTAATTCTTATCAATATATGGAACCACATCCTTTACAATACTTTCTTCGAATTTTCCTGCTGTAGAAATCTCATAACCCTGACCCTGTGACCTTACCAATGGCACATCATTCTGCGCCGCAATTTGATTGGCGTTCCCGTTTGTCATAACTACAATCATTGGCCTGGCAAGTTTTTTCTCAATGAGATTATCCATTATCTGACAGGCACGGCCCATTGTACTCCATGCATCCTCATCACCTCCTGCTCCATGCAACAGGTAAAGCACAGGGTATTTTGCAGTTCCACCATCATAGCCATATGGTGTATAAACAAACATCCGGCGTGTCATCTCAAGAGTTGGTGATTCATACCAGACTTTAGAGAGGTTTCCCCTCAGATTTGCCTCATAATAATTCGCAGTATGTTCACCTGGAATAAGCAAGACACTCAGGTACCTTCTTCCGTCCCTTTGCATAAAAACATTGTTGGCATCGGCAACTGAAAGTCCGTCGACAATGAAATTATAAGTGTATAATTCAGGTGAAGGAGCCGGGACAGTAACTGTCCAGATTCCTTTTTCATTTTTCTTCAGTTCAACAGCTGAGTTCATATCCTTCATCCAGGAGCCATACAATTTAACTGTTGCAGCATATGGTGCCAATATTCTGAAGGTTATCTCCGTGCTCTTTATTTCAGGGGATATTACAGGCTCACGTCCTGCAAAATTTGCCAGTTCCTGGGCAAATGATCCCGCGAAGATGAACAGACAGAACAGTGTAGTTATATATCTGGTTTTCATAAGAGTATATTTTTTAGACTTTAATTTCAATTTTACAGCTAGTGTTATTTAAATAACAGTTGAGCAAAATTATTAAGGTAGATCCTCCAGTTAGCCCAGGTATGTCCGCCCCCTGATACGAAGAAGGTGTGCTCTATACCATTTTTTGTAAGGGCTGCATCGAGGTTCTTCGAATTGGCAAAAGCCAGAGCGTCCTCACTTCCACAGGCAATCCAGTACAACTTGTAACCGGCTGACTTAACTGCCTGAAGTTTTGCATCGAGATTAGGATAATTTGCAGAGACGCCACTGCTTAAAGGACAGATATAAGAAAAGGTTCCGGGATATTCATTTGTTACCGCAAGTGTATGGCCTCCACCCATGGAAAGTCCCGCTACCGCCCTTGAATCAGGTTTTGCAATTGCCCTGTAGTTCTTTTCAACAAATGGGATTATGTCCTTAACAATACTGTTTACATAAAGATTGGCGTTTTTGGGATCATTACGGTCAAAAGCAGTTTCTCGCAGCATAAGTGGTTTAGCGGCTTCCTGACCAGGGTTGCCATTAGGCATTACGCAGATCATAGGTACTGCAAGCTTCTTCTCAATGAGGTTGTCAAGAATCTGACAGGCACGGCCCATAGTACTCCATGCATCTTCATCACCTCCGCCACCATGAAGCAGGTAGAGGACAGGATAACTTTGAGTACTTGTTTCATAACCGTAAGGGGTATAGACATACATGCGACGGTTCTTGCCTATTGTTGGAGAATCGTACCATGCTTTACTCAGGTTTCCGTGCTGATTTGCCTCATAATAGTTTGCAGTCAGATCACCGGGAACCAGCAATACACTGAGATAACGGGTACCATCTCTCTGCATAAAAACGTTGCTGGCATCGTTAACTGTCAATCCGTCAACTATATAGTTGTAGGTATACAATTCAGGAGCCGGCATGGGAAGACTTATACTCCATACGCCCAATGAATCTTTATTCATGTTTACTGAAGAATCAGGGCTTCTCATCCAGGAGCCGTAAAGCCTTACAAGCTTCGCCTGGGGCGCTGGTATCCTGAATGTAACAGTTTTTTCTCCAATTTCCGGGGATACAATGGGAGCCCTTCTGAAGTTTGCCATTTCCTGGGCATCAGAGCCCAGGAAGAAGAACAAGCATGCGATTGATAGTAAAAGTTTACTTTTCATAGTTAAGTTTTAAAATATATTAACAATTAGTATGATAAAGATAGAAAGTGTCTTCCTATTTGATACTTGCCTCACTATAGTTAATACGAACACCGTAATCATTAACAACAAGATTCAGCCCCATCATACCTCTTGGATTTTCTGTACCTTTCACTTTACCGGATAAGACATCTTTGCTTAAGGTTATCATATCATCAACTCTTTTCTTAGTTTCCAGATTTGTACCAAAAAAGTGTCCGGGGTAAAGAGATTTTATCCCATATTTCTCCATAATTGAGCTCGTTTTCACGCATGTTGCCACTAGTGTAGAAAAATCAGTGCCTAAGAGCAGATTTCCCGACCCAAAGGAATCCCCACTGAACCCGTAGCCAGCGTTTTTATCAAAAAAAGTAGTAGAGCCGGGAGTATGCCCCGGAGTAAAGACCACATCAATTTTCCTTCCACCCAGATCAATAGCCTGACCATCCTTCAGATACTTGATTGCCCCCTTATAGTTACCCATCATCCGGGGAACATTCACTGTATCGGCAGGATTAATATAAATTTCCGGAAACACATCAATGGAATGCCCTGTATGATCGGGATGGACGTGGGTAGCCACAAGCATCACCGGCTTTTTTGTTATAGTTGCAATAACCTTATCAAGTTCTTTGATATTTGTCCCTGCATCGATCAATACAGCTCTGTTGTTTCCTTCAACAAGATACAGACTCTCACTGGCCATCATATGTCCTGATCCTACCCAGGTATGATCATCAATCTGACGGAATGCAACATCATCATTTTTAAAAACTTCTTTCCCTTCAATCTGCGGAGCTCCCATCTGAGCTAATGATGCAAACTGAAAAAGAACGAGAAGGAAAATGGATAATACTAAATTTTTCATAATTCACTAATTTTTTAAATATAAGGGTTTTAAAATAACGCGTCAGTCAATTTATATGTTATCAGGTTTATCCATTATAGGAAAGCCTCCGATAAGGATTAAAATCATGATTTCATTAAGGCTTGTTTTTCATTAAAGTTAATCGATAAATTCAATATTTCTAGCCTAGGGAACAATGTGTTCCTCATCTTTTTCCCACAGCTTAGCGGGATCAAAGCCAACCCTTGCCAAACCATATACGGCTACGGTTTGCTTTCTTTCAGGGAAAAGGTGGTTTTGCACCTCCTGGATCTTTGCATCCCCGCGCAATAAAGAGGGGAAAGCTTCAATGACATCATCAAGAACCCGTGGATTCTGAGAAACGGCATTAATAGTACCTGCGTATGAAATATGGCCTGTATACATCCGATCATATTCTGTGCGCAGCTTTTGAAGCCGAATGAGGTAGCGGACAGTTGTGCTTACAGGAATGCGTGTGCCCAAGTTTCCATTCGCTGCATCACCTAAAAAAAGAATCCTGCTTTTATCGTCCAGGAATGTACATTCTCCGGGTGAATGGCCTGGGCAGTAATAGATCATTACCTTGCGACCACCCAGGTCAAATACCTGTCCATCGGATAACAACTTAATTTTTGGTTGTTTTGTATACTTTGTAACATCTTCATTTGTATAACCCCAGACGTTTTTATAACCAATGTTCATATTTCGCATTATTTCTCCATATTGAGCTCTCTGATCATAGGAAATATGTGTCGATGAAGAATCAGCAGGATTTATATAAATCTCATCGAACTGGCCGAACTATTTGCTACTAATGAATACCTCTTCGAGGTCTTGTTAAGCTCCCAGGTTAATCCACAAAATTACAAACACATTATTCCCTGAACAACTTTGGTGCTAATTCTGAAAGGTATAGCCTCCAGTTGTTCCAGGAGTGCCCGCCTTCGCTTTCCCTGTAAGTATATTTGAATCCTACTTCGTCATATAATGCCCGTAAATCAGTAACTCCCTTGTAAAGAAAATCTGTTTTTCCGCACCCGATAAAATAGAGTTTCGGATGGCTGGCATTTAAAGCTTTTAACTGGGCGATGTGCTGCTCTTTATCATAAGGGCCGAACATATTATATAGTCCCATACTCATAACACCTATATAGTTGAATTCCCCCGGATTGGCATTTGTTATTTTCTGCGTATGATATCCTCCCATTGAGAGTCCTGCTATTGCCCTGTTATCCGGATTAGCTTTCACGCGATAGTTGCTTTCAATAAACGGGATAACATCCTTAACCAGGCTTTCCTCAAATTTCCCGGTTGTCATTGCTGAGGGAGTGCTGGTGTCAACTTTTTTAAGAATTGTGCTCAGCGGACGATCGCCCGGGGAACCTGCATTGGCAGGTATTCCATTAGTCATAACAATGATCATTGGCTTTGCTTTTCCGGCTGCAATA
>Ga0115026_10000649_pt1 | contig 9971 bp, 9 predicted proteins | sample Mud_0915_D1_FD_83878 | JGI IMG/M metagenome (GOLD analysis project Ga0115026, IMG submission 83878) | Wetland microbial communities from Old Woman Creek Reserve in Ohio, USA - Mud_0915_D1 | ecosystem: Environmental > Aquatic > Freshwater > Wetlands > Sediment ...
ACTCAGCACAGTTTTGTCCCATATCAAAACTCGAAAAGTTACTTATAGCAACGGACCGTTCCGTATTTAGCGAAGGGGCGATTTTAGAGGGATTAAATTTCGCAAAAAAGTGTTCGAGCAGGCTTTACATCATTTCAGTTATGGAAACAAATCCTGAATATGAGACCATTGGTGCAGATGCTTTTCAGAAAGAAGAGGAAGAAGCAATAGCATACCTCGAATCTGTCAAGACAAAGGCATTGCAAGAGGGATTATCCTGCCAGAGCCTGCTTCTTTATGGTGATGAGCCTTATCAACTCATAGTGGATACGGCAGCTGAGAAGATGGTCGACATGATAATCATAGGAAGACATGGTCGAACAGGACTGATGAAGGTATTGATGGGTAGTGTGGCTACAAAAGTCATTGGTCATTCACCCTGCAAGGTTTTAGTTGTTCCAAAGGCTGCAAGGATTGAGTACAGAAACATATTACTTGCTTCAGACGGTTCAGAGCACAGCATAGCAGCAGCCTCAGAGGCGATTGGAATTGCGAAACGCTGTGGAAGCAATATTATCGCACTTTCTGTAGCACACTCGGAAGCTGAGCTGAAAGAAGCAAAAACCAATGTCAGCAGAGTCGTTGAAATGGCGCAAAAGGATGGCATACCAGCAGAAGCATTGACACCTATCGGCAAGCCTTACGATGTTATCGTTGAGACAGCAGGTGGCAGGGCTGTTGACTTAATAGTTATGGGAACGTATGGGAAAACGGGATTAAGAAAAGTCTTTATGGGAAGCACGACAGAAAAGGTTATTGGCCATGCAGCCTGCGCTGTTTTGGTTGTCAAGGCAGAGCTACCCCAGAGTTAAGGAGTTATAACTACAGACTGTGGGGAGACAAATTTATATCGATCTTCTTGAAACAGTGAGAAAACAAATCATCGGTGAATACTAAGCAATTAGGTTATTTGCCATAAAAAGCCAGGCCCATGCAAGCTCTTTGATGTAATATTCCACAAGTATTTCTCAAATTGACTTTTTTGCAGGCTTGCATGCGATGTCAAGAGCTCTTGAAAAGAATCAGAAAACTAAGAAAACCAATCTTATTAAGCAACCTTTCCCAAAAAAAGTGTTTTCCCGGCTTTTAGTCAATTAGTTTAGCAGTTGCGCATTAAATTTATGGGCGGTAATATAAAACCAGGTAAAGGGAAGCAAAAGCCATAAGGCTTAGCAGTTAGTCAATTAACGTAAAAAGAGGAGGATACTATGACCACTTATAAAAGGATATTCGCTTTAGCAATTACGGTGTTGTTCGTGGTAGCCCTCGCAAATAGTGCTTTTGCCGCGGAGAAACTTTCATCCCTCAAGGGTGAAGTTGTGTCCGTGGACTTAGGTGCAAAGGCAGTCACCGTGAAGGCAATTAACGGAACCACCATACCCACAACAATCACTGAGGGTCAGTTAACATTCGCGACAGACCACATGACAAAAATTACCATGGGCAAGAAGCATGAGAAGTTGGGAGAGCTTAAGGCTGGTGACATGGTTGTAGTGAAATACCACAGCAAAGATGGCAAGAATGTGGCAGACAGCATTCTGCTTACTTCCCATTATGCTTCTAAGTAAACCCAAAGCCTGTGGATTGCAGTTTCACTCTTGAGGAGGTGCTGAGCATATTAGCTCTCCTCAGGGAGTGAAATATGATTTACCACAGGGTTAAAGATTGAAATGCTCAAGGCGGGAGGTGAAATTCCATGAAAAGAACATTTGCAATGACGATCGCAGTTCTTATCATTGTGTCTTTCTCGACCACCGCAATGGCGCTGGAACTGCCTTATACCCTCGAGGGGAAGGTGGTTTCGATTGACCCAATAATGAGAACATTTACCATGCAGACATATGATCCGCTCCTACCATCAATAATCGGGAACAATAACGAATATGCATTCACTTTTGATGCAGTGTCGAATGTTGTGTTGTGCGGCCAGAACAAGACCTTCGAAGACGTCAATGTCGGTGACAGGGTTAAGGTGATGTATCATGAAAACGAGGGCAACCTCATTGCTGACACCATTATTATGACCGCTCCGATCATTGCTTGCCTTGAATAAAAAGATGGTCTTGAACTGACGGTTGCAGGCCGAAAAGAGGGTGTCAATAATTTGGCACTCTCTTTTTAATTTTGAGGATTATCTGTTTTTATCACTTTTCCGGTGTTACATATGGTTCCACCAATAGCCACGAGAGTTACGGAGTCATCCTTATTCCTTCTGCTCTTTAAGCGAGCGAGGGTTGAAGACGACTTATCCCCGTGCTAAATTGGACTATATGGGAAGCATCGAATGTCACAAGGAGGTCTGTCATGATTGATACGACGTTCAAAGAGAAGCGGGCATGTCTAATAATAATAATGCTTTTGCCCTTTATCGCGGCTGCTGCATTCGCGGCTGACGACGACGCCCTCATGAAGAGGGCATCGCAGATCCTTGGTCCTCTGCCTGTGTCGATGCCGTCAGAGCAGAACCCGATAACCCCTGAAAAAGTGAAACTCGGGAAGATGCTCTTTTACGAGCCAAGGATCTCAGTAGACGAAACGGTGAGCTGTTCCAAATGTCATCCCCTCGCTTTGTATGCGGCCGACGGGCTGAAAAAATCGGTTGGCCACAATTGCAAGGAAAACCCGAGGAACGACCCTACTGTCTTTAATGCGGCTAGCCAGATCTCAGAGCACTGGATAGGAAACCGGACCAGTGTCGAGGATCAGGCAAAACAAGCCGTAATAGGACCGCCGGCCTTTGGTATGCCGTCCTATGAGTCGGTCGAAAAGATACTTCGGTCATATAAGGAATATGAAACTCTTTTTAAAGTTGCATTTCCTTCCGATAAGGAGCCGGTGACTGTGGACAACTTCGCAAAGGCCATCGGCGCTTTCGAGAGGACGTTGATTACCCCGGCTCCTTTTGATGCTTTTTTGAAAGGCAATAAGGATGCCATAACGGCTCAACAAAAAAAGGGACTTGGGACGTTTATAGACCAGGGATGCGCGGGGTGTCATTTCAGTCCTTATGTCGGCGGACAGATGTACCAGAAGTTCGGGATGTTTGAACCATACCAGAAATATACAAAGAGCGAAAAGGTGGATGAGGGAAGGTATGCGGTCACGAAGAACGGGAGCGACAAGTATGTATTCAAAGTACCGGTACTCAGAAATGTAGCGATGACACCTCCTTACTTTCATGATGGCTCAGTCGATAAACTGGCAGCCGCTGTCTGGATAATGGGGAAGATTCAGTTAGGCAAGGACCTCCCAAAAGAACAGGTACAGGACATTGTCGCGTTCCTTCATGCGCTGACCGGGAAGATTCCTGAGGACGTTATGACCGTTCCAGTGTTGCCTTCGATTGAGTAATGTAAAGAATAGTTGTAATCGAATAGGATTTGCCGATATGAGCGTGAGGAAGAAACTTCTTCTTTTTGTCGTCTTTTTCTCTTCGATATTCTGGATATTCAGGACTATCGACAGGGGGAAGATTCTGTTCGTGGATCTCGCCGAATTAAGCGGTCTTCCGTGGCTCTATTCTTCGATAGGCCTTATTTTCAGCATCCTCGCCGCATTTACGATACAGAAAGAATGGGAACACTGGAACGAACTGGTCGAGGCGATCAACGGTGAAGTAAATGCGCTGGAAGAATTATTGTTACGATGTCGGCATGTTCCTGATTGTGCGGACAACATTGTTGCTCACACGGAACAATATCTTTGGCATATTCTTCAATATTGGCCTACAATCAAAGAGGGAATACGGAGTGAGGAAGGGGATAGAATTGTCTCACTTCTTCGGAGTGACATTATGGAGGCGTCGACGGAATCGGGAAAGGCTCTGCTTCTGCCAATATTCGATGATATTATAAGGAGTCGCAATAAGAGGATCTTCCAGAGCCGAAGCCATATACCCAAGATATTAAAATATATCCTTATCTTCGCCGACGTAATCATGATTATTCTTTCGCTCTTTATCGGCGTAAGAAATCCCCTGCTAGACTATATCTTTACTTTAAGTATCGGCGTGCTGGCGTATGCCATTTACCTTGTTATTGATGACCTTGATAGTCCATTCAGGCCGGGGGCATGGCATCTGTCTCCGAATGAGTATAAGGTACTCCTTGAAACCATAAAGAAACATGGACCAGAGAGCTGTATTCTGAGCCTGCGGTAAGGGCATTATAATTTCATGCCAAGATAGAACTGCATGAAAGGAGATATTGCGATGAGATACACAGTGAGGGTTGTCTTTTCAATAGTGGTGTTAATGTTAGCTCTCTCTTTTGGGGATTGCCGTCATGTTTATGCCGATGAGATGAAAAATGTTCATGGGGATCGTACTTCCATGGAATTGCGCCACATGAGTACGATGATGAACCACGGGCTTTGGATGGTGACTGAGGGCTTTGATATGGTAATGCTTGCGGCGATGAAGATGGCCCCGTCTGTGGACACGGCGACCTCGGAGCATGGCCGTCAAATGATCAGGAGCGGCAAAGAGGTAATTGAACATTTCATGAGCGGAACCCAGATGAAGGAGCTTCACAAGAACCGCCACGCAGAAGACCCCCTCATGAAATACACTCACGAACTGGGCGAGGCCATGATGAAGGTATCGGTCATGCTCGAAAAGATGAGTGCGGAAGGGGCGATCGACTCTGGGACGATGACGATGCAGCATATGTATCTTATCATCAATCATGCCCTGAGTATGGTCGCCCAGGGTTCTAACATGGTTATCCTCGGACAGATGAACATGAGCACGCCTGTCGACAAATTTTCGATTGGGGAGGGCCAGATGATGATGACAGAAGCCCGTTGGTTGTTAAAGGAAATCTTTGAAGCTGAGGCGATGAAAGAGATGCATAAGAAAGGTGTGAAAATGGACAACGCCATGATGGCTGAGACACATAAACTTGGTGACGCAGCAGCGAAGGTGATTGGCCTCCTCGAAAAGATGCCTTCGGTCAGTTTAAAATGACCAGGAACTGGGGAAGGGATTGTCCTTTCTATTAAGTAAATCGGCAAGAAAGCGGTAGAACTCAGTTTATCTGCTGCACCTGACAACCCACAGGTATCAGAAATTGCAGCTGTCGAGGGGGTTCAGCTTGACACCCAAATTCAACGGCCAATTCCAAGGAGTTTCGTTCTGATGGCAAAGAGAAAAAGATTTGCTATAGTTTATAAAAGAGGAATTTGGGAGGAAACTGACCATGGCAGATGACAAGAAAACTATGACCGACAAGATGAAGACCCCTCCATGGAGGATCTTAATAGCTTTTTTGCTCTTTTTCTCCCTCCTGTACTTATGGAACAGATTTCTCGGCGTGGGAGGCTCTCCTTTATTCACTATCAGCTACACACAGTTCATAGATCAGCTTGACTCAGCGAACATTAAAACGGTAACGATAAAGAAGTCGCAGGTTACCGGGGAGTTCATAAAGGCGGTAGATATCCCTATCCCCGGTGAGAAAAAGCCTGCGCCTGTCAAAAAGTTCATCACCTTTCTTCCTGCTTTCCAAGGGGAGGGACTCCTCACCAAGCTTGAAGAAAAGAAAGTGGTGATAAATGTCGAACCTGCTGAACAGGAGTCCATTTTCTGGCAGATTATCATTGGCATACTGCCAATTGGCCTCATCATAGGCGTTTGGATACTTATTATGAGACGTGCCCAACAGCAGGTTCAGGGTGGTCCCGGAGGGCTCTTTTCCTTTGGCGCCAGCAAGGCGAAGCTTTACGACGTCAAGAAGCCGAAAGTCACATTTAAAGATGTGGCGGGGATGGATAATGTGAAGCAGGAACTGAGGGAAACGATAGAGTTTCTTAAGGACCCCAGTAAATTCAGGAGACTTGGGGCAAAGGTCCCAAAAGGAGTACTCCTCGTCGGTCCTCCAGGGACAGGGAAGACGCTCCTTGCCCGTGCGACCGCGGGAGAGGCTGGAGTTCCCTTCTTCAGTATCAGTGCCTCGGAATTTATCGAGACGTTTGTAGGGGTAGGCGCATCCCGCGTGAGGGACATGTTCAAGAAAGCGAAATCCGCACAACCGAGCATAATATTCATCGATGAACTAGATGCTGTCGGCCGCACACGGGGGACGGGATTTGGAGGGGGACACGATGAGAGAGAGCAAACCCTGAACCAGCTCTTAAGTGAGATGGATGGATTCGAGCCCCACGAAGAGGTAATAGTCATTGCAGCTACCAACAGGCCGGACGTGCTCGACCCGGCACTTCTAAGACCTGGAAGGTTTGACAGGCATATCATTATCGACAGGCCGGGATGGAAAGAGCGTAAAGCGATCCTCGAGATCCACGTGAGGGAAAAGGTTCTGGCTGACGATGTCGACCTTGAGACCATCGCAAGGGGAACCCCTGGTATGACTGGTGCTGACCTTGAGAACCTCACCAACGAGGCTGCCCTCGTAGCCTCCCGAAAGAATAAGGACAAGGTGGATATGAGCGACTTCGAAGAAGCGAAGGATATCATTTTAATGGGCTCGGTGAGGGAAGAAACGATTAACGATCTGGAAAAACGTATTACTGCATATCACGAGGCCGGACATACCCTGGTCGCATGGGAACTCCCGAATACGGATCCTATTCATAAGGTGAGCATTTTACCGCGTGGAATGGCGATGGGGGTGACACAGCTTTTACCTGAAGAAGACAGACATTATTATCCTAAAACATATCTCATGAGCAAATTGAGCGTGGCCCTTGGAGGAAGGGTTGCAGAGAAGGTTGTGTTTAATGATGTGAGTAGCGGGGCACAGAACGATCTGAAGGAAGCAACATCCCTTGCTGAAAAGATGGTTGCACAATGGGGGATGAGCGAGAGGGTGGGTCCTATTAACCTCGGCAGGGGAGAGGAGCATCCGTTCCTGGGGAGGGAACTCTCCCAGCCAAAGCGTTACAGCGATGAGATGGCATGGCTCATGGATCAGGAGATCCGGCAGCTGATTACCGAGGCGGAAACAACTGCTGCTGACGTGCTGAGCAAAAATAGGGAAACCCTTGAAAAACTGGCGGAAGCCCTTATAAGAGAAGAGACTATGGACAGAAATGAGATAGAACGCATAATAAAGGGTTCGACAGAAAAAGAAAGCGCATAGGTACTAGTAGCGTATCTAAGGAGGGAATAATTATGCATTGGCGAGTTGTTGAGCGAGGAATGGAGTTTGGCTGGCTCTTTATCGTCATCTTCGCAGTTCTGATTATACTCGGCATCGTTCATATTGCGAATCTGGTATCAGGCAGGAGAGAGACACATGGGGAATCACCGCTTCATATTCTTAAAAGGAGGTATGCAAAAGGAGAAATAACCAGGGAAGAGTTTGAGGAAATGAAGAATGAGCTTGGAGAAAATATTTGTAAGCGATGAAGGCTCCGGTCTTCCAAAAGAGATATGTTGCCGTTATCATAGGCAACTTTGTCTTATTTATCACATATCTGCATTACTCAAAAAGGTTCGAACAATTATAATAACGGTCCAGTGGATAATTCGCCCCAAATCGTTATACCACACTCAGGTTATAACTTAGCGACTTATGCGGGAAATTGGCACATTACCATCTGAATCCGATGCACGGATCTTCGGCGATTATCTGTATGTCCAGGGTATTTCCAACAAGATTGAAGCACAGAAGAAGGCTGCGGGACAGCAGGAAGAATGGATTATCTGGGTATACGCCGAAGATCAATATGCTCAGGCAAAATCGTTATTGAACGAGTACCGGTCAAGTGTGGACACATCGAAGTTTCGGGAAACCGCCGCATCTGCTCTCGAGAAGCGTAGTCACGAGGAACAAGAGATGAAGTCTTACAAAAAGCGGATATTCTCCGGTAAGGAAATTTTCCAACGATATGACCGAATGGGCCCACTGACAATAATGCTAATCGGAGTCAGTGTTCTCGTCGCCATTGTCTCGCAATTGGGGCATAACAATATATTGATCCGGTACCTTTTTATTACGGAATATTTTGACAGTGGGCTCGCCGAAATACGCCATGGGCAAATCTGGCGGTTGCTTACTCCGATCTTCATTCATTTCGGATTCCTGCACATCGTCTTCAATATGCTTTGGCTCAGAGACCTGGGGAGCATGATCGAACAGCGGCAGAGCACCTGGACGCTGGCGGGGTTGGTGGTGGTAATAGCCGCGTTTTCGAATGTGGGACAGTATCTGATGAGCGGGCCGATGTTCGGAGGCATGTCAGGAGTCGTCTATGGGCTGCTCGGCTATATCTGGATAAGGGGCAAGTATGATTACTCTTCTGGCTTATTTATACACCGCGAAACTGTTGTAATGATGATTGTCTGGTTCTTCGTCTGTCTTATCGGACTTGTTGGCAGAGTCGCTAACACGGCACATGCCATAGGCTTTGCCACAGGCATAATTTGGGGTTTCCTGTCCGCCAAGATAGCTATCCGGAGATAGTCAGAGAAAATTGCCCATCGCTGACATGGAAAAACGAACTAAGGAGGTGAGTAGCCTGGGACACGAATCAGTTACCCTATCCCAGCACCATCAGTCGTCCTAAATCAATCTTCATTTTCTCTTCATAAATTGGTTGCATTATATTACTGATACGTACAGACGTATCTTACACCTCCTAAGAGGCTCTGGCATTTCCCCCCGCTGGAGCCTCTTGCATTAGTCGTCAAGGCAGTTTTCGCACCTCTTAAAACAATGCAAATCGTCACCGTCCACCTTTCCGGGTTCGAGAATTTCACAAGTGCAACGGTCACACCCTTGCTCTGTGCTAACACTGTATTAACTTTTTGAGGATACTTTTCTTTTGCTTTTTTCTTCTATTCCATGGAGAGTTGGGCGCTGACGCTCTTCTTATGAGGCTTCTTAACCATATGTTCTATTATAATAAAAACCTCAATGACACAACCTCAGATCCATTATCGCAAAGCAACCCCTGCCGACTTTGAGGGTATTCTCCTCCTCCAACATCAAAATCTCCTGACGACACTCAAGGGGGAAGACCTATCCCAGGGATTCCTATCAATGGAATTTACAAGAGAACAACTTCATAAGATAAACAGTGAACTTGGTATTTCCGTTGCCGTTCAGGGCAAGGTAGTCATTGGATACCTCATGGCGGAAACAGCAGAATTTGCTGTTGGGTCGCCTCTTATAAGCACTATGCTCAAAAGGCTAAAGGATAATGTTTTTGATGGTGTAACCTTATCATGTTGTTTTTTTGTCTATGGACCTGTCTGCATTCACAGGCAACACAGGGGACAGGGAATCCTTGAGGGATTATTCATGGTTATGAAAGAGACCCTGAAGGCTCATTATGATGTTGGGATAGCTTTTGTCTCCCAGCGCAATCCTCGGTCTTTTCAAGCCCACACGGCAAAATTGAGCATGAGGGTCATTGATGAGTTTGAGTTCTGGAGTGAAAGATACCACACACTTGCTTTCAAGGTGAAGTGAGGTGCCGTATTTTCAGTTCCATGTTGAAGAACAGACTTTATTTGTTCATGTGGCGGAACTCTGAGCGAGCCACACGCTACTTTAATATCCCCCCGAAAGGGCCTTTGAAATCGGAACCCATATCAAATGTTGATCTGTCCGCTGTTAGGCAAAAACCAGCGTAGTTCCTGCTATTTTCTTTGTAGTTCTTAATTGAAGGTTTTTAATTCATATTCTGCGAGCTCTTTTGCGTCAGCATCCGGGATTGTTTGTTCATCGAACTTTGTCATTCCGGGGCCAGGGTTCCTCATTTTGCCTACTATATCTGCTGCTGTCTTTACACCGTTTGCTTCGCGATCTTTCTTGTGAAGAGTCTTCTGAGGATTGATGACGTTGCCGCCATCAGGATGACAGGGAAAACAATGCTGTTTAAAGAGCTCTTCCCCCCTTATCCCCGCCTCCTTTCTAGGTTCTTTTGCCTGCTCTTTTTGAGTGCAGGCTGTCCCAAATATGAGAACA
>Ga0115026_10000650_pt1 | contig 9954 bp, 8 predicted proteins | sample Mud_0915_D1_FD_83878 | JGI IMG/M metagenome (GOLD analysis project Ga0115026, IMG submission 83878) | Wetland microbial communities from Old Woman Creek Reserve in Ohio, USA - Mud_0915_D1 | ecosystem: Environmental > Aquatic > Freshwater > Wetlands > Sediment ...
ATCACCCCCTCGGCGATCATGGCGCCGTAAAACACGGGAAGGCCTTGGCGCTCGTTGGGCAGGCAGCGCGCCATCATCGGCGATTGGGTCGCGTGGAACCCGCTGATCGCCCCGCAGGCGATGGTGATGAACATGAGCGGCCACATGGGCAGCTCCTGCGGGTTCAGGTTCTGCATGGTCTTGATGGGGAAAAGCTCGTAGCCCTTGATGATGAGCATGCTGATCGTCCCGACCGCCATGAAAATGAGCACGGCTCCGAACAGCGGATAGATGCGGCCGATGATTTTGTCTATGGGAAGGATGGTGGCCAAAAAATAATAGGCGATAATAATCACGGTCCAAATTTGCTTGTCGATGCCGGTCAAGCTCTGCAAAAGTTCGGCCGGCCCAAGGAAAAAGACAACACCCACAAGGATGAGCAAGACGACCGAAAATCCCCGCATGAACTGCTTGAAGCCGTCTCCCAGGTGGCGTCCCACCACATCGGGGATACTCTGCCCGTCGTTGCGGACCGACAGCATGCCGGAGAAATAGTCGTGTACAGCGCCGGCAAATATACAGCCAAACACGATCCAGACCAAGGCAACCGGTCCGTAGAGCGCTCCCAGAATAGCGCCATAGATCGGCCCAAGGCCTGCGATGTTGAGCAGCTGGATCAGGAAGATCTTCCAGGGCGGCATTTTGACATAGTCGACCCCGTCTTCCAGGGTTTCAGCCGGCGTTTTCCGGGCCGGATCCGCGCCGAAAAGCCTGTCAACGAGCCTGCCGTAAATGAAGTAGCCGAGAATAAGCAATCCCACGGAGGCGAAAAATATGAGCATGGATGATACCTCCTTTGTTGCGCCTCATCAGATGGCACAACTCCTTGCCTTTTCGATCATCTCCATCCCCGTTGAAGTCGAGACCTTGTTAAACCTGACCTCCGGGTGTTTGAGCGCCATCTCCATGACCAGGAGCATGGTGCGGTATTCTGCTGAGCGAAGACGCCGCTTCAGGTCTTCCTCGCTTCTCCACATTTCCTCGTACACGAGGACGTTATCTTCCTGTAGATCCTCGTAGACATGGCAGCCGAGACAGCTAGGATGAACCTTGCAACGCTTTGCTTCTGATTTGAGAATCTTCAATGCCTCATCATGCTTTTTGGCGGGTAGCGTCATCCTTATGGTTGCGAGCATCATGTCTTTATCCCTGAACTTCAGACTGAGTGTTCCGCTTTTTCTGCAGGTTTCGGGTCAATTCCCTTTTTCCGGGTCAGGTTCTCGTACCATAACGCGTGATGGCTCCTGACATAGTCGGTAGGCAGCCCGCCGTCCCTGAACATGGCATACAGGGACGGGCGGTTCATGGGCAGCAGGGCCAGGTAAAGATGAACAATGAGGAACACGCCGATGGTCACGAAACTGGCCGCGTGGACGAACCGCGAGAACTCCTGCACTCCCTCGGAGAACTGGTCCCTGAACATCAGTACGAAGCCGCTGAGCGTTATGGCCGTGACCGCCAGGATCATGGTCCAGGCAAAAAGCTTCTGTCCGACGTTGAACTTGCCGATCCGAACGTGCCCGAAGCAGACATAGTTGACCCACAAGCCTTTGATGCCCCTGAATAAGGCAGCTGGTCCCCAGCTGTCCTCGGGCCAGATAGCCCAACTCCGGACATGAATAAGCTGGACCACGACAAAGGGGATTGTGTGCACGACAAAAAGCAGCGCGGTGATACGATGGATGACGCGCGCCACCTGCAGACCAGCGGACAGCCGCTCGTTGTCAGTCAGGCCGGATGCGGATAGGACCGGATAAGCGCCCCCTAAAAAATCGTAGGGTATGGCGAAAAATGAGCCTATGAAACTAAAGCTTGTAGAAAGAAGCGGCAACCCGGTGATGATGAAGAAGATCATATAGTGGAGCACATGGTTGTGGTACGAACGCTGCAGTTGGGTGAATGCAACAATGGTTTCCGGATGCTCATTCATCGGCATTCTCCTTGGTATCATGTTCATCGGCTTTCACTTGGTCCTTGCGTTTGGCGAAAAGATAGAGTCCGTGGAGAGCTGCTCCGGCTACAACGCAGGCAGCTCCGACGGCACCGCCCATCTTTAACCCGTCCCGGGCGATCATGGTCGCCTTGGCCGGCCTCGCGAAGAGATCGTAATACTCCGCGTCCTCCCTGGCCGCGATGCTCACCCAACCCAATCTGCCCACCACACGGTTAATCTTGTCTTTACCGTAGATAATGTAGTCGCGACCGAGTCGTTTCGAATAGATGGCGATGCGGTCTTCACCTTCGGCCAGGACGATGTCTTCCGGGCCGGAGATGAGCGCCCTGCTCGGGCAGGCAGTAACACAGGCAGGCTGCATTCCGGATTCCACCCGGTCGTAACAGCCGATGCACTTCCTGGCCTTGCCGGTCTGGTTGTCGTAAATGGGTATGTCGAAGGGGCAGACGTCCCGGCAGGTGCGGCACCCGATACATGCCGACGGGTTGATGACTACCTGCCCCATCGGTCGCCGTTCGATGGCTCCCGCGGGACAATGGATCAGGCACTGGGCATTTTCACAGTGCCGGCAGTGCTCAAAGGCCACCAAAAAGCGTGAATCCGGGTATTTTCCCACCTCTCTTCGCCACGGGCGCAGGTAGTATGATCCGGGGAGGTATTCGTTGACACCCCGCTCGATACTCACCCCTGCATCACGCTCCAAACGCATCCTGTTTTCCATCGAGCAGGCGCTCATACATGCCAGACAGTTGAGGCAGCTGATGCTGTCGTACATATTTAGATAGCGCATCACGACACCTTCCTTATCTTCAAAACGATGTCCTGCGGCGTATGCCCGCATACGCCGGGGGAGAACCGGAGCCTGCCGAAATGGTTGAGGTTAAGGCCGTTTTTCCTGGCATACTGCATTTTCTCAGTCGTTTTCTGCAGGCCTTTGCCCAAACCGTGGTAGCTGAAGAGCACATCAGGATGGATGATTTGACTCACGGACAGGACAGCCTGCTGCTTTTCATCCGGGTGTTCCTGCATCCAAATCTCAACAAGATCCCCTTCTATCAGCCCGAGGCGTAGCGCCCGCTCCTCGTTGATGAAGACATTGGCATAGCGCATGCGGTGATGCAGGGCCACCAGGATCGGGTTGTCCCTCGCCTGTGCCCCCGCAAAGGAGGACAATGGGGTGAAACCCGTTGCCGGAACGAACTCGTCATCGCCAAGCTTGGGTTTCTGCAGCATCCAGCGCGGTTCGAGGATCACGGGGAGCGGGGATGCAAATATCCTGTCCGCGTAGTCCGGGTAGGTTGCCCCGAGCATGTCGAATTTTAGGGCCAGCTCGAAGCTGTAGACTTCAAACTTGCCCGTGGCGGTCTTCGGCGGAATGGGGCTTGGCACACTGCGTCTTGTTCCCCAGCTGCCATGCTCAAGCAGGTCGTCCAGGGTGCGGGGCAAGGTGCTCAGCTCTTCCGGCGTCAAACCTGAGTTTCCATGCTCCGTGACGCCTGCGAACTGACTTTCCCAGGTGGGTCGCATTCCCTCTTTTTCGAGTTGCAGAAAGTACCGGTTGTACTCATCTCCGGTCAGCACGCGCTTGGCGATCTGACACAGAATCCAGTATCCGTCCCTGCTGCCCATGACAGGTTCCACCGCTTTGCGGCTCACGCCGATGACCGGGATGAGGCTCTTGTAGTAGCTGAAAAAGGGCTGATCCTGTTCGAGGAAAGTGCACCCGGGGACGATGATGTCCGCGTAGATGACGCTGTCCGACCAGAACGGGGACACGGCGATGATCGACTCCACGCTTTTGAAGGCATCGGTGACATCCTTGCCGCCTGCCGTCCCCGCGACGATATCCTGGCCCCAGAGGAAGAACATCTTGGGTTTGTAAGGCTTACCGTCCAGCACCGTCTGGATGATGCCGGCCCTCCCTTCCACGGCGCTTGCGAGCCAGCGTTCCGCTTGGTTGTCGATCTTCCACTTCAGGATGCTCTTGCTCATGTCCGGCTTGGGGAACTCCACGGGCAGTCCGCCGAAATGCACGTTTCGATTTAACAATACCCCGCCTTCATGCCCGTAGAGGCCAAGGAGGATATTGAGCGTGTGCACGCAGATCTGGGCGCGAAAATCAGTGGTGTGGCGGGTCCAACGATAGCCGATTTCCACGAAGGCCTTGGGTGCGGCCGCGTGCAGCTTGTCGGCCACGCTCTCCATCCTGGACACGGGGATGGTGCAGGTTGCGGACAATTTTTGCGGGTCAAGGTCCACAAGGCTCTTCTTCATCAGCGCCATGGCCGGCTGGACCGTGACACCATTGTACTCGTAGCTGCCTTCGTAGGCAGGGGCGGCTGCGGCCCGGGACATGACGAAAGATTGGGTTGCCGTGTCAAAGACGAGGTAGTCATTGGGTTTGACCGCCTTGTCGAGGTGAACCGGAAGCAGGGTTTTGGGGTCGATCAACGCATCCAGGTTGGTTTTCGGGAGAACGTCCTTATTGATGTACTCTTTGCGGAAAACGAAGTGCAACACCCCCAGGAGAAAGGAAAGGTCGGTTCCCGGGCGGATGGGCAGCCACTCCGCGTAGGACTGCGCCATTTCATTGGGATGCCGGGGGTCCACCACGGTCAGGGGCAGGCCATGGCGCAGCCCCTTGCCGAACTGGGCGCCCCAGCCATGAGGGATGATGGCCCCGCCCAGGTTCTTGCCCACGATGAGGCCGTAATCCGCATTTTCATAATCGCTTGAGTGCGTCCCCGCACTGCCGAACCCCAGGATCGTCTGGGAACTGCGGCCAACAACTTCGAAGCAGGTATCCCCGTAACTGACGATGTTGGGCGTGCCGAAAAGTTCGAAAAACTTCAGGTCCCAGACCATGGCCGAGGAAAAACGCGAAAACAGGATCACTTTTTCCGGCTCTCCGTCGTCGCGCAGTTTTTTGAGTTTTTGGCCAATGAGGTCGAGAGCCTCTTCCCACGATGCCTGGCGGAATTTTCCCTCGCCGCGCTCCCCTGTTCTGATGAGCGGCGTGGTGATCCGGTCGGTGCTGTAGAGCGCCGCGGCCGCCGCCCGGGAGCGGCCGCAGGTCCCGCTGTATTCATGGACGGGGCTGGGCTCCAGACGGATGACCTTGCCGTCCTTGACGCAGGCGTTTGCCGGACAGAACTGGGCGCACATCTGGCACATAACCGGAACTTTCTTCTCCCGACCGTACTCCGCGCCCGGGACTCTGAGCGGTGCGGCATGGGCCTGACTGGAGGGTATTGCTGACAATGCTGTAATCCCTGCGGCAGAGGAGGCCTTCAGGAAGGATCGCCGTGAGATTCCCTTTTCCTCTCTTTTCATGAGCACCTCAGTACAGGATTGCTGTTATGAGTTAAGGCAGTCCGCAGTTCGCGTACGAAACATACGGCCCGCGTTCCACCATGACGATTACAGCTTTTTCATCCAACCTGCACAGCCGCGCCGCACAGGACGCCCCGCCGGCCACTTCGCCAAGGTATTGCCGACCTGCTACCGGTAGCGATCAAACGTTTCATTGATAGTATACTCATAGGCAAAACACGTGCCGAGAGAATATAGATTTAGAATTGACGGATAACTTATCTGGATTAATATGTTTTCTTTATTTAGGCGCTGTTTATTGAAGATGTAGAAAACTAAATTATCTGGCGATATTTCGCCAATATGTCTTCATATCGCCATCATGAGCGGGGGGAGACGGCTAATGCCCAACTTCTTCATCTTCGAATTCAGTGTCGATCTCTTCAGGCCAAGGATTTCGGCAGCTCCGCCTTTTCCGGAGACGCGCCAACCGACCCTCTCCAGCACGGCCACGATGTGCCTGCGCTCAATGTCCTCAAGGTTAAGGGTGATGTCTGCTTCCGCCGATCTAACTTTGGCCGCAGGAACGACCAGGGTTTTACTCTTGCTCAGGATCATGGCGTGCTCGATAACATTCCTCAGTTCCCTGACGTTCCCCGGCCAGGAATAAGATTTCAGTGCTTCCATGCTCTTTTTCGAGATGGTTTCGATCTCTTTTCCCATCCCCTTTTCAAACTCCTTGACGAACGCCCAAGCGATGAAAGGAACATCTTCCGGACGCTCACGGAGGGGCGGGATAATAATGGGAAACACACTCAGTCGGTAAAAGAGATCCTTTCTGAAGCTACCGTTCTTTACCTCCTGCTCGAGGTCCCGGTTGGTGATGGCAATGATACGGACATCGACCTTAAGAGTCTTTGTCGAGCCCAGCCGTTCGAAGCTGCCTTCCTGCAACACCCGGAGCAACTTGCTCTGCACTTCAAGAGGGAGTTCTCCGATCTCGTCGAGAAGTAGTGTCGACGCGTCGGCGATTTCAAACCGGCCGATCATCTTGGTCATGGCTCCCGTGTAAGCCCCTTTTTCCCGGCCGAATAGCTCGCTTTCGATCAGCGTGGGGGGCAAGGAGGCGCAGTTGACCGCAATCAGAGGCCGGTCTTTACGTGCACTCATTTTGTGGATGGCGCGGGCCAGGAGTTCTTTCCCCGTGCCGGTTTCGCCCAGAATGAGGACTGTGGAGTCCGTCCGGGCCACCTGCTCGGCCTGCGCCATGATCCGTTTCATCGTGAGGCTCTGCCCCACGATCTCCGTATGCTCACCCAGGAGTTTGACTTCCTCCCGGAGGTAAATGTTCTCTATCTCAAGCCGTTGTTTGAGCTCTTCGATCTCACCCACATGCTTCTTGAGCTGCTCTTCCATTCGTTTGCGCTCGCTGATGTCAAGCGACACGCCCATGATACAATCCGGATCTACGAGTGATTTACGATACCGTTGCCCACGGGCGACTATCCATCGGGTGCTTCCGTCGGGGAGCGGGATCCGGTATTCGACCCGGAGGGGTTCTCCGGACCGGATTGCCTGCTGCACAGCCAGCTTTACCCGCTCACGATCCTCAGGATGAATGACCTGGAAGAAACTTCTATATTTCAGTTCTTCATTCGGGGCAAAATGAAACAGCTCCCGGGTTTTGGGTGTAACCCAGACATGACCGGTCTCAGGCTCCATGATCCACAGGCCCGCCCCCGCAGCATGTGTTGCCAAACTCAAGCGCACCTCGCTTTCGCGCAGGGCCTCGTCAGCGCGTTTGCGGTCGAGCGCGTTGGCAAAAACCTGCGCAATGAGCTGGAAACTTTTCACGACCGTCTCCGGCCAGTCCCTCTCCTCCCGCAAGACACTGAATGTCAAAACGCCAATGGGCGGCCTTCCACCAATGGATAACGGAACCACCACAGCGGACTTGGTTCCGTACAGACCGAAACTTTTCCGGTCGCGCTCGGCTTCCGGTGGGAGGTCTGACATTTTGTTAATAGTGACCGTCTGTCCAGCCAGGACCTTCTGCGCCGTCCAGGGGAAAAATTCTATTCCATTCAACCCCTCGGGAAGTGCTGAAACCTCAGGTTGATATACATGGGTCAGTGGCAGCACCCCAGGCTCTCGCTCTGAGACTTGCCCGAGGGAGGAGCGATCAAGGTCGAGGAATTCGCACATGCGGCGCTGGGCGCCCCTGATTTCGCCGTCTACCTGATCGGCAGGCACATTGACAAAACGCCCCGAGATTTCGACTAGGAGCATCTCGAATTTTAACCGTTCTTCCATTTCGGTGTGCATGGTTTCACCCGCTTATTGCATATTCGGTTAATGGATTAATGGCCTCACCGATAAATCGTTCGGGCATGACCAGCATTTTACATCGCAATTCACACATAGAAAAGGTTGAAATATCCTCTGCTTCCAACTTAACATCCCCAATGAAAGCAAAAGTTGAATATTGAAAAAAAGCCCATAACAGACTACATATAGCCCCAGCTTCACAGGCTTCATCTGCTAACTGATACTACTTTCCTCCGGCCCTCGCAATCATTCTGCGGCGCGGCCAATGGCAGGATGCATATCCGGTGAAAGCCATTCTCGACATCGGGGTGTTGTGCATCATCGTTCTGATGATGGGGACGGTGGGGATGGAATTGGAGGGGCGACACTTCCGAGCCGTGGCACAGCGGAAAGGGGCGCTGCTCCTGACGATCGCTGCCCAGACACTGATCCTGCCGGCCCTCGGCTTTGGGCTGGCTCACGTCATGGCGCTGCCACCCCACATCAGCGCGGGGATCCTCCTAATCACAGCCTGCCCGGTTGGCGACATTGCGAATTTCTATACACTGCTGGCGCGGGCCAACGTGGCGCTCTCCGTCAGCGTGAACACCATTTCGATTCTGCTCTCGACAGCGACGATGGCAGTCGTTTTCGAAGTGTACGACCACCTGCTGGGGGCGCATTTCGTTTTTGCGGTGCCAACCCCCACGCTCCTCTTCCGACTGACGCTTATGCTGGCGCTGCCTCTACTTGCCGGCATGGCCATTCGTCGCGTCAGGCCAGGCTTTGTTGAGCGTCACGGCAACACCGCACGTCATGTCGTCCTCGCCGGAATCGCCTGCCTGCTCGCGTACATTATGGTGACGCAGCACGAGCGGCTGGCGGCGGAATGGCAGCAGACGGCGGTTGCGGCGGCGGTGTTCATGGCGTTCGCCCTGCTGGCCGGGTTGGCGTTCGGCCGGCTGCTGCGGCTCTCGAAGGGGGACGGCATCACGGTCGGCATCGGGTTCGCCGTGCGCAACGTGGCGTTGACCATGGCCATTGCCGTCACGATCCTGAATCGCATTGAATACGCCGTGTTCGCGGTGGTATATTTCCTAACTGAAGTGCCGCTGCTGCTGGGCGCCGTGGCCGTCTATCGGATGCGGCGGACGCAAGGAGTGCAGCGGACAGAGTGACTGGAGCCGATCGGTGACGCGATGGCCCAATCAGAAGCCGAACTGCGAAAAGAACTCGATACCGGTTGCTTTTCTATAGGCTGCTGACCGACCTCTCAACGGGCTTTGTCGCGCTGGACCGTAGTTCGTTGTTCAGTTCTCCTCACAGAGCAAAATGCCCCTCACGTACCCATGCGTTACTCCAGGGTTCCAGCCTTATCCCGTGCGGATTCGAGGTTTAGTTTGCGGTCTTGAAACGAATCTTCAGGATCAAGCTGATTGAGGTCGTGGCTGAAAGCCACTCCCACAGCCACGTTTTTTGTGATAGGCTCAGATCACATTCTCGTTCCCCTTCCCCGAGCGGGAGGGGCCATAGGAGGGGGTAACAAAATGAAACAGCGACGAATCACGTTCATCTTTATTGTTTCTGCGGTTCTGATGCTTCTGCCGCTTGGGGCAATCGCCGACCAATGCATCGAAGGCGACTGTGTCAACGGCAAGGGTACCATGGTGTACTCCACCGGGCACAAGTACACCGGCGAATTCAAGAACGGGATGCGTAATGGCGAGGGTTTCATGACCCTGCCCGGCAGTCGGACGCTCAAAGGCCGCTTTCAATACAATGCGATTTTCGAAGGGACCTACACCTACGCGGATGGCAAGGTCTTCACCGGTCACTGGGAGTTCCTTGAGCGCAACGGCCGGGGGACGCTGAAATATACCGACGGACGGGTGTATGATGGCGAGTTCAAGAGCGGTTTGCGGCACGGCAAGGGAACGTTGACGTGGCCCAGCGGCCGCAAGTACGAGGGCGATTTCGTCGGTGGCACGCGCACCGGGAAAGGCACCCTGACCTATCCCGACGGCCGGGTCTACACGGGCGATTTCGTGGAAGGCGGGCAGACCGGCCGGGGGGTGATGACCCTGCCGAGCGGCAAGCGGCTAGAAGGAAAATTCGTCAAAGGGGAATACGCCGGGCAGTGAAACCCCTACGGCCACCTCATCCGAAAAAGATAGTCGTAGCAGGCCTGCTCCCCAGAAAAGCGTTCGTCTAACTCCTGCAGGTTATCGGGGAAATCTTCGGTAATGATAAACTCGCTCATCGCTGGCCTCCTTGTGTTGCGTCAGAAGAGGTAGAGTAGAGAGCTGGTTTTGGCGACGTTAGGCCCGGCCTATCTGTTTCCG
>Ga0115026_10000651_pt1 | contig 9952 bp, 8 predicted proteins | sample Mud_0915_D1_FD_83878 | JGI IMG/M metagenome (GOLD analysis project Ga0115026, IMG submission 83878) | Wetland microbial communities from Old Woman Creek Reserve in Ohio, USA - Mud_0915_D1 | ecosystem: Environmental > Aquatic > Freshwater > Wetlands > Sediment ...
CACAGCTGGTAATGGGTTGCAGTGAGATGCCGCTGATGCAATTCGGAGCAATCAATACTGGTAGGTACCAGGCCGGAGCAATGCCACAGGGCACTCATGTTTTTTCATGGCCGATGAATAATTACTGGGTAACAAATTTCAATGCTGACCAGCGGGGAGGACATACCTGGTCATATTATCTGACTACATCTGATGATGTCTCTGACAATTTTGCTTCCCGTTTTGGATGGGGCTCCAGGATACCATACCTGACAAGGATCCTTCCCGGGGAAGGTACAGGTGTTAATAAAGGAGATGGATCATTTATTGAAGGATGGCCGGTGGATGTTTTGCTGGTAAGCGCCCGTCCTTATGATGATGGTAAAACCATACTTGTTCATCTGCGTGAGACTGCCGGAAAAGAGGCTCACTTGAACCTGAAAAACGGTTTGACAGGTAATCGGCTGGATATTTCCGGATCAGATGTTACCGGAAAATCAATAATGGATTCTGATACTATTATAAAACCACTTGAATCAAAATTCTTTTTGATAAAAACAGGTTTTTGATTCGTAAAAAACTAAACTTTGTAACTTGCATTAATATATACAGCAGCTTAATCAAAGTCCCATGCATGAATCCGGATATTTACACGGCATTGAGTTTGCAGTAAGAGATTATGAATGTGATATACAGGGTGTTGTTAATAATGCAAATTATCAGCATTACCTTGAGCACGCCAGGCATGAATTCCTTATCTCAAGAGGAATCAGCTTTGCTCAGCTTCACGAAGATGGACTTGAGCTGATTGTGACAAAAGTTGAAATAGAGTACAAATATCCGCTCAGAAGCCGTGACAGGTTCGTCGTAACAGTCAATGTAAAGAAAGAAGGTAATATCAGGATTGTCTTTCTGCAGGAAATCTATAGAATACCTGATAAAAAACTCATCATCCGGGCCAAAGTAACAGGCGCTGCAATTAAAAATGGTAAACCGGTCTATCCCGGGGAAGTAATCACCAAACTCGGTCTGGATTAAAGTGAAAAAATATGCTGAAGCAATCTGAAAATTATTCGTTCAGGGCATTGTTTACCATTATTCTGATTGTATCTTTTCTTTCAGACGGTTATTCACAATCAAAGAGCTCTCTGAAGAAGAAATATGATAAACAGGAAGTTTACATTACAATGCGGGATGGGGTTAAACTCTTCACATCGATCTATACCCCTAAAAACAAATCGGAAGTCCATCCTGTCTTACTTAACCGGACACCCTACAACATTGAGCCGCAAGGGCCTGAAGACTTTACTGACTTGTTGCTTTCCTACCGGAGATATATTGAAGAAGAGTATATTATGGTTTTCCAGGATGTCAGGGGAAGATACATGAGCGAAGGTGTGTTTGAAGATATCCGTCCCGTAATTCCGGCAAAAAAGGACAATAAGGATATCGATGAAACAACAGATACATGGGACACTGTTGACTGGCTGGTAAAGAATGTCAGGAATAACAACGGGAAAGTAGGTATTCTCGGAATATCATACCCGGGATTCTATTCAACCATGGGTATTATCAATGCGCACCCGGCCGTGAAAGCTGTTTCTCCGCAAGCTCCTGTCACTGCATGGTTTATCGGAGATGATTTTCATCACAATGGTGCATTTTTCCTTCAGGATTGTTTCAGTTTTTATTACAGCTTCGGCCAGCCGCGCAAGGCCCCGACAAGAAGCGGCAATCCGCGTTTCAAATATCCTGTACCTGATAATTATGAGTTTTTTCTGTCGCTTGGTGCCATAAAAAATATCGCCCCCAGATATTTCGGCTACAATATTAAATTCTGGAATGATGCATTTTCGCACCCTGATTATGACGATTTCTGGAAATCAAGGGATCCCCGTCCATATTTAAAAAATGTTACTCCGGCGGTTATGACGGTCGGTGGCTGGTTCGATGCAGAGGATCTGTATGGCGCTCTTAAGACTTACGAAGCTATTGAAAAACAAAATTCTCAAGCCACAAATAATTATCTTGTAATGGGTCCATGGGCTCATGGCCAGTGGGCTTCCGGAGATGGAGATAACCTGGGTCATATTTACTGGGGCTTAAATGCAAATGACAAATATATCATTCAGGAAGAGAACTTCTTTAATTATCATCTGAAAGGAGCAGGAAGTCCTGATATGCCTGAAGCCACAATATTTGTTACAGGTTCAAATGAATGGAGAGAGTTTACTGAGTGGCCTCCGAAAAACATTCTCGAAAAGTATCTGTATTTCCATCCTGGGGAAGTTGCTTCGTTCAATGCTCCTGCTGGCAATGCAGGTTTTGATGAATATGTTTCTGACCCTATGAATCCGGTGCCATATACTGAAGATGTACATACAAACAGGACTGAAGCGTACATGACAGATGACCAGAGGTTTGCATCCAGGAGACCTGATGTTATGGTTTATCAGACCGATATTCTGACTGAAGAAATAACACTTACCGGTCCCATTACTGCTGATCTTTTTGTATCCACAACAGGAACTGATGCTGATTATGTTGTCAAACTGATTGATGTCTTTCCTGCTGATACAGAAGCCGGTGATTCCGGCAACAGGTATCCTCTGGGAGGATATCAGATGCTTGTACGCGGTGAGGTATTCAGAGGCAGATATCGTAACAGCTTTGAAAAACCCGAACCATTCATTCCCGGAAAAGTTACAGAAGTCAGGTACGAGATCCCGGATGTGGCTCATACTTTTAAGAAAGGACACAGGATCATGATCCAGGTTCAAAATTCATGGTTTCCTCTGGTAGACAGGAATCCGCAGAAATTTGTCAATATCTATAAATGTTCCGACAGCGATTTTCAAAAGGCGACTCACAGGATCTACCATGAGGGTAATTATCCTTCAGGTATTAAGGTCAGCATACTTCAGCAGAAGACAATAAATTAGAGATCTGAACAAAAAAATTCTTTATTTTGTTTTAAGAAAAGAAATTTAATACTTTAAAAACATAATCATGGCAAAAAGGAACTTTACCCGCAGACAATTTATGGCAACAATAGCAGCCGGTGCAGGAACAGCCCTCATCGGCAATACCGTCGGTGCGATCCCGTCAGGGAATAAGCCCGCAATGTTCGATCCGTTCCAGACTGTTACCCTTGGAAAAACAGGGATAAAAACAACCCTTCTGGGTATGGGAACAGGATACAGTGGCTACAATCGTTCATCAAATATTACGCGGGCCGGGGTTGCCGAATCAATAATCCGGGCAGCCTATGAAAGAGGGATCCGTTATTTTGACTGCGCTGACAGCTATGGCACTCATCCTTTTACTAAAACCGCTCTTAAGGGTGTTCCTCGTGAAAATTATGTGCTGGGCACCAAAATGTGGGTAGCCTCAGGCGGGATCCCGGAAAAGGAAAGACCTGATTCTGAAATTGTTGTCGACCGGTTCAGGAAAGAACTCAACACCGATTATATTGATGTTGTCCAGTTGCATTGCATGACCAACGGACAATGGACCGATCAATTTAAAAGATTCACGGACGGCCTGGAAAACCTGAAAGCAAAGAATATCATAAAGGCTCACGGAGTATCGGTGCACTCATTCGATGCACTTAAAGTTGCCTCAGAAAATCCATGGGTGGATATAATCCATGTCCGCATAAATCCGTTCGGAGAATCAATGGACCAGAGGGATCCTGCACTTGTTGTTCCGGTTATCGAGAAATTCCATAAAGCAGGGAAGGGTGTGATCGGGATGAAACTCATAGGCGGGGGCCGACTTAAAGATGATCCTCAGAAGATTGATGAATCGCTTAAATTTGTTCTGGGGCTTGGAACCGTTGATATGATAATTATAGGATTTGAATTACCGGAACAGATTGACAATTATATCGAACGGATAAAGAAGGTACGTATTACGTAGATTGATCGTACGGGCGTAGCATGCTACGCCCCAACAACCACCCAATTCATAATATATGAAATTCATAAATACATTGCTGGCGATAACTCTCCTGTTTTCACAGCCACTATTTTCCCAGGACGCAGATTTATCTGCAATTATTGAACCCGGAACAAATCTCAAAAAGCTCGCAGGTGATTTTGATTTTACGGAAGGTCCCGCTGCTGATAAGGCAGGTAATGTGTATTTCACCGATCAGCCTAATAACAGGATAATGGTATGGAGAACGGATGGGGTCTTGTCGACTTTTATGCAGCCTTGTGGCCGCTCCAATGGCATGTTCTTCGACACAAATGGGAATTTATGGTCATGTGCCGATGAAAAGAATGAACTCTGGCGGATCAGTCCCGATAAAAGTATTGAAGTAATTCTTAATAAATATAACGGCAAGCTGCTGAACGGCCCAAATGATCTATGGGTGGCGCCCGACGGAAGTATCTATTTTACAGATCCTTATTACAAAAGAGCATGGTGGGACCACGCAGAAATGCCTCAGGATAAGCAATGTGTATATTTTCTTAGTGCTGACCGTAAGACTCTGAAACGGGTTGAGGATGAGTTGTTGCAACCAAATGGCATAGTGGGAACCCCTGATGGAAGAATTCTGTATGTTGCCGACATAAGGGGCAACAAGACCTGGACATACTTAATTAATGCCGACGGGACCCTGACCGGCAAAAAGCTCTTCTGCGAGATGGGGTCGGATGGCATGACTATCGACGCAAAAGGAAATATTTACCTGACAGGAAAAGGAGTTACCATATTTGATAAAACGGGAAAGAGAATCGGGAATATTTCAGTGCCCGAGAACTGGACAGCCAATGTCTGTTTCGGAGGTAAAAACAGGAAAGCACTTTTTATAACAGCGAGCACAGGCTTTTATATGATAAGAACACGGATAAAGGGGGCTTATTGATCCACAAATTCCATGGACTGATCAAATCGTCTGGTTTTTTTTTATTCTTAAAATAAATTTTCTTTATAATTGTAGCCTGATTTGAAATTTTATATCAGATCAAGTTTTAATAATTGCATTTCAAAAACAGGTGGCAATGGAAGGAACACGCAGAGCAGACGTCAGGCCGGGAATTGATGTGATGGTTGAACTTACAGAAGATAAACGTACCGGACGGCTTACAGGAGGAAAGGTGAAAGAGGTTCTTACGACGGCTCCCACACATCCTCACGGGATAAAAGTAATGCTCGAGAACGGACTGATTGGAAGGATAAAGCATATCATACATTCGAATTGATCCGCATCCTTAGAATTTTCGTACATTAGCTTAATTTCTAATTCAAATCCGTTGAAAATGAAGTATGAGGATTTACTTGTCACTACTTTAGGTAAAGGGAGTGTTGTTTCACCGCTTAAGACCTCCCAGCGCGAAGACAGTCCTGTTTACAAATTCGTCAATGACAATGAGCGCATCCTTTATGAGGTTTCGCTTGATGATTTTAACAGATACAAGGATAGCGGAGAGATTCCGGTTTCATTTGAGAAGGCAGGGCCCAAGGAGACTATTTTTTTCGAGCCTGCAAAGACGAAAGTCGCAATTGTCACCTGCGGCGGATTATGCCCCGGAGTAAATAATGTCATCCGGGCTCTTGTCAATCAGCTTGTATACAGGTATGGCATAACCCGCATCCTCGGAATAAAGTATGGATATGAAGGACTGATCCCGAAATATAACCATCCTGTGGTTGAGCTCACAGCTCCCATGGTAAGCGATATTTATCAGTCAGGCGGTACGTTCCTCGGAACCTCCAGGGGTAATCAGGATGTAGGGCAGATGGTGGATACGCTTGAAATACTGAATATCAATGTCCTGTTCTGCATCGGGGGTGACGGAACGCTCCGCGGGGCCCATGCAATTCATAAAGAGATTGAAAAGCGGAAGCTGAGGATCGCAGTGGCCGGGATACCCAAAACAATTGACAACGATATTGATCTGATCCAGAAATCATTCGGTTTTGAGACGGCTTTCTCAATTGCCAACGATATAATTATGAATGCCCACAATGAAGCTCATGGTGCCTATAATGGCATTGCACTTGTAAAACTAATGGGCCGTGATTCGGGATTCATTGCTGCAAGTGCCGCCCTGGCCGTACAGGAGGTGAACTTTGTCCTTATACCTGAAATATCTTTTGATCTTTACGGACCAAGAGGATTTCTCAAAATACTGAAAAAAAGGCTTGATGAGAGGCACCATGCTGTTATTGTAGTTGCAGAAGGGGCAGGGCAGGATTTCTTTGATAATGAAAATGCCGAACGGGATGCATCAGGAAACATAAAGCATAAAGATATCGGAGTCTATCTTAAGGAAAAGATAAGGGAGGAATTCAACGCCAAAGGTTTGGCACATTCAATAAAATATATTGACCCGAGCTATATAATCAGGAGCGCTCCGGCAAATGCGAACGACAGTAAATTCAGCAACCTGCTGGCCCAGAATGCTGTGCATGCAGCCCTGGCCGGTAAGACCGACTTTGTTGTCGGATACTGGAACTATGAATTCACCCTGATCCCAATATCAATGGCTGTCGCAAAGAGGAAGAAGATTGACATTGAAGGTGAATTATGGTGGAATGTACTTGAAGCTACCGGACAGCCTATTAGCATGAAAAATCACTAATATGATCAAGAACATTATTTTTGACCTTGGAAATGTTCTTATAAGTTTTATTCCTTCTGCGTATCTGAAGAAGAAAAACTATCCGGCAAACATAAGAAATACTATTCTTAATGATGTATTTCGAAGCGAAGAATGGAAAAAGCTCGATAACGGAGATATTACTGTGGCGGAAGCCACAGAATCAATTTCTCTTAAATCTGCCCTTAAAAAGGAGGAAATAGCCCTTGTTTTTAATTTCAGGACCGATATGATGTTTCCCCTTGATGACAATGTCAGACTTCTTCCTGAGCTAAAAAAACGGGGTTTCCGGCTGTTTTATCTTTCGAACTTTCATCTTGATATTTTTGAAGTGATAAGAAATGATTACTATTTTTTCAGATATTTCGACGGAGGGATTATATCTGCTGATATCAAGATTTCAAAACCTGACATAAGAATTTACAATTATATTTTCGGTAAATATTTATTGAAGCCCGATGAATGTCTTTATATTGATGATGTGGAAGAAAATGTCCAGGCTGCTGCATCAACCGGAATGCAGGTTTTCTTAACATACGGATCCACGAAGATCTCTGATGAGCTTGAAGAAAAACTGAAAACCAGGATGGGAAACTGAGCACCAAATGATACGGCATGTTATTCTTCTGACATTCCTGACATTCATTGGCTCGACAATTCATTCCCAAACAATTACACAGACTTTAAAGGGGACTGTTGCCGACAAAGAGACTGGCAGACCGCTTGCCGGAGCCAATATTCTGATATTAAATACTGATCCTCCCTCCGGCACATCAGCTGACAGTGAAGGAAAATTCAGGCTTGATGCTGAAATCGGCAGAATTTCGATCAAGGTGACCTTTCTTGGATATGAGGACCTTGCAATTAATGATATATTAATCGCATCAGGAAAGGAAATATTCATCACGGCAGAGCTTCAGGAGAAAGTTACACAGACTCGGGAAGTTACAATCAGACCCGGAGATACCGGGAAAACAAGCCTGAATAACATGGCAGCTGCAAGTGTAAATACAATCAGAACAAAGGATGCGATGCGGTATGCAGGAGGTTTTTATGATCCGTCAAGGATAGTAAATGGTTTTGCCGGGATCAGCAACTCCAATAACGATTACAGTAACGACATTGTAATCCGGGGCAATTCTTCACGCGGTCTGCTGTGGAGGCTGGAAGGAATTGAGATACCGAATCCGAACCATTTCAGCGACGGGCAGGGAGGAAGCGGGGGTGCTTTTTCTGCAATAACCTCAAATGTCATTGATAATTTTGATTTTTTTACCGGGGCATTTCCAGCTGAATACGGTAATGCTTTCTCGGGAGTGATGGATCTCAACCTTAGAAAAGGGAACTCCGATAAGCGTGAATATGCTTTTCAGACCGGAATGATAGGTGCTGAAATATCGATGGAAGGACCATTTTCAGTAAGATCTGATGCATCCTATCTGCTGAACGCACGGTACACAAGCTTTAAGATCCTGAGCGACCTGAAAATCATTGACCTGGAAGAAAACAATGTTGCTCCCTCCACAAGGGACCTTGTTTTTAATATAAACATACCATTCGTGAAGGCCGGATCCTTAAATCTGTTCGGTCTGTCAGCCTCCAGCCGGATTGGCAAAACCGTAATTCATGATTCATCAGCCTGGAAAACGCTTTCGGACCGGTGGGAAGAGATGGGAACTCAAAGCTCTTCAACATTTGGCGCAAAATATTTGTATACCCTGCCCGGAGCAAAGACCTATGTGAAATCGGTGCTAGTCTATTCCCTGTATTCTGATTCCTGGCATGAAGGTTATATCGATTCGGCCTATATCCATACTGATAATTATACATCTGATTACAGGTACACTTCACTCAGATACTCTTTACTGGCCAATCATAAATTAAACTCCAGGAATATTTTCAGAAGCGGAGTAACCCTGAATCTTCTTTCAGGAGAGATGTATGATTACAGGCTTAACTCCACCGGGGGATATGATACATTGCTGGTTCCTTCTGCATCGGGGAATTTATACCAGGGATTTTTTCAGTGGAAATACAGGAGCGCATCAAATCTTGAGTTTATCGCCGGACTCCATTTTATGAGATTTTCGTTGAATGATCAGTCAAGCTTTGAGCCCAGGATAGGCATTCGCTGGCAGATGGCTCCCGGAAATGTTTTTCTTGCCGGATTTGGCTTGCATTCAAGGACCGAATCACTAGCTGTTTACAATGCCCTCGTCAGGGATAAGGATGGCAAAAGGAAGCCTTTAAATTATGATCTGGAACTTTCAAAATCACTGCATTGGGTTGCAGGACTTGATCTGATGATGACCAGTGATGTAAGGTTCCGGATCGAGGGTTACATCCAGTATCTCTTTAACATACCAATTGTTAACAAAAGCACCAGCCAGTATTCAACCATAAACAGTGCAGAGAGGCTTACTGATGCAATACTTGAAAATTTTGGAACCGGCATGAACAAAGGGATTGAAATTACTGTTGAAAAAGCATTCAGCAGGAATTACTATTTCCTCATCACCGGTTCGCTGATTGATTCATGGTATTGTGCAGGTGATCATCGGAGGTATAATACGTATTATAACACCAGGTATATATCAAACATAATTGCAGGGAAAGATTTTCCAGTAGGCAGGAACAAAAGGAGCAGTATCGGATTAAACAGCAGATTTATTCTCAGGGGCGGGTACAGGTATACTCCTGTGAATGAGTACAGGTCTCTGAAAAGTAAAAAAGTGGTATATGATAATTTTCAGTCATATGAAAGCCAACTTCCGGATTTTCTCAGGCTTGATGCGGGAATCAATTTCAGAAAGAACCATCCAAAATATTCCTGGATAGTAATGCTCGATATTCAGAATGCCACAGGAAGGAGAAATGTTTTCAAGAGAAGATTCAGCTATGAAAATGGCCGGATCGTGTCAAATGACATTTTTAGTCTGGGTATGATTCCGGTCTTTAATTTCAGGCTGGAGTTTTAATAATTCCACTTTCTGAACAGCGAATTCATTTGGCACATCAGGATGGACATCTCCCCGGAAGCAGAGAGAAATTGTGATTTATATTTATATGCTTCTTTGGTGATGTGAACTTTTCCCTTCCAGGAGGGAATTTAAAAGGTGGTTTACCAGATTGGACATAATTTTGCTCCCTTAAACTTCCAAATTCCTTACCGGTTCCCGGGACAATTATAAATATTCAATTCTCATTGAGTTGAATTATCTTTTCTTAATAGTTAATAAAGTGTATATGAGAAACTTAACCATCAAGTTGTACATCTGTGATTCATGTATGAACCAGAGCTAATTTGTGAAGAATTTTGACAAAACTGCCGCTTTGCTTTTTCCTATCAGTTTTTCGAG
>Ga0115026_10000652_pt1 | contig 9950 bp, 9 predicted proteins | sample Mud_0915_D1_FD_83878 | JGI IMG/M metagenome (GOLD analysis project Ga0115026, IMG submission 83878) | Wetland microbial communities from Old Woman Creek Reserve in Ohio, USA - Mud_0915_D1 | ecosystem: Environmental > Aquatic > Freshwater > Wetlands > Sediment ...
ACCGGGAACGCGATCGCACCGTTCGGGATCATGTAGATGTTGCTGTCGCTCTCGACGCCATTGACCTCGCGCGGCGGATTGAGGAGACCCACGCCCATGTCAAAGCGCACCTCCTCCATGCCGAGCTGCGTGAGGCCGGCCGGGTTGTAGAACAGCGTGGCCGAGTCCTGCGGCGCGGCGATCACGGCGCCGGCCATGCCCCACTGGGTGGCATTGGTGCCGAGCATCTGGTCACCGTTGGTGGCATGGGCCGGGAGCTGGGCTGCGGCGTACAGCGCCGGCAGGAGCAGCCAGTGGCGACGTCTACGGGTCATAGTGTCTCTCCTCATGTGTGCTTGTTGTGGTCACAGGCGTGCCGCAGCCGCCCACCGGATCGGCAGCAGCGGGAAAACCGGATTTGAATCGCAGCGACCGGGGGCGCAGATGGCAGCGGCCTTCAACAGGTCGCGCGCGGGTCGGCTTTCGGTGCGAGTCTGAGATGTATTCAGCAATTTGGCGATGCCGCGGCCCGGGTCAGTCCGGACAGGTTCGGCGGCATCCGTGCCGAATCAGGCAAACGGGAAACAGCGTACGCGGCGCGACCGCGCGGGGCGGTCGCGCCGGCGTTCATCAGGCCTTCGGCTCCTGCTCGGCGATGTCCTTGCGCACCAGGTCCATGTCGAGTTCCTTGGCCTTGGCCAGGATCTGGTCGAGCGCCGAGGCCGGCAGCGAACCGGGCTGCGAGAACAGGATGATCTGCTCGCGGAACAGCATCAGGGTCGGGATCGAGCGGATCTGGAAGGCGGCTGCCAGTTCCTGTTCGACTTCGGTGTTCACCTTGGCGAACACCACGTCGGCATGTTGCTCGGAGGCGGCTTCGTAGACCGGCGCGAAGGCGCGGCACGGACCGCACCACGGCGCCCAGAAGTCGACCAGGACGATGTTGCTGCTCTGGATGGTGGACTCGAAGTTGTCCTTGGTGAGTTCGATCGTGCTCAAAAGAAGACTCCGTAAGGGCGCCGTCGGGCGCGTGACGGGCAGACCGGCGGCCCGGATCGTGTGGGTGTTTAGGATTATATACTTATATAGTGAAAATCACTGCTTTTCGGCGGCAGACGGTCCTGGTTGGTCCATAATTAACAATCCGGGTGCCGTTCACCGGCCGTTTCTGCGCTGACGACTTTGGCTAAAGCCGATGTAATGCTTTATCGATCAATTAGTTAATAAGAACTGACTCGAACCGGCAATTGGCACAAGAAATGCAAAGTTTCAGCCGATACCGGGACCAACTGGGGGCATCGCACATACGACCATGCTATCGGGAACCCTGATCCGCGCGCTGGTGGGCATTTCCGCCGTTTTCGGGCTGGCCGAGTTCGCGCGCGCCGATATCTTTGTCTACCAGCTGCCGGACGGGGCGCGCATCGTCACCGACCATCCGCTCGCCAACCGCGATTACAAGCTGGTGCGCCAGAGCAGGACCAGCAAGGGCGCCGGTACCCTGGTGTCGAGCCGCAGCATCCAGTACGCCATGACCGATCCCAACGCCTATGACCGCCTGATCCGGCGCATGGCCGGCCGCCATAAAGTCGACGCGGCGCTGGTCAAGGCAGTCATGCATGTCGAGTCGGCGTTCAACCCGCATGCGGTGTCGCACAAGGGTGCGCAGGGCCTGATGCAGGTGATGCCCGAAACCGGGCAGCGCTACGGTGCCGAGGACCTGTTCGATCCGGTCCAGAATGTCGAGGCCGCGGTGTTGTATCTGAAGGACCTTCAGAAGATGTTCAAGAACAACACCCGCCTGGTACTCGCGGCCTACAACGCCGGCGAGAACGCGGTGCTGCGCTACCGCGGCATTCCGCCCTATAACGAGACCCGTAACTACGTGCGCAAGGTGCTCGGCATGCACCGCCAGTACGCGGTCACGATCGTGCCGGTGACCAAAGCAGTGGCCAAGGCGCCGGCGGTTTCGGCCCAGGCGGTGACGCCGGCCGCCGTGGCCGAGCCGGCACCGGCAACGGTCATGCCGGTCGCGGCCATCGAGCCGGCCGCCAGCACGCCGCCGGAAAAGAACCTCTGATTCACCACGCGGCTGGCGTTCAGGCCAGCAGCGCCGCCACAATCCCGCTCACAAATATTCCGCCGAAGGTCCCGGCGCCGCCAATCCAGGCACGGCAGTTTCGGGTTTCGAGTTTCGGGTTCGGCGCGCGGGGTTCCTGGAGGATCCCGCGGCTTCGGGGCGGCGCGGAGCGGGGTGCGCGAGTGGGAGCGGCCGTCCCGGCCGCGATTCGGTACTCAAGGCGGCCGCGTCGGCAGCCGGCGCCCCGGATCGCCGGGGCGCCGGACCGTCATTAAAATTGCGTCAGCGCGCCGCGGCCGCGGGCGCGGTGCTGCCGAGCGGGGTTGGCATGGTGACCGACAGGCCGAGCAGCAGCCAGTCCTGCATCCCGCCGCGATAGTAGAAGATCTTGTTGACCGGGTAGCCGGCCTTGACCAGGGCGCGGATCGCGCGCGGCGACTGATCGCACCACGGCCCGTTGCAGAACAGCAGGATGTCCTTGGCACGCGAGTAGTCCCAGGTCAGCTTGCGGTTCTTTTCGCCGAGGTCGTCGGCGCTGCGGTGCACGCTGTCCGACCAGTTGACGGACTCGCCGCGCATCGCGCCGAGCTTCGCCATGGCCTCGCGGAAGTTCGGGTCGCGGTCGTCGCCACTGAAGGCGGTGAACGGGATATTGACCGCGCCCGGAATGGTGCCCTTGATGTAAAACGACTCGACCCGCGAGTCGATCAGCAGTCCGGCGCCCTTCTCGACCCGGTTCTTGAGGAACTCCAGCAGTTCGAGCTCGCCGACCGTGGTCACGCCCGGTACCGGCTCCATCGGGTGGATGCAGAACGGCGGGCACTTGCGCGAGGTCTTGGCGAAGCCGCCGGTCAGCTCGTTGTTCTCGTTCTGGATGCGGTCGATGGTGTAGGTCCGGCCGTTGGCGGTGAACCGCACCTCCGGCAGGTACTCGGTGATATTGACGTCGCGGGCCGCGGCGCCGAGCGGCGTGGCGAGTGCGGCCACCAGCAGGATTGCGCGGGTTGAGACGATGGACTTGATCATGATGTGAACTCCTTACTGTTTCTGGGCGCGGGCCCGGTTGGTGCTGTTGGAGGAGGTGATCGCAATGATCTTGACCACCACCGGAATGAAGCGCGCCGATCCCTCGACATCCTTCTTCTGGAACTCGGCGTAGACCTCGCGTTGTTCCTCGACATTCATGATGCTGTACAGCGCGTAGCTGCCGGGAAAGCTTTTGCGCAGCGTTTCCTCGAAGTGCTTCTGCGTAGTTTCCGGTGCGGGCGCCGCCGCACGGCGTACCGGCGCCGCTGCGGCCGGGGCCGTGGCCGGGGCCTGGTGCTGGCGCACGAGTGCGTCCTGCTCCTGCTGGGCTCGGCCGAGCGATTCGAGCTGGTTGCCCTCGGCGTTGATCGCCGCCAGATACGGGTCCGGGCTGGCGGCCGGCACCGCGGAACAATGCAGCATGAAGATCAGCGCCGGTACGGTCGCAATCCAGCCGCGCTCGGGCAGTGGTGATGGCAATTTCGCTCGGCCGAGGCTCGTGGGCAATCGATTCCAGTTCATAGGTCGTTCTCTCCGTACTTTGTTAACGCGAGACATGCACGACCCGCGCGGTGCGCGAGGCTGAACAGCTCATCTGGGATTTTGATCCGTGACCGGGACAGCCAAGGACCGGCCTTGCATGCCCGGCAACATCCATGGAACTCCATGCTGCCCTGGTTTTGGGACAACGCGGCGGTCTCTGAGAAAACTTTTAGTAGCTGCGCGCGGGCGCTGCACAACAAACTGCAGTGCGCTTGATCCAGGTCAGTATTTCCCCGCGGAGGAGGGCTCGATCAGAAACGACTAATCGAGCGGTCGCGCGCACAGGATTCGGACATCATCGGGACGCACCGTGTCGTGGTGCAAATCCGCGGCGGCGCACCATTAACAATAAGGAACAGCTGAACTGCCGGGATCCCGCAGTGTGCCAGCGCATCCGTATGCCGTCGGGTGACTGTCGGATAGAACGGATCGCGGCGGTCCCGGAGCCGGTCCGGGTGGCTGTGCAGTTCAGCGGCTGCGGTGCGCGGCGTTCGGGATCAGGTTCGCGGCCAGGCGCTTGAAACCGAGCCACTGCTGCGCGACGAAGCCGGCACCGTAGTCGACCCCGTCGAGCTGGTCGCGGATGCCGGTGGCCGGGTAGTCCGGCGCAAAGCGCGCAGTGCCGAACAGCATATCCCACAGCGGGAACAGTGGTGCGAAGTTGCAGCCCCGGGCGCGGCCCTCGTGGCCGACGCCGATGCCGTGGTGCAGGCGGTGGTAGTGCGGGCTGACCAGCAACCGGTCGCCGAGCCCGCCGAAACCCAGGCGCACGTTGGCGTGCGACAGGCTTTCGATCAGGCGCGTCACCACGATCACGCCGAGGAACTGGCCCGGCGGCACGCCGATCATGAGCGCCACCAGCACCACCCACAGATCCGACAGCACATCATCGAGCAGGTGATTGCGGCGGTCGGCCCAGAACGACAGCTGCCGCTGGCTGTGGTGCACGGCGTGCAGTGCCCACCACCAGCGGAAGCGGTGCTGCAGGCGGTGGCGCCAGTACTCGGCCAGGTCGAGAATCGCCAGGTACACCAGGAACGATGCCAGCGGGTGCCGGGTGAACCACGGTGCCAGCTCCTCGAGGCCGGGCGGGATGTAGCCGCCGAGGCGCAGCGTGCCCTCGACGCTGCGCGCGAGCGGTTCGACCAGCAGGAAGATCGCGAGCGGCACGAAACCGAGGCGGTGCAGGAAGGTGTAGAGCACGTCCACGCGCAGCGCGCGCCGGCTGGCCCAGCGCTCCACCGGCCGCCACGCCTCGAGCGGGCGCAGCAGCAGCACCATGAGGCCGATCTCGATCAGCCCGTAGAGCGTCGCCTCGAGTGCCTCGAACGCCGGCTCGACGTAGCCCATGAGGCCGAGGTGGTAGAGCGCCGGCTGCACCAGCGTCTCGAACAGCCACGCGTGCACGGTCGTGAACAGGGTCGAAAGGGTGTCGAGCATCAGCGTGTTGCCACGGCGAGCGGCGCGAAACAGTAGCCGCTCGCCTTCAGGCCCCGGACCAGCGGTTCGAGGATCGGCGCCGCCGGCTCGCGCCGCGACCGGATGCCGAGATGCATCATCACCACGGTACCGGGTTTGATACGCGCCAGCGCCTGCCGCAGCAGCTGCTCGTTCGGGTGCTGCTCGCTCGGCAGCTCATCGCCGATGAAGCCGGCCGCGTCCCAGTGCACGTGCACCGGGTAGCCGCAGTTGGCGGCCCAGCGGATGGTCTGGCGGGTGGTGTGGCCACCGGGCGCGCGCCACAGCCCGGCGAGATGTGTGCCGGTGAGGGCCTGAAAGCGCTCGTCCACCTGGCGCAGCTCGGTGCAGAAGCCGCGCTCGTCGAGGCGCTCCTCGGGACCGTTGTTCACCGCCGCCAGCACCCAGCCGTCGGCCAGGTCGCGCCGGAAGTAGATATGGCGGAAGGTGTGGTTGCCGAAGGCATGCCCCTCGGCGACGCGCGCGCGCCAGTAGTCGCGCCAAGCGTCGTCGAGTGCGTGATCGCCGCGGAAGGTCGGTTCGTTAGCCAGGAAGAACGTCGCGCGCACCTGCTCCTGTTTCAGGAGGCGCGCGATGTTCTCGGCCTGCGCCATGTTTCCGGTGTCGAAGGTGAGATAGACGGTGCCGGTGCATTCGGCGGTCGCGGTGCGGGTCGCTAGCAGGACAAGAAAAACTCCACCGCAGAGGCGCAGAGACGCAGAGAAAAGCAGAGTCGAATTTGCCTTTCTCCGCGCCTCTGCGACTCCGCGGTGAATAATCATACTTTGGTTTTTACACGTTACTGCCGCGCCGCGTGGCTGGGGAAATAGATGCCGTGCGGCGAACGTCCGACCGGGATCGAGCGCTTGACCTTGCGCGTCGCCATGTCCACCACCTGCACCTGGTGGGTCCAGCGCGAGGTCACCCACAGTTCCTTGCCGTCGCGGGTCAGTTCCATGTCATCCGGGCCGCCGGGTACGCGAAACGTGTCAGTGACCTTGAGTGCCTGCTGGTCGATGATCGACACGGTGTTCGCCATGCGGTTCGACAACAGTGCGTGCCGGCCGTCGCCCATGGCGAGGAAGTTGTGTGCCCCCTTGCCGGTGTGCAGCCGGGCCACGGTTTTCGGGCCGCGCCAATCGAGCACTTCGACATGGTCCTGGCCGGTGATCGCAATGAGCAGATGCTTGTCGTCGGGAGTCATCCAGATGCCGGCCGGCTGGCGTCCGACTTTGTGCTTCCAGGCGACTTCCAGGCGATCGAGATCGATGGCCGCGACCTCGTCCGATTCCTGCAGGGTGATGAAGGCGTAGCGACTGGCGCGATCGAAGGCGATGTGGCTCGGGGTGTCCGGCAGATCGAAGCGTTTGGCGAGACTGAAGTCGGCGGCATGGTAGACGTCCACGCGGTCGAGGCGGTTGGAGTTGGACACGAACCACTTCCGGTCCGGGCTGTAGCCGATCTGGTAGGGGTCGCTGATGCGCGGCAGCCGCCGCAGGATCTCGCCGGTGAGCGGGTTGAGGAACACCAGTTCGTTGCCACCGGCATTGGCGACGATCAGCTGGCGGCTGTCCGGGGTGGCCATCAGGTGGTGCGGGGCCTTGCCGATCGGGGCCCGTTGCAGCTCCTCGTAGGTCAGGGTGTCGACGAGGCTGATCGACTCGTCGGCGGAGTTGAGCACGATGGCGGTTTCGGCGCCGGCCGGCGCAGCAGCGCAGGCGGAGGTCAGCAGCAGGATAGGGGCAAGTCGATGGGGCAGCATGGGGCCGGGTTGGGTGGCGGGGCGTCAGGGATAAGCATGGTACGTCAGGGGCAGATTTCCAGCCACGGACAAGGGTTTAGGCCGAGTCCCGGGCGCCCGGCCGGGCCTTGCAAGCGCAAATCGGTTTCCGTACCATATTTTTCGGTTCACCCGGTCGGGTGGGCTTGTGTTGAAGCAGCTGGTACGAAGAACAATATTGGTCCGTGCGGTATCCCGCTGGTCTGGTGTCTTCCGTTACCTTCCTTCAGCCATTATTCAGTCGGGCCCTCCGGGCCCGTTAGTTGCTCCAAGGAGCCGAGGTATTGTATGCAGAGTGGTACCGTGAAGTGGTTCAACGACGCCAAGGGTTTTGGTTTCATCACCCCGACCGATGGCGGCGCCGACGTGTTCGTGCACTTCTCCACCATCCAGGGGGAAGGGTTCAAGAGCCTGCAGGAAGGCCAGAAGGTGGAATTCGAGTCCACCAAGGGCCCCAAGGGCATGCAGGCCACCAAGGTGATCCCGAGTTGACCTCACGCCGCTGATTGCCGAAGCCCCGCCCGCAAAGGCGGGGCTTTCTTTTCGGTGGTGTTCGGTATAGAAAGGCCCCGTACTCGGCACGGGGAACAGTCCGGTCGGGTGTTGTGGCCGGACCATCATCTGCTTCGGCCGAAATCCTCCATCCAGGCCACGGTTACCAGCACTCCAAATATGGTCATCGGGCTGCATCCATTTTTCCTGCCATCCGCCCCGCGGTCATGAGCGGTAACGACTCCCCCCGCCACGGTCTGGCCGGCCTGATTATCGGCGCCGTTGGCGTCGTCTATGGCGACATCGGCACCAGCCCGCTGTATGCCATGAAGGAGGCGTTCCACGGCGCGCACCGGTTCACGCCGACCCCGGACAACGTGCTCGGCGTGCTGTCGCTCATCTTCTGGGCGCTGGTGATCGTGGTGTCGATCAAGTACGTGGTGTTCATCACCCGCGCCGACAACAAGGGCGAGGGCGGCATCATGGCGCTCATGGCGCTCACCCAGCGTGTGACCGCCGACGAGCCGCGCCTGCGCTGGCTGCTGATGACGCTCGGCATCTTCGGTGCTGCGCTGTTCTACGGCGACGGCATGATCACGCCGGCGATTTCGGTGCTGTCGGCGGTCGAGGGTCTGGAGGTCGCCACCCCGGCGTTCAAGCCGTACGTGATCCCGATCGCGCTGGCGGTGCTGGTGAGTCTGTTCCTGGTGCAGCGCACCGGCACGGCGCGGGTCGGCGCCCTGTTCGGGCCGGTAATGATTCTGTGGTTCGGTACCCTCGCGGTGCTCGGCATCATCGCGATCGCGCGCCACCCGGACGTGCTCAGTGCCGTGAACCCCGCGTACGCGGTCAAGTTCTTCAGCAACTACGGGTGGGCCGGAATGGTCATCCTGGGTGCGGTGGTGCTGGCGGTGACCGGTGGCGAGGCGCTGTATGCCGACATGGGCCACTTCGGGCGGCGGCCGATCCGCATTGCCTGGTTCATATTCGTGCTGCCGGCGCTGGTGCTCAATTACTTCGGCCAGGGTGCGTTGCTCGTCTATGAGCCGGACGCCGCCGCCAACCCGTTCTACTACCTGGCGCCGGACTGGGCGCTGTACCCGATGGTGGTGTTGTCCACTGCCGCCACGGTGATCGCCTCGCAGGCAGTGATCTCGGGCGCGTTCTCGGTCACCCGCCAGGCGATGCAGCTCGGTTACGCGCCGCGCATGCAGATCCATCACACCTCCGAGCGCGCCATCGGCCAGATCTACATCCCGTTCATCAACTGGGCGCTGCTGATCGGTGTCGTGGCGCTGGTGCTCGGTTTCAGGTCGTCGAGCAACCTGGCTGCCGCCTATGGCATCGCTGTGACCGGCACCATGGCCATCGACACCGTGCTCGCGTTCGTGGTGGTGCGGCGCCTGTGGGGCTGGAACTGGGGTTTCACGGTGGCTGGCATCGTGTTCTTCCTGAGCTTCGACCTGGCCTTCTTCGGCGCCAATGCCCTGAAGATCCCGCAAGGCGGCTGGTTTCCGATCGTGGTCGCGCTCGCGGTGTTCACGCTGTTGTCCACCTGGAAGCGCGGGCGGGTGCTGATGTACGAGCGCCTCAGCGAGATCGCGATTGCACTCGAACCGTTTCTCGACAGCATCGCCCGCCACCCGCCGAAGCGCGTGCCCGGCACCGCCGTGTTCCTGACCACCAGCCGCGAGGGCGTGCCGCACGCGATGCTGCACAACCTCAAGCACAACAAGGTGCTGCACGAGCGCGTGATCCTGCTCACGGTGGTGTTCCAGGACATCCCGCACGTGGATGACAGCGAGCGGGTCGAGCTGCGGCCGCTCGGCAACAACTTCTTCCGCGTATTCGTGATCTACGGCTTCAAGGATGCGCCGGACATCCCGCGGGCGCTGGAGCTGTGCGCGCCGCTGGGGATGGAGTGCAACACGCTCGACACCTCGTTCTTCCTCAGCCGCGAAACGCTGATCCCGACCCGCCGGCCGGGCATGGCGCTGTGGCGCGAGAAGCTGTTCATCGGCATGCTGCGCAATGCCGGCACCGTCACCGGCTTCTTCCGGATCCCGACCAACCGCGTGGTCGAGCTCGGCACCCAGATCGAGCTGTAGCGCAGTATCGGGGCGTGGCATGGAACTGCGCGATCGCACCTTTCTGATTCTGCACGGGTGGGGTGGTTCCGGCCCGGAGCACTGGCAGAGCTGGCTGGCGGAACGGTTGCGTGGCCTCGGTGCAGAGGTTCGCTTTCCGTGTCTGCCCGAACCCGATCACCCGCGGCGCGATGCCTGGCTCGCCGTGCTGCGCGCTGCGCTGGCCGGTATGGCGGGCGAGCGCGTCGTCATCTGCCATTCGCTGGCGGTGTTGCTGTGGCTTCATTACGCGGCGAGCGCCGAAGGCGGACACGCCGACCGCCTGTTGCTGGTCGCGCCGCCCGGACCGTCGGCCAATAATCCGCAGATTGAGAGCTTCTTTCCGGCGCCGGTCGACGCGCCCGCGCTCAAATGCTCGGCGCGCGATATTCTGCTGGTGTGCAGCGCGGCCGATCCGTTCTGCCCGGAGGGGGCCGCGGTGCGGTACGGCGAGCCGCTCGGGATC
>Ga0115026_10000655_pt1 | contig 9936 bp, 10 predicted proteins | sample Mud_0915_D1_FD_83878 | JGI IMG/M metagenome (GOLD analysis project Ga0115026, IMG submission 83878) | Wetland microbial communities from Old Woman Creek Reserve in Ohio, USA - Mud_0915_D1 | ecosystem: Environmental > Aquatic > Freshwater > Wetlands > Sediment ...
AACTTGTTGGCGTACCACGTCGCGTGCTGGAACTTCTTGAGTTCAAAAGCCACTGAAGTGTCGGTGTATGTAAGTTCCTCTTGAAGGGACTTCAGCTCCGACGGAGTCGCGTCGTCGATGTACAGCTTCGTGGGGGTTTCTAGGGTCAGTTTCATTGCATAGCCTCCACAAAATCCCCGAATGTCATACCGCTGCGTTCTGAATAGGTGGTGAGCCACACCTTGAGAGCGCTCTTGATGTCAAATCCTTGCCAATCGGGCGAATTGAGAAATTTGACAAAATTCACGTCGTTACCATAATCGGTCGCGGCGAGGCTTTCTGGCGACCGGTCAAACAACCTCATAAAACAATGGCCGCTGCAACACTTCGGGACGCTTTCAGCATAAACCGCCAACAAATCTGCCATGTCTTTAAAGTGGCTCATAGCAATCCAAACGCGTAGTTCTGAACAGCCAAAAGGCGTTCAGCAGGGGAACCACACAAATCGATGACCTTGAACGGCGGGAGGCTCGACAGGAGAGCTGGGATTTGCTGCTGCACCAGGTCGGACTGAGCTTGAGAGTGAATCCGGTTCGGATCGGCGACGCCATTCCGTCGCACAATCGGAGCCGCCAAAAAAGTCGCCGAAGTGATTTTAAGGGACCTGCGGATGTACTCTTGCACCTCCGACGCCGTACGAGTCTTGGTACCCATGTACAACAGCGAATTGATGGGGCTGGAGTCCGAGATCACCAGAACATCGCAGCCGCAACTAGTCACGAGAGCCTCATCGACCTCGAGCTGCTGAACCATGATTTTGACCTGATCCTTGTCCGTGAGGGTTGGGAACTGATTTGGGGAAAGCTTAAGTTGCACTTTCTTGCGTGCGATGTAAAGCCTGGCTTGCTCAGAACTGAGCTCGCAGCCGATGCCAGTTTCCTTGAGGCTCGAAAAGAGCATCGCCGCAGTGGTGGTTTTGCCGGAGGCAGGACATCCGATGAAATTGATGAGCATCCGACAATGATACCACGTCTTGAGGTAAAATCCAACCTGCTCGTTTAGAGGAACTTCGCTTGCTCTGAGGCTCTGAATTGTGTATACGCGAATTCTTATTGTATTTGAGGCTCGTCTTCGTTGTCTTAAGGAACTGTTCAATGTCTTACATCATCCCACAATACGTCGGTCGGCTGTCGTCGGCTTTTCTGCGACGACGAAGTCGGTCGGCTTTTGTCGTGCCGTTGCTTTTCGACGAAGTCGGCTCAATCGCCGTCTTGACCGTCTTGTTCTCTTGTAGAAGTCTCTTGCTCTTCTAGGTAGTAGTGGTTACCTGGTGACGTAATGGTGTTGCGCTGGTGACTACACTTCGTGTGTTGGTGTTGCGCTGGTGACGTAATGGTGTTGCGCTGGTGACGTAATGGTGTTGCGCTGGTGACTACATGTGTTGGTGTTGCGCTGGTGACTACACCCCATAACCATGCGATATTGCTATACTTTTGATGTCTTGTTTCCCTGGTGACGTAATGGTGTTGCGCTGGTGACTACACCCCATAACCATGCGATATTACTGGGTGGTTGTTGTGGGCTGATTTTGAAGTTGAAGTTCACAGTTAGATGATGTACAATGGAATAGTTGTTTGGTGGAAGTTTGCCGCCCTACTGCTGGTGTCCTTGTTCTCTTGTCCGGGGACTCTGGGTTGAACTTTAGGGCGGCAAACTTCTGCTTAACAATCGCCCGCTTCAACCGGGTGTCATTTAAGACAAGGGATTTAAAATGTGTGAATCATCCTACAAAAAATTCGACGACACCCTAAAGGAACTTGCTCCCGACGAAGAAGGTAAGCGCACGTTTCTTCCGTTGTTGCCAGAGCATATGCGGCTACAAGCCAGCCTTTATCCGGCGATTGCCGACTTTCTATTTTCTGTTTATGGGCAAATCGATGTAGGACAAGAATGTTCTAAGCCGGCGCGCTGGCTTGACGGTTATAATGCTGGTCGCTATACCAAGAAGCTCACTGATATGGGGTTGCTGGTCAAGCGCAACAGGAGATTGGTACTCCCGCCGACCGACACGATGAAGTGGGTCCGGGTTCCCATCCGGTGGTTCAGGGATCCTTTGTGTGGAGTATCAACAACAGACATGCAACTTTTGCTGCATGTCATGCATTACACCATACCTGAAGTTGAACTAAGTCAAGCCCAATACGCCAAATGCATTAACGTCTCGAGATCCGCTATTACTCGGCGTCCTTCTGAGTTTTGGAAGCGCTACCGCGGAAACACTTATGTCGATAGTAACGGCTTCAAAAGCACTGCGACGCGATTTAATGTCATCGAGATGATGGTTGGGATGAACACAGACAAGTACGTGACTCCAACTCCGGAGAACCCTAAGGTAACGACCTACTTCGAACCTGAGAGGATTCGAACATCACAGCCGAGACCCAAGGCTCCTCAGCCTCCAGCCGAGCCAGTGTGCGACTGGGCGAGGTTAGCTAAAGAGTCGGACGATCCTGGGATTCTGCGCGAGTGTCTTAGAACTGAAAAGTTCGAGGTTATATCTGATCTTTATATGATCAGGGGTAAGAAACCCAAAGAGATTTGTTGTGAAATTGAAGCGGCATTCGCAAAATTGAACCAGAGGGGTTATTGATATGGCACATAATAAAGACACAGTCACGCGAGTCGACCGAAGAGGGTGGACAAACAAAGAAAGACCCCCTAAACCCGACCTGGCGGCCATCAGCCGCATGAAGGCTGAACAAGATCGCGCAAGGATCGAACAAATCAAACCCGCAGAGATCTCCCGTTCCGAGACTAAAATGGATAGTGGTTTTAGTCCCGTAGTTATTGATTCAAGTCACGACACCAAGAAGTGGACCTTCGAGCAATGGTCGCGCCAACTAGCCGAAGCGTCTCTCAAAGAGATTCCTACGAAGCGCGACATTCCGGTCGACACCGAGACCGTGTCTGCGATTTACGCGGCGATTGGCCGGCGCATGCAAAAGTATCTCAAGGACGGCTTGACGGGCATCTGGGCGAACCGACAAGAAACGTACGACAAGGTTGTCAGTATTTCAAACAAAGCGGCACAATGCGAGCGTTTGAGTCGGCGACAGCTATTCACGTGGCTACCTGACGTTATTGAGTGCTTTTTTAACGACGAAAGTGTCCACAACTTATTCGAAGAGATGGAAGAGGCCGGCGACAAAGGGCTTTCGGATGAAGCAATGGACGATTGGATTAACGATTTAACAATCAGGGCTGCCACCAAAGTTATGAGTGTCGTCCAAGAGGACCTGTACGAAACCATCGACAACTTTTGGAGTTACATCTCGGGTTACACAGTCAAGCTGCCTGAAATTGAGCGTGCGGTTATGGCGTTTAAGTTTGGTGCTTCGAAGTGTGACGAATCCAACTTCCGAGAACTCGAGCTGAAAGGACTTGCAAAGTGTCTTGGTTCCATCAAGCCGGTAGATTACCGATGGGTCGAATCCATCGAGGATTTTCGGTCGCGAGCTTGGGCGATCATCGAAGAGCGACGTCGCCAGCAAGAAGTCGAAATCGTTGCATCAAAGGCAGAAGCCGAGGCCCATAAAGTCATTCTGGTTCCATTGACGCCGCCCAAGGCTAGGCCTCTAGCGGAGATCCTGGCTGAGTTCCAGTCGTCCGTTGACTCTCATACGATTCCACCACCCGGTATTACGCCGGACGAGGTCTCAAAGTTGACCGATCCGACCAAACTCGAAGCGTGCTCGTACTCGACCGATCCAGACATCCTCATGGCCACATTCAATAACAAGAAGACTCCATGGTCTGCTTGCGACCGGTGTATGGAGAACAAGACTGTCTTCGAATTCTTTTGCAAACAAGCCGATGAGCGCGTACCAACATCTCCGGTTCAAGTCGAGCCCGAGAAGCCCAAGACTTCTGACCTTGAGCTCGCGGTGACATCGACTGATCCTTGTGAACTGGAGCGCGTCGCTGTTGCAACAAACGATCCGATTGTGAGGGTGGCCATCGTCGCCAACTGCAATACAAGAAAAGAATTGAAGATGTGGTTGAAAGCTGTCAATGGCGGGTTGCAGATGACTTACAATGAATTCACAGGGGAGTAAAATATGACACCAGAAGAACTGGCGAAAGAGTTGGCGGAAGTCCGAGCAAAATTTGTGGGCGGAGTTGGATTGAGCAAGGCGACGGATCGTGAGTTATCGTTGCTTTTGAGTTGTCCAATTGAAGGCGACTTGATCTCCATGAAGTCGGCGATTCATTGGCGAGATTTGTCAAAGAATGGTCCTTTTGATGTTGAGAGGGTCAAGTGACTCAACTAGAGCAAGATCTTAAAGAATTGGAGCTCAATCCTTCGCGGCTGAAGTGGGTTGTACAATGTGCTGGTCGGGCGGATCGAGATTGCATCGCTCGATACACTACCGATCTTCAGGTTCTAGAAATACTCGCTCGAGATAAGGATGGTCAAGTGCGTGGTTCTGTAGCAGCGAACATCAATACCCCACCTCCCATTAAAGCGTGGTTAACATCTGGTTACAGAGACACCATGTCTTTGGAGGAATTTTTGGAGGTTACAAAGTGACTAGACATGAGCAAGCCAAACACCCGGACACGTCACCGGAGGTGCTGGTTGAGATTCTAGGTGACATAACTCAATGTGTTGGACACGAGCCAACTTACATGGAGAGATGTGAAGCTGCTTATAATCACAACTTGCCGGTCGCTGTATTAGAAGACATCGTACTTAGAGGTTCATCGCATTTTAAACTCATGGTCGCGGCCAATCGCTCTATAACGCAAAAAGCGTTTGAGTTGTTGTGTCAAGATCAAGAGTATTGGCCGAATCTTGTCGGAAATCCAAGCGTTCCACCCCATTTTTTGGTTCGAGTGAGTAGAGATAAAAGAACGACCTATAAGGTAGAATACGCCCAATGGAATGTCGCATCCGACCTTAGGACGCCGATTTCCGCTCTGGTAGAACTGTCGAAACATTCAAATAGTGGAGCGAAAGCACGTATAGTGCGGAATCCGAATACACCAATTTGGTTAAAATGGATGATGGCTGCGGACGAAGACTACGTCGCTCGACGTACAGTAACTGAGTGTTACGACCTCCCGCTTAGTATGGTAGAGCGACTCATCAAGGATGAAAATATTTGGGTTCAAAAAACGCTCCTAAAAAACAAGAGGCTGCCACCTTTAGTTCAGATGTGGTTACATTCTGATTATCAAGACACCATATCTTTGGAAGAATTCTTAGAGGCGGCAAATGTGGGTTAATATGTTGATTATTGTAGGGGTTGTGGTGATGTTGGCGGTAGTCACGGAGTTTTGGCGCAGGAGGAGCTTGACGTAGAGGTGGGGTTATGGTAGGAGTTGGGAGAAAGGAGTACTTATGGATCTCAAACCGAATTCATTGGCTATTAAGGCGCCGCACTTGAGATCCGAGTGGAGTTCGGAGAATACCGTCAATTTTGACGATGTGTCGTATGGTTCACAAACCAAATACAAGTGGGTGTGCGTAAACGGACACAAATGGGAGGCGTCTCCTAACAGGAGAACTGACAAGGGGCGGCGAGGGTGTTCGCGGTGCCCTAGGAACTCTTTGGCTGAGAAAGCTCCGCAGATGGCTTGCGAGTGGCATTCAGACAATCCTAAGAGGTTCCATGAGGTGTCATTCGGGTCTGTCGTGAAGTACAAGTGGACATGCGTCAAATGCCAGCACATATGGGTCGCGTCCCCCAACAGCAGGACTCACCTCAAGAGACCAACCGGATGTCCCGAGTGCTTTAAGAGAGTTACTGATGCTAACTCACTAGCGACGAAAGCACCCCACTTGAAGCTTGAGTGGCATTCGAGTAACTCCAAACAATTCCACGAAGTCCATTGTGGATCCAATGATTTGTACATGTGGATATGCCGACTTGGGCATACCTGGACCACGACACCGAACCATCGAACAAAGGTCGGCAGGAAAAGTGGATGTCCGGACTGCGCTCACAGACGTGTTTCAGAACTCAACTCCTTAGCGACAAAAGCTCCGTGGTTGGAAAAAGAGTGGCACTTTAGCAACAAAAAGAAGTTCCATGAGGTGGCGTACGCTTCACCCACTAAATACACGTGGATTTGCGCCAAAGGACATACCTGGGACGCACAGTGTGGTAGCCGGACACGCAAGAACTCTACTGGATGCCCAGAGTGTCATTGTTCGACTTCAAGGGCTGAGCAAGCCATTTTTTGTGTCGTTAAGGAAAAATATCAAGATGCCGTCAACAAAACACGTGGTTTGCTTCGCTCCAAAACACTCGAACTCGATATTTACATTCCATCGCTCAAGAAGGCGATTGAATACGATGGGACCTATTGGCACTCGTTCCCTGGAGCTATAGAGCGGGATGTCAGAAAAAATCAGCAGTGTATCGAGGTCGGAATTCAGCTCCTCAGAGTTTCCGATCAAGAGTATGAAGCGGATCGCGAAGGTACTGTCGCCAAGGTTCTTGCTTGGCTTGAGGGCAATCTTTGATGCATGCCCTATTCCGAACACGAAATGCGCCGCATGCTCTTTACGGTCTGTTCAACCAAAGAGCACTTGTCCAGGTGGGTGCAAACTTTTTTGGGGTTGGACTTCCCCAGTTCAATCGTATTGGAAGAGTCGAACAGCTCCCCTATGGACGCACTGTGGTTGTTGTATAGCAAAGCTATCTCAAACGACGATGAGAATTTCGCTCGTTGTATGAGCTATGCAGCCCGCGGGTCATTTAAGACCCTCTCTGCGTCAGTTCTCGAAGTGGCCTTGGCTCTACATACACCCCGCAACATAGCCCATCTAGCTGCGACCACTGATCAATCGGGAAAGGCTCAGCAGTACGTGAGGGGGTTCTTCAGCAAACCGTACCTCTGCGATTTCCGCCAAGGACAGAACATCAAGCGCATCGACATATGTCGATTTAGCAATGACCGAGGAATTCACCTCTCCGAAAAAGAGTGGCAAATCCTAGATGACTCGGAAAAGCGATTTTTCGAGCGACACGACAACTACATACAAATCATTACACTTACCCTACAAGGTGCGAATAGTGCACACACAGAACTACTTGTAGTAGACGAAGTCGATACCGTGCCGGTGCAAAACCGTGGAGCCTACGAAGAAGCCAAGTCGATTCCTGACCCGCGCAACGGCCTGAATCCTATAACTCTACTGACTTCGACTCGTAAGTTCTCATATGGACTTGTCCAGAAAGAGCTCGATGAGGCGGCCAAGACAGGGCTAAGGGCGTACCACTGGACCGCCGTGGATGTCGTACAAGCGTGTGAGCCTGAGCGACACCACCCGGAACTACCAAAGGTGCAGCTTTACGTCAATGACGCTGAGTTGACCACCGTAAACGAAGAGGCTTACTCCAAATTCGATGCGGCGATGCGTGAAAAATACGCACCCCACGAAGGGTTCGGTGGTTGCGCGTCATGCTCGTTGTTTTCTGTATGTAAGTCTAGGTTGGCCACCCACCAAACCTCGAAGTCGCCTTTGTTGAAGCCGATTCCGTGGCTGCGCAACCGCATGAAGGAGTTTTCCACTTCGATGGCGTTGACGCAGCTCATGTGTCGCCAGCCAGACTCCACCGGTTTGATTTACCCGAAGCTTGATCGAGCCATCCACGTCAAGACTGCCTCGGAAATCGCCCAGATGGTTACGGGGAGGACTTGCTCACCCGGGATGGACAAAGGCACTCTTTTGAGGATCTTGGTGGACCGCGGCTGCAAATTTTACTCTGGGTTAGATTTCGGGTTTACGCACCCTATGGCTATAGTGACATTCGCCGTGTGGGGGCAAAATGCATTTGTGGTGGATTGTGTTTCCCGCTCCGGATTGGAACTCGACGACAAGGTAGCCGTATGTGAGCACTTGCGCGTGCTGAACCCCACTATTTATGCCGACACTGAGGCCCCGGCCGATATCGAGACGTTTAAGCGACGCGGTTTTCAGGTGCGCGGTGCCATCAAAGGTCGCGGCTCCGTGAAGAGCGGTATCGAAATCGTGCGGATGAAAATTCAACCAGCACTAGGTGCTCCCACGTTGTTCTTCTTGAGTGGTGATCCGGACGTAGAGTTTTGCTTTCAGCAACTCAAGATGTACCACTTCGTCACCGACGAGGCCGGCAACATCGCAGACGAGCCAGAGAAGGTCGACGATGACTCATGTGATGCCATCAGGTACGGCATTGTAGGTGCTTTCGCACCAAATCACAAAATCGGCCTGCCACAGAACCCCAACAACCCCGCCCCTTCAGAATACCAAGCCGCCCCTGGGCGTCCGCAATGGATGAATGACTACGTAGCGAAGTTGTTGGATAGTGGTGATATTGCTTCGTCGGGCAAGCCGGTCAAGAAGGGGAATTTCCACTTTCAGCAATAAGCGCTTGACATCCCCTAAAAAGTCGTGCATAGTGTGCAACATCACAACGAAAGCGCTCGCAGCCTAACAATAGCGCAACCATACAAATAAATAGGCCGTCTTCGTGCACCCGTATAGTTAGGGTATACGAAGACGTTTTGGGAGTGAGGTCATACTGGAATTGGCACCGGGCTGTAAACTCGGCATCCTCACGGATAACTCAGTTCGATTCTGAGCACTCCCACTAACATCACAATGCCATATGGTACAATGATTGCTAGAACGGAATCTTGACCATATGGATGCTTTCCTAAATACGACCTTTCAGATTCAAGCTTACGCCGATCGTCCGGCCAACTCCAACCCACGTCTGCGTGCGGTTGATTGGCGTCGAGACCTCGCCGGCCAAGCCGTATCCAACCCCAAGTCGGAATCCGTACAGCTTGTAGCCGGGGAAACTCGTACGCTCTTCAATGGCACCCGTACGACGACGTTGGATGGCACTACAGCATTTACGGTGTCGTTGTCAATATTGGAGTCCGGCCGTTACCGTTTCACCAAAGTGGCTGGAACCGACCCGACGCTGAGAGCCAGCCGGGGGCTTACGCTCAATACAGTTGCTGTCACTGCAGTGGCGTTGGCCAACGGTTCGCTGACAATGACTGTACCAGGTCCTGCGGCATTCACCGGTGTAGTGGCTGGTGATATCGTGTTTGTCCCCAACGCCAATACCGGTGACGCCGCCAACGTTTTTTCGATTTCCAATAGTGGATATTGGGTTGTGATGGCCGTGTTGTCTCCGCAGTCCCTAAGTCTCACCCGCCTCCCCGGCGCTTCCTTCGAGGGTGTGAGCGAAGTCGTAACGCTGACGTCTAATGCGCAACTCCGAGCTTATTCTGCAGCTGGCGTGCAAGTTGGCGACTCGGTGGCGATCTCGGCTGGATTCTCTACAGCCACACAAAAGACATACGATGTCGTAGCCGTTACAGACACCTTCTTTGAAGTGCGCAGTTCACTCCCGCTCCCTCTTGAGTCGTCCGTCATCCCGACCGCGGTCGGCATGGTGTTCTACTCCAGCGCGAAGAATTTCTTGTACGTTGAAGGCGACCAAGAGTTTGTAATCCGCCTCAACGGCTCTACGGACTCGACACAGCGAGTCTCACCGGTGTCGGCCGGAGAAATCCCCGGAGCATATTTCAAGAACGGTCCGACTTGGTCGCTGGCTGTAGTTAATATGTCTTCCACGTTGCTCAATTTGATGGTAATCGGAGCCGAATGATGAAAACTACCATATCCGACTTGCTCGCTCCAGCCATCACGGTCCCCGTCAAGGCTAAGCGGACTTACGCCATCGAGGCCGTTGACAAAACCCCGAACGACAACGCCTATGAAGCCCTGAACAAGTCTTTGATGTCGCTGGATGGAGAAAAGGATCAGCCAGTCCAACGTCTAGCGTTCGAAATTGATCCGGTCACCGGACAGAGTGTTTATGCATCACTGTACCGACCTAAGCAAAAAGGGCTGTCTGACATCATCCTGAAGCGGCTGTCGGTCCA